>Ga0325401_1004713_pt1 | contig 12917 bp, 11 predicted proteins | sample PopdelMetagenome_FD_205666 | JGI IMG/M metagenome (GOLD analysis project Ga0325401, IMG submission 205666) | Populus deltoides microbial communities from Bellville, Georgia, United States - Xylem-PdKOR-R2 | ecosystem: Host-associated > Plants > Phyllosphere > Stem > Wood/Secondary xylem | place...
CTGGCGCCTCGCCACCCTCGACCTCGCCACCGGCGCGGAGACGCTGCTCGCCGAGACCCGCGACGTCGACGACCAGATGGAGTGGTTCGACGACGCCTCGGTCCTCTACGCACTGCCCCGCACCGGCACGGAGGCCACGACCTCCGACGTCTGGCGCGTCCCCGCCGACGGGTCCGGCCAGCCGGCCGTGCTCGTCCCCAACGCCTCCTCACCCGCGGTCGTGGCCGCACCCGCCGCCGGCCCCACGCCTGCGGCGGTCCAGAACCCCGAACCCCGCACCACCTCCTAAGGAGTACGACCGATGACGATCTGCTCGTCCTTGACGACCTCCGCCCGACGGGCGCGCTGACGTGGCGACGCTCTTCAAGCTCAGTCCTCGACGCTCGTCCGCCCGGCTGCCCGGCCGCGGCGTCGTCAGCGGGCTCCTCCGTCGTCGTGACGACCCGCAGTCGGGCGCCCGAGGCGGAGACGGTTCTCGGCCCCACGTGCTGATGATCGTGCAGAACCTGCCCGTGCCGCTCGACCGACGGGTGTGGCTGGAGTGCCGGACGCTCGCCGGAGCGGGATACGACGTCACCGTGATCTGCCCCAAGGGCCCCGGTGACCCCTCCTTCGAGGTGATCGACGGGATCGCCATCCACAAGTACCGCCCGGCACCGCCCACCACCGGCTTCGTCAGCTATGTGTGGGAGTTCGGCTACAGCTGGGCGCGGACCGCGGTCCTCTCGGCGAAGGTCTGGCGCGAGCACCACTTCTCGGTCATGCAGGCCTGCAACCCGCCGGACACCTACTGGCTGCTCGCCCGGCTCTGGCGCAGCCGCGGGGTCAGGTTCGTGTTCGACCAGCACGACCTCAACCCCGAGCTCTTCGAGTCCCGCTTCGGCAAGCCGAAGCGCTTCCGCGACCGCGCGCAGTACTACGCGCTGCGGTGGCTGGAGCAGATGACCTACCGCACGGCCGACATGGTCATCTCGACGAACGAGTCGTACCGCGCGATCGCGATGGGCCGTGGCGAGCGCGCGGCCGAGGACGTGGTCGTGGTCCGCAGCGGCCCGGAGACCCACCGCATGCGCCCCCTGGAGCCCGATCCGGCGTTGGTCCGCGACCCTCGCAAGACCCTCGTCTACCTCGGGATCATGGGACCGCAGGACGGGGTCGACCAGGTCCTCGTGGTCATGCACGAGCTGGTCCACAGGCGGGGTCGCACCGACGTCCGCGCGGTGCTCATGGGGTTCGGCGACTGCTACGACGACCTGCGCGCCATCTGCACCCGGCTCGACCTCGACGACTGCGTCACCTTCACCGGCCGTGCGGACCTCGACATGATCGCCGACGAGCTGAGCCTCGCCGACGTCGGCGTCTGCCCGGACCTCAAGTCGCCGCTCAACGACGTCTCGACCATGAACAAGACCATGGAGTACATGGCCTACGCGCTCCCGTCGGTGGCGTTCGACCTGGTGGAGACGCGCGTGTCGGGTGGCGACACGGTGCTCTACGTGCCCTCGGGCGACGTCAGCGGCTTCGCCGACCAGGTCGAGCGCCTGCTCGACGACGACGACCTGAGGCGCTCCATGGGGCGCGACGCGCGCCGCCGGGTGGTCGACGAGCTCGACTGGCGCGCCCAGACCGGTCCCTACCTCTCCGTGTTCGAGCGGTTGACCGGCGGGCCCTCCGCCGTGGCCGAGCCGACGGGACGCGTGTTCTCCTGGCTCGCGGCGGTGCCCGAGGAAGCGACCTGCGACCACCGCGGGCGGCCCTACGCGACGCTCGTGGACCGTGCCCCGGTCCCCGCGCCGTCGGTGGTCGAGGAGCCGTTCGTCGAGCGGGCGACGGCTGACGAGGTCCTGCTCGAGGACATCCTCCTCGACGGGCCGCCGTCGACGTCGACCTTCGAGCGGAGCCTCGTGTGATCGACCTGCTGGAGACGGTCCAGGACCGGGTGGTCCCGCCGGCACCACACGGTGCTGTGTCGATGTCGGTCGTCGGGTGCGGCTACCTCGGCGCCGTGCACGCCGCGTCGATGGCGAGCCTCGGGCACGACGTCGTGGGTGTCGACGTCGACGCGGCCAAGGTGGCCGAGCTGGCCGCGGGCCGCTCGCCGTTCTTCGAGCCCGGGCTCGGCGAGCTGCTCGCCGACGGCACCCGGGCGGGGACGCTGCGCTTCACCACGGACCCGGCGGGAGCGCCCGGCGCGACCGTGCACTTCGTCTGCGTCGGGACGCCGCAGCGTCGCGGGGAGAACGCCGCGGACCTGCGTCACGTGGACGCGGCGGTCGCGCAGCTCCTGCCGCAGCTGAAGCCCGGCGACCTCGTGGTCGGCAAGTCGACCGTCCCGGTCGGCACGGCCGAGCGCATCGCCGAGCAGATGGCGGCCGTGGAGCCGGCGGCGACGCTGGTCTGGAACCCCGAGTTCCTGCGCGAGGGCCACGCGGTGGAGGACACGCTCTCGCCCGACCGGCTGGTCTACGGGGTGCCCGAGGGCGCGGCGGGGGAGCGGGCGGTCGCGGTGCTCGACCGTGTGTACGCCAAGGCGCTCGCCGCAGGGACACCACAGGTCGTCACCGACTACACCACCGCCCAGCTGGTCAAGGTCGCGGCGAACTCGTTCCTGGCGACGAAGATCAGCTTCATCAACGCGATGGCCGAGCTCTGCGAGGCGACCGGCGGCGACGTCATCCAGCTGGCCGACGCGATCGGGCACGACGCCCGGATCGGGCGCCGCTTCCTCAACGCCGGGCTCGGCTTCGGCGGCGGCTGCCTGCCCAAGGACATCCGCGCCTTCATGGCCCGGGCCGGCGAGCTCGGCGTGGACCAGGCGTTGACCTTCCTGCGGGAGGTCGACTCGATCAACCTGCGCCGACGGGTGCGCATGGTCGACCTGGCGCGCGAGGTGTGCCACGGCTCGATCGTAGGGCGGCGCATCGCCGTGCTCGGGGCCGCGTTCAAGCCGCACAGCGACGACGTGCGTGACTCGCCGGCCCTCAGCGTCGCGGCGCAGATGTCGCTGCAGGGCGCCGACGTCGTCGTCACCGACCCGCAGGCCGTGCCGAACGCCGCTGCGAAGTGGCCCGACCTGGTCTTCGAGACCGACCTCGAGACCGCCGTGCGCGGCGCCGAGCTCGTGCTGGTGCTCACCGAGTGGCCCGAGTACGTCGGGCTCGACCCGGCTTGGCTCACGCCCCTGGTCGCCCGCACCCGCATCCTCGACGGCCGCAACGCCCTCGACCCGGCCCGATGGCGCGGCGCGGGCTGGACCTACCGCGCGCTCGGCCGGCGCTGACGCGCCTCCGGAACCGACGCCGACCCGACCCGCACGACGCTCCCCAGGACGAAGGACCAGACGATGAGGACGAACCTCCACCACCTGCTCGAGGAGGCCGCCGCCAGCCGGCCGCAGGCCCCCGCGCTGACGTGGAAGGACACGACCGTCACCTACGGCGAGCTCTGGCAGACCTGCGAGGCCGCCGCGGGCGGCCTCGCCGCGCTCGGCCTGCGACGGGGTGACCGGGTCGCGGTGCTCCTCGACAAGCGCGTGGAGACGGTGGCGGCCTTCATGGCGACCTCGGCGGCCGGCGGGGTCTTCGTGCCGGTCAACCCCGTGCTGAAGGCACCCCAGGTCTCCTACATCCTCGGCAACTGCGACGTGCGGGTGCTCGTCACCAGCGCCGACCGGCTCGTGGCGGTCGCCGGCGAGCTCGCCTCGCTGCCGGCGCTCGAGCACGTCGTCGTGGTCGGCGACCCGGAGCGCGAGCTCCCGAGCGTCGACGCCCAGGTCACGCTGACCCGCTGGGAGAAGCTGCTGGTGCCGGGCGTCGGCCCGACCGGGGCCCGCCCGCTCGATCTCGACGTGGCGGCGATCTTCTACACGTCGGGCAGCACGGGCAGGCCCAAGGGCGTCGTGCTCAGCCACCGCAACCTGATCGTGGGGGCGGAGAGCGTCAGCTCCTACCTGCACAACACCGCCGACGACGTGATCCTCTCGGCGCTGCCGCTCAGCTTCGACGCGGGCTTCAGCCAGATCACCACCGCCTTTGCGGTCGGGGCCCACGTCGTGCTGCACAACCACCTCGTGGCCTCCGACATCTCCAAGCTCGTCGCGAAGCACCGCGTCACCGGCCTCACCGCCGTGCCGCCGCTGTGGCTGCAGATCATCGGCACCACCTGGAGCGAGGGCAGCACCGAGACCCTGCGCTACTTCGCCAACACCGGTGGCCGCATGCCGCGCACCACGCTCGACAGGCTGCGCGCGCTCTTCCCGCAGGCGGCGCCGTATCTGATGTACGGCCTCACCGAGGCCTTCCGCTCGACCTACCTCGACCCGTCCGAGGTCGACCGGCGACCCGACTCGATCGGGAAGGCGATTCCGGACGCCGAGATCCTCGTCGTGCGGCCCGACGGCACCCTCTGCGACCCGGGCGAGCCCGGCGAGCTCGTGCACCGCGGTGCGCTCGTCGCCCTGGGCTACTGGGAGGACGAGGCCAAGACCGCCGAGCGGTTCAAGCCGGTCCCCGGTGGGCGTCCGGCCTGGCGCGGCCCCGAGATGGCGGTCTACTCCGGGGACACGGTCGTGGCCGACGAGGAGGGCTTCCTCTACTTCGTCGGGCGCGCCGACGAGATGATCAAGACCTCCGGCTACCGCGTCAGCCCCACGGAGGTGGAGGAGGCCGCGTACGGCACCGGCCTCGTCGCCGACGCGGTCGCGCTCGGCGTCCCCGACGAGCGGCTCGGCGACGCGATCGCGCTCGTCGTGACTCCCGCGACGGGCACCGAGCTCGAGCCGAGGATGCTCGTCACGGCCCTGCGCAAGGCGCTCCCGCTCTACATGGTCCCGACGCGCGTCGTCGTCCGCGCGAGCATGCCGCGCTCGCCGAACGGCAAGTACGACCGTCCGCTCGTCCGGGCCGAGGTGCTCGCGTGAGCGCCGCCGCCCTGCTGGCCTCGTTCGGCACCGTCAAGGGGGAGCTCGCCGTCGGCGGGGTGCCGGTCAGCCTGCTCGCCGCCCGGGTCGGGTCGACGCCCTTCTTCGCGTACGACCGCCGGCTACTCACCGAGCGCGTGGCGCTGCTGCGGGCGGCCCTGCCGGACGGGCTCGACCTGACCTACGCCGTGAAGGCCAACCCCATGCCGGCCGTCGTGCAGCACCTGGCCGGCCTCGTCGACTCGATCGACGTCGCGTCGGCCGGCGAGATGGCCGTCGCGCTGGACACCGGCATCGAGCCGGGCCGCGTCAGCTTCGCGGGCCCCGGCAAGACCGCGGCGGAGCTGCGGCGCGCCGTCGCCGCTGGGATCGTGGTCGAGCTCGAGTCGGTGACCGAGGCCCGTCGGGTCCTTGCGGCCGGCAACGAGCTCGGCGTGCGTCCTCGCGTCGCCCTGCGGGTCAACCCCGACTTCGCGGTCAAGGGCTCCGGGATGCGGATGGGCGGGGGACCCCAGCAGTTCGGGACCGACGTCGAGCAGGTGCCGGAGCTCGTCGCCGAGCTGGTGGGCGCCGACGTCGACCTGCTCGGCTTCCACGTCTTCGCCGGGTCGCAGAACCTGCGCGCCGAGATCATCGCCGAGGCGCAGACGAGGACCGTCGACCTCGTCGTCGGCCTCGCCGACCTGCTGCCGACCCCGGTGCGCTACCTCAACCTCGGCGGTGGGTTCGGGATCCCGTACTTCCCGGCGGACGCCCCGCTCGACCTCGGCGTCGTCGCCGACAACCTCGCCCGCCTGCTGGACGGCCCGATCGCGACCCACCTGCCCGAGGCCCGGACGGTCGTCGAGCTCGGTCGCTACATCGTGGGGGAGTGCGGCGTCTACGTCACCGAGGTCGTGGACCGCAAGGTGTCGCGCGGCAAGACCTACCTGGTCGTCGACGGCGGCATGCACCACCAGCTCGCCGCCTCCGGCAACCTCGGCCAGGTCATCCGCCGCAACTATCCGCTGGTCGTCGGCAGCCGCGCCGAGCAGGAGGCGACCGAGACCGCGACCGTCGTCGGCTGCCTGTGCACACCGCTCGACCTGCTCGGCTCCGACGTCGAGCTGCCCCGCACCGAGGTCGGCGACCTCGTCGTGCTGTTCCAGGCCGGGGCCTACGGCCTCACGGCCAGCCCCACCCAGTTCCTCGGGCACCCGGCTCCGGCCGAGGTGCTCGTCTGACCCGCTCGACCCGACCGAAGGACACCACCATGACCGCCACCGTCGACCCGACCACCGGCTCGCTTGCCGAGATCACCGACGTCGTCGTGCAGACCCTGGGCATCCAGGAACGCGCCGCCTCGCTGGACGCCTCGACGCCGCTGTTCGGGGCCATGCCCGAGCTCGACTCGCTCGCCGTGCTCGAGCTCGTCTCCGCCCTCGAGGACCGCTTCGACATCGTCGTCGAGGACGAGGAGTTCGGCGGCGAGATCTTCGAGACCCTCGGCTCGCTGGCCGAGTTCGTCGACGGGAAGCGCGGCTAGCCGAGGGCTCCCGGAGACCCCGTCGCGGCGGGGCCCGCGGTCCGGCGCAGGAGGAGCTCTCGCGGCAGTGTCAGTGATGGGCTTGTTGCTCGCGGGTGCCCGAACCCCTGGTGTCAAGGCCCACAGATCACAGTTCGATAAAGACACGGTTGCACGCGGTGAACCGTCAGGTTCCCGCTCCCAGATCTCGTCACCGGAGGCCCGATGTCCAAGCGCACCGAGCACAGGCTGAGACTTCCCCGCGGCCGACGGCTGGCGGTCGTCGGTGCCCTCGCACTCGTGGCGGCCCTGCTCGTGGGGATCGGGGTCTCCGCCGGGCTGCGGCCCGCCGAGGCCCAGACGACGTCGCTGCTCGGATCGGCGGTGCCGGGCAAGACCTCCTTCGACGACCCAGACCCGCTGACCGTCGGCGTGACGTTCACGGTCCTTCGCGGGGGCACCGTGACTGGGGCACGTTTCTACAAGGGCCCAGGGAACACGGGGACGCACGTCGCCGGCGTCTACCGGGGCAGCAGGTTGCTCGCGCAGGGGACGTTCTCGAACGAGTCCGCCTCGGGCTGGCAGACCGTGAAGCTGGCGCAGCCTGTCACGGCGAGGGCCGGGGACAAGCTCACGGTGGGCGTGCACATGCCCCGTGGTCACTACGCCGTCGACCAGCGCTTCGGTTGGCCGAGCCCGAGTGCCGACTTGGCCGCCGTCGGTGGGACGTACAGCTACGGACGGGCGCTCGCCCGGCCCGACCGTAGCTACCTCGCCTCCAACTACTGGGTCGACGTGAGCTTCCAGCCGGGCACCGCGTCCGGCCCGGCCGCGTCCTCGGCCGCCACGACGCCGAGCAGCGCGCCGACCTCGCCCAAGCCGACGCAGGCGACCACGCAGCAGCCGGTCTCGGCCTCGTGCCAGGGCGCTGCGAACACCCCGGGTGGTGCCGACCCGTGGGGCGGCTGCTGGCCGGGTCCGCAGAACACCGGCTACCCGCACGGCCTGCCCGGGGACACGCGTGCCCCTGTGGTCCTCACCCCCTACACCGGTCCCAGCGTCCTTCGCTCCTGCGGCGTGGTGATCGACAGCAAGATCGTCACGGGGGACCTGCTCATCCAGGCGGGCAACGGGTCGAGGTCGAAGAGCACTCCCTGCGTGACGATCCGCAACTCCCTCGTCAGGGGCGTCATCTACAGCGAGGAGGGCAAATTCGGTCCGACGGTCGTCAGCGACACCGAGGTCTTCCCGGACGGCCTGTCCTACTGGGAGAACATCGGACGGACGAACATGTTCGTCACCCGGGTGAACTCCCACGGGTCGGAGGGCGTCATCAAGTGCGAGCAGAACTGCGAGGCCGTCGACAGCTGGGTGCACGGCATGCGGCTCGGTGGCTCGTACCACTACAACGCCTTCGGCGGCAACGGGATGAGCGCAGGCAACTTCGTGATCCGGCACAACTGGGCCTCCTGCGGCGACTGGGAGTCCGTGGAGCGGAACGTGACCGGCGATGCTGGCTGCTCGGCGGCGATCGGTTTCTACGGCGACTTCGACCCGGTCCGGAACATCACCATCGAGCGCAACTTCCTCCTCGGGTCGAGCAGCAGCGGCAACAAGGTCAGCACCGACGTCAACCGTCAGGCGGGCTACTGCCTGAACCCGGGCTACTACCCGGGGAAGCCCAACCCGCGCCCGACCAACGTGAGGGTCGTGGACAACGTGTTCGGGCGCGGCAGCAGTGGGCGGTGCGGGGTGTTCGGACCGACGAACAGCCTCAACAAGGCGGGCGACACGGCCGGGAACACCTGGGAGAAGAACCGGTACGCAGACGGCACCGTGATCGCCCGACCTGAGGAGTGACCCTCCGGACCCGACGTCGGGGTCAGCGAACCCGCTTCACGACCGCCTTGGCCTCGAGCAGCGCACGGGCGCGGAGACCCGGCGGCGTGAGCATCGTGGCGCGCACGGTCTCGACGTCGTCCTCGGCGGTGACGCTGAAGCGCGGCACGAGCCAGGCACCGGGCAGGGCAGGTCGCCGGTCGCTCGTGAACACCCGCGCGTACCCCAGGTGCCGCAGCGACCGCACGACCGAACGGTCGTAGCGACCGAGCGGGGCGGCTGCCTGCGTGACGGGCTGACCGACCGCCTGCTCCAGGACGGAGCGGGCCTCGACCCACTCCCGGCGGCGCTGGTCCGGCGTCAGGCCCCGCCACCCCACGTGGTCCATCCCGTGCGTGCCGATCGTCATGCCCTCGTCGCGCAGGGCGCGGACGTCGGCCTCGTCCAGGCTGCCGCTCTGACCGAGCCGACCCGCCAGGACGAAGAAGGTGGCCCGGAGCCCGCGGCGCCGGAGCGCGGGGAGACCGATGGCCAGGTCGGAGGCGTTGCTGTCGTCGAAGCTGATGGAGACGTCCGTACGGTCGCGCACCTCGTCGAGGACCGCGTGGAAGAAGGGCTCGTCGATCCAGTAGCGGCCCTCGTCGGGCTCGAGCGGTCGACCGGGCGCTCCGACACCGTGGAAGCAGAGGTTGATCACCGCGGGGCCTGCCCTGCCCCGACCCTGCGCGTGCTCTCGTCGCGGCCCCATACCCGTGCTGCCGCCGGACGACGGGCGAGGAGCGCGGCGAGCACGGTGAGCGCGACGTAGACCACCCCCGCCGGGAGCAGTCGGGGTTCCCGGAGGACCACGGACCGGAACCAGGACCACCGGTCGGCCGACCGGGTACCGGCCGTCCGGGCCCGGAGGTCGGAGTTGCCCCGTCGGACCCGGACGAGCCGGTTCAGCAGGTCGGTCGTGCTGTACGGCGTCTCCACGACCACCTCGACCGCCCGGACCAGCCGTCGGCGGCCGGGGTCGACCACGGAGTCGAGGTAGAGGTCGTCAGCCACGAGGCCGGGGAAGTCGGTGAACAGCCGTCGCCCCGACGCGGACAGCATGATCGCTCCCCGGCCGAAGAGGGCGTGGTCGTAGACGGGGAGACGCTGGTTGATGCTTGCCCAGCAGCGGACCGTCCACGGCCTGCCGTCCACGGCCAGCCGTCGGGACGGCACGGCTGCGTCCGCCGCGCCGCTGTCGAGGGCGTCGGCGAGCAGGCGCAGGCCGTCGGGCGGGAGGACGATGTCGGCGTCCAGGTACAGCCGGGGGAAGCCCTGCGCCGCGGCGTCGCCGTGGTTGAGGGCATTGGCCTTGCCGGCCTCGGCCAGCTCCACGACCCTTGCACCGCGTGACCGGGCCCGCTCGGCCGTGTCGTCGTGGCAGCCGTTGGCGACCACCGTGACGTCTCCGGACTCGTCCTGCGCCGCGAGGGAAGCGAGGCACGCCTCGATCACGGCGGCCTCGTCGTGAGCCGCCACGACGACGCTCGCCCTGCGCTCCCGACCTCGTTCCTGCGTGCCGGTCGATCCCATGCCGGTTCCCCCCGTCCCCGTGGACCGACGTCAGCCTAAGGACGTCGGTCGCCGGCTGCGCCGGGTTCGGCAAACTTCTCCGGACGCCGCGAGGGGGCCGTAGCGTGAGCTCGTGGCGAGCGGGGGCGCGTTGACGGTCCGACCGATCGAGGGCGACGACGTCGAGCGCGTCGCCGCCTTCTTGGCGGCGACGATGAGGTCCGGGCCGACGGCCGGGCAGTGGGCACGGTCGATGCGTACGCCCTGGGCCGTCCAGCAGCCCAACCACGGCTTCATGCTCGAGAGCGGCGAAGACCTGGTCGGGGCCAACCTCGCCTTCTACAGCGAGCGGAAGCTCTCCACCGGCACCCACCGCTTCTGCAACGTGGCGGCCCTGAGCGTGGTCGCCGCGCACCGGGCGCAGGCGGTGCGGCTGGTCAGGGGCCTTCTGCGACAGCCGGGCCACGTGTTCACGGACCTGTCGCCGAGCGGGCAGGTCGTCGGGATCGACCGGAGGCTCGGGTTCCGGCCCGTGGACACGACGACGGCCGTCCGGACGACGCTCGGCCCGACCTCCGGCGGCTTCACGGTGCTCACCGAACCGGACGAGCTCGGGACGGCGATCGAGCACCCGGGGTCGCGCCGGGTGTTCGAGGATCACCGCCACGCCCCTGCCGCCCGCCACGCCCTCCTGCTGGGTCGGGGCGGTCAGTGCTACGTCCTCTACCGGCGCGACCGCCGCAAGCGGCTGCCCGTGTTCGCCTCGCTGCTCCACGTCTCCGACCCCGACCTCTACCTCGCGGGTCGTGGCGCGGTGGACCGCGCACTCCTGCGCGAGGGCGCGCTTGCCACCCTCGTCGAGCTCAGGGTCCTCGGCGGTCTCGTCCCCGCCGGGGCACGGCTGTACGACGGACGGCCGAAGATGGTGAGGGGTGACGTGCCGCTCGGCGAGGTCGACGACCTCTACAGCGAGCTGACGTGCGTGCCCTGGTAGGGACGCACCGTCAGGTGCCCGGGCGCAACGCCCGCACGCGCGCCTTGAGCGACTGGTAGCCGTCCTTGCCGAGCAGGCGGAGGCCCGCGGTGCGCAGCGTGGAGCGTGACGCGTCCCGGACCGCGCGGCGCGGCAGCCCGACCAGCGTGTCCGCGACGACCCGGCCGTGGCCAGGGGAGGGCGCGTCCTCGAGGAGCGCGCCGAACGAGGCGCGGTAGGGCGCGGGGGACACCAGCCTGCCGCGGACGCGGTTGCTGACGTTCGCGCCGTGGACGACCTGCAGCCACGCCGGGGCGCCGCCGAGGTGAACCACGGGCATCACGTTGCCGAGCTCGTTGTGGTACTCCGACCACGAGGTGCGTGCGTCCTTCCACGGCTCGAGGACCGAGCAGAAGGCGTTGTGCCGGTCCCTGTGGAGGTAGAGGCCCTCCTTGCCGAGCACCAGACCGTGGTCGAGGTAGACCGCCAGCGGGTGCGGCTCGGGGCGGACGCCCCGCAGCCGCGCCAGGAAGTCGTGGGCGACGCCGTCGTCGTTGTCGAGGTTGGTGGTGAGCAGGTGCGTCGCGGGCCGCGGCACCGCCGCGGCCAGGTCCTCCGCGAGCTCGGCGGGGCCAACGCTCGTGCGCAGCGCGGGCCGGACGAGCCCTGCGTCGACCAGAGGGCGGAGACGGTCGAACAGCCACCCCGGGCTCTCGGGGTCGAGGTAGACGATCCAGGTGAAGGCGGAGCGCTGGCGGGCGACCGACGGGGCGCAGTAGCGCTCGAAGAGCTCGACGCGGTCCGACAGCCAGCCCTCGCGTGCACGGACCAGTCCCTCGACCCCGGAGGTCGGCAGGTTGAAGCGTGTCAGGAGGACGTGGTCGACGCCCGCGGCGCTCACCACGACGGCACCTCCGCACGGGTGTCTGCGGGCGCGAGGGCCGCGGTGCTCGGCTGCCGACGACGAAGACGCCGGTCGAGCCACCACACCCCGGCGAACGTGATGCTGACGCCGAGGACCCCGCTGGCGCCGGCTGCGCGCACCCGGCTGCCCCCGTGATAGCTGACGTCCGGTGCCGAGGGTGACTGCAGCGGGACGATCCGCCAGGCCGCGCTGACCCCGGCGGCGTCCTGCGTGGTGCGCAGCAGGTCCTCGATCTGCGCGAGCGTCTCGGCCGACCGCTCCGCCACGAGCTCGGGGGAGGTGTCGACGACCTGGACGTCGATGGCCGGGCTCGGGTAGAGCGGCTTCCACTGGCTGCCCTGGTTAGACATCCGGACCTGTACGGCGGACCGTTCCCCCTCGCCGTAGAGCCGGGTCTCGGCGGACGCGGTCAGGAGACCGGGGTGCGACTCGTTCCACTGCCTCACGAAGACCCCGGCCAGGGGCGCCAGCTCGTAGTGCGGGTCCTCGAGCTTGTTGACGTAGTACCGCTCGCTGGGCGCGAGGAGGACGACCTCGTACCCGGTCCAGTAGACCCCGGGACGGTGCGTGGTGGCGTAGGTCCCGGCCACGGTGAGCACCGCTCCGAGGAGCACCAGGTACCAACGTCGCAGCAGCACCGCCGCCAGTCCCCGAGATGTCATGCCGTCCTTCCCCCGGCGCTCATCGTGGCACGCGGACCGCGCGCCCGGGGCGGAAAGGAGCAGCCCCCGCGCTGGGGTCAGGGACTTGCCCACGAGGCGTCCGAGGGGTCAATAAGCGACCGTCTTCCGGCCAGCGCAGCCACCCCCGCTGTGGAACGATCGAGAGGTCCGGCGGACGCACGGGGGTCGCTGGACAAGGGGGGCACGGTGCAGATCAGGACGTTGTGGGCTGTCGCACGCCGGCGCTGGTACGCCGTCGTCGTCGTGGTGCTGCTGGCGGCTGCGGCGACCTACCTGGTCGTGGGCGCGGTCGGCCCCACCTACCGGGCGACCGGGGCGGTGCTCGTGCTGCCGCCCTCGACCACCGTCAACCAGGCCCAGAAGCTGGACGAGAACGGCAACCCCTACCTCGCGCTCGGCGGCCTCAGCCAGGTCCGCGACGTCGCGGTGAGGTCGATGACCTCGCAGTCCACGACGGCCGAGCTCTGCCGGCCGCGTCCCGACCCGTCCTACGCAAGCATGCGCGACGGGCTCTGCGGCGAGGACCC
>Ga0325401_1004715_pt1 | contig 12916 bp, 4 predicted proteins | sample PopdelMetagenome_FD_205666 | JGI IMG/M metagenome (GOLD analysis project Ga0325401, IMG submission 205666) | Populus deltoides microbial communities from Bellville, Georgia, United States - Xylem-PdKOR-R2 | ecosystem: Host-associated > Plants > Phyllosphere > Stem > Wood/Secondary xylem | place...
GTCGGTGATTCCGTCTGTAATATTTAAATGAAAATTTTAAATTAATTGAATTTTTTCAGAAAACCGCCAAATAACACCGACGACTTTTCAATCCGTCGGTAATTTACTCTCTGGAAAATACCGATGGAATTTTCCGTCAGTGATTCCCTTTGTAATTAACATGATGAACAGTGTTCACAATTTACCAACAAATTAACCGACGGAATCACCGACGGAATTTGTTCCGTCGATAATTCCGTTGGTAAAAATGACACGTCATCATTTTTTTTTTGCTTTGTTTTAATTTTTTTTCCCTCGGTATATACTGAGAGAATATTTCCGTCGGTAAAATCCCTCGGAAATTTACCGACGAAAATATTCCCTCGATATTTCCGTTTGTATTTATCAATTTTCTGGTAGTGCTAGTTCATCTTTTCTACAGAAGAACAAGACTTGTGGGCTACATGATATCACATAAATTCTTCAACCTATATGTTTACAATCTTTATTATTATTAGAGTTTCTCTCTAACATATTATTGATTGTTTCTCTAAAAAAGATAGTTACTTAAGCATTTGAGAGTATTTAAATCCACCAAACAGGATTTTTATAGGTACCATTCATTTTGATTTACAATATACCAACCACCAGCCAACTTTGTACGTTAAGGAAAATACATCAGATTGCTAGAATTAACAAACTTATCAATTATCCAACATATAAATTTTATTTTTGGACTACTTAAATTTTTTGGAACTTCTCCAGGGAAGTGAAGCTTATTCTTAATATATATAAAGATTTGGTAAACAATGAAGGTTTTTTTTTTTGTTAATTTTCCCTTTTCATTTTGTTATTTTTTCATTTATTTAATCCTAAAGTCTTTTTGTATAATTATTAAGGTAATCTTTAATTAGAGCAGCAAGCTAATTAATTCACGTCAAGATAATTTCTCTATCCTAAACATTTTTTGTTGTATTTAACATTTTTTGTTGTATTTAAATAAATTTTTATTTGACCACACAATATAGCTCATAAACTATAAACTAAAACTAATATATTCTAAGAGATTAATGTAACTGTTATATATTTTGTATTTTGATACTGTCATTTTTTCATACAAAAATTAATTACAAAGACAAATCAAAGAAGACACAGGAGTAGTTAATATTCTTTGAAACAGTTGTGATGCAATAAATCCAATCTTTTGTATATGTATGATATTATAATATATATATATATATATATATATATATATATATATATATATATATGATGTTTTTGAAAAGTACTTTTTGTTTAAAATATATTAAGATAATTTTTTTATTTTTAAAATCATTATATTAAAAATATTTGAAAACATTAATAAAAAAAATTATTATTTTTATTTTTAAAATCATCATATTAAAAATATCTAAAAACATCAAACTAAACATTTTTTTTAAACGCATCTAAATAAAATTGCTAACACAGAAATAAAGAATGCCCACGTCCAAAAAGAAAGACTGAAAAAAGAGCAACCATGCACATACAACTTGAATTAATTAATCAAAAGAAATCATAATATTCTGGAGATAATGAAAAGGAAAGTGGTGGGGGACGATCACCTTTTCCAAGGAAAGAAAATCCAAGCAAAGTTACCTGTAAAACCCAGGCAGCTTTGGCTGTATCTATGGAGCTATTTGCTACCTAAAATCCGTTGCTGCCGCCTTCTCTACCACCTGTATTTCTCCCTCTTCATGGATTTTCTTCTGTCTTCTGTCTCCTCCCTCTTGTTTTTCTTCTTCCTCCTTACCAACCCCTTTAAATCCCCCACTTCCACGTACTATTCTTTGCTTGCAATCAAAGTTAGAGTGATTGTTCTATATAAATCAAGAGAGAAAGACGAGGGAGTGAGAATTGTTCTCCCAATTATTTGCTCATCTCCCAGTCTTTCTGTCATATATTTCATCTCTTCAACTGTAAGTGTCTTAGTTTACACCTCCTGGTGTTTTAGCAATGACATTTTCTCTGCTTGTTAATTGCTCTTAATCAAGTAATCATGAATCGACCAAATTTTCTTGAACACCATGTCTTCTAACTCTAGTCTTTCAAATTAAGGAGTCGCTTGAGAAAAGCATCATTTTTTCATGTCACTAGTCAATTGAAGCAGACATGATAGAGGTTAATTAAGATCACATGGTGTCTATGGCAATGCAGGGCATTTGTTAGATTGTGTACTTTGTTTGCAGGTTGAGAGCACGTACTACTAGCAAGAGCTGCTTGGTCTGAAAGAATGGCCTGCCTGGCTCCCTGAATGCCATCTAGGAAGCTTGTCAAAGAGTGTTGGCAACCTTTCTATTTGGCATGAGGGGAGTCGAGCAGGCCAATTAACAACAGCTTACAGCTACCCTGTATTGAACTCATGAGGTACCAGCAAGTACATTCCTAGCTATATATATTATAATTTCCTCTGCAGCTGCTAGTGCTACCTAGTACTGAAAGAGCCTAACCTCTCCGGGGATTGTTATTGCGACTCCTGTGCGATCGATTCATGAATAAGGTAAAATCAAACACCATTAATTTCTAATTAAGTTATTTAAAGAGTACTAAGCTTTTTTTGGCCATTGTATGAGTATCAGAGAATATCAACATCCTAGCTACTTTCCTTTTGAGTTATTGATAGCTATCGGATATAATATTTAATGCCATATTTGAACGGTACTGCAGTCAATAATATTGATTGTTGATTGTTCTAGCTGATCATGATTAACTTTAATTATTTTTTATGGATGAATCTGTAAGGTCAAAAAAAAAAAAGCATGATTAAACAGATGACTTGATAGAGACCCTGGATTAATTAGAGAATTGATAGGTGCGTTATTATGATCACGTATTAATTTATAAGCACCTCCTAAAATCAATCAAGCTTGGCAGTACTGTGCGTGGCTATGAGAGATGTGTGTCTGGGAAGAAGCCATGTATTGTTGTGGGCCCATAACCGTTCAAATATCTACAACCATTGATAAGGATTGATGTAAACAATCAATCTTTGAACTCTTGTTTTTAACTGATGATTTGTAGCTCTCTTCAATACAAGGGTCTGTCTCTGTAATATACATGGACGTAATCTCTCCTTGTAATTCTTCGATAACCTCCTCCTAATTTACCCATCAAAGCTTCGGTCAATATATGACATGGCTTTTGAAGAGAGCAGTGCATTTTTTTTCTTAAAATATGGTAAGATTTTTCTGAATCCATGGTAACTTCTTGTCTGGGTCTAGGATATATATATATAGTCCTGTCGGTGAGCTTGTCAAGCTTGATCAGTTGCCAAAACTTCAAGCATCTACTACTTCCATAACAAAGTTAACAATACTCTTTTAAAACCCGGGGCTTGACTTGTGATCCGGGAAAATTTTGTTTCTAGAATATTAAAGGATTATATTAATCTAAAATTTTATAGTTTTAAATAAATTACTCTACTTTTAACATATTTTTTTAAATGAAAACTCTTTAAACTTGTATAAATTCTAATAAGATTGAATTATTATTTTTAATTTGACATCAACAAGCTCTGCTCTGATATCGAATTAAAACAAAAAACAATCTATTCTAACATCTTAAGCTTTTATTTAAAACTTCATGAGCGAACTCTTACATAACAGATCACCCTAAAACCATTACGGCTGTAGCACCAGAATATATAAACAGGAAAAATAGAAGTTAAACCTCACATTCCTGTGAAGGCCTTCTTCCCACCAGCTAAAGAACCAGCAGGGATCACTTTCAAGACATTAAATCTCACGGTCTTGGATAGTGGTCTGCATTGCCCGATGATAAGATGATCACCTTCCTTCACACGGAAGCGGCATGGAGATATATATATGTGCTGGAATATTTGAATGCCTCTTGTCTTATCTTTTGTATTTCTTGACCTAGTGAAGAAAATTCCGCCGGACAATGATGCAGGTCCTCACCATCTTGGCACCATGACAAGTTCCAGCTAAGATACGACCTCGAATAGCAACAGTGCCACTGAAGGGGCATTTCTTATCAATGTAAGTTCCTTCATTAATGGCTTCTCGGGGAGTCTTGAAACCCAATCCGACACTCTTCAGAATCTGTTTCTTCCTTTACCAGGCCTCTTTCCTTTCATAGACTTCTTTGAACTAAGAAACACTCTGGCTTGTTTTAAAAATGCCTTCTCAGTCTCTGCTCAGCCATGACTGAAAGCCCTTTGTTTTCTCTGGAGAGCTTTGTTGACCAATAGTCAAAGTTGAAATCTCATTTTCCTTACCATCCTCATTTTAATTATTCTGATTAATAAAACTTAAATATAAAGTAGTGTGTCCTTATATAAATTTTAATTTCAAAGAATTTTTATTTTAAAAAATAATATAAAATTATTCTATAATCTTATCTAATAACTTAAGTTTTTGGGTATTATAGTTATTTGATATAATATTAGAATCTTATTGATCAAGTGATCACGAGTTCAAATATCACTATATATTTCTAATATATTAGAAAGTAATGTAAAATTATTTTTGGGACCTCGCATAATATAGACTGAGCCGAGTTTCAACAAAAATAAAAAGAGAATTATGTTAAAAAAATCATCTTAATCTAATAAGATGTTAAGTGAAATTTTAAAAATAATTTTATATTATTTTCTAATATAAGTTGAATTAATTAGTCAACTATATCAAGAAGAGAATTGGTGATTATTATATCTCAATTACAGGTTCCATTTCTTAATTAGTCATCCAATTATGTATCAATTCTGCTCATCATCCATTCAATATATAGTCATAATTGGTTTAATTAGTGTGAACGGTCGACACATGCACCACCTATTTAGAGCAATATTTGAGATAGTGATCGAATACACACACAGAGTCAACTATACAATATTTTCCATGAAGCAATTCTATTCGATATGATAAAAGTCTACGGTCATCATTTCATGAAATTTCCACACATGTGGAACAATCCTCGATCGGATTGCAAACTCCATTTTTCAAATTTACTTGACGGATTCTGGTTATTTCGTGCATGCATGGCTTTAACCAATCAATATCGAATTCCAATCTCTCTACCACTCAACAAGTTAAGATTCCTTACTTGACTTTTGAGTTTTAATTTAATAGCTTAGATTATATTATAATTATCTCTATTAGTTATTTCTCACTCGTTGAAGCCTTTATTACGCTAGGAAATAAAACCATATAAATAAATAGATAATGTGTATCAAACATTCATTATAGCGATAAATAAATAACTAAAATAATAAATATTTTTTCAGAATTTCTTGAATCTAACTAATGGATCGGCATTTATTTTTTTTTGTTTATTTGTTTAAAACTACTCTTCGAAGGGCTGACTATAAGAGGTTATGACCCTTCACCACTGGGCTCAGCCAAGCGCTGAGCCCAGACACCCTCTGATGGATTAGATATATTTTCTACTGATAGATTAAAGATATTTTACCCTGGTTGGATTGTAAATCAGAGATATTTTATCATGATAGGACCGTAAAAGATGATCGCGTCAGATTCAGTTTTTTCTTTCTAGTTACAAGGACTAATCTATCAAAAAAAACCTTTTTTTTCTAAAAAGTATAATCAATCTCTCTTTGAATCAACACTAATTTAATCATCAGAGAGTCCCTAGATAGATAAAAAGGGACCTTTTGCAGGTAACGACGATGTTCTACTTGTGCTTTCACCATGAAAGAGTCGGTTAGATTACTAGAAATAGAAGAGTAATGACTTTATCTCAGGCCCAACCTTCAAGCCTACGGGATAAAACAAGACTTCATCATTTGCATCATGTATGGAAAAATTATCAAAAAGCCATTGATCGCTCCTCCGGGAGCCAAGCTGTTATCTTTTCTAATTACCATCAGATTTGGAGCCTGAAAGTTTTGAAAGATTTTTAATAAGTACTAACAGGAAGTCAGTTCAAACCATGTAACTTTAGAAGTTATTGCAAACCAATGGCTTCATTGTTATTATCATCTTTAATTATGATCAGAGTTGGGACTTCAAGATTTCAAAAAGCCTTTAATGGCTACCAATAGAGTGTTGGTTCAATTCATGCAATTTCAGGAGCTATTATTAACCGAGGACTTCTACCAAGCTTGCAGACCTAACATGGTAGATGATCCCTAAGTAGAGAGGTTACCTTTTCTTTCCCCAATTATATTTTTACAATAACAGAAGGAACTATGGTTATTTAGGAAGATTGCTTTTGAAAACTACCTAGAAACCTTTCATCAGATAAACAGAATTCCCTCTCTTCTTTAGAGCCCTAAAACAATATAGAAATGTATTATGGTCAATGACTAGAAATGTAAGTTTTTTGTATATGAATTATATTTTTCAAAATAACAAATGTTAACAGGATAGGATGAATAACTCTCTCTAGTGCAATAACACATTTACTCTAGAAGTAACGAATATCTCCCTAGTGTTACGACACAGTTTACCTTGGAATGGATTGACATACCCTCCCTAATGCGATTGCACCCTTATCCAAGGATAAGATGGACACTGCATCAGCAACAAGGATGGATACATTCTCCTCGTTAAATCTTTCAAAAATGAGATGAATTTACTCTATTTAGTGCGATAACACATTTACTCTGGAAGTAACAACCGTCTCCCTAATACTACGACATAGTTTACCTTAAAAAAGGATTGACATACCCTTCTTAGTACAATCACATCCTTATCCAAGGATGGGATGAATGTTGCATCAACAACGAGGATGGATACGCTCTTACCATTAAATCTTTCAAAGATAAGAAGAATTTACTCTCCCTAGTGCGATATCACATTTACTCTGGAAGTAACGAACATCTTCCTAATGCTGTGACACAATTTACCTAGGAAGGGATTCATATACCTCCCTAGTGTGATTGCATCGTTATCCAAGGATAGGATGGACAATACATCAGCAACGAAGATGGATATGCTCTCCCCATCAAATCTTCCAAAGATGAGATGAATTTACTCTCTTTAGTGCAATAACACATTTACTCTGGAAGTAACGAACGTGTCCTTAGTGTTATGACATAGTTTACTTTGGAAAGGATTTATATACTTTTCCTAGTGCAATAACACCTTTTCTCCGAGAATAGGATAGATGTTACATCAGCAACGAGGATGGATACACTCTTCTTATTAAATCTTTTAAAGATGAGATGAATTTACTCTCCCTAGTGTGATAACATATTTACTTTGGAAGTAACGAACATCTCCTTAGTGCCATGACATATTTTACCTTGGAAAGGATTAACATACTCTCTCTAATTCGATCACACCCTCCTTTATGGACTGGATAGACTCTACCCAAATGAAGAAGTTTCTAGTTCCCTTGGGAACAATGCCCATGAGGCCTTCTACGGACCAAAATCAAAACCATTTAACATCATTTCCTACTAGAAGGCTTCTTAAGGATCCATAATGAATACACCCAAACTAATGGGTGGACATCTGTAAATGGCATCTCTCATTGTTTCCAAAAAGATAGAAATGTTTTATCATGTATGGGTGTTGGACCTAGAAATGTTTTATCAAGTATGGGTGTTGGACCTAGAAATGCTTTATTAAGTATAGACATTAGACCTAGAAATGTCTTTATCAAGTATGGGCAATGGACCCAAAAACTCTTTGTTAAGTGTATATGCTAGACCGAAATAAGAACTTTACATAGGGACTAAAACTCGTGAAAGTAAACAACAGATCAAATAATTGTATTATAAAAGTGCGATGTATATAAAAAGAGAATACAGATGTATACGGAGGAGTCTAAAGATATAACCTAGGCTCCTTAGCCATATACCCCACTGCTGAGTCGTGAAAGCCCTCATTAGAAAGACATATGTAAATTCCAAGACGGGGACTATATGGAATGTTGCACTAAAATCCATATATATCCCCTTGAAGAAATACAAGTTGGACATAGCAAAAAATATCTTAAGCTTAGTCCACAAATTAACTTAGGAGTCCTTAGCTTGAAGGAGCTCCTCCCTTAGGGGAACCACCTGGTTGTAAGAGGCTAAGTGTTTTCTCTTGAGAGCTTGGCTTGAGGGTAAGATCTTGCATTTGGTTTTTTAATATGGAATAGGCCACCTCGATGCTTCACAGTTCAACCTTTATAACGCCGTTTCCTCCTGAAGATGGTCAAAGACTATTTGATTTTCCTGATTTGCAATCGCATCCCTCCTCATATAGCTCCTTTCTGTCACCTAAAATCTCCAAGAATGGACACACATCATAAAAGTTTGCTGAATGAGAATGTTAAAAAAGGAAATCACTCAACTAAAAATGAAAAACAAGAGATTTCGTCCCTATACTAAAAGCTATTTGGCTAGTTAACACCAAATAATGATGAAAGCTTTTGTCATACACCTCGGAGATGTTTGAAGGGATGGTGTGGACTCTCTTCAAAATTCTCACAACCTCGAGACCAGCATCCTCGAGGCATGTTCTCCCTTCGACCATAACCTCTATCAGTTGCCTTCCTTATCCATCAGAGTTGGAAAATCAAATGGATTATAACCCGAGGCTAGATCAATAAAGATGTCCTGGAACCCCACGATGTTGGCTCTAATGAAGGTCCTGGCTGTCGCTTTATAGGTTGATAAGGCAGGAAATTGAGGCGACACTCAAGATCAGTGCAGGGGAGACAAGGCCCTTTTCTTTCCAAGATAAGAGAAGATTATGAACCCCAGTTTCTACGGGGGTTACGGCCTCTAACGGTGTCTCCACGGAGACAAGGCCTTCAAAAGGCAGGGAATTCCATAAGAAGAGGGGATTCTTCCCTCCTTTCTTTACCTTTGTCTTCGCCAACAGCCTAAGATGAAGACCTTATAGGTAGACTCTTGATAGGAAGCTTCCACATCACCTCTCCTCCTCCAACTATCAACCTTATAAGGGCAAAAGAATGTTAGATCCTAAAACATACCAAAATAATAAGACAACATAACTTGGTGACTTTATGCCTTGCAAAATGGCCTGGTAATATCCCCTAATCATTTTGTCAACTTCATAGTCAATTTTGGTTGAATCCAGTACGATGTAGTTTTTATCCTCGTCTGAGCTCATATAAGGCTAATTGTTTACTTGTGGGGAGGAGTTTTCCAATAAAAGAAGCGACCCTAGATTTGTTGCAGTCCTCCATGGAGATCGACAACCCTGGTATATCTTATGACTAGCCACCTCCCCCTTTAATTCTTGGCAAAGTTGGGTTTCCCGGTCAGTGTGAAGACATTTGTAATGGGCTCAAGCCCAACCATTCTATAAAATTTTTCAAAAGTGGACATGAGTGTCCACCTGTTGGGATGAGTTTGACAGGTTGATAGACTCATTATTTCTAGACGCAGCCAAACGCTGATCTCAAACACTCTTTGATGGATTGAAGATATTTTATCCTAATAAATCATAGATATTTTATCATGATTGGACTATAAAATCAAATATATTTTTTCTATGGTGAAGCTTTCACCATGAAAAAATAAACTAAATTACTGGAACAGAAAATTAATGTCTTTTGGTCTGTTTGGGATTGTGGTAGCGGTTTAAAGTATTTTTGTTTAGAAATGCATCAAAATGAAGTTTTTTTATTTTTTAAAATTATTTTTGATATTAACACATTAAAAAATTTTAAAAATATATAAAAAATAATTTTTAATTAAAAAATTAAATTTAAAAAAATATATAATTTCAACTATATTTGTCGAATACACCCTTAATGATCAACCCGGCCCTGCCTTGTAGCCAACGGGATAAAACATGACTTCATCGCTATCGTCATTCTTTCTATTCTTGATTTTTCATGGGCACGTCTCTCCATGAGTTTAGTTATTAATATATAACATGAGTCTATGAATAGGTTGATGTAATAGCGATGAAGTCACCCTTACGACAATTCCATGAGCCAGGCTGTAACGCGACAAGGACACGGCAATTTATGCCCTTTAACAAACAAATTATTCATCCATGCAAGAAATAAATAAATCATAGAATTAATTCTTCAACGACACGATGAGCTTATTTGACTTTATTTTCTGATTTTTTTTAATATGTTCATATTAAAAATAAATTTTTAATATATATAAATATATATATATTATTTTAATATATTTTGAAAGGTAATTCCAAAATAGATAGTGGGATGGTGATCTAACACGCAGCAGCAGGCATGATTGTTGCCTTCGATCCTTAAATAAAGCAAGCTACTCCATTAAGGAATATTTTTTTTTGTTTGAACGATGATCTCAATAGACATAATGCTTCCAGGAAGTCCTACTATCCTTTAAATTAAAATTGAGAAAGATTAATAAATTAATTGTTTATCAATTCGTGTTAGCATTTAATTAGTAATTAATTAATTACTGCTCTAATAATTATATATCAATTACATAGAATAATTGATGCATATATATTCCATGCATTAAAAACGCTCTAAACCCAAAAAAATCAATAGATAGATACTAACCCGTAAATAAATAAAGAGATTTTTAGCATATTAAAACTCAAAATTCATGTTTAGAGCAGGATATAGAAATCACGTGATCCTAAATTCATTCGTGCATATTCTATGTTAACTTAAGCCGCCACCGTTTATTTTGCCCTGATGGATGCGTGGACTGGCACATGGCGCAATCACAGTGTGTGAAAATGTGACTGCTGACTTCTGAGTATTATTATTTTGTTTATTCGGAAGAACGATGGATTAATATATTCTCCTTCACGCGCTACTGTATTTTCAATATACACTGACTGTCCAGCAAAAGAGTAAAGACATGAGGGTTTTTGCTCATCGGGTCTGCGCATGTCCATGAACCTAAGACGTGGTTTCTCTCGAGACAACTTGTAATTAATTATTTCGGTAGAAAAGTCAGTGGAAGTGCTGTTAGAAGAAGCAAGAGGGAGGGGTGCCTGCCACTAACCATGCTCCATGGTGGACTTTGAAGCAATTAGTTGTTGGTGATTCACTGCCCTTTTCACCGCAAAAACAAAATTCTATATATTTAAACAAATGCTCCATGGTGGACTTTAAGTTATTTCTATATGAGTTAGTTGAATGTTGATAAAAACAACTTGAATAACTAGTAAAAATATAGTTTGACTCTAAAAAATATTTCAAGATATTTTCTTTTTAATATTGTGAAAGCAAAATATTAAATTAACCCGGGTTTTGTGGCATAACTCATCAAATTAGAAAACCATATCATATAATTTACTGGATTTAAAAATTATTTTTTATTTAATGATATGATAACAAAAAATAGATGCTTAAAAAATCAAGCATCAACAAAATATCACATCAATTATTTGAGATTATGATAACCTTATATAAGACAAATTAAAATAAATTGTGAAGACCAATTCAGAATCAATAAAATATTGAAGGATGAAATTGAAAAAAAAAAGCAAAAAAAATTCAATAAAAACAAGATAAAATTGAAAGTTAATTTTTTTAAAAAAGATAGAATTTTAAAAAAGAAAAAAAATATCTCCTTCACTATTCACATATGAACGGTAAAATAGATGGAAAAAACCCCCAACTTTTTATTATAGTAGTTAATCTTTAATTAAATTGAAGATTTTATCTCATCAAAATAGATCCAAAATGAATCTAGTCAAAAAGGAAAAAAGGTCTATTTGTAAAAAAATGAAAAAAAGAGAAAAGGAACCAAATAAAAAAAAATATCTAAGGATCAATTTAAAAAGAAAAAAAGCATTAAAAAAAATGAGGTGGTTCGCTGTTTAACATAATCCAAGTTTTTTAGATGCCTAAGGTAATATATAACATGGGTAATTAATATATAAATATAGTCTATAAATAGATGATGTAATATTGGTGACCTTACACACGTCAAGGACAAGGCAATCTGTCCACTTTAACAAACAACCTTCTCCACACACACACACACACACACACAAAGAAGAAGGATTAATTAGAGTGATCAGTACTTTATTAATACTAATTATTATCAAATACATTCAATTTATACTACATTTGCTATATATATATATATGTTTCATGCATTAAGACCGCGTCAACCACATGGGCATGCATGGCGTGAATTTATTGTCCAAGGTAAACCACGACTTTCCGTGACGTTTCCATCTTCTTCTGAAGTCTAGCCCTTTCTATTCTTGCTTATAAATGTGAAAATGTCAAGAACTTCTAGAGCAAGCTTTGAATCTCTCCCTCTCCCCCTCTCTATACATATATAGACACGCTTGTTTCTTTTGGCTTTCCAAGGAGAGGAGGGGTACATTGGTCGATAAAGTCTCAACTCTTTGAATCATATCAAAACTGATCCATGGCAATGAAGGTACGTACGTAATTAGTCACATCGATCTTTTGGCACTAGAATTGATATATACATATGTATACATATAAAGTCACGTTGTATGTATTAAATTAATTTATGATCATGTCTTTTCTTCTCCTTTAATCCTTTTGAAAATCTTCCTGCTCGGTTTGTACAGCAAAAAATAGTGTTCAAGGTACAGATGAATTGCGAGAGATGTAGGATTAAGACGCTCCAGGTTGTGTCGGATGCAGATGGTAAGTTTTCAAGCTTGACGACTCCAAAAGGCAAATCTTTGCGTTGCGTTCCCTTTCTGGTGTGTGTGTGTGTGAGAGAGAGGTTGACTTTAATTAAAGGTTAAAAGTTGAATTTGGTGTAATACTGTGGCAGGTGTGGATTCTATGGGATTTGAAGGAGAGAGGAGGGAGAACGTGGTTGTGATCGGAGATGGAGTTGATGCTGCTACTTTAGCCAGCAGGTTAAGGAAGAAAGTTGGGCACACTGAAATTATCAGTGTTGCCCTGGCGAACTGAAAGACAGACAAGGCTACTAGCTCCAACCTTAATCAGCTTAGCTTTCATGAAAGAATTAAAACTATTCTAAAATCTTTGCTGTATAGGATCA
>Ga0325401_1004722_pt1 | contig 12906 bp, 10 predicted proteins | sample PopdelMetagenome_FD_205666 | JGI IMG/M metagenome (GOLD analysis project Ga0325401, IMG submission 205666) | Populus deltoides microbial communities from Bellville, Georgia, United States - Xylem-PdKOR-R2 | ecosystem: Host-associated > Plants > Phyllosphere > Stem > Wood/Secondary xylem | place...
TCCTAAAACTTGAGATGTAATATCAATCCGTAAATCTGAATGTATGCCTTTAATCTAATGGTTGAAACTCTAAGTACCTATTTAACCATGCATGTTTATAGTTGAAATTGAATCTTTCATTTGAACTCCATTATATGATGTTATTGAATAAGATGTGTTGTGTTGATGATAATAAGTTGGGTTGGGACCCAGGACGATAGGGTCGTAATTGAGTTATGAGAAGATGTGAGATATTAGAAGTGTAAACAGGATATATGTCGATAACTTGGGACCTCCCAGTATAGGGGAGACTCTGCTGAAATTTTGGTGGAACCTGTATATCAAAAAAAAAATTACCTGAAAATTTCCAATGTATCGCGAAACAGAATGTAGAAAATCAGGGTTGTTACATGGACAATCTAGAAAGATTACGTTCTGAACTTGAAATCCACCTAGATTAGTCTTGTTTTCACATGCAATTGATGACTTCAAATTCGGGTTTAAATTCATTTACTGTTCTGACCATAAACAACATCAATTCCTTCACTTATTTGCATTATTAACCTAAATTCAAGTAGCCCAGCATCAAAAGAACCATTAAGGGTTTTTCCCATCTCTAAGTTCCAATTGTACGCAAATAAGCACCCTTGAACCAATTTCAAACTGATTTCTAATTTTTAACTCCGACGTGGCTTCAATTATTCCAATTTGACTCGTCAAGGCTCTTTGTAGTTATTTCGCTCTTGCTCTTGTCATTGGACCATCTGAATCCTCTTGCATATTAGATTTAGCTTTATGAGATGGATTATAATTCCCATGATGCACATCACTACTTCTCTCCTTCTCTGCTTTGTCTTCTATTTTCCTTTCATTTGCATGCAAAACGTGAGCAATTCACATTCTGCGGCAAATCCAATTATAATTTTTTAGGCCGGTATTGGTCCATTTTGCATAATGGGCCAGTGCTGGCCCATTTTTATCTTTTGGGCTGCTGCTGGCCCATTTGTTTTATATTAGGCCGGTGTTGGCCCATTTCATTTTCTTTATGTTGCCGTGCCGGCCTATTCCAATTAAATACACCGGAACAATACAAATCGGGTATTAAAATACTCGGTTTTCGTCAACCAAAAAAAATATAAACAAAGAAAAAATGTTTTTGTGCATACAACCAAGTGTCTCAAAAGCTAAAAAATCATCTCATGTGTTTTTTTTTCATACATCAAAAAAACAATGTTTTAGCATGCATTTTGGCTTTAATAACCAGTTTATTAAAGTCAAGAGAACATTGGCCAAAATTTCAAAAAAATCAAAAAATCTTTTTGTTTGGTTTTAGTATCAGGAATTATGAATTTATACGTAAAACGTATTCCTGATATTAAAAAGGTTTTTTTTTTGTTGACAATATAAAACAATTAAGTTTTACTCCATTAAGATAAGAATCTCCTTACAGAGAAGGGCTTTTCTTACATTTTAGACAGACAGAATCAACGATTAGAAACCACAACAAGACCTTAGATTTTATCAGAAAATAAAACAATGCAGGTTACCTTAGGTAGGGTGTATTTGGGGTGCTAATACCTTCCCTTTATACAACCAGTCTTCGTACCCCATCTCTGAGACCAGTTAGGGTTCCTAGTGACCAGAATACTAGGTGGTGACTCCCAGTCTATATTTTACTGATAAGAGACAAGAATTCCTTGTCTCTTTATATTTTGCCAGATAGACTAGACTATATAATTTTTTTAAGGTGGATGATCGTCGCGACGCCACACGTGTGCAACATCTAGGATAACAAACAAAGCAAATAAAGGCTTACTAAAACTATTGCATTGCCAGGGAAGATAAAGGTTGCCATTTGGTTGTAGATCCTCTTGCTTGCAAGTAAAGTGTATTTGAATCAGAACTTACGGGTAATAATCCTACTACAGCATGTTAGATAATAATATAAATCATATCTTGGAATCTCATCTAATAGTTTAAACTTTTGAGTTGAGATGGTTCTTTGACATGGTATCATAGCCTTGATGACCAAGCGGTCATGAGTTTGAATCTCACCATCTCTATTTATTTGATATGTAGGTCTGTGCAAGTTTCAAGCCAAAAGAGCTTTCACTTAAGGGGATGTGTTAGAGAATAATATAAATCATATTTTAAAACTTCACCTAACAGCTTAAACTTTTAGGTTGCGATGGTTCTTTGATACAGCATAACCATACCCCTCGACTTAGTAAGTTTAATCAATACTTGCAAAGAATCTCAAGAAAACTTTTTCCAGCTAATAAATGGGGTCACTTCTCTCTTCCCTAAGCCAGCATCTTGTAAAGCTTTTTCCCAATTGCTTTCTCCATGTCCAGTTGCCTTGTCGCCTAAAGTCAGACTTCCTGTGATTAATATGTCTTTCTCCATATAGACCAAAGTTTCAAGTACATCAGCTGAACCTACCTCTAGTTCTGATTGATAAGAGGCAAATGATGCTAGTTGCTGTGGACTCATCTCTGCCATTAGGACTTCTGGTTCAGCTGATGTCTCAAGAATTTTAAATATTTTTGTTCCTTCGTCACTATCAATGTCAGTATATATGTTAGAACTTTTCATCCCTCTTTGAAACTCAGAAACAATACCCTCTATAATAATTGAACGCCTGCAACATAAAAAAAAAAAAAAAGCATCAATTATGATATTGTATTTAGCTAGAAATCTAAACAAATTTTGGCCACTTTATTAGATTGGAAAATCCTTATAAATATGAAGTGATCATGCTGATATGGAGCGGCAATGTTTTCTCTTTAGGAAAGGGAAAAAAACTAAATTAAAATAAACTAGGCTGATCTATAAAAAAAACAAAATGGCTATGTCAGTAGAATGGAAGTCACCTCTGGTTATTCAATTGCACCAGTTTAGCCTCCATTCTCTCTGATCTCACAATAGTTCTGCCGCCATTACTTAATTTCGAGAGGTAGTTGCTGATGGAGTGTAATTAAAAATAAAAAATAAAAAAAAATTTAGAAGTAATTATAATGTAGTGGTAAGACTGTGGATGCAACATGTTGTTGATACCTAAACCGAATCAGATTTATTTTTAACTGAATCAATGTGGCCGGGGCCTACTTGGAAGGATCACTGAGTTAAAACAATCCGGTGTTGTCTCGGTGAGTTTGTAGAGGAATAAGCGTGTTCAGCTGGAGTGACTTTCAAGAACATGATATGAAAAAAGGTGAGCGGAAAGATAACTCGGTGGCTGGGTCAAGTGAGTTCAAGGACTGGGTGACTTGACAGACCTCAAGTATCTTTACCTGTACTTGATGAGTTGATGCCATGACAAAAGCAGAGGAAGAAGAAGGAGAGAGAAGCTGTAATTTCATTTTAATTTTGTAATCTTCATCAGAACAAATAGTTAGTTATAATCTGTATTCAACACTAATTATCCTGCTTCATGTACTCATTACTTCAATTATTTTAGATTGCCAAGGGTGTTTTCCATATTTTACACTTTAATCCCCTTGGTTTAAATCTTATCTAATTTATAAATAAATTCTGATAAATTAATCATGATGTGGAAGTCAGGGACCATAACAGTCCTCGATTTACAATTCATACAAAAAAGTTATACAATATTTTTATTATTTGGTTCAGGGGAGACTCTTTAATTATGTATTAAAACCAAAATAGTCCCTGCATTATGTAATTGTAATACTATATTTTGAATAATTTTAGGGAAGAAATTATAATATAATTGTAATTAAGTTTTTAGAAATCTTACAAAGAGATTCTATATCTCTTTCTTATTTTCTAATTTTTTCCATAAAAGTTTTCTAAACAGTTGGAAAAGATATGGTGAAAAAAGAAGAAGAAAATGAACACTAATAAAGTAGAGAATTTGATAGAATTTTAATTTCTAGTCAAAATTTGAGTGAAATCTCAGATCAATACAGCTGTACATTATCTTTGGTTCCTAGATTTACATACTGTTATATTTGGTCCGTATTTAATTTGTTATGAATTTTAGTCTAAATTTCTGATTAGAAAACCCAAAACTGTCTCTGGATTTGCAATTCATACAAAAAATATTGATATTTAATTTAGAAAAAAATATTATTAGCTTAAGTGCAAGTACTAGCTGTAAGACTATGAATGCGACATGTTTTTTTGCTTAATTCGGCACACTCTTTACACTTGTAGCCTTGGGATGAATTATGAGTTATGAAATTGGTTGGACCGTTGGATCCCACAAGCTGGGGGAAGCTATGAAATTGCGCTAAGTTTGTTTGAGAATGTGGTTGTGGCTGCTTTTTAAAATATTTTTTATTCTAAAATATATCAAAATAATATTTTTTATTTTTAAAAAATTATTTTTTAGATCAGAGCATCAAAACGATTCAAAATATATAAAAAATTAATTTTATTAAAAAAAGTTTGAATTTTTTGAAAACACTGGTTGGCCCGCGTTTCTAAACGCTTTTGAATGGCTGTTTGGAATTGTGGTAGTGGTTGTGATTCAAAGTGTTTTTCGCTTAGAAATGCATCAAAATAATATTTTTTATTTTTAAAAATATTTTTGATATCATCATATCAAAATAATCTAAAAATATAAAATTATATATATAATTTTTTAAAAAAAAATCAAAATTTAAAGTAATGCGATGCGTTATCAAGTACCCCAAATACGCTCTAAAAGTGAGAAGGGATACGCTTTCTTCTTCCAAATAATCAAATAATTAATGAAATATGAATCGGTCAACGAAATTATTTATATTCATGTACAGGAGAAGTAATGTTTCATTGAAAAGTTGAGAAATTTCCTCGTATTGTAGTTAGCTTTGGTCCTTTCTTGTGTTATTATTTTATTAACTTTAGTGTGAGGTTTTTTACCAAGTACAAAAGAGTCCTTAACTTTATAATTTAACAAAACAGTTACATAAAATTTTTTAATTTTTAAATATTATTCCACTACTATTCTACGGAACTTGAAAAATATGTAAAAGTTATTCTATTACTAACATTTGAATAATACTATTGTCTTGATCCATATATATAAAGGAACATTTTTGCAATAGTATTTTAAAATACTGGGTTTTGTTTTACCAGAATGATGAGTACAAAATGGTCGAATATAAGAAGGGATATTTGAGGTACTAGAAACCTAAGATAATAAACTATCAGAATCCTCAGAAAATGGATCTATAAAAATAATATCAGATCTAGTCAAGCTATGATTAATAGATGGAATAGAAAAGAAAGGCATATACTCGAGAAAGATAGCATGACGAGATACATAAAGTTTTTTAGTTATTGGATCAAAACAATGATACCTCTTTTTACCTTCACCATAACCTAAAAAGACACAAATAACAGATCGAGAGGACAACTTATTGCGTTCTGCATGAGGATGAAAAATGAAACAAGTACAACAAAAAACTCTAAAGGAGGAATAATCAGGAACATACTCATATAACTTTTCAAAAGGAGAAAAACTTGAACTATGAGAAGATGAAATTGTATTAATCAAACTTACAGCAGTAAGGACAACTTCTCTCCAAAACTCACTAAGAAAAAAAAGTAAACAACAAGAGAGAACGACCAGTTTGGACAATGTGCCTATGCTTTCTTTCAGCAACACCACTTTGCTCAGGAGTATCTGTATACGAAGTTTGGCGAATGGTTTCATCTAAGGCAAGCAATTCACTGAATTTATTAGAGGTGTATTCCCCACTCAAATCACACCCAAAACATTTGATAACAGCAGAATGTTGAGTTTTGACAAGAGCTCGAAAAGCTGTATATATCGCAAAGAGTTCAGAACGATGTTTCATTAAATAAACCCAACAATAACGAATATAATCATCAATAAAAGAAACATAATATCGAGACCTTCCTTTAATGCCAATAGGAGAAGGTCCCCATACATCAAAATGAATCAAGTCAAATGGAGAAGAAGAAATAGAAATACTTCGATTAAAAGTTAAAGCGGAAAATTTCACTAATTTACATTCACTACAATCAGAAATGTCACAAGTTTTCAAATTTCCTAAAGCTCCAGTGGATGCCAAAAATATCAAACGAGAAGATGAAATATGACCTAGACGAGAATGCCATAAATAAAAACTAGAAGATGAAGGACTCAAACGAAAAAAGGACAAATTAACAAAGCAGCAACTGACATTTTTAACTCATCCAAAATATATAGTCCATTCTCCCTACGGCCTGTCCCAATCAGCTTTTAAGACTGCAAATCCTATACACAATAAGAAGAAGAAGAAAAAATGACTAAATAATCACCAGAATCTCATAATTGACTAACGAAAGCTAGATTCAATTTGAGTTTCGGAATAAGATAAACATTAGGGAGAGATAAGTGAGGTGTGATAACAAAACCAACACCTACTAAGGGCATGGAAGTGTCATCAGCTGTCATAACATGAATGGAGGGCGAAGGGAACACAGAGGTAAAAGATGAAGAATCTGGAGACATATGATGTGAAGCACCAAAATCTAAGACCTATTTAAAATGTGACATACTTGAGAAACTATGAGGCAACTGACCTATGAAAGTAAAAGCGAACATTGCTTGTGATTGTAAGGAGAGAAACTTCTTAAATTGCTCAGCTAGAGTACTAGGATTGGTGATGGAGCCTGATGAAGTTACTGCTGCAGTATTGTGGTGTGGTGGTTTATAACCTTGAGGTGGTCTATGAGCATTAGACTGTGACTGACTGTCATGCTTCCAAGCTTGATTTTGTTGTCTCAACTTGGGATACTGATTCTTGCAATGACCTTTGTGCTCATAGAAATTGCACTTGTCGAAGTTAACCTTTGTGTAAGGCTTATTATGATGATTAGAGAATGTCCTAGAGGGTACTACTAGTATAGAAAGATTTGAAGCAGAAAAAATTTTCTTTTCAGAATAAGACTAAAGATGTATTTCTCCAGCCAATAATTCACTGATAACAGAGTCAATAGAAGATAGTGGAGAACGATGCAGAATTGAACCTCTAAGTCCTCCAAAATCATTGCGAAGTGCTGTTAAAAACTGTACCAATCGTTGTTATTTACGATCAATATAGGCACCACATGCCTTTAATTATGTTGATTCGGTAAGAGCCAATTGATCCCAAAGATATGTCATAGCAGAATAAAACTCCTGAATACTTGTAGTTTTCTGATGAAGAGCTCGTATATCATTCTCTAACTGATACTGCTTTGCAAAATTAGATTGCATAAATAATCTTTATAGATGATCTCAAACCTCATTTGTTATCTCATAGTTTGCCAACTGCATACCTATGGAATACTCAACAGAATTGTTGATCCAAGTAATAATCTTTACATTATTTGCTTCCCATATATCTATTAGAACAACATCCCCCTCCTCAGTATTCTTGGGTATCACATAAGTTCCACTAACATATCCCCACATCTTATTGCCCCAAAGAAAAATTTCTCATTACATAACTCCAGTACAAATAATTTTTTCCATCCAACCTCACACTCACAAACTGAAGTGAATCATCTCTTTCGGTCGACATAATTAACAAACAAAAAGAACCAGATTGCAAAAGCAGCAAAAGACAAGGTATCATATTGCAGAAACTGAATAGATATCGCAGAAACTAAACAAATATCTTCTTGAAATTATATGATTACTCCAAACACAACATAGATTGCAGAAACTGAATACAAATATCTAATTGTAGAAGCTGAAGGAAAGACGAAATACCAGTTAGATCCGCAAAAGTTGTGTTTGGGATTAAGCCTTATTCTTCTCATGAAACCATCTCTGATGTTGCTATCCAATTTTTGACCCATGTTTTGATAAATTTTTAAAAATAAATAAATAAATAAATAAGGGTTTACATGTGGCGATAACATAGAGCATCAGGGCTAATATTAAGGAAGCAATAAGTCAAAGAGATAATTACTGAATCATTTATAATTACTGCAGTATAAAATACCATATATATAGGATTTATTGGTGCTGGTTATCGAAGACAATTTCTGCAATAATTATTACAATATTTTCTGAATAGCACGTGTAGAAATTTTCTATATAAATGAACCTTCGGTTATATGCAAGAGGGGAGAGGACAAAATTCACGAAGATAATTTTTAAAGAGAGAAATTTAGGATAACCATGAGAAAACCCTAAACCTTTCCTTCTCCTCCCAAGCCGCCAACCCCCTCTCTTTTGGCCAAAAGCCAGAGAACGAAGTAATATGTCAAGGAGATAATTACTGAATCATATATAATTACTACAATATAAAATACCATATATATAGAATTTATTGGTACTAGTTATTAAAGATAATTTCTGCAATAATTATTGTAATATTTTCTGAATAACACATGTAGAAATTTTCTATATAAATGAACCTCCATTTATATGCAAGAGGGGAGAGGACAAAATTCACGAAGATAATTTTTAAAGAGAGAAATTTAGGACAACCATAAGAAAACCCTAAACCTTTCCTTCTCCTCCCAAGCCGCCAACCCCCGCTCTTTTGGCCAAAAGCCAGAGAACCAAAAGACAAGCAGCCGCCGCCCCCCTGTTGGTTTTGGTTTTTGGTCTTTCCCCACCAGCCATCTTCTTCTTCTTCCATAGTCTTCCCCGCTCCTTTCCCTCTCACTGCCTCCACAACGCAGGCTCCTCCTCTTACCCATAGCCCGCCATCACCAGACCTTCCCTCTCTGTAGCTCAGCCTCTCCAATCGTCCCTCTGCCCACTCTGCCATTTCAGCACTTCCCCGACAAACCAGAGGGCTCCTCATTATTTTCCTTTCCCCTCACAACTCCCTCATCTTCCTTCTCCCAGCCCCGGCCACAGATCTTCCCTCTCTCTCCAGAACCCAAGCCACACAAAACAACTTTCAGCACCCACATAGAACTTCTCCACTCTACCCACAGTGTCACTCTCCCAGACACGATCCTCCCTTCTCCCTCTCACAGGCGCCGACTCCCATCTCCGTAGCAGCTCTAGCGGCTGCAGGTGACAGCAGCAAAGCCAACCGAAACCGACGACTAGACAACACTCCTTTCTCCTTCATCTCTGCCGACCAGACACGACACAAGCATAGTCGCCGACAGCTTCATGGTCATACAGCCCGCCATCTGAAACAGAGAAGGGAAATTTTAATTGTTAAGGTCTTGTTTGGGTAATTTTAATTTCTATTGTTTTGTCACATGTAAAAATTATGTAAGAAAAAAACATAATAAAAAGGGGGATGTGTGTGTGTTTGTATTTTTTTTATTTATGTTATTGAATTATACAATAGAAAAGAAAAAAATTTAATGTTTTAATTTGTATATGATCAAGTATTTTAGGGATAAATAAAATCATGTTGTATTTCCCGTAAAAATATAAAAACATGTTTCTACGTATTTTTGAGATTTAATAACTGATTTATTAAAGCTCTAAGAATTTGGCTGCTATGTGTTTGTTGAGTTTAATTGTGATTAACTGTGATATTTGTGTTTTTGACAGAAAATATAAAAATGTTTTTGTGTGTTGCATATGGTTAATACCCTAATATATTTTGAATTTTCTCTTTAAAAAAAAAAATTCAAAGTTTAAAAGAAAATATGTTTTAGCCTGGATTTCTTAAACACAAAATTTATTTTCTTTTATTGTGGATCTTACAACATGTTTGTAAAACTCCAAAGGGTGTTGGCCAATATTTTAAAAAATACAAAATCTTATTTTTGGGTAAATTCAACTTTATTTACCATTAATATTTGGATAAAGAAATATCAAAAGAATTAATATCCAAAAATTTTATTGGGAATATTTCGCTATTATTCACTATTAATATTTGGATAAAGAAACCCCAAATGGTAAATATCTAAAATATTTTCTAGAAATAATAAGTCATCACACATCCTTGAAAGAAACCTTGATTTTAATTTAGGACATTTTAATTTTTGACTCAATGGTTTACAAGCCGTGAAAGTATGAAATACTAAGGCAAAAGGAGGCTTTAAAATCGCTCTGAATTTCCTTAGATTTCTAAATCTTTGTTCCTTTTCCTTGTGATTTACGAGTCGCGAACACTTGAAATACTAAGAGAAAAATGAGCTCCTAAGCACATTGAATCTCCTTAAATTTCTGTCTTAACTGTCTTTTAATTCATAGGTTATAAATTTAGTTCAAATAAAATATAAATTTCAAGAGATCTGCATCGTTTCTTCTTGGCACTCTGTAGACATATCTAAAGGTATGATCTATATTGGCCAAGGATTCTTGCTTTTAGACTTTGAACCCAAGTTTTTATATGGTAAAACTATCCTAGAAAAACTGATTAGAGAACACTAACACCATAGCAAGGCAAACCAAACACCAAGCAACTTATCTTATGTAGGGCATACTATGGGTGCTAATACCTTCCCTTTACGCAACCAGTTCTTTGCCTTAGAATCAGTGAAAGACCAATTAGGTTTTCTAATGACCATAATACTAGGTGGTGACTTCCTTATTCACAAAACAAAAAAAAAACCTGAAATCAATCGAGGGTCGCCGCGCTCCACTGCGAGGGTGAAACATCTGATACCATATTAAATTAATTTAGATTAACATAAAACAAATGCGAACATAAAAGAGAAAAGAGGCTAGGATTTTCATTAACCACAATATTCTGAAGTGTTGATTTAACATAAATACAAGAGATTGTATATAGTCTAAACTGAAAATATTATTTTACCCTTAATAAATAGAATAAGATAAATATATATTTCTTAACAATATGACGGATTGTTGACACTTGGGCTATGTTCATGTCACGACCCAATTCCTAGATATATGACCGGCATATAGACAAAACCCCCCTCCAGGATTCCAAACCTAAATTTAAATATACAAACTTTTTTTTATATGATCAAAATAGAATAATGATAACATAATTAATTTGTTAATATTAATTGATTATCTTAATGTGATTTCGGTAATTTATGAAGCGCTAACTAGATATAATAGAAAAATATTAATTACAAAAAAAAAAGAGTTTTGGGAGGTTCAACACAAGCAACTTGTTAACAAAACTTTAAAACTGAAAAAAAATGAATAAAAAAAAAGGGTGAGTTCAAATATCAGCTAGTAGAAGATATTCATTATATAGATACGAGATAATACAACTAAAAAACAACATACACTAATGGAATAGTGGAAATTTTTTTTTCTAAACTAATACAGCTAAATAAATAATCCTTAAATTAACACAATTGTATAATACACGCAAAAACTATTTGCGGAACTAGGTGTGTTGTGCAACAACCAAATTTCTTTTTTCTTCCTCCATATCCTTTGCAAACTTTCCATAACAAGTGGGTCCATTATGTTATGTGTTAACTATGGAGAAGATCTCAAGGGATTTGGTTGAGCCTGTATAAATCTGAAGAGTGAAGGCAGGCAACTAGAGCGATGTGTTTTCTTTAATTTTTAGCAAGCCAAGAGCATAGAAAGTAGAGAAATGGTTGCAAAACTGGGGAGGGATTGGAAAATAACAAAGTGTACAGTCAAAAGTAAATACTTCTACAGACAATGTTGGATTGGGATTGAACAAAATTCTCTTTGATGGCATGCTATTGAATACATGAAGGGTTGCATTCATGAAAAACAACTTAAATAATAAATCTCTTTATTTGGTCTCAAAACCAATATAACAACGTGTGAGTAAACTCACTTGCCAATTTCAGTCAACAAATCAAAGGTGTTTCAAAGCCGAGTGGAGTTTTTTCTCTTCACTCTACAATGTACACTCTATCACAAATCTTTGTAAATTAAAACAATTAATTTTTTAAAAAAAATTCAATTTGGTCCCCAATTTGTTTTTGCATTATTGCACTCTTTTGAATCCACATTAATACCAAGTTGCTTCTTTTTTATGAAGAAATGGTTGAATTAAAATATAGAGGATCAAAGTGAATAACATGGAGAAAATAGGTGGCAACTTCAAATTTCATATAAAAATCTTAGTTTGGTCCCTAATGTTTTATACTTAAAGGTGATTGGTCTCTTTAGTTGTCAGATATTTGATTTTGGTACTAAAATTTATTTTCTTCATTTTTTTTTTGTGAGAGGAGAAAGAGGTTTGCTGGATTCAAGTAATATGCTAATAATAAAACCAAAAGACACAGCTATTGCCACACCCCCCATTAACCCAAGGCTGCCTCCCCCATACACTAAATGAATCTTTTTCTCAGCTAGTACCTGACCAAGATGATTTGCTGCTTCCAAAAAAACTATTTCCTTCCCAGGACTGGATCCACCGAAAACACAAATATTTTTTATGTGATAACTTGAGGGACCTGCCATTTCTACACACTTCTATATCTATCTAATGTAAGGGTTGAGTAGAAATGAGGGGAAGGAAGAGAAGATTTTATAGATGAGGATTTGAAAATGCAATCATATCACTTAGATATAGGCCAGCTGGAGTCTCACACTCTCTCTCTCTCTTTATGTATTTATTTATTTATTTATTTTGAAAAGCATGTGTATGTACAGGTAGTTGTGATTGTGGCTCACATCTTCCCTTGGTTTTACGTCCAAGAACGGCTTAAACGCCCTCTATGGGTCGAGGATAGGCTTCCCATCCAGTTTTCTTAAAAACTGGCAAACAGGGTCTTTTTTAGTCAGATTCCCAAGACTAAGTCGATCATGTTCTTTATGAAAATGGGGCCATAAATCATGAATAGCACGATGCACATCTCCACTAGGATGCGTCTCAAGGGTTAATAGAAGATTATTTAAAGACCCCTTACTCAGGCCATCCTTAATGAATTGTATTTTGTCTTCACGATTTATAGATACCATTTCTAAAGAACGACATGTTGCATTACAAGTCCATCTAGCACATCGGTGACAGACTTTCAGTCGTTTTGCACGACGTTTCTTTGCAAAAGTGCTTTTACCTGTTCCAGGCATGTGTGAAATGAAAGAAT
>Ga0325401_1004723_pt1 | contig 12906 bp, 5 predicted proteins | sample PopdelMetagenome_FD_205666 | JGI IMG/M metagenome (GOLD analysis project Ga0325401, IMG submission 205666) | Populus deltoides microbial communities from Bellville, Georgia, United States - Xylem-PdKOR-R2 | ecosystem: Host-associated > Plants > Phyllosphere > Stem > Wood/Secondary xylem | place...
AGACGCACCTGTTTCTGGCGATTGGAGAAGGCTGCAACGCTGGCGTGGCTATGTTGATTCGGTTGCTTTTCTGCTTCTGGCGATACTGAGGAAGGTTGCAACGCCGGTATTGGTTCGATTACTTTCTGTCAAAAACAACGGTTCGGTGATAATTGATCCTCTCCCTTTCTCTCCTTTTCTGTATATCTATTTTTTTTTGACGAAATCTTCTTTCTTACAGGGACGAAATCTGGGCTGGTGTGATGTTTCCGTTCTTGATTCTGTGTTTGTTGGGTCGGTTCTGTTTTATTTGCTCTGTTTTTCTTTGGGTTAATTGCTCTGTTTTTCTGGGTTTTTTGTTGTTGCCGTCGGGTGCTGCGGGTTGCTCTATTTCTGGTCTCCTCGGTGTATATTTTCTCTCTGGTTTTTTCACCTGAATTGTTCTGGTTCTGCCCTCTCTTTATAGAGACCCACAGCGTGCCCCTCATCAGTCCTGCCTTTGCAGGACTGTATCTTCCACGAGCGAGATCGTGGGCAAGGGATGTGGTCCACGATTGGAACGGTTGCAGATTTTCAGGTCTCCGGTTGAATCGGGATGAAGGAGATCACACGACTCTTCCACTAGCAACGGCGACATTTCGGCCAAGAGAAACATTTTCACTTTTTGACCCCTGAACTTTGGAAATCCGGCAATTGGACCCCTAAGCAATTAAAAATTTCTGTTAATTTTGCCCTTTTTGACTTAATTTCAATTAAATCCCTGAATTGATACATTATTTACAAAACAGTCCTTAATTCTTGGATTGTTCAATTTGGTCCTTAATTAATTCTTTTAATTTTGCCCTTTTTGAATTAGTTTCAATTAAATCCCTGAATTATAACACTGTTTACCAAAACAGTCCTTAATTTCTGGATTGTTCAATTTAGCCCTTAATTAAATCTTTAACTTTTAATTCTTTCACAATTGATCAATTAACTCTCAAATTACATCCCCAAACTTCAAATTTCGCTGTCTTAACCCCATTGTCAACTATATTTAGTTTTTTGTATTATTTGTTCAAAAATTGGGTTATGACACCCTTTGTCAAATGAAGTGAAAATCAATAGCAACATGTTTCATTCTTGAGTGAAACACAGGATTAAAGCTCAACTGGGTAGCACCAATATTGTCACAGTAGATGACTGGAGTATGACTCACTGGAAAATGTAGTTCAAACAATAAAGAGCACACCCAACTGATTTCAGCTGCTGTGTCTGCAACTATTTTGTATTCAGCTTCAATGGATAAGCATGCTGTGGTGTGTTGCTTCTTGGAAGACCAGGAGATAGGATTCCGACCAAGATAGATTACATAGGCGCTGGTGGAGGATAAATCTTCCATGTTTCCCCCCCAGTCTGCATCAGAAAAGGCATGAACTGAACATGGAGAGTGATGATGAAGTAGCAGACAGTGGTTGACAGTGCCAAGTAAATATCGAAGGAGACGTTTCACCAGTTTCCAGTGGACATATGTGGGCTTGTGCATCAATTGGGAGAGCTTGTTTACAGTGAAACAAACATCAGGCCGAGTTAGAGATAGATATTGAAGGCTTCTTAAAGTTGCACGATAGTGTGTAGGATCAGTCAGAGGAGCACCCATGTCTAAGCTTACTTTACAACCAGGAGGCAGCGGAGTTGACATGGGTTTTGCATGAGCCATGTTGGTGCGATGTAGGAGGTCCATAATGTACATGTGTTGTGAGAGAAGCTTGCCACCAGTGCGATGAGATTGAATTTCAACGCCCAGAAAATACTACAGAGAGCCCAAATCTTTTAAGGAGAACCGAGCTGCTAAACACTGAATGAATTGATTGACATTATGTTCATTATCCCCTGTAATAATAATATCATCCACATAAACCAGCAGATAAATGAGGTGAGATTGTTGATGGAAGATGAAAAGTGAAGTATTGGCCTAGGAGTTAGAAAAACCCGATGCATGCAGAAAATTGCATAGTTCATGATACCACGAATGAGGTGCCTGCTTCAGGCCATAAATTGCTTTTCTAAGTTTACAGACAAACTCAGGTTTGTCCAGATCATGAAAGCCTGGAGGTTGGGCCATGTAAACATCCTCAGTAAGAGTGCCTTGTAAAAATGCATTGTTAATGTCAAGTTGGCGAAGTGTCCATCCATTGCTGACAGCAATGCTGAAAACCAGACGGACTGTTGTAGGTTTCACAACTGGACTGAATGTGTCATGATAGTCCAGTCCAGGATGCTGATGAAAACCTTTGGCTACAAGTCTGGCTTTATAACGAGCCACGATTCCATCTGTATTTTGTTTGATCATGAAAATCCACTTACATCCAACCACGTTAGAAGCACAAACAGATGGGACTAAAGTCCAAGTTCCATTGCATAACAGAGCACTATACTCTTCATTCATGGCAGACTGCCAGTATGGGTCTTTTGTGGCCTAGGCAAGGGTGGTGGGTTCTTGAGGCTGAGTGGTAAGGTTGGTAGTATATGTGAGTTTTTGAATGGGTTTATGAATATTGTTTTTGGATTGGGTTATCATAGGGTGACAAGGAAGAGGTGTTGTCGGTGTGGGTGTGGTTGCTGTTGGGTTGAGGACGGCCGGGGCAGATATAGGAATGGTGGAAGATGGGAGGGAAGGGGTTTCTGATGGGTTAGCCAGCCCTGGTGAGGGATGAGGGATCACCGATGGGGGAGTTCTTGCTTCATGTGCTGCCGCAGAAGAGTGTGTAGAAGTGGATGATGGAATGTTGATAACTTGTGGAATCCATATGTCAACTGAAGTGGATATACATAGTGGCTCCTGTTTATGTAAATCATGGTATGGAAAAATATGCTTGATGAAGGACACATGCCTGGACAAAATGATTTTTGAGGACTCGGGTTCAAAGCATAAATAAGCACTTTGTGATAGAGAATATCCTAGAAAAATACATGGTTTGGAATGAGGATCTAATTTATGAGCAGTGTACGGGCGTAGCCAAGGATAACATAAACATCCAAAACTACGAAGTTTTTCATAATTTAGGGAATGTTGAAAAATAACTGCATAAGGAGAAAGATTTTGTAACTTGGTAGTTAGCATGCGATTGATGAGATAGGTCGCGGTAGCAAAAGCATAAGACCAAAAAATACGTGGCAAAGATGTATGAGTTAAAAGTGAGAGGCCTGTTTCTACAATATGCCGATGACGGCGTTCAGCAAAGCCATTGTGTTCAGGGATATGTGGGGGTGATGTCAGATGAGATATTCCATGCATAACAAGGAATTCTTTTAGCGCAATATATTCACCCCCATTGTCAGAATATAAAGTCACAATTTTTGTCTTGAAATAATTTTCCACTACTGCTTTAAAGCGAATAAAGATGGTTTTGACATCAGATTTTTTTTTTGTAGCGGATAAAACCATACATATTTAGTGAAGTGATCCACAAAAATAACATAGTACTTAAAACCATCAACAGACAAAATAGGTGATGTCCATACATTAGAAAATATTATTTCAAGCGGTTTATGAGAAGTCAAAGTGGAGACAGAAAATGGTAGTTTGTGACTCTTATTACAGTGCATGCATTGCAGACAAAGTCTTTGAATACTGAAAACGAATTCAAATTATGCTTACTTAAAATTGTTTTTAAAACAGAAACAGCTGGATGACCTAATCGAAGATGTCAATTTATGGGAGTTGTTTTGAGACTGGAAAAGGCATGAGGGGTGACAGCGCACGACCATTCGTACACACCTTTTTTGGTTTTACCCTTTGCGAGAATTTTCCCCATCAATAAGTCCTTTACAAGAAAACACCAGGGTAAGAACTTAACAGATACATTATTATCAACACAAAATTGATATATAGAAAGTAAATTGTGTTTAATATCAAGCACACATAATATATTGTTAAGTTTAAAAGAGTGAGCGGATGAATGAAGAGTAGAGGAACCCAAGTGTGTAATACGCAGACTTTTACCATCCCCTATCATAACATCATCTGTGCCGGTGTAAGGCAAGTGGTGAGCTAAATTTTAGAGATTTGCCGTGATGTGGTGGGATGCCCCACTATCCAGAAGCCATGGAGACTGAGTCTGGGAACTAGTATCTGCAAGGTTGGCCTGCGGTTGCCACAGAGTAAGACTGGAATTTTGGTTGCTGTGGAGGGAATAAGACGAAATGAGGAACATTTTTTCGCTGTGTGTCCTTGAATGCCACAGATTTGGCAATAACCCAGATATGGCCTTGGCTAAGATCGACTGCTATTGGAGGTGCCGTGAGTGGTTAAAACTTGTCCTGTGTACCGGTGGTGTTGGTTGGTAGAGTGGCGCCAATTTCCACCTGAGTTGTTGGATGTATATCGGCCAACGTTGTTGAAGGGATACCTGCTTTAGTTTTGACTGGAGAGATGTGCTGTGGGGGAGAAATTAACACCTTTACTGGCTGCCTGGAGTGATGCTTCGAACATTAATAATTTTTCATGAAGTTCATCAAAGCCAATGGCATGGTCTCTGGCTTGCACTGCTCTCACCAATTCTTTGTAGTCATCACCTAGTTCTTCTAGGATTTTGTTTGTCAGGTCTTCATTTTCTATAGGGGCCCTAGGACTGCAAGTTCATCAGCTCTAGCCTTGACTGATTGTAGGAAGTCTGTGATGCTGACATTGCCTTTGGTTAGCGATTTGAGGTTGGCTTTTACCTGTTTGATGCGACCCCGAGATGGAGTGGCATATGTGGCTGCAAGGATATTCCATCATGGATCCTATGATGGCATTCAAAATCAGTTGGTCTTGATGTATCCAGGTATGATATTCTGGATTTAAGGTTTGAGTGGTGGGGTTGTCTGTATTGGTGGTAAGATATTGTGATGGGCATGGTTTTGTGCCGTCTATGTAGCCTTGCAGATCATAACCAATGAAGAGAGTCTGAAACTGAAGTCGCCATGACAGATAGTTGGCACTGTTGAGTTTCACTGGAGCCTGAGCTGTAACATTAATGGTAACAAGGGTTGTGTTTGAGGAATCACTTATGGTGATTTAGATAGAACAGAAGAAGGGAAGAAGGGAGTGAAGAGAAGAAAAAAAACAATGCAATTTAGTGCAACTGCTCTGAAACCATGTGGAGATGAAATCTGATTATGGAACGTAAAAACTCACCTTTATTCATTGAATCAGAGGTTATATATATATACAGTAGAGATAATGTTGTAGAGTTTTAATCAAACATAATAATTAGAGTTTTATTATATACAAATCTTATCACTAGCTTAAATCCTATTCTTCAGAAGGTTCAGTTGGAGTTAGTTTCATACTTGGATACTTGCTTACAACAACACGCCATAACCCTCCTCCATAGCACTTACTTAGCACTACACCACCACCCTCTCTCCTCTCTGTCGCCCACCAGAGTTGAAGGAATAAATGATGGAACGGGATAAAGGACACATGATGAAATCATTAGTAATGGATGCTTCAGGTACAGCGGTTTTTAAAAAATCAAAGCTTCAATATCTTGAAACAGACTTCAAGGTCATTCATGTTAGTTTATAATTTAAACAGAACCTAACAAAAGTATTTTCTCTTGAATCTTTTGGTGGTGTTTCCTTAATTCAAATGGAGGAGTTAAAGAAGTTGCATAGAGTAGAAAACCTGGAAGAGAGCAAGCTTATATTCATTTGTTCTGGTTTTTTTTTTTTAGGGTGTGGAATAGGTAAGTTTGTTTTTGTATTTCAAAAGCAATTTTTTAAAAAATTAATTTTTTTTTAATTTTTTTATATAATTATTAATATTTTTTTGATATTTTTAGATGATTTTGATGCTAAAAATAATTTTTAAAAAATAAAATAAAATATTATTTTGATGTATTTTCGAGTGAAAAATATTTTAAAAAGCAACCGATTGAATGTTTTAATTTGTGCAGATTCTAAAAACAGCTTTTTTTAATTTACAAAACAAATATGTTCATATGTATGTTTAACTATTAAGAAAATGAAGCAAAGGAAAAATTTAGTCTAACCGGATCGGTTAGAATTTTTAACCCGAATCAAATTGAAATAGACCACATCGTGAAAACCACTTGTCATAACTTAATTTTTGAATAGATAATACAAAATCAATTATTAAAAATATATTTGAGAATGAGATTAAAACAACACAAATTCAAAGTTCATGGATGAAATTATTAGATTTGAGAGTAAATTGATTAGAAATTGAAAAATTAATAAGTTTGGAAATTTAGTTAAAACTTGGATTAGTTTAATTAATGAAATTAGAATAATTAATAAGTTTGTGGACTTAATTAAAATTTAATTTAATTAATTAAATAAATTCAGGACTTAATTGGAATTAATCCAAGGGTAAAATTAAAATTTATTGATTGAGGGACCCAATTGATACATTTCAAACTGTTTAGGGACCAAATTCAAAAACAGTCATGCCCAAGAACACAACGGCGCCGTTTTGAAAGCATTGTTCATCGTCTCCTACGCTTGCGCGGATGAAGCCGGTTCAACAAGGAAATCTGCAGCAAATCACGGCCACGATACCCACGATCACTCGCCTCCACGATACCCGCCATGGCTGGAGGCAGGAACCCAAGACCTTCTCTGGTTTTATAAAAGCCAGAGAGAGGGCTCTAGAAAAAAAAAAACAAAAAAGCACCAGAGGTAAAAAACCCAGGAGGGGGAGAGGCCAGTAACCAGAAACCGAAGAAAAGCAGGGAAAACAGGGGAGCAAACAGAGGAAATTCCAAGAAACAAAGAGGCTAGCAGGAGGGGAGACTGGAGGAGCACGAACCGAAAACCATAGCTAAAAAAAACTCAGCCTAAGGCCATTGCCTTCATCTTTGCAGACATCCCTGCAGAAAAAGAAAACACCCAAAAACATCACAGAAAGCCGGCACCTTCATCATCTCAGGAGCTGCGGGAAAACTAAAGTATAAAGACACAGATAACAAAAAAAAAAAGGGAAACACGACATAAAACAGAGCAAAAGAGACTATACAGAGAAAGCAAAAAAAAAGAAACAGGGCACTCCAGGAGAGAAATACAAGGACGAACCGGGGAAGAAAAGGAGGAAGAAGAGAGGAAGAACAAGAGCAGGCAGCGTCGTTCGTCCAACACAGTGCGCCATCATCTCCGGCTACGCCTTGCTGCACCAGGTAAGTCGTCCCTCGTCTCTCCCATTTGCAATTTAATTCACTGCTACAGTAGCAGTGAATTATAATTCACTTGCTACTGTAGCAAGTGAATTATAATTCATTGGCCCAGCCGGGTCACTGGTCTAGACCAGTGACCCAACTGAGTCGGCTGGGTCCAGCCCAGCCCATGTGAGGTGCGCTGGGCCCAGCCCCCAAAACAAACAAATAAAAAATAAAAAAATAGAAAGTGTAGAAATAAAAATTTTGCATGTCTTAGAAAAAATATATTTTTGTCAATTTATTCACTGATATCAGGATCATGAATAAAAAAGGGAAAAGAAAAAAAAATATACTAATTTTTTGGCAGCTATGAATTTTTACCAACTCCAGAGTTGCAATTATTCGCGATCGAATATTCACTGGCGCCAGAGTCATGAATATTATAAATAAATCATTATAGCATAAGCGAATAAATGTTTAGCAATTTAAGACAAAATCAGCAATGTAGTCTGCCTCAGGCAGAACTTTTTTTTTTTTTTTTGGATTCGAAGAAACCTCACCCCTCCGGAAAGCGCACTTTGTGGGCCCAAGTGAGGGAGTAAAACCCCGGCTGTCCCAGGCTCTTACAAGAGGTGCACGCCCTGACTCGAACTCGAGACCTGCTGTGCAGATCCCAAACCCTTTGCCATCACGCTACGCCCCTTGGGGACTCAGGCAGAACGTTTAAGGGGTGATAATATCTTTCCTTTTACGTAACCAGTCCCGAACCATAGAATCTCTGTTGACCAATTAGGGTTCCTAGTGACCATAATACTAGGTGACGACTCCTTAAACAAGATATTTTTCCTTAAAAGAACAAGATGTCAGATATCTGTTCTTTTTCCATAATTTAAGAGAATTATTTGTGGGCTGCCGTGATGTCAGGTGCGACACCACTAAATTAGTTTACTATTTATTTTTATGTAATAGGTTAAAATTCATGAATTAAAAAAAACTTTAAAATTGTGGAAGAAACCTCCTAGCAAACAACTAGTTTTGTTGCTCGCTATTCGTCTCGAGGTCAAATTATTTTTTTGTAGAAGAAATAATATTTATGTATTGAAATAGAGTTAAAAAAACATAAAAAAACCAATTATGATAAAATATGTAACAATGCTAATTAAAATTAAGCCAACATAGGATATTTTATCAAATTCATGGTCTAGATTATATGACTGGAACAACCCAATAAAAAAATAAAGAGATTCACAAAGCTTTTTTTAAAAAAAAATATGTTAACTTGTTAAACTCGTGACCCGAGTTATTGGACCTGAAACATCTAATGTAAAAATGTTATAAAGTTAAATTTTTAATAAATAAAATATTAAATGATAAAATTAAAAAAAATCATATAAAAAAATTGAAAAAAATATTAATTCAAAGAATGATTATCAAAAATTATTATTACTACTATGTAATATCATCATTGTTGTTATTATTATTATTGTTATCTTTATTGTTTTTCTTTTCAAGGAGATAAAATAAAACTAACCAACTGAGATGAGTAATTGCGAGAAAATATTTTTTTTTGAAAAGAAATTGATAAAATCAAAGGTAGTTAAAAGATCAAATGAAATTAACTTCTTTTTTACACCCTTTACCCTTCTAGAATTTAGAATCATAACGTAGACTGTGTTACACGCGATTCACGTCCAAGGACATGATATGTGTGGTCTGCGTTAATATGGCTTCTTGAGCAAATTATTTTTAAGGAAGCAAGTCCTTCATACATGGAAATGGAATTATAATACAGTTTATAAAATGAAATAAGGATTTTTCTGGGAGGAGGAGGAGGAGGAGGAGGAGGAGGAGGAGATAAATGACGCATGAATAATTAGAGCTTGCATTTGTCAACCTCAAATATGACTTATAAAAGCAATATATTTAAAAGTGTTTAAGAGTATGGTAGTGGTTGTTTTTAAAAGTGTATTTTTTAAAAATATATATTAAAAAATTATTTTTATATTTTTTAAAAATTTATTTTTAATATCAGTACATAAAAATGATTTGAAAACACAAAATTATTTTTATATTGCCACTAACCCACGTTCTGCGTGCCCACCTGGCAGCCTCATCTGACAGCTCTTGCTGCGTCAGCTGTTAAGTTACTTGTATGCCTTGGACAGTCCTTTGTCCAAGTTTTAGATCGTGCCAAGTCAAACCCATGACTTGCACAAGTCGTTGTGCGCTGTTGAATTCGCATTTGCGTGCAGGCTGTCAATTCCTGCGCTGCCGAATTCGCATCTGCATGCGGGCTACTAATGTTTGCGCTGTTGAATTTCTCGACAGCCCCTGTTCTCGTCAGCCTATACCCTTGACGAGTTTTCCTGCCTGGCCTAGACATTCTAGCGTCCAGCCCATGTTCGTCAACAATCTGCATTGCCGATTTTTCTTTTAACGAATCTACAGCCGCATAAATCTGTGCTGCCAATTTATACTTTTGTTGGCATAGCTGCCAACACCTTTAGGTCTTGTTTTGGATAGCCTATCAAAATGTGCGCATCTTCCACATTTAACACTGTTACACTACCCTTTTAAAATTCAAATCACACTATTTTTCTTTTGAAATTTATTTTCGTACAAGAGAAGGCGTCCCTTCCCTCCATAGTCATTCTTTATTGCCTTCCTTGCGAGAAAATGTTCTACGAAAAGCTAAAAAAAGAGCCCAACGTCACATCCAATGTAACAAAAGTTCCCAGCATGAGAAATTATGTTTTTGGTATATAAACACAACTTGGTCTTATTTTCTGTACACCTTTCCAATCAATCACTTTTGTAAGACATGTGTTTTTTATGTTTTTAGAATTTAATTTAATGTATTAATATTAAAAATAATTTTTTTAAAATAAAAAAATATATTATTTAAATAAAAAATATTTTTAAAAATAATTATAATCAAAATTTCCGAATACTCCAAATAAAATGATCTGTGCTTTGCCTGACTTTTTTTTCAAAAAGCATAAACAAATGTCCTTTGGTAACGCCGTCCACATCTTCAAGTATCAAAGTTCAAAACCTTATAATAGCATCGGCAGACAAACAAACAAACAAACAATTTTTAAAATTGTCGTCCAAGTGAAAATACAACACCAAGGACATAAGTAAATAAGTTCATTATTATTATGAAATCGACAAGGTTTTGGCTTTGAAATGTCTTTTACAAGACATGTTTAACTGCTACCACGCACGATGAAACCAGGCACCACCACACATTTACGTGAAAAAAAACTAGGATTTAATGAAAAATTCATGTGAAAAACATATAAACAAAACAATTGAAAAGGAAAAAAGAAAAGAAAAGGTTGGAACTCAGCACTTAATTGGGACTCACACTTGCATCTTAATTAAAAATAAAATTAGATTTACATTATTGTACTGAAATCCACATCTGATATCAAAATTCGCCATAAAACCGTTGTTGTGAAGATCCTCCTCCTAGGTATTCAATTCATAGTTTTGAAACCCCGTCTGGACTTGCAGGTCAGCCCAGAACCGAGTCAAGTATATATGGAAGTGATTAACAGAGAAAGGATTGCTTTTGTTTGTACTGACAACGCCTAAATATTATCTCAGCCTTCAAAAACAATAAATAAATAAATACATCCATAAAATTATGCATTGCTGGCTGCAGCAGATGGCAATTTTCATTTTAAGTGAGGTAAAAGTTTGTTTGTTTGCATAACTTTTGACTTTGAATCATAATTCAAAAGTTGGTTTTCATAAATAATATATTATAAAAATATGTTGAAAAAACGTCGAGTTAGAAATATATTTGGTAAAAATAACTCAAAGCAACCTTTTTAAAAATGAATATAATATAAGTTAGAATTTTAACTTTAATTTTTACTAAAATAAAATTTTAACTCGATTTTGCAACAATTTTTTTATTTAAGTTAAAAGTTAATTTTAACCAAACATACTTAGAACTTCTTTTAAGTGTGTGTGTCTTTTATATATATATATATATATCACTTTTTTTTTTAAGACATAGAATCCTATTTACATATTTATAATTTATTAAGGTGGCGTAAATAGATATTAAAAATATCATAGTAAATACAAAAAAAAAATACACAACAGGATGATTTTACATGGTTCAACCATAATTAACAAAAATGATAAATATTTTTATTATAGTTGAACAAATACAGTCCTAGAAAATTCTTAACCCAAATGCCAAGCACATGCACCAAACCCTAACACACGTAATTATAAGGAATACTTCTTAGCCCTACCGAGTAGTGGTTAGTCACAATCATAATTTTACAACTTTTCCAAAATCTCAGTCATAACCATTCACAAGCTCATAAAACTTTCATTGTTAAAACTTGTACCTTAATTAATTATAATTAAAATTAATGCCAACTCTCAACAAAACTCAATATTATAATGTCGAGTTCAAACCACTAATTAAACATTAGTAATTCTAATCCTTAGCATTGGGAAATCACCAAAGAGCAGAGTTGTGTATTTTGTGGGATTTTCCTTTATATATTGAGTAAAAGAAAAAAGAGGAACAAATTATATATATATATATATAAACTGTTATCGTTAACTCTTCCTCCTCGGATGATCACGAAGGGTTCTTCATGAAAAAGAAGAGGAAAAAACATGAACCGGGTCTGAAAAATTTATCTATCATCTCAGGCTAATGAGAAAAAATAGAACTCCTCCAAAAATATATATACACAAACTTGGTCAACTAGTAACATGAAATATTAAAGACACTGACCCAAGGGTTAATTGCTTGTTTATAGTGGCATCTGCAATTATTTCAACTTTCAATAAATAATCAGATGGTTAAAATCCTCCAAATCTTAGTTTTATCATTCAAATCATCATCCCATCTTGATAATTAACTGTTTATTTTTGAAGGATCGATGGGTGCAGGCAGCGCAACTTGAACAGTATTTGGCTGCTAATTGTGATGGCACCTTGTGTAAATCAACGTCGTCGTCGCTTGTCAAGAGTCAAGACTAGAAATAGAAGAAGACACCTGGAAGACGGCACAAAAAGTTCTCTAGTTTTTTCTAGGAAGATGACCAACCCAATGATTCGTTACAACTGTTCTCTTCTTTATTGGACTTTTACTAATTTTAAAGTGTCATTAACGATACGAAGATCAATAAAAGCTAGTTTGAGAGGTTGAGCTTGGGAAAGAAAGAAAGAAAGAAAGAAAGAAATAGAGGGTTACTGATCATGGTACAGAAAACAGTCTTGAAGGTTGATATTTCATGCCAGAAATGCAAGACAAAGGTGCTCAAAGCTGTGTCTGCACTTGAAGGTAAGCCCTACATACATTTTGTTCTCCATTAGTTTTATCATGTCTCCCTCCTCCTTGGATTGATTGATGCTCGTCCATTCACTGCATCATCCGAATCAAGAACTGAACCGTTCATTAGATTAGACATGACAACGCATTCAAGATATGCTATACACTGACAACTCGTCCTCGCTCAATGGATAGAAAACACGCATGCTTTAGCACATGGTGCAATCCAATAAACCTTCAATCCTATGTTCTCCACTACCATATTGGTTTTAAGAGAATTGAATTGCAAATTAGTGGATAATTTCACACACAGTATAGATTAGATTATATCTTGATATATCATTTAACAATTTAAATTTTTTAATTAAATTAATTTTCTGATATAGCATTAAATCTTGATGATCAAATGATCACGAGTTTGAATTTTATTATTATTATTTATTTAATAAAAATTAATTACAAAATAATATAAAT
>Ga0325401_1004726_pt1 | contig 12899 bp, 5 predicted proteins | sample PopdelMetagenome_FD_205666 | JGI IMG/M metagenome (GOLD analysis project Ga0325401, IMG submission 205666) | Populus deltoides microbial communities from Bellville, Georgia, United States - Xylem-PdKOR-R2 | ecosystem: Host-associated > Plants > Phyllosphere > Stem > Wood/Secondary xylem | place...
AATTACTTTTAATAAAAATATTTTTTAAAACTGGCATCCAAGGACTTTTCATATTTTCACTATTCAAAGCACATTCAAATTATTTAATTATCCTTAAAAACAAAATTTCTTTAAATCACATCTAAGGATTTTTTTTGTATTTTCATCATAGTTTTTTTTTTGTTATAATCAAATTGACTTAAGACAATTTGGTAATTTAACAAATATAAATATTATCTTAAAAAAATATTGACGTGTGTATCGACGTGTCAAGGCATTGGTTGTGGTCGTGTCATTCAGACCTTGTGTAAGGATGCATTAAATGACCAAACAGTGGCTTCCAGGGTAGTATTTGAATCGTCTTGATGAGCCTTTCATCGCTAAACGTTACCTGTAACTTATTGACCTCCAATTTAACACCAGCAACCTTTTCTCTCTCCTTCTTCTCTATCCTTGATTTCTGCATCTCCTTTTAAATTTCTAAAGCAACCTTTAATTTTTTTTCTTTCATATTCGGTCTTTATTCTTTTGATTATTATTTATTTTATTTAAAATAATTTATAAAATTTTGTTTTTTTTTTCAATTTCATCCTCTAATTTTTTCATCTATCATATTTGGTCTTCATTCTTTTAACTCCTATTTGATTTATTTGAGATAATTTTTAAATTTGATTTTTTTAATGATTTCATCCACAATTTTTTTTCCTATTACATTTGATCCTTATTCTTTTGATTACTATTTTTTTTTTTTATATTTGGAATTTTTTTTCATCCTTGAACATTAAATTGGTTAAAAATTGAGTTTCTTAATTGAGCCCGGGTTTAGAATTTTATGGGTTGTGACTTTAGAAAATTAATCAGGTTTAAGAGTTTTATTCGAGTTTGCTTGCTTTTTTTGTTCTTTTTTAAGCTTACTTTCTTTCTTATCTTTCATTTTTTATATTAGTTATTGTTATTTTTTTTATTCATTTTATTTACTATCAAAATGATATTTTTAATCTTATTATTAAATCAATCTAGAGTTTATTAAAAGAAAAAGAAAAACGAAAAAGGAGCATAGAGCAACAAATCACAAAACACCACGATGATTTCAACCACCATTCTTAAATAAAGCAGTACAGATAGTAAATAAGGTACAAAGAGAGTACAATCCGTTCGTAGGAGTGCAAATAGTCACACTACCATATGCGATACTCCATTATTCTTCTTTCAACATACCAAGTCCTCCATGCTCTTTAACCCCGACCGTTTCTTGAACCAGAGCCAGCCCTAGAACCAGCATATGAACCAGCTTCTGACCCAGCACCAGAACCACCACCCGACCCGGAGCCAGCCCTAGAACCAGCATATGAACCAGCTTCTGACCCAGCACCAGAACCACTACCCGACCCGGAGCTAGAACTTGACGAAGAAGAAGATGAGCTTGAACTTGAACTAGACCCAGACCTAGAACCCGAACCCGAACCCGCTCCAGCACCAGAGCCTGATCCACCACCACCCAGCCCTATACCCACTCCAACACCCAGCCCTACCCCTAGCCCTCCAAGGTCCAGGCCCAAGTCTTTTCTCGCAACCCGGCTTTCACTCACAGCCGAAGTTGCAACAAGGAGAACAAGAATTGCTAAACACTTCAAAGTGCCCATTTCTTAAGCCTAGCAACCACAGGTCCAAAATTATCAGATACTAGATGTATACTATATGTAAGAGGAATGTTGTTTTAGCTATATATATATATATTACACTCGCAAGTTTTTTGTGAGGGGAGAATGGAAAGATAGAGCTATATTTATACTTGTAGATAGTGAGTTTTGGTGGTGTTTATGGTAGCACATAAAATTAAAGTTGGTAGTCGTGCAGACTGTAGCAGAAAATTGGTGGAAGCTGGGGACGTGCTAATTAATTTTCTTTTATTTATGAATTATATATCATGCATTGCCAAGTGTATGCGATATGAACATTTTTTAAATTAGTGTTTGACCAAAGTTTGTGGCTAAAAAAGCTGAGAATTGGATTGCAACGTGCGTTGGACATGAGTTTATGAAAGATGGTGCCTGCCGTCCATGAATTTCAAACCCACTATAGATAGTGGAGCTTGTTTGATTGGATTGTACTGTTGATGTTGCATTGAAGGAATATATAGAAAAATGCTTAAACATGTTAAATATGCCAAGGAGAAGACGATGGATAGATAGAATAGTATCATTTACCTCAAAGGATAAATTATCTGAGATAGAATATTCACATATATTGATCATTATTATGATAATCTTGTATGCTTACGTGCTGTGTTATTTAATAAAAATATTATCAAAATTATATGGGAGACAGGTAGGTAGGAGGGCATATGGACCTATTAGGAGATCCTATCTAGCATATTTAATAAAAATATTATAAAAAATAGTTTTTATTTATTTATTTTTGTGCGTGGAAGGGCTGGATACTGGAGCATTTTGCAGTTTAATATGTTCACAAATTAAATTCTATATGGGCCAAAAGAGTGTAGCACCGCGGCATGCAGTCTTATCTTTCCTTACCGTCAACTTCTCCAACTGAGTTCACGATCCACTCACTCGCCGCCAAGAAAAGTCATCTTCCATAATGAGTCTTGTATTGCAAGCAATAGTTGTCCTAGCTACTTACGTGTTCAGTTCATTTGGGTGCACTATGTATCTTTTTTTCTGTCAATTCCAACCACAAAATTTGGAAATGGAAGATTCTAGAATGCATTTACCTTGTGTTGGAAATTAACATGGGAGAGTTTTTGCGTTTACAGCTGCTTTCCGCAAACATGCAATTTTAACAAAATTTACATGGATTCCATGAAAAAAATAAATTGTATTTTATTATTACTAAACAATTTAAATTTAAGGTTTGTTTTAAATGCTACCGCACCTATATAAACAAACAAACATTTATTTTATTTAATTGATGATAAAAAAATTTTCATCAATAATTTTAAATAATTAAAAAAATTAAAAAAATTTCATATGCATTTATGCATTTCTGACTCGTCAAATCACCCAACGAAAATACCAAAAGAAATTTTGCTGGGGATTTGAAAAAAATCTGACAACTCTTATTCAAACACAACCTCCACAAATTTATTTATCTCCTTTCAAAATTAAGCCAAAGCCTCCACCTCTCTCATTCTCTCCCTAAAACCTCCACCCATCTTCACAAGTTGTGCTACCATAACTCGCCAGTGCCAGTGCCAGTGCAACTCTCCCAATTAAGGCCTATTCAAACACAACCTTCTTTGGTTTCTTTTCATGTCAAGCTTTACTTCACCAAGCCGCAAACCTGTCCATTTATATTTTAAGTTAATCTATTAAAAATGTTTTGTAGTATCTTTAATTTACTTTTATATTTAAGTATTTTTTACTTGTATTGTACAGATAAAACTTTAGTGAATTAATATAGAATTTGTATTTTGGGGTTTGTTTTTCACTTGATAAAATTGAGTGTAATTTTATAATTTAGACATACTAGAATTGAAAAAATAATGGGTAATTTAATAGGTACCAATTATTTTTTTATCAATTTTATGGTTAAGTTGAAAATTTAGAAAAAAAATCAATTTCTGTGGAATTGATAATAATTTGGGTGCTAATTAATGTTACTTATTCTTGAATTGAATAAATAATGGGTAGTTAGTTGGATATCAATTGTTTTATTTGTTATGGTTTAATTAAAAATTCAGTGAAACTAAATTAGTGTGGAATTGATAACAATTAGAGTTAAGCATGTTTCAACTTATGAAGTGATTGATGGTTATTGCATCATGAATTATATTTTTCTAAATTAAAATAATTGAGTTATTTGGAATTTAAGAAATGATGGTTTATTGAGTTTTTATTGTAAATTAATAGTTGATTTGTGTAGGTTAATTGTGATTCTTTTTTAATAAATAATCGAATTTGTTATTGGTATGTTTTACTAGCATTTTAGTATTTGTAAGTTATTAGTTCAAAATTTTACATTACATAATAACTACCTATTTGACCTCCCTAATATGTTTGATTAATAATATTAGGGTGATAATCTTTGTTAATCTAAAAAAATTATTCGTATCAATATATTATATAGGTTTCATAAATAATAGATAATTGTTATTTGATTTATTAAGAGTCAAATGATAGATTATATAGGCAAGATTTTCTTAAAGAGATTGAAGATTTTATTAATTTTGTAATTTGTAATTCGAAGAATATTAGTGATAGTGAAACTTGATATCCATGTGCAAAGTGAAAAAATAAAAGGTTCAACATAAAGATGTTGTGACAATGCATCTATTTAAAAAAGAGTTTGTCGAAAAATACTTAGATTGATTTGCACATCTAAAACAATATGTTCCTTATGAAACCATGTTAAAAATTATGGTTGGTTCAACTTCTAGTTCTAGCAATATACATGTGTTTGCGACGGGGAATATAAATTCTTATAGGAGCATGCAAATGAGTGCAATGAAAATGAATTATGATTATTTAAGTAAAAGTTAACATTAAAATTCCTTTAAATGAAGAACCAAATATAGATATAACTAGGTTTTTTGAACTTTTAAAAGATTCGAATGAACCATTATGGGATGGGTGCACAACTCACAACAAATTATCAACTATAACATAAGTGTTTACCATTAAGTTAGGGCTTAGTAAGGCTGATTATGATCAGATCCTTGAATAGGGGAAAAACATGTTCCCAGACTGAAAGATGATTTTTATATAGCCAAATCCATGATGAAACCTCTTAGCCTAGAATACCAAAAAAATTATGTGTCCAAATTTTTTTCATGTTGTGCTATGATGAATATGCAAATGTTACTAAGTATAAAACATGTAAGCATGCTCAGTATAAGCCTCATAGTTGAACGACACTTATTACATAAAAAAAATTAAGATACTTCCTAATTAATCCTAGGTTGCAAAAGTTATTTATGTTTTGGAAGACTGTTGAACACATGATATAACCCAAATTTTGACCTATTTTCGTTTAATTTAATTTGTAAAGGGGTTAAAATTATTTATTAAAAGATTAGGGATTGATTCCGGTTAAAGATGTGATTTGTAAACTTGTGAGAAAACTAAGGATTATGATGTATTTTTGCTATTCTCTCGTAATCTTTAGTTTAAAAAGATCATCAAGATAATGATAGTTATCTATTTTTAAATTTTGATTTTTAATTCTAATCAAATTTAAATTTTTGAAAGGAGAATGAGTTTGTTTGGGATTTTGTTTTTCATATGTTATGAGACTTCTATATTATAAATATAGATCTAGTGTATACAAAAGAGAGGGGAAGCATTAGCCAAAATTTTTTTTTTTCATACACCTACTTAAGACAAAAAAAAAAAAAACCTAAACCTATTTTTGAAGGGGAGTCGCCAACCACTAGATCTTTTCTAAACCCTTCAAGGTCTCAAGCCTACGAGACCATACAAGGCCAGCCTACCCCCTCACAAGCCAATTTGAACTTTTCCTTTCTTCTTGTTCTGCATTAGCATGCATCCATCATCGACAATCGTAGCTCCTCAACCACCATGAGCATGCACTAGCCATAACAGCTTCTTCACCTTCTTCTCCCTGCCAACATTCATCATATAAAACCCAAAACCATCCCTCACCAACTGAAGCCTCCCATCGTGAACAATAACACCATCCTACTTCTCCTCTTTAACCTATCTCTCACACAGATCTAACAATTCTAAACTCAGTAGCCACTCCCAGCCCACACACGACAACACCCACCAGTCCGCAGCAGCCTCCTCTCATTAGCATCAAAATCCAAAAACCTTGTTTAAAATCAGTGTTCCAATCGAAAACCCAACAAATTTCCTCTCTAAAATCCTATTTCTCTCAACCCATCAACTCCTCTTTAGCCACCATCACCAGCCATTCATTAGAAACACCTAACAACCTTCATCTATGATGGCAGTGGTAGCCATTTGAAGATGAAGAAAAGAAAAGTAAAATGTGAGGAAAAAAAGAGAAGTAGATTTGAAAAATGAGAACAACTTTGCTTGTGTGATGTTTTTATTTATAGGGGACAGTGAACTTTACCATTAGCACAAGATTGAAGAGGAGAGGAAGAACTTCCTGATCCATGTCATCACACACCTCCCAAGACACTGAAGCATCACCTGCACGCGCCTCCAGTCATGAAAGTGTGTGTTGTCCACGTGCCACCACACTCTGTCACTGTTCAGGCGATTCTTTGTTTGAATCTAGAAGTTTTATCTATCAATGAAATTTGAAATATGTTCAATCATGGTGTAAATTGTAATTGTGTGCTTGGAAGGGTATGTGTGTAAAATTAGTAAAAACAAATATGTGTGATGCATGGATTTATTTTTTAGCAAGTATTAAAATAAATATATAAAAATTTTAACCATCTGTTTTTCTTTAAAACATTGCATATGGCCAAGCAAAAAAAAAAACATATCTTTGTATAATTTAGCATAAAAAATAAATACCATGATTAGCATAAGAAAACAATTTTAAAAAAATAACAAAACAAAGAAATCATTTTGTGTTTTCAACAAAAACAAAGTGTTGTTTTTGCATGTATTTTTGGGCTTGATAACAAGTTTATCAAGCCTATGAAAAGCTTGGTCTAAATATAATGGCCCATTGGGCCCACATCCACCATGCCAAAAACCCATCTCTTTTGAAAGAGTCTAAAGCCCACTTCTGTCATTCTCGCGGGTCAGATGACCATTTAAAAAAAAACACTCAATTCAAAAGTGTTCATGGTAAGTGGATTCACGACGAGTATCAATCCTGATATTCACTAACGCCAAAGTCAAGAATATCAACTTTGATATTTATTGATGCTGGAGTAAAAAATATCAATCTCAATATTTACTAAAGTCAAAGTCAGGAATATATACATTTTGTTCACATAATATTTATCAATGTTAGAGTTGGAAATATTTGTAGGTGGATATTTACTGGCGGCAGAGTCAGAAATATTATAGGCAAACCATTAAAGCATAAAACAACAAATCATTCGCAAATTTAAGACAAAACCAGCAATGCAGCCTACCTCAGGTAGGATGCTTAAATGGTGATAGTATCATTCATTTTGCATAATCAGTCCCATACAATAGAGTTTTTATTAACAAATTAAGGTTCATAGTAACCATAATACTAGGTGGTGACTCCTTAAACTATATCTTTCCCCCTTTAAGAACAAAATGCTAGATATATGTTCTTTTGTTTCAAGAAATTTTAAAGTTCACCATGATGTCGGGTATGATAGTGAATATGCAAATATTACTAAGTATAAAACATGTAATTATGCTCAGTATAAGCCTAATAGGGGAAGGACACTTATTGCATATAAAAAATTAAAATACTTCCTAATTAATCCTAGGCTACAAAGGTTATTTATGTCTCTAGAAACTATTGAGTACATGATATGGCACCATTCATACGACGAGGTGGATGGAGTTATAGTGCACCCTTTCGATGGTGAAGCTTGGAAGCAGTTCAATAGGGTGCAACTTGAGTTTTCACTTAAGCAATGAAACATATAACTTGACTTGTATAATGATGAAGTTAATCCATTTAGGTTCTTTTTTACACCTTATTCTTGATGAGAATGAACAAGTATCATCAAATGATCCATTAGAGGTGTTACTTGAGTTAATTACAAAGTCAGGGAGCAAGAAGATTAAAGAGGCACTCAATAGACTTATTCATGATATTTAAGCCAAGTCAAGCTTTTAAACTTCAATAATAAATTATCAGGCTTTAATTAATATGATCCATACAATAGTTGGACAAGCTTAAGTCAGTTTCATACTTTAGTTTTTCTAATACATGGTTTTGCACTAACAAATATAACTTTTGAGTCAACTGTTGGATCAAGTTGAAATTGTGTCAAACAATTCCATGTGCCTTGTTTTATATATGGTCAAACTTTCATAGTGATCGGATAATAGAAATTCATTGCAATAAGGTCTAAAAGATACTATACAAGATTTACATTATTTTCCTATTCAATTTAGGATTCTTTTTCCTATTTGGATTAGTAATCTTTTTATTATTTTTTTCAGCCTTCCTTAGGACATTTTTACTTATTATAAAGAGAGTTATTTAGCTTGTTTTGTTTTTACAAACTTTGATTTCAAAATAATATTTTGTGTATGAGAGGTTGGTAATACTTTTGATTCTTCATTGAACTTTTCTTAGACTTATCAAAGATCAATTGTCTTTGTGACATTCTTCTTATACTTCTAGATTGTGATTCCTTAAAACCATTTGGTTAAAGTCTTCATTTCAATAACTTCAGTGCATTGATTCAAGTAATCATTGTGTCAAGTTTTTGATATCCTTTAATATGATTTTAGCTTCATTGGCTTAGTTCTTTCTTACATGTGGATTCAAGAGTTCTCACCCATCATGTTTGCATTAGTTGTTATCACAGCAAAACTCTAAAATCAGGTTATATCTTTTTTCTTTAAGTTTCCATGTTAGTTTTAGTGTTTTCTTCAATTTAAAAATTATAGTGGTATAGTAAAAAAACGTTATTTGAATTTCATTATTGTAAAATTTAGTAGCATATATATATAAGAAAGAAAGGTGAAATCATAAGGTTGAAATTCTACCCTTTCAAAGAAAAAATAGGGTGCCTTACTGTTAGGGGTAATAAGATCATTTTTATTGGCTCATTGGTCATTACATGATTGTTAGAGGGTACATGTGTCTTTTTAACTTTTTAGTATAGTAAAAGGACTAATGTACCTTCTAAGTACAAAAAACTTAGAACTGTTGAATAAAATCATTTTTGTCTTTTCATTTTCTATAACATGATAAAAAGACATTTTTTCCCTTTGAATGAGAAACAAATAAGGCTTGTGTACAAGGGCAATTTCATTCTATTGTAGAGGGTTTTTCTCATGTTATTACAATATTAATGGAGGCAATTTTCGGTCTTTTAATGTTGAATTATTTTTTTAATTCAAAAAGATGTTGCCACGTGCACACCATGTCCTAGCGTGTGGGAAGCACCTATGCTTTTTGGGTGGGATGGTGTGACACCTCCCAGTGACCAAACATTCCCTTTTGTTATGTTGTTAGAAGTGCTACTACACTCTCTTCCTCTTGGTGTGATGCATGATGTTGAAGTATTAGCAATTTATCACTGATAATCATTCTTCTTCTTCTTCTTTCTCTTTCCTTCCCTTAAAAGTACATGTCGATCCTCTTTGTCTTTGGTATTTCAATTTAAATTCTTATTCTTTTTATTTCTAATTTTTGTTATTAGCCTTTTTATAAAAATTTTATTTATTTTCAATTTAGTCCTTCAATTATAGTTTGTTATATATTATGATTTTTTAATTCAATTCTTATTCTTTTGATTTCTATTTTCTTTCGTGGCTCTTTTGTTAAAGTTTTATTGGTTTTCAATGTTATTATTCAATCAAAGTTTATGGTGTATTATTTCTTTTAATTTGGTCTTTATTCTTTTGATTTTTCTTCTTTTGTTAAAGTTATTTTTCTTTTCAATTTAACCCTCCAATAAAAAATTATTGACCCCCCTCGAATCTATTTTTATTGTTATTTTCACCATCATTCTTTAATTACAATTTTTTTAGATTCTTTTGTGTAATTAATTTTTTTTTCTTGGTTTCATCCTTCAACATTTAATTTGCTGGAGATTGGGCTTCACAGTTTTTCTATTTATGGTGTTTCTGGTCTAATGACCTGAGTCACGGGTTTGAAAAGTTAATTTAGGTCGACATTATTTTTTTGCTTATTTATTTTATGATTTCATCATTTGACATTATTATTATTTTTAAATCAATTTTGTGTTATCTCGGTCTTCTAACCTAGGCCATGAGTTTTGTAGGTTAACCCCGGTTGGCTCGCCCCTAATACCTAGGTTATATGTTTATCATGCTAACTTGTGTTGATTCAAGTCAATTTTTTATCCCTTTTTTATCCATTTTCATGCTTCCAAGGTTTTTTTTTTCAAGTTAGTACTATCTTTTTTATATAAAAAAATTTGTTGTTTACTATCATCGCCTATTTTTTATCGTCTAATCAAATTGAACCAACTTATTAAACCTAGTCAAGCCTATAACATAAGTCGTTTGTTTTTCTTATTTCTTATAAATGCGCTTAAATGAAAAATTAATTTTAATAAATAAATTCAGTAAACATAACTAGGTAAATGTTCTTGTTTTTTTCTTTGAAAAAAATATACAACCCGTGGAGAAACGTGAATCAAATAACTAGTAATTTGTCAATTCGACGTGCATTCCATTCACTTGTCTTTTTCAACATGACTATTATTTCTCAAATTAAATATACCAAAACAACATATGAATTTAAATAGACTAAAACAACATATGAACCCACTTACTAGTTAATCAACTAATCTAGTTATCAATGTTTTACAATTGAATTTGTTAATAAATAAAGCACTTAATTATATTCTAGAAATTGAATTTATAAATGTTTTCTTGTTAAATGAAACAAAGAAAAATTACATAGCCATTAAGGGGAAGTTAATATTATTGTAGTATAAATTAAGGAATTATTATGTATTCTAATACTCGTTCATGCGAAAGACGTACTTGCTATGATAATTACCACTTAGATCATTGTCATGTATTGTGTTGTTGGACGAATTAATTTTTTTGAATGTAAGAAAAAAGTTTAAGCGTTGCAAACGTATTTTTTTAATATAAAAGAATTAATTATAAACTCAAAATATAATGTATATTAGATGATTTTTTTTTAAATATTGATATGATGATATATTGGATGTCATTTTTTTTTCAAATATTGAGATTGTAACATATTTAACTGATATGGGTAACTTGTAAAATCTGCGACCGAGATCATGAGACTATCATAATCTTATATGAATCAAGTTAAAATAAATTATGAAGGCCAATTTCTAATAAACTCAATTTTGAATGATAAAATTAAAAAAATATTAAATTAAAAAAGAAAACAAACTACTCGAGTAACCCTGAGTTAACTTGATAAACCTGCAACCAGGGTTAGAGATCAGGATAACCTCATATAAATCAAATAAAAAAAAATTAAAAAGCCTAATTCCAGCCAACCCAATGTTGGAAGATGAAATTGAAAAAAAATCAATTAAAAAAAGCAACCCAAGTCAATTTGGGCTAACCTGTTAAATTTGTGACCTAGGTGATGAGACTGGGACAATCATAAAAGCAAATAAATCTTTTTTTAAAGCTCCATTTCAAACAAATTCAATATTGAAGGTTGAAATCGAGAAAAAAAAAACTAAATACATGAGACTATGAAAACTTAATAGAAAGAAAATAAAAAAGAATTATGAAGCTCAAATTCTAAATAGCTTAATATTCAAGGATGAAATCGGGAAAAAAAAATTAAGTTGTTGGAGGGTGAAATTGAAAAAAAATATTTAATTAAAAAAGGACTAAAAAAATAAACCGAGTTAACTCGGATCAACCTATCAAACCTGTTAGTAGGGTCATGAGATTGAGATAACCTCATCAAAAGCAAATAAAAGAAAAATCAGAAGTCAAAATAAAAAAATACTCAAAAAAGGTACCAAAAAATAAATAAAGTCAATCTAGGTCAAACTCGCAACGAAGGTCATGAGATCAGGATAACCCCATAGAAAATAACATAAAATAAAAATTTTAATTTTCAACCAACTCAATATTGAAGAATGAAATCGAAAAAAAATCAATTGAAAAAAAGCAACAAAAAAAGTGAATCCCAATTAACTTGGATTAATTTATTAAACTTGTAACTTAAGTCAAAAGATTGAGATAAATTCTTAGAAAATAAATAAAAAAACATTATCAAGCCCCACTTTCAACAGATCTAATGTTAAAGGTTGAAATTAAAAAGAAAAAAATTAAATCCACGAGAGTAGTATATAACCCAATAAAAAAAATTTATAAAGTATAATTTTCAAAATAATATAATATTGAAGGATTAAATTGAAAAAAAAAGAAAGAAAAGAATAATGGGTTGCTGAAAGGTGAAGTTACAAAAAAAAAACTATTCCAATGAATAGTGTTTTATGGGTATGACTACAGTAATTTAGTTACACCTTTTAGTGTCATGTTAATTTACATAAGTGAGGTATCCACATTAAGAATATTTAATAATAATTCTTGTTTATTGATATAACTAGTTTACAGTGCTGCGACACGCTATAACTTGAATAAAAAAAATTGAACATGAATATAAAAATTCAAGCTATAAAGAACTATTTAATATTGTTATTAAACTCGGTCCATTTGAACCAGCGGATCAACCTTGGAATTAAAACTTGTGAAAGTTGCCCTGCATGACCTAATCGACTTAGCGGGCTTAGAAACAATTTGGATGACTCGTAAAAAAATATAATTTGACAATAAAAAATAATAATTAAGATGATCTTTCTAATAATGAGATATAGATATATTGAATCGACCTAGGTTTCGTGATTTAAATTGCTAAATTCACAATCTAGGTGATAGATAGGTGTAAGACTTTGGTTTTTTTTTAATTTAAAATAACTATTTTTATTTAATTATATGATATGAAAAATAAATGTTTTTAAAATTAAAAAAAATTAAATATTAAAATGTGGGTTTAAGACTACGATAAGATTATAAAAATTATATTATAAAAAGAACTGAAATAATTTATGAAAACAAATTTAAAATTAAATAAATATTAAAAACTGAAAAAAAATAAACAAAAATGATTGGAAAAAAATAAATCACAGTGAAGAAGGTGAGTTGACACCCAACTCTATTAGATGTATTAGGTAATTATATTTACTTCAAGTGCGATTCCCCCACAAAGAATGTGTAATATTGCATTTTATTCATTATAATACAAATTTTACATAATAGTTTTATGGAATTCACTTGCTAAAAAATATTAAGTATCTCATATATTAAATAAGTAAA
>Ga0325401_1004727_pt1 | contig 12899 bp, 7 predicted proteins | sample PopdelMetagenome_FD_205666 | JGI IMG/M metagenome (GOLD analysis project Ga0325401, IMG submission 205666) | Populus deltoides microbial communities from Bellville, Georgia, United States - Xylem-PdKOR-R2 | ecosystem: Host-associated > Plants > Phyllosphere > Stem > Wood/Secondary xylem | place...
ACAGTTTTGATGACAATCAAATTAAAAAGGTAGTGAGGTACTATATTGATTTAGATGATTTAAGAAGTTCATTATGTATTATTTAGGATTTTATGAAGTGTTTTAATAGGCATTAATTAAAAAAAAAAGATTAGTCTATTTCTCTGGAATTAATATTGAATTTTATTATAAGAATTTTATTATAATGTAAGTATTAGTATTGATGGTCTATATATAATAGTCTATCAAAAACTTTTAAGAATTTCGTGATTTTACATGTTACTATGAATGATGAAACATTGCACAAACAAAATTGTGATATTCGTTCGAAAGCATTAAGGTACTGTTATGAGGGCACATTATAATAAAATTATGCAACCAAACTTAATTTTTTATTAATAAAATTTTTAATAAAATTAATTTGACCCATTTAAAGTATAATTAAATCTTTATATTTAATTAAATTATTTAATTTGATCTTAAGTAATTTTTAAATATAATTAAATTTTTAATTTGGCCAATTATTAAATCAAATTGACTTATTAAAAATCTAATTATATCATTGAGCTTAATTTTTATGTAAATTCGTTCAATAATCATTTAATTTAACCTGAAATCTACATTATCTCTTCAATATTAGGTACAATGAGATATAATTATACTTTAAATTTGTTCAAAATTTCAGCTTGATTTTTCCTTATGTACTGGGATCTTCTTAGGTCAGCTTTTACCACAATCACTGGTCCTCTTGGTATTATTATTTATTTTTAATTTTAAAAAGAAAAATAATAAAATTAGAGAATAACCTGAAAATAGATTATCACAATTAATATCTTCCTTATTAAGGTAGGAATACATATTAGTATTGAGGTATTGTTATGAAGGCATCTATTAGGGTTCTTTATGGTCCAGTTCGAATAACGTGGTTTTAACGGCAAGAATAATCAAAGAAAAATGAATAAAACCTGAAAGTTTGAATTCTTTTGATATTATATTGTTGGAGCCTTGGTTTGATTTATCTGGGTTGTTTGAGGAGGGTGGAGAGGGAGCAAGATTTGTCTAAGATTAATCTAAATTGGAGGAGATTGCTAAAGCTGTAAGCTTTACAGTTAGGAATGTGCTTTTGTTGGAAATCGGTGGTGGTGGAGGTTTAAAGCTGTAAGCTTTACAGTTAGGAATGTGCTTTTGTTGGAAATTGGTAGTGGTGGAGGTTATGAAAAAAAGAGGGGATTTCTGTAACAGGGAAACGAGACCTGGGTTGCAGGCGTTGATGCAGGAGGAATATGAGGCAGCACTTGCTACTTCTGTGGCTATCTTCGTTGCCAAAACTAAAGAGACAAAGAGGGAAGGGATCGAGAGGACGGCGGCTGTGGGAAGAAAGGAAATTGAAGAAATAGGGTTTGAAAGAAAAACATGCTTTTCATACCTAGGTTAGGTTTATGGTTAAAATTTACCTTGAAATATCTGAAAAAACATATAAGCTCAAGAAAACTTTTTATTTTGGATTGATTTTAGATTTTAAGATGATTTTTTTAGGTATCTCAATGCACATAGTACCTTGAAAGTACTATTATGCATCGAGATTGTGAAAATATATGCAATTTCTTGAATGGTAGCTAATTTCCTCTTGAAGCTGCTTTCCATGGCTGGATTTTCATGGATATTATAGTATGCCACTTGTTTTTTGTTTCTTTTCTTCTTCTTTTTTCCTGGGCTCAAATGGAGTTTCTTTTATTTTGAAAGAGTGGCTGGTTATTTATGTCTTGATCGAGGCCCTCTCCCTGTATCTGTAGAGGAGAACTGAGTGTTGGGATTGGTGCAAGGATGGGATTTCTTAACAGCGAAGATTTCCCTACTGCCTTCATGTTCCTTTGGCCTTTAGTGTAGATCTAGCCGTTGGGATTCGTGCGTCGTCTTTCCAAGAACCTAACCTAAATGAACACGAAAAGAACCATACCCTCTAATTATCATTAATAAAAATTGTATCATTTTCATATAAAAAAAATCATGTGGAAGAATTGTGCAGTGTCACTTTTAAACACATTTTCTTAAATAAAAAGCTTCAAACTTGCTTATTTTATAATGAAACTAATTTAATTAAAATTAATACAAACATAGTTTAATCATTTAAATATTAAAAATCTGATAAAAACAATCCTAACCCAAGAAATTTATCTATTGAATGCAATGTAATCGCTTGAATAATTTTATATTAACTTTTTAGCATATTAATAATACTGAATCAATAATTATAGTTTACAGATAAAATATTCTATACAGATTTTATTTTTTGATAATGTTTTTGGAAAAAAAATAAAAAAAAATTGAAATCTTGTTGGCAACGAATATAAAGAAAAAAAAATTAGTGGATATGTGATAAGAAAAATAACATTCATAAGAATAAAAATAGAAATTAAATGATTGAATTTGAGACATCGTGAGTTACAAGGCTCATTGACATTGAACTACTTTCATTCTAGATCATAAGCTGGACATATAATTTTTTTTTTTTAGAAGTATAATGTTGCATTAGAAGACGCCAAGATCTGACGGGGAAGACATGAAAAACATAAAAAGTCTGCTCACAGCTCAAGTTTAGCAGAATTATAAAATGAAATGATTATTTTGTGAGAAGAAAAACATGATCCGTACGTAGTCGACAGAGCACGAGCAAAAACAGAGAAGAAGCGAAATACAAAGAACTTGGAAAATACAAAAATAAACGAAAACAAAAAACAAAGGGCTACGTACGTAACATGGTTTCCATTAAGATAGCTTGATCATATGATCTTCCTTCACAGATCTTTCCTTCTCTTTTTTTAGGCGCGACTTGCACTTCTTCTCACTTTCATTTTGTACCCACCTTGGTCTTCCCTGTGCAAGGTAACGACATCACCAGCGTTGAGATTCATACGGCTAGCGATTTCAATCCAGCCTTTTCTAAATTCTAGCCTTCCTGATCTGCAGGAGCAGTGAACATTAACTTTCGTCATTTCAGCTTCCACAAACATGATTGGAAACACGTTTTCCCGTGCGCCTTGGAAAGGTGGCAAAGCTTCTCTTATTGTATCGTTCGGTAACTCCAAATTTTTCAAAATGTCAACAGATGTGAGTTGCTTTCTGAAGATCGCCATAGCTATAATATGATTTGAGATAATTTGCGACTCAAGAAGTTTGCAAGCATGTTCTTATACAGGGGAGATTAATAAGAAGGCGTGGGCACAAAGCTTTCTTGGGAACATTTTAATGGGTAATTGTGAGGGCAACCGAAATTCCATTTGGTCGGTCCTTTTTAGAGAATTCCTCCCTTTAAATTAACCATCATATATATATTCACTTTAACTTTTTATAAATTAAGATGGTAATTAAATTCTTAAATTAAAACCCTACGTCACATATGCTCTTATTTAATTAAGATTCAATGTTAATACTCAAGATTCAAGTTGATGAGTTGATATTTAAGATGGTCCATTGATTAATAATTCAGTTTAGTTTATATGGTTTTTAATTTCTTTCTCATCTTTGTAGTGTATTATCACATATTAAGACCAAATTATTTAGTGATGTTTTAAACAGTATATAAAACCTGGATCAGTTTGCATATGTATTCATAAAACATACTTCCTTGTACGCTTTTATATAATTTAAATATTTATACGACATATATACACGAATAATTACTTACATTGGCACCTTCTTGTCATGTATCATTACTAAGTCACATTAAATATTAAATATAAAGCTAAATGGTGTGGCATTTTAAATGTATATATATTAACTTTTTGTTTATCCTTTTATATTTTACTATGGATTGCAATAATGTTATTTTAAAAAAAATTCAATTTGATTCTTAAATTTTTTTAGCACAATTTATTCTTTTTTAGTCTAAATTAGAGCCTAATTGCATGTTTTTTTTATGAGGGTTAGGTTGAAAAACAAGGAACGAAATTGCAAAACACGAGTAACAAAGATAGCGTGTGCAAATTTATTTGTGAAGTATATTTTTGTCCTCAATATTGTTTTGCTTTATTTTGGTGACCAATACTTTGAAGTTTGCAAAAATTTATTTTGGTACTTAACTTTATTTTCAACATTTTGAATCCGTTGGGGGTGAGAGAAGAGAAGAAATGGCTGGAATCCGACCTAAGGAGGGAAAGATATCATTTTAACGATTTCAGCTACCAAAACGTTAAATTTTTATTCCAAATGGTTCCATATGACGAGGGGAGTTTAAATTGGCTGTTTTTTTTTTATATCAAGATCGAAGATTGGGAAGAAATTGGTTTTCGGGTTGATTCTTGGTTTTGGATTTTTTTTTTGCGCTTTTGGAGCTTAAATATTGGTTTTACAAGGTTATTATGATGTTTTCTAAGTATTTTTGGTTGAAAATAGATTTTTAAAGCGAAAAAATCAGGCACTCTAATTTTTTAGCCACCACAATGGTCGGAATCTAGATATGCTAAACAACGTGTTTTTCTTTTTATTGAGCTGAGGGCCCATTATCTTTTTTTTTAAAAGGGTCGTGCATGCAACTGGGCCTGAATTTGCAGGCCCAGGTGTGAGACTGTTGGTTATGGACCAGGTGTTAGGCTTGGCCTTATTCTTTTCTTCCTTTCTTTTTTATAGTTTTATTTTTTTATATATTTTTTAAAATAATTTTTAACTTTGTATTTTACTTCTCAATAATTGTTTTTTTTTGTGTGCTTATTTATCCTTTTTTACATAGTTCTTAATTTTTAGTTATATTGGATTTTTAAAATTTTTGAGAGATTAATATGATTCATTTTTAATATATATATATATATATATATTTCTTATAATATTTTTAATATGTTTAGCCTTGCATAATATGTTTTTACTTTTTATTTTATTCAATAAATCTTATGTGTGTGTCGATTTCTATTTGAAATTTATTTTAATAAACAAATTTATTATACACAAATAGATAAATTACTCATATTCCAATATTAAATGTCTTGATATATATTTGTCTTTTAGTTTTTCCTATTTTTCTTAAAAAAATAACAATCCAGAAATGGGATTGTTAGGGTCTTCTTTCTTCTTTTTTTATTAGACTCTTTTTTTTCACCTACTTTTTTTCTCATATTCTAAAAACATAGTTTTAAAGAAAATTCATGTTATTAAACTTCATAAAGTTTATGGACAAGTTTACAGGTTTGACTGGTGACCTAGTTCACATGTTTGATGAATCTAACTTTTTTTTTTCCTTTTCAACATCTTAGTATTAAATAAAAAGTTATAATCCCATTGGAGTATGGTGTTTAATTTTGTGGTTGTATATTTTTGTTATCATATAGTTAAATAAAAAATAGTTTTGGAAAAAATTAATCCCGTTAGAATTCATAACCTCGTTCACAAGTTTGACGTGTTAACCTGGGTTATCCGGTTCATAGATTTCATGAGTTCACCCACTAGTCGAATATGTTTTTTGGTTGTTGCTCCTTTAATTGTTTTTAATAGTTTTTTTCTCGATTTTATCTTTTAATATTGAATATATAGGAAAATAAACTGCATTACCATATATTTTTATCATATAATGAAAAAAAGTAGTTTATCAAAAAATTAATAATATTTATTTCAGTTTGGTTCTTCTTCTTTTAATTTCTTATTTGTTTCCTTTTCCTATTTATTAAAGTTCTTATGATTTTTAATTTTATCTTTCAAAATAAGTTGTGGTGGTTGTGTTACCAGTGATTATAATAATAATAAAATTAATATTATGGAATGTATTGTAAAATAAAAAAATTATGTTTTTCTTGTATAGATTGATCTTATATAATATAGTATATTGCTCTAATTACCTGATTAAGACAGCCTCTTAATTAAAGTACCTAGGTTTTATCTTGTGAGCGCGAGACGGTGCGTGAATGAGTGTAAGAGATATGAGAGCATGCTTGTCGGTATGCGACAATTTGCGAGCTGAGGATTCACATCTTAATTTTGTTTCAAAAAAGCAAGTTGGTGTGGACATCACAGATCACATCTTAAATTCATTGGCTCGCTCCCATGAATTTGGAATCTCAATTTAAAATGGTTATCGTGTGATTATATCATCACATGATCGAGGTCAAAGCTTGAGAATACGACAATAACAATATATTAATGACGGCTAATGCACGACCACTCAAAATATAACGATCGTTTTGTCTCGGGCCAGTTTCAGATATGTTGTGATATTGAATTTAATTAGAAGACGAAATCGATGTTCACTTTTGTGTACTGAGAAGCTGAAAATATGTGGCAATTTCTTGAATGGTGACTAATTTACACTTGAAGCTACTTTCCATGGCTATATATTTTGATATTATATCATAGAGTATTGATGATTAAATAATTATGAGTTTAAATCTTATTATTTCTATTTATTTAATAAAAAAACACAAAATAAAATGAATTTATACAAGTTTCAAGTTCAAAAAACTTTATTTAAAAAGTGTATTAAAAAATAAAAAAAAATTATATCTTATATATGATTTCACTTAATAACTTAAATTTTTAGATTAAATTTTTAAATTAAAATGATTTGTAATTTGCTTTATCATCAACAACTTGTTGAAAGGTCAATAGGTTGTAACTTTAGTGTCTGTAGTTACAGTTTATGGATGAAATATCCTACCATAATGTTATTATTTGAGAAAATAAATAAAAATGAAATTTTGTTGATGAATATAAAAATAAAATGAAAAAAATTTGAAATTTGAAATTAGGGGATAACCGGTAAGAAAAACAACATTCATAAAAATAGAAATAGAAATTAAAGGCTTTTGAATTTGAGACATCCTGAGCTACAAGGCTCATTGACATTGAAATTATAGAAGAAAAACATATATGGTGGTCGATAGAGCACATGCAAAACAAAGAAGAAACGAAATATAAAGAACTTGGAAAATAGAACAATAAACAACAAAGTGCTACGTAACATGTATGGTTTCCATTTAGATAGCTTGATCAATATCTGTTCTTCCTTCACAGATCTTTCTTTCTTTCTTTCTCTTTTTTTAGGCTCAATTTGCACTTCTCACTGTCATTTTGTACCCACCTTGGTCTTCCCTGTGCAAGGTAACGACATCACCAGCCTTGAGACTCAGATGGCTAGCGATTCGATTCCAGCCTTTAGTAAATGCAAGCCTTCCTGATCTGCAGGAGCAGTGAACATCAACTTCCATTCCAGCTTCCTCAAACATGATTGGAATCACGTTTTCCCGTGCGCCTTGGAAAGGTGGCAAGGCTTCTCTCTTCGTATCGTTCGGTAACTCCAAATGTCTCTCAATGTCAACAGATATGAGTTGCTTCTTGAAGATCTCCATAGGTTATAATATGTGTTGAGATAATTTGCGATTCAAGAAGATAGTTTGCAAGCATTTTTATAGAGGGGAGAATCAGAAGACTTGGTATGATCTCTTCGTCTGGATGATGTCATATATATATAATTTTGATAAAACAAATTGTTAATAAACCAATCAATGGTTGGTTTGCTAATTGGAAATGAAGATTTCACAACTTATAAGTAACCAGATTGTCGGTGGATAGCTTTAGAAATCAAATGTTTGACTGAAAGCAATTAAAAATAAACTTGCTAGAATGTGAATAAGACTGCTTTAGCATATATATTGACCAAGTATTGTGCATATATAAACTTGCTAGAATGTGAATAAGACTGCTTTAGCATACATAAAATAAATAGAAATACTAGCAATAAATAAATAAATAGAAAACAGATAACAAATTATCAGGCTCGGGTATCAAATATTTTTACCAGTTAGTTAATTATAATGAACTAAACTTAATTAGTTGATTATAATGAGGTGACTCATTATGAAATGAAATATAGCTTCTAAAATATTTTAGTAAATTTTGTGCACCATTATATTATATGATCAGATCAAATCAAAGGCTGTCCAAAAACAAGTTAGAACATGCCTTCTAATAAATAAATAAATAACCTACGTGAGCTAGCCGGTTTTATTTTTTAATATTTATTTTTTGTATTTTAATTGAAATACATTATAAAAAAAGTACTTGACATGATATTAAATTATTATTCAGTTTTTTTATATTTCTTAAATAATATTATAGTTTTTTTAATGAGAATGTTAACCATTTCTTTTTCAATTATTATGTACTAATATGCAAAAAACAAAATTGCTCATGAATATTCAATTAAAAAAACTATTTATTTTTTATTTTTTTAATAGATTTTGACATGATTTTATAAAATTTATTATTTTTTACCTTCAATCATATACAAAATATTGAGATATTATTTTAATATTTAAAAAAAAACATAGCTTATAATTAGAAAAACAATTTTAAAATAATAAAGATATGCATTAATAAGGAAAATAAATTTTAAAAGAAGGAGTATATTTTTTCTACTTATTTTTAAAAAACAAAAGTTTTATCTTCATTGAATATTCATGAGGATTTTTTTTTTACTCTCAAAAAAATCTATAATATTATTTAATAGCCATGAAAAAATTGAAGAATAATTTAAATATCATGTTAAATATTTTTTTATAATACATATTAACTAAAATAAAATAAAAAGCTTAGAATTTTTATAATTATTTAATTAAATAAAACATATTCCAGGTAGTAAGGTTGTTAAATAGGCTAGGTCATGATCTAAGTCATGAGTTGCATGAGATAACTCAATTCAACCCGAACCCAAAACATCATTGTTTTAATATAATTTTTTATATAAAAAATTGTTAAATTAACATTGGTTTTCATTATTTTATGGAGGTATGTTTCTAGTAATAAACAAAACCATTGCTTCTTTTCGACCAACTCACTAACTCTATATATAAGATCTTACTAATCAGTTCTTTATCCTCGAATCTGTAACAAGATCAGAACACTCAAGTCTCATAATGAACCTAAATCAAACAATTAGATAGCAACTCTTAAATTGACACCTCCCGTCGACGCACATCCACATACGACAATTAATAATAAAACCTTTAATATGCAACTGAAACTTCAAAGATTGGTTGTAAAAGATTTTACCAAGCCATTTCATTATCTTTTTTTTATCAACTTTTAAGGATAAATCTCATTGAGAATTTATTTATCCCATGTGGATACATAGATAAAGCAACCAAGTATGAATGAATTGAAAATATATTTTTCAAAGCAATTTTATTATCATTTATAGGTCAATTTCTAAAGATAAAATCCGTTGGAGTTTTTTTTCATCTTATATCAATCTATGATAATAAAACCACAAATTTTATGAGATGAAAATATTTGTTTTTGAAGCGATATTTTATAATTTTTAGTTGACTTCTAAGGATAAAACTCATTAAGGTTTTTTAATTCTATGTCAATCTATGATAATAAAACCTTAAATCCTTTTTCAAAATTTATTTTTTGTATTTTGATCGAAATACATTATAAAAAATAATACTTGACATGATATTTAAATTATTGTTCAGGTTTTTCATAGTTCTTAAATAATATTATAGTTGTTTTTATGAGAATATTAAAAATTTGTTTTTCAATTACTATATACCTAATATGCAAAAGAAATAAAATAATAAATTGCTCATGAATATTCAATGAAATAAGGTTTTTTTTTTGTTTTTTTAATAATTTTGTGACATGATTTTATAAAATTCATTATTTTCTTACCTTCAATCATATACAAAATATTGAGATATTATTTAAATATTTTTTTGAAAAAGGATTGCTTATAATTAGAAAAATATTTTTTCAAAATAATAAAGATATACGTTGATAAGGAATGAAATTTTAATAGAAAAAAATATTTTTTTTCTACTTGTTTTGTTTTAAAAAAAGTTTTATCTTCATTGAATATTCATAAGTATTTTTTTATATATCCATAAAAATCTATAATATTATTTAATAGCCATGGAAAAATTAAAGAATAATTTAAGTTACGTGGGACAACCCAATTTAACTCAAGTTCATCAAAAAAAATTATTGCTTTAATATATATATATATATATATATATATATATATATATAATGTTATATTGAGTTGGCTTTATATAGGTATTGTTGAAGATCATCAGCCTTAATCAAAGCCTTTCCATATATACACAGCCCTAATCACAGCACAATCATATCTAATTCCTTCCTTTCCTCTTGCTCACAATAATGTATAACGTTACCTTCCTTTCTCATGTAATATGTTACATACTGGATGTATATAAATACAAGTGCACTCACCACCAAATCAGTGTGGCAGATTTCAAACATTCTCATGGTATCAGAGCTTTCATTGGATTAACATCCCACGATCCAAATGGCCTCCAGTTCATCCGATTCTTCTCCCACTCATCTTCCTTTTAACACCATGATTCACATGGTTACAATCAAGCTCTCCTCCTCCAATTATCTTCTATGAAAGAATCAGCTTCTTCCTCTTCTTGACAGCCAAGGTCTGCTGGGTCATGTGGATGGCACCCTTGTGCCGCCGCCACCATTTGATCCTCCCACCTCTCAGACACCAAACAGCAGTCACCTAACATGGAAAGCAACTGACCAACGCCTCCTCAGCCTTCTCCTCTCCTCTCTCATAGAGGAAGTAATGGCTGAAGCTGTCGGCCTCTCCACATCCCATGAGGTTTGGACAGCCTTGGAAAGCACCTTCACCCACCGCTCCAAGGCTCGTGAGATTCATCTCAAAGATGACCTTCAATTGATGAAGCGTGGCACCCGTCCAGTCACTGTCTATGCCCGTGCATTCAAGGTTTTATGTGATCAGCTTCATGCAATCAGTCACCCAGTTGATGAAACCGACAAAGTTCACTGGTTTCTTCGTGGTCTCGGGCTAGATTTCTCCACTTTCTCAACTGCCCATATGGCACAAGCTCTTCTCCCCTATTTCTCTGATATCGTCTCTAAAGCTGAGAGTTTTGAAATTTTTCAAAAATCTCTGGAGACTTTAGCGCCTCCAGTTGCAGCATTCACTGCCAACAGAAGCTCTTCTCATCGTGGAAGCAGCTCCTTTCGCCAAAATCATGGTTGTGGATACGGGTCCAGTAGCAACTCTTCTCATTCTGGACAGAGCCGTACTCACACCAACCAAGGTCGCCATCCACCACGCTGCCAGATCTGCCGACTGGAGGGACATTATGCTGATCGTTGTAAGCTGTGCTATGACCGACATGAATCCACAGCATTCCTTGCTGAATCTGATTGGCTTTTGGATACAGGGGCTTCGGCTCACATGACTCCAGATAATTCCACGTTGGAGCAGTCCACAGCTTACACGGGTAAGGAATGTGTAATTGTAGGGAATGGTGCGTCCCTACCCATTACTCACATAGGCAATATTTCCCATTCCCCAGATCTTAAATTATTAGATGTTTTGGTTGTTCCTCACTTACTAAAAATCTTTTGTCCATCAGTAAACTCACAAATGATTTTCCTTTATCAGTTACTTTTGCTAATAATTTTTTCACTGTTCAGAATTGCCTAATGGGAAAGGTGGTGGCAACCGGTAGACGTGATGGAGGCTTATATGTGCTAGAGCGCGACAATTCTGCATTTATTTCTGTCCTTAAAAATAAATCTCTTCATGCTTCATATGATTTATGGCATGCGCGCCTTGGACATGTGAATCATTCAATTCTTGCTTTATTAAATAAAAAAGAACAACTTCATCTCACCTCTTTATTGCCATCTCCTAAATTATGTGACACATGTCAACTTGCAAAAAATCATCGCTTGCCTTATACTCGTAATGAACACAAGTCATCAAATGTGTTAGATCTAATTCACTGTGACATATGGGGTCCTTCACCTGTAAAATCTAATTTGGGCCATAATTATTATGTTTTGTTTATTGATGATTACTCTCGCTTTACTTGGCTTTATCCTTTGAAATTGAAATCTGACTTCTATGATACATTTATTCAATTTCAAAAATTTGTTGAAAATCAATATTCTTCTCGCATAAAAAATTTTCAAAGTGACGGTGGTGCAGAATTTACAAGCAATTGCTTCAAAACTCATCTTCGTACCTCGGGTATCCATCATCAACTATCTTGCCCATATACTCCTGCCCAAAATGGTCGCGCTGAAAGAAAACATCGTCATGTGACTGAAACTGGTTTGGCCCTTCTTTTCCATTCTCACACTTCTCCTCGCTTCTGGGTTGATGCCTTTAGCATTGCAGCTTACATCATCAACCGATTGCCCGCACCGTTTCTCAAAGGTAAGTCCCCCTTTGAACTTCTATATGGTTCTCCTCCCAATTATGAGAATTTTCATCCTTTCGGTTGTCGTGTATATCCGTGTTTACGTGATTATATGCCAAATAAATTTTCCCCTCGAAGTATTCCTTGCATTTTTATGGGCTACAGCACTTCTTATAAAGGGTTCCGTTGTCTTGACCCTTCTACATCTAAAATATATATCACTCGACATGCTCAATTTGATGAAAATTACTTTCCCTCTCTAGATACCTCTCAGGCTCAATCCATGTCTTCCCTTCAATTTTCCAATTTTTTGGAACCAACCCCTCCCTATCCAAACATGCCTGCTTCTTCCCCAACGCCACATTCCCCGCATATTACACAGTCCGGATCTAACTCGTGTATTCTTTATACTGATCCCGTGAATGAGCCTATGCAGATGGACAATTCTATTGCAGGTTCTTCTCTACAGCACTCGGACCCCAGTTCAACTTCCCTTGCACCCACTGAACCGACTCCTCCTCTTCCAGTTGCTATCTCTCAGATGAGTTCTCATCCTATGCTCACACGAGCCAAAGCTGGAATTTTTAAAACTCGGCACCCGACAAATCTTGCTTTTTTGGGATCCTCTGGTCTTCTCTCAGCTCTTTTGGCATCTGTTGAACCAAAAGGATTCAAATCTGCTGCTAAGAATCCTTCTTGGCTCGCCGCTATGGATGAAGAAGTTCAGGC
>Ga0325401_1004735_pt1 | contig 12890 bp, 8 predicted proteins | sample PopdelMetagenome_FD_205666 | JGI IMG/M metagenome (GOLD analysis project Ga0325401, IMG submission 205666) | Populus deltoides microbial communities from Bellville, Georgia, United States - Xylem-PdKOR-R2 | ecosystem: Host-associated > Plants > Phyllosphere > Stem > Wood/Secondary xylem | place...
AATATTTCTCCATTTCATTTAAGTCATTGTGCAATTTATTACCTAATTCTTGCTCCTTTTCCATCAAATTTAAAACTAGAACTTCCTATAAGAAAAAACTAACAAATATATATACATATATGGAAGCGCTTCTATTTAATCAGCAATGAGATTCCATGAGCAGTGAGCACAAATGAATGGTGCTCCGAGACAATGTGATTCTTACTTGAAATGTCTGGGTTTCTCTGAAAATCTTCAAGCTGACTTTTAAGTTCACCGTCGCTTAAAATAAGCCTCTCTGCAGCCTAAGAAAGAACTGATGTAAGATAATCTTGGGCCTAAAAACAAGAAATTAAGGCTAAAATTAATAGCACCTCCTGCTGTATTTAGAACAGAACTATTATGATGAAACTTCTTAAAAAATCACTTGTCCCTTTTTGTTCAGAATTTTCTCCCCTCTAACTTTAGAGATACCTAATTAGAAAAATGAAGACCCCCCCTTTTTGTTCAATCAGCAATACAATGTTCTATATCTAAAACATATGCATTAAATAATACCTTCAATTTCAACTCAGACCACATTATCATTATCATTTAATTATGTTTTCAACCTCACTCAACCAAGTTTTTTTGCTGCCCCTGATACTTTGGCCAATATCTAACACATCTTGAGGAGTAATGGAGACAGCTAGAATGTCATTGCTTTTGATATATGCATTTTTTATTTATTTAACTGAATACATCCAGAAGACAATGTGAAACAAAAAACTATCAACAGCAATGTACCGGATAATTTACCTTAGTTATCAACGGATCCTTTAAGTCAGCAACAACAGAGAAGTCCACATGATCAGCATCTCTACACGAATTATGAGAGAGCAATAAATCAGGGAAATAAATAAATAAATATATATAATCATAATTAGCTCAGTTTATGACAGACTAGTAAGAAGAAAGATTTATCACGTTGGTCTAGGAAGCTCATCTTCTGTCAATAATCCATCTTTCACAAGCTCTTCAAGTGAAATCAAAAGCGTGTTACCACAATTTGCATCCTGAAAAACCAATTTTGTTATAGAGATTCATTCACTTAATTAAGCATAATAATCCATTTAGTTTTTCCATTCCACTAAATAAAAATCATAAATAAAATGTCGTATAAAAATTCGTTAAGCTCAATGCATCCAATCAAGTTTAAAAATGATCACGGACTGGTCAATTTCTATTGAATTGAACAGATAACTAATTAAAAATAAATAACAAAGAAAAACTATAACCTGGCCGGAGTAAGGCGATCCTTCTTCATTCGCCTTCCTTCCCGGTGGAACAAGAGGTAAAACCTGTATATTTATTCACACTTTTTTTTTAAGCAAGCAAATAATAATAATAAAATATTATTTTTATTTAACTCGATGAAGGAAAGACCTGCCAAACAGAGCAACCAGCATCATGAAGCCAATCGATAAACCGAAAAGCCTCGTCACCAAGGTCTCCAATACCGTAGGGTCCTCTAAACGAGGTCGGGTGAAGCAAAATGCCAGCTCTCCTGCGATCACCAGGATCACGTTTAGGAAACCACTCGCCGTAATCTACAGGCAAGTCCTCGCCAACTGCGACTGAAAAGTGAGAAGGAGTGGCGGATCGGGCGACGGCTTTGGAAGTGAGATTGAAAGATAGAGGGCTGGATTGGGAGGTGAAGAGAGGGAAAGGAATTGAAGAAGAGTGAGTGAGTTTTGGAGAGAAAAGAAGTGAGAGTGAGTTGAGGACTGCCATTGTTGAAGATATTGGTTTGTACTGTAGTTGAGAGAGGATGATATAACGGTGTGTAGAGTTACTGTAAATGAGAGACAGCAGAAGGCAACTTGTCTATCACTGTTTGTTTCCCGTGATGCATTCATAAAAAAAAAAACAAAATTGAGGTTTTTTAATAAAAAAAAAAGATAAATCTCTTTTTAATTATATCACACTATAAAAACTTTTTTCTTTTCCTATATTTTTTAATGTATCTGTAAACAAATGTTTTTTTAATAAAAAAAAGTAGGTTTTAAATTTTTTTTAGATTATTTTGTTTGAGAAAATATTAAATTAATATTTTTTAAGATATTTATTTATGATTTTAATATATTAATATTAAAAATATAAAAATATATTTCAAAAATATTTTTAAAAAGAATTACACTCTATGCTACCAAATATGTACTTATTTCACTTTGATTAGAGAAAAAGACAAACAGAAACCGTAAACTTCGCCGCCAATTCTTTTGTCGGCAGAGTCCAAATGAAACGACAAATAGAGTTATACATGTACATAAATCAGCATCCAAAAATCATGATCATAAGTGATATGTTTGTTTTTTAAAATTTATTTTTTAAAAAAATTTTTTTAAAATTTTTTTTTTATTATTAGAAAAGTTGATTAATAAAAAATACTTTTCAGCTAAAGAAAAATTTTGTTTAGTTTCCAAGAAAGTGTTTTTCCTGAAAAATTTAGGCGGAAAATACTTTCCGGAAGTTGCGAAAAATTTAAAAATGTCATATTATTTGCTGATTATATCAAATTTGATTCTTAAACTTTTGATTGCTATATATATTTTGTGTTGGATATTTATTTTTCAATTTTATCTCTTAAAATTTAATTTTGATATTAACTTTGGTCCTCATTTTTATAACTGTTATTTGTTTTTTCCTTATCATTTTTTTATTGAAATTTTTTACGTATAAAATTTGATCCTCGTTCTTTTGATTGTTACTTATTTTATTTAAAATAATTTATAAAATATTAATTATTATTATTTTAATTTCTTCATCTTTTATTTTTTTATTTTTTAGATTTGACCTCTATTATTTTAATTATTATTTATTTTATTTGAGATAATTTATGAAATTATATTTTTTTTTCAATTTCATTCTCATTCAACTTTTTAATTTGTAAGATTTGTTCCTCATTATTTTAATAAATTTGAGAAAAATAAAACATTAATAAGTTATTTTTCAACTCATTTTCTATTACACTACCAAACATCATAAAATAATTCATTTTTTTCGGAATTTACTTTTAAAAAAAAAAATACTTTCCAGCAAACAAACGAGGCTCAGGTCTGACTTTCCTTAATCTTTGAAGAAAGAACAGCTTCAGTAAAATTTCTTTGTAAATCATTTGATGTTTGCTACTTTTACCAAATATATATATATATATATATATATATATATATATATATATATATATATATATATTTTTGAGATGGTTACTTTTCACTAGCTTTTTTTTCTTCTTCCATACAACATGATCATGAGAGCATCTCCACTTAGTGAGTCCTTATATTAAGCTAAAACCTGATATAAATGTTTATTTTTTCGGACTAGACCTACCATTCCCATTAGAAAACATGTAATTTATTGTTTATAATTGTGTCTTTAAATTAAAATAATTTTGTTTAACATATTCAATTAATTTATTAGCTTTAAATTTTAGGTGATGTGGGAGTAGGAACTATGAATATAATCCAACACATATTTTTTGTTTTATCATGATAGGCTGGATTGATAACATTATTGTCATTTATGTCCATAAGTAGTTCATAATTAAAATTATCAAATATATATATATATATATATATATATATATATATATATATATATATATATATATATATAGTTGATTGCATTATTAATGGAAGTTATGTGGAATTCTTATTCACAAGAAGACTTGTTAGTTGCTTCTCTTATATGCACGCTAAATAAAAACTTATAAACAACAATAATCTCACTCATCTTTTTTTGAGGTTGTCGAGTTGTGTTGCTCAAATTATATGATATGATAGTTTGATTGATAGGCAAGATGATTATAATTAGAAGACACATCATCTTTATTATATAATGTAGTGAGATATATAGAGAGATGAGATATTTTAACGGATATGCAACCAATTATTTCAAAGGATCAATATATGAAGTGATATAGGGGAATAATCACAGTTATTAAACCTGGCCCGGTGGATCGACTCAGGACCCGGTTGATCTAGTGGTTAGACCGATCTGAGTTTGTTAAAAGACCGGTCAGTGCAACAACCCGACAAAACCTGATTGACATGGGCGACCCAAGTGAACCCAGACGAGACCCTTTTTTTCTTTTCAAATGTGGTTTTTCTCTTATACTCTTTTTTTTTCATATTTTTTTAGTTGGTTATTAACACTCTTTTAAGTTCACTATATAAGTATTAAAAAATATTTTATTTTTGCAATACGGGATTGGAAATCTTTAGTATATATATTCTATGTTCCCAAGAAAAAAGTTATTTTTTCAATATGGGATTTGAAGCCCTTTTATATATATACTCTATATTCACAAGAAAAAAATTATGTTTTTTCAATGTGAGATTTGAAACCTTTTAATATATATACTCTATGTTCCTAAGAAAAAAATTATTTTTTCAATGTGAGATTTAAAGCCCTTTCGTATACATACTCTATGTTCACAAGAAAAAAGTTAAGTTTTTTCAATGTGAGATAAAAAAAACTTTTTGGTTTAAATGCTTCAACTTACAAGGATAACAAAATATCTTTTCAATGTGGGATTTGAAACCCTTTAATACACATACTCTATGTTCACAAGAAAGAAGTTATTATTTCAATGCGGAATTTGAAACTCTTTCGTATATATACTCTATGTTCACAAGAAAAAAGTTATGTTTTTTTAATGTGGTATTTGAAACCCTTTAGTTTATACACTTTATGTTTCCAAGAAAAAAGTTATTTTTTAAATGTGGGATTTGAAGTCCTTTCGTATATATACTCTATGTTCACAAGAAAAAAGTTATGTTTTTTTAATGTGGTATTTGAAACCCTTTAGTTTATACACTTTATGTTTCCAAGAAAAAAGTTATTTTTTAAATGTGGGATTTGAAACCCTTTCGTATATATACTCTATGTTCACAAGAAAAAAGTTATGTTTTTTCAATGTGGGATAAAAAATCTTTTGGTTTAAATACTTCAACTTAAAAGGATAACATAATATCTTTTCAAAGTGAGATTTTAAACCCTTTAATATATATACTCTAGGTTCACAAGAAATAAATTATTTTTTCAATATGAGATTTAAAGCCCTTTAGTATATATATTCTATGTACACAAGAAAAAAAATTATGTTTTTTTTTAATATGGGATAAAAAACTTTTTAAAATATTCTTTTAAACTTCATTATTTACAACATGTATAATTTATATTCACATGGATTTTTTCTTAATTTTTTCATTAAAACTTTAATTTTTTTAAATTTTTCCGGGTTAACCCGTGAAACCCGGGACCTGATCCTTTGGCCGGATCAACCCCCAGGTCGGGTTTGATAACTATGGGTATAACACGTTGTCTCATCACACCAAACACATCACAAGTTCCTCCATGCAAGAACATGGAGTATGAACCACATACATAATGGATTCAAAACGTTGTAAGTATTTAATATCTTGTAGTTAATATGTGATATTAAATGTGTTTTATTTATGAATTTGTATTTATTGAATATTAGTTTGACAATTTATCATGGGATGGTCAAAAGGCTATTATTGATCTTCATGATTTTAAAAATGATGAATTTGTTTATTATTATCATTATTATTATATTATTAATGTGGGGTATTCGGGTTAGCTTACGCGCACCGCGACTAATTTTATATATCCTAAAATTAACAGCCATATAAACCTTCAATAAACTTAAAAAGTTTACTGGATGAAGTGGTGGCACTACACTTAAAAGATGGTTGGATAGATATCACATCTAGAAGATGTTGTCATTGTTATTTATAAATTCATTAGGTAAATGAACGCGGCGCATTGTGAATTTAGGGTTTGGAATGAAAACAGTAATGAGATTCACGTCTTTTAGTTAGAGATGCAAATCCCATTGGTGTTTTTAAAGTCAGAGACATAAAACTCAGTCTTGTCTCCGACAAAACTGTATTATTTCCCTAAAATTTTATTCCCTGTACCATTTTGCCAAAACATTTGGTCAACTATGTTAGAAAGAAAAAAAGAGTTTAACCACGCTGACAAGATCCACTTCCACATGTATGGAGCCAGTTTATCCGCCGCAGCAACACAATGTGTGGCATTGTTGTTTTCTCAAGGAAAGGTTCTTGTCCTTCATCTGGATGTCCAGTGACAATGGTGAGGGCAAGTCCTCGAGCAAGAGAAGACTTCAAACTCTTTACCTCCATTTTCAGTGAAAATCCTGTAGGCATGTTTTCCTTTATTTTTTTGGTTTTTTTTTTAATTAACATGGGGGTGTCCGGGGTAGCTTGCGTACACCTCGATTAATCCTCATGAACCCTGAAATTAGCGACCAGGTAATCTCCAGTGGCCATTAATATTGACAACCACAAGACTCGAACCTGGGACTATAGGGAAAACAAACCCCTTGGTTCCAAGTTTTTACCATTAAACCACCTACTAGATGATTTTATATTTTGGTTTTGCAATGACATGATGTTAGGATATTGATGCAAAATATGTTGGTAAGTTTATATTAACAAATCTAAGGAGTTTTTTTTCCTTTTCTTTTCTCAAATTAAGATATTTTTAATTCTTTATTCATAAATTTTTTATTTAATTAAACAATATATGAAAGTACACTCATCTTATTCAAATTGAAATTTTTTATAATAACTAGTATTATCTTATTAATTATTTCCTCAGCCAACTTTAAAAAAAAACTAACAAACACAAAAGGAAAAGAAAAAATAATTTTTATTTTATTTTCTTTTATTTTCTAAATGTCTTGATAACTTAAAAAAAGAGAAGTAAATGGGACTCCAAAAATGTACACGAGTTTGGCACCATGTGTACTACGCAAGGGTATTTCAGTGTGGTAGCGGTTGCTTTTCAAATAATTTTTTATACTGAAATATATGTCAATGATTTTTTTTATTTCTTTTAAAAATTATTTTTAACATCAGTACATCAAAACAATCCAAAACATACAAATCATATTAAATTTTAGCAAAAAAACTTAATTTTTTTAAAAACACGGTTTGCACCGCGTTTCCAAACATATTCAAATGAAAGCTTCGGATGTGACTTTTCCATTACACTGTAAAAGTGTAGTGTGGCTTAGTCGTGATCAAGTGCTACTTCTACGTAGATTTATATAGAATAGTCTGTTTATTTTTAAGTTTTAATTTTTTTTTAAAAAATAATTTTTTATTTTTTATTTTTTTTAGTTTCAATTGTTTTGATATGTTAATGTTAAAAATAAATTTTTAAAAAATAAAAAAATATATATTATTTTAATATATTACTAAACAAAAATCAATTTAAAAAACAATTATTAGATGCTAGTAGTAATTAGAGCTGTTTGTATAATTAAATAATACTTTTAGATAAACTTTTATAATGGCTGCTACTTAAATACATTCTGTAATACTTGTAATTAATTCAATACGCGTGATTTTTTTTAAAATTTATTAACATGAATGTTCGAGTCAGCTTGTGCACATCTCAACTAATTTCACGGATCCTGAAGTTAATGACCATATAAGTCTCCAGTGATCATCATATTAGCAACCACATGGCTCTAATCTGAGATCACAGGGAGAATTAACCTTTTAGTCCCAATCTTTTATCATTTAACTACCTATTAGATGATTCAATATGATTCAATATGCGCGATCTTGCTACTAATAGAAGAAACCAAAACTAACGCAGTATTTTCTACCTCTTCTTATTTATTTATTTATTCTTTTTCTCTCATTCCTTATTTATCAAGGTTTTAATTAAAATTATATTATTCTAAAAAAAACTTCACAATTATTTGCCACTAGCAGCGACGTGTTCTACACACTTATCTCACGAGGAGCTTAGCAGATGCAGGGAACATTATCAAAATACAAGAAAACGTGAGATCAGTTCTCTGCCCATGGCAAGGAACCTCGAGATCAGTTTCCTTCCCGTCGCTCCACGCCACACAAATCAATAATCAACTGAAAGATATTATTATTTATTTGAATGGTTTGCCAAGAAATGCCATATTTTTCTGGGAATTTGACTTTCCCGGCGGATATCATCATATCCATTATTTGTGACCGGAACCCGTTTATACCATCATCCAAGAACATGGCGGGCAAACCCATAAGAATAACATGATTTTTCTGACAGTTGCTGCTACAATGGGCAAGAAGGGCTCAGTTTATGTTCGTTGATGCAGTGCTCAGACGCTTGCTCCCTGTGAAGTGCTCATACGCTTGCTCCATGTTGATTTTATAGAAGACTTGGCCCATATTTACGTGGAGGTATACACTAAAAGTTACTATAGGTTTCGCACTAATCGTGGATAACCCCACAACTAACAGTTTAAAAACACTAAAAATAAACAGTATCTTAGTATAGAATGATGTGCTGATTTTACATTAGAAAATTTTGAATTATTAAAAAAAAAAAAACAAAATAACAAGAATCAAATTTGAAATTTAATAAAAAAATATCCTTTTTCCATGTTTACTGTTGCAAGAGGTACGCTTTAATCCTTCAATTTTATTTTTTTTAAGTTCGATCCCTTATGTTTTTGGGATATCTGTTTTTAGGTCCCAAAGTCATCAAAAAATTTCAACGAGAGAAACCTTTTGAATGGTCGGATTTCGGTTACCATTAACCCATGCGCACCTAGTCCTTCAATTTTTTTTTCTCATTTTTTTTAAATTTAAATAATGTTTAAATAATTATTCTATTATGCCATTATTTTTAAATGTAAAAGATGAACATTTACCAATATTTTATAAATTTATCTTTACAATATTCTTAAAAGGTTTTATGATCTTATTTGTTAACAAAGTAAAAATTAAATGCGAACGAGATAATCTGAAAAAAAATTGAATCTCAATTCACAATAAATAAAATACCAAAGGATGAAATTAAAAAGAAAAAAAAATTAAAAAAAAAATTAACCTAAATCTATCTGAGTTAGCACGCCAAGTTCATAACCTAGTTGTGATACTGAGATAAACCCGTGAAAAGAAAATTGAATAAAAATACAAAGTTCAATTCTAAAACCAATCTAATATTAAAGGGTAAAAATTAAAAAAAAAAAGAAAAAAAGACCAGAGTCAACCACTACAAACCCATCGAATCCATGACCTAAGATATGAGATCGAAATAACTCCATAGAAAGAAAAGTTAAGAAAATAATGAATGTCAATTTCCAACCAACCTAATATTGAATGATAAAATAAAAAAACAAAAAAAAAACCTAAAAAAACTCGAAGCCAACCCGATATAATCTCTCAAACCTATGACATGGGGATATTGAAGTCAATTCTGAAAAAAAATATTGAAATCAAGTTCTAAACCAACCAAAATAATAACGGATAAAATTGAAATAACAAATTCAACAATTAAAAAAGATCCAAAACCAAAAAACAGAATAAAAAAGAATGAGAATCAAATTTGACATAAAAATAAAACAAAATAAAATGTTGATGGATGAAATTGAAAAATAATTTCAATCAAGATAAGGATAAGAAAATAACAAATCAAAATCAAAAGAATAACGACCAAACTTGATATAAAATAAAATGTTGACAGATGAAATTGAAAATAAAAATAAATTCAAAACCAAATACATTGTAATAAAAAGAATTAGAACTAAATTAAATTCAATCAACCAATGACTAGACTTCTTTAAATTTATGCAAGCCTAATGTCTTCAATCAACCAATATATGTTTTTGTAAACTTTATGAAGAATAATTAATGAGAAATTTGAATGATGAATTTATATGGCAAATACAACCAAATCTGTTAGAAAACATAGTAAAACGTTGATAAAAATTTGATAAGGGCAAGTTAAATATAACAGTAAATTTTTATTTTAAAATTGTTAAGGGTAATACAAATCAATGAGAGAATTGATTTGCAAGGGATACTTTGACAGTGATGCCACTAACCCGAGCTGAAAAAAGAGATTTTAAACACAATAGGTAGGTGTTTCGCACTTATAATTTTATTACATTAAGTTAATATTAATATTGTTAATGTAGAAATTAAATTATTTCTTATATTACCATGAAAATAAGCAAATAGAGATTTTAAACAATAGGTAGGTGTTTCGCACTTATAATTTTGTTACATTAAGTTAATATTAATATTGTTAATGTAGAAATTAAATTATTTCTTATATTACCATGAAAATAAGCAAATAAGTGAATTATGAAAGAAAAGAGAGTAAACAACTAAATTTCTTATATTGTTAATATCATATTTTCATTTAGAACTTAATTAGATATTCCACGAAAGGAGGTTAATGATAACTATATTGACATATCTAAACAATGGGCTTAAATACTTGGAAAAAGATTGATTAGTTATTAGGACTAGAATAAATAATGATATCAATAGTTCATGGTGATACCCAGAAGAATTACTAGTTCTGATTAGTAAATAGATACCGACAATTTGCAGCCGATCGTAAAGGTACGGTCTACCCTATCGCGAGCGCTAGAGAACCAAGAAAAAATTGCAGCACAAGTAACAGCACCCAGACATACTCCTACTGCTTCAGCAATTCCTTGTAAATCCATCTTTCTAAACACAGAATTCCCAGTAACCAAGTCTGTTGTCACTGTTGCTGCAACACAATCTGCAGAAAACATTCCATGAACAAAGCAATTCTTAACGACGAGGCTTACAGATATGCATCTATGGCTCTTGACACCTAATGAATCTTTTTCTTCTTCTTTTTCTATCAGCAAGGATAAAAGAAAAAATAATAATTAAAGAATGCATGAGCAGGGGAAACAGACTCATGCAATTAAGATCCTCCAAGAGGATTTGATGGCAACTGTTGCACCCGACATCGCGGCAGCTTTAAAAATTATTAAATCTTTGGAAAGAATGGATTGCTGGCATCCTGTTCTTTAATGGGGATATTCTTTGTTTAAGGAGTCGCCACCTAGTATTGCAGTTACTAGGAACTTTAACTGGTCAACAGAGATTCTATGGTCTGAGACTGGTTACGCAAAAGGGAAGATATTATCACCCCTTAAACGTCCTGCCTGAGGCAGGCTGCATTGCTGGTTTTGTCATAAATTGCTAATATTTTGTTGGTTTATGCTATGATGGTTTGCGTGTAATATTCCTGACTCTGGCGCTAATGAATATTTAACTACAGATATTTCCAACTCTGGCGTTGATAAATAGTACGTAGCTATGAAATAAATTTAAATCCGTATTTTTTTTATTCCTGACTCTGGCGTCAGTGAATAAACAAATCAAATAAATTTATTTTTTACGCATACACATTTTTTATGTAACTAAATAAAAGTAAAATACAATAAAATAAAATAAATTTACATCAGTATCTTTATTCCTGACTCTGGCATCAGTAAATAAACCAATAAATTTACTTTATTTTATTTTATTTTTGCATGCATATTTTTTTTGTAATTTAAACAATGAAATAAATTTGAATCAATATTTTTATTCTGACTCTGACGTCAATGAATAAAAACAATAAATTCATATTTAAATTTTTATTTATACATACACACATCTTTGTTTTTTTATTTTTTTACTTTTTTATTTTTCTATTTTTTTATTATTATTTTTTTTGGCCCAACCCATATGGGCTAGGCTAAGCCCAGCAAGCTCGGCTTGGTCACTGGCCCAATCCAGTGACCGGCTGGGCAGAAGGCTGATGCACGCGTGAAGCAATTTCACGCGTGCATGAACAGTGCGAAGGTAATTAAATTACCTTCGCACTGTTCAAATACTTATTGAACAATTGAACACAAATAATGAAGGGGAATTGGGCGCACCTGCTTCTGGAGATGATGATGAAGGCTGCGATGCTGGTGACTGCTACTCTCGTTCGACTGCTCTCCCTTCTCTCCCCGTTATGCCCCCCTGTCCTCTCCTCCTTTGATTTCTCAGTTTCTGAGATGAACGAGCTGAGAAAGTATTGGGTATGCCGATTCTCTCTTCTTTTTGTTTTTTACAGAATGGTTTTCTCTCCTCTCCTTCTCTGTGTATTATTTCTTTCTTTGCTCTTGTTTTGGTTCCAGTCCTGCCTTTGTTATTGCTCTGTTTTTCTGGGTTGATTTTTCGGCTCTGTTTTGTATTTTTTTGGGTTCCATTTCCTCTACTTCTCCTCCGATTTTCGACCCCTTTTATAGAGATCCAGCTGCTTGCCTCTAACCAGTCCTGTCTTTACAAGACTGTTATCTTCCCCGACAAGATCGTGGGCGAGAGACGTGGTCCACGATCAGATTTGTTGCAGATTATCAACTCCCCTGCTGAATCGGGAGCTCCCCTGTTGAAGCGGGATGAAGAAGACGCACGGCTGTTAGCAACGGTGCCGTTTCGGCAGAAAATGGGAATTTTCAATTTGACTCCTGCCTCTAGAAATTTAACAATTTGATCCCAACAATCTTTTAATTTTACCCTTGGATTAATTTCAATTAAGTCCTTGAATTTATTTAATTAATTAAATCAAGGTTTAATTAAGTCCTCAAACTTATTAGTTTTTCAATTAAACTCTTGAAAAATAATCTAAATTTTAATTGAATCAATTCTCCAATTAAGCCATTAATTTAATTAATTAAACTAGTCAAGAGTTTAATTAAACCTTTAAACTTCTAATCCTATTGCCCTTAACCCAAATTTTAATTTATTTTTCAATTATTTTATATTTACTTGTTTTTCTTTAAATTTTTTAAAAAATAAAATAATTAAAATAAAAAGATTAAAAATTAAGTTATGACAGCAACCTGCAACCAAGAGGATGCGGTAAGAGTGTAATGATACCTAAAGAATCTAAAAGAAAACAAAAGGAATATCAATTGTTTTCAGATTACTTGCTTATGCCATTGTGTCCTTATGGCACTAAGATGACAAGGATCAAACGGAGAGACAGATTGAATTTCTGTC
>Ga0325401_1004741_pt1 | contig 12882 bp, 4 predicted proteins | sample PopdelMetagenome_FD_205666 | JGI IMG/M metagenome (GOLD analysis project Ga0325401, IMG submission 205666) | Populus deltoides microbial communities from Bellville, Georgia, United States - Xylem-PdKOR-R2 | ecosystem: Host-associated > Plants > Phyllosphere > Stem > Wood/Secondary xylem | place...
GGTTGGAGGCTTGGGATTTTAGGTTTGCATTAAAATTTCCCAATTCTTGAAATTAGGGTTCATAATATTTTTGTGACTGAATGCTTAATTGAGTTATTTATTATTATTGTCGGGTTATGACCCTATATAGAAATGGTTTGAATTGGGTCAATGGTGTGAAGAATTGGAAAAACCCTGAATTCATGAATTTAAGGTTTATGTAAATTTTGATTGATAAGCTAAATTATGTAATTGGTAATTCTTTGCGGTTTAGATGATATCATTAAGGGTAAATTGAATAAATTGAAAACCAATTTTAAGAAATCAAGACCCTAGTGGCTAACTATGTTTGGGTATTCTGAAGGATTTGAGAATTTGAATAAATTAGGTTGATTTTGGTGTTTTAAATAATGTTTTGAAATGCTTGAGATTGTGTATTAATGTTGAAATATGGAATTACAAGGAATTAGTTAATGTTGTTATATGTTAGAAACAGGAAAATGTGAGAATTTGTAAGATTATGTAATGTGAGTGTTTTAATGATTTTGTTATGTTTAGATTTGATTAATATTATGATGAGATTGTGTTAGTTATGTTTGCAATCTATGTGAAAGAGAATGCCTAAACATTAGAAAATGTTTGTTAAGGGTGAAAAGATGGAATTGTGGGAAGTTGAATGTGTGAAAGATTAAATAATGTTGTTATACTTAATTGATCGGTGTGATGATGGTAATTGATGAATTTGATGTAAATGAAAGGAGATTGAAGTTAGATATGATATTTTAATATTCTATTATGTGCAGTCGCACTAAAACAAAAATATGCATATGAAAATTTATACTAAATACATAAAAATCATATTGTGAAGGCTTAGAGCAATGTATGTTAAAATCAAAATAAGCTAAGACCTATACAATTGTTTTTTTTGTTTGTAAATGTGTATTTATGTTTATAGCTAAATTGGTTGTTAAATAAGAGAATATATATGTTCGGCAAAACAAGATATTAAATTGTTATCATTGAGAATTTTAGGAGAGGCTTTTGGAGTGGAACTCACTTCCTTAAAAGCACGTCCAACATGAGCTTCAGGTAAGGGTCATTCTTACCTCTTTAATTAAATTAGTTGTTTGTGTAAATGTTGAAATACAAATTGTATGTTTATTTGTATGTATCAAGAACAAATGTTCATTATCAGAATTCTGGTATCATGAAAGATAATATCAAGAATTATGCCTTTGGGTTGGAAAATAAATGTCAAGAGAAATTATGCATTTAGAGTAGAAAAAAAATTTCATGAGAAATTATGCCTTTAAGGTGAAAAAATGATGTTTTTAGATAGAGTAATGGCATTAAATAAAAACACACCCACAAGACTGCAACAATAAGGACTAATTAGTTTAATTATTAAAATACTCATAACAATAAAATTTGATAACATAAATGTTAAGTTGATTGACATGTCAGAGATTAGTTAGTTTAATTCTTGAAATGGGCACAATGATGGAACCATATAATGTTAAAAATAAGTTGGTTGCAACAAATTAAGTCGGGTATAACAACAAAGACTACTTAATTATACATCAATTGTTTGGACGAAGACTTATCTATTTTATATCATAGTCAGTTGTTTGGACAAAGACTAGTTAATTATTTTTTAAGTCAACCATTTGGACAAAGACTTACAAATTATATGTATAAGTTGGTTGTTTGGATGAAGACTTATCTATTTTATATCTAAGTCAGACATTCGGACGAAGGCTTAAATAATGTTATGTAAATAACAAATACAAGGTAGGGAATCAATATTATGTAAATGATGCCTACAAGTAGAAAAATAATATTATGTAAATTTTGCCTAAAAGGTAGGAAAATAATATGTAAATTATGCATACGAGGTAGGAAAATAATATTTTGTAAATGATGTATATAAGATAGGAAAATAATATTATGTAAATGATGCTTACAAGATAGGAAATTAACATGTGAAATTTTAATTGACCACAAATAATGAAATTAATCTGTGAAATTTAATTCGACTCCAACGACAAAACTTACATGTGAATTTTTAAACCGACCTCAATGGCGGACCTGTTATACAAAATTTTAAGTCGACCACAATGACAGGGGTTATTACATTTTAAATTCTGATTTATGAATATTTTAAAAAGAAATTGGTGAATATAAATGAGGTAGAATATGAATTAAAAATTATTGAAATGAACCAGGTAGTGTAGAGTTAACATGTAGTGTCATTTATGATAAATCAAATAACAATTGGTTGTTATAAATTACAAGCCATCAATGTTGAAATGGCTTGTCGAGTATGGTTGACAAAAAATGGAGTTATAAATATTGTGTCAAGATCAACAAACATGGTTAAATGAGAGTGTTAGTTATGATCATTTAGATGGATAAACGGGTATCTTAAACTAATAAAATGAAATAATAAAAGTATAATTGAAATAAGGTATAAGTTAAAACCTGGTATCTATGAGTGTACCTTGCAGACTATACCTTGAAATAGAAATTGTGTTAATTACTAGAGGTTTTTTTATAATTGTTCTTATCATTGAATGAGCGAAGGAAGTTTAATTTTTTTTCTAAAATTCTCAAAACATTGTTAATCAAAGTTGGACAGGTGGCATGTCGGTTGACATAACCATCTATATTATCTCGAATTCATAACGTACTTCATTATATTATTACTTTAGAAAGTAGAATTGAGTTCATCTCGAATCTTACCATAGTGTTGATTGAGAACAATAAAAAATTTATATTTGAAGTTTAGTTTGAGAAGGTTATGGATTTAGGCAAAAAAAACAATTATTAAATAAATAATTCTTCTAGTGAAAATGATAGAGAGGAAGCTTTAAACAAATAAGACAGGTGACTGCGGAAAAAAGAGGAGTCAAATGTGAAAAAGAATCACTTGAGCTTGTTTTCAGACATAAGTATGAATTTAAATTTCACAAATAAAATTTTATAAGAAGGGGAGAATGTAAACCCCCAACCCAAAATTATAAAACCAGTGTTAAATAGGGTAGTCTTCAACAAAAAAAATAATAAATCAAGAGGAAAACATTTATGATTAGGGGTGAAAATCCCTAGTAAATTAGTTTAAAATCTTGGACAAAATAAAATAATAAATTGGTACGCAAAATGTCAACTCCATGATGATTCGCGTAAATCCCTAACTAGAAGATAATAAAATTTAAAGAAAATTTTTGTGTGATAAATGGTGAAAATCTTCGATTATTTAGCTAAAAAACCTTATATGAAATAAAAAATGATCTTATGCGTAAAATTATTGATGGTCAGTGTGAATCCCATGCATAATAATATTATTTTTAACTAAAAAATAATACAATTTAGAGGAAATTATATTATGACCATTGATGAAAAACTCCAAGATAATTATAATAAAATCAGAAGAAATAATTTTTTTTTATGTATGCCAGAAATATCGACAGACAAGGATTTGATAGAAAATACATATAGGATTTAAATGAGCAACATTATTATAGTTTTTGACAAAATCTCCCTGTCTCTCAATAAAACCAGTTGGCAATGCAAAGGGGGATAACTCAAAATTTGTGATTTTCTCCTTATTTCTTCTTCAAATCTACTTGGGTTATGGGTTATGGAGTGTGATTAAGTGATTTACATCTATAATGTCAATCTACATTAGGAGAAGCTAGAGAGAGATATAAGAGTTGGGAAGTTTGGATAGTTAGAGAGAAAAGGTGTAAAAAAGTGAAGAGAAGGGAGAAACCAATTAAACACACACTATTTGGTTGCTTTGTATATGGTCCTATCCAATTTATTTCATGTGTTGTTCGGATTGAAATTTTTTAAATTCTTGAAATTAGAGTTCATAATGTTTTTGTGATTGAATATTTAATTGGGTTGTTTATTATTGTTGTTGGATTATGATAATATGTAGAAATGATTTGAATTGAGTCAACTGTGTGGAGAATTGATAAACCCCCAAATTAATGAATTCAGGGCTTATGTCTATATTTTGATTGATATGCTAAATTGTGTACTTTTTAGTTATTTGGGGTTTAGATGATATCAAGAGGATATAATTGAAGAAATCAAAAATCAATTTTTGAGAAATCAAGACTCTAGTGGTCGATCATGTTTGAATATTTTGAAGGATTTGGAAATTTGAATAAATTGGATTGATTTTGATGTTTTAAATAATGTTTTGAAATACTTGAGATTATGTATGAATGCTGAAATGTGGAATTACACAAAGTTGATTTTGTTATATGTTAGAAAGAGATAAATATGAAAATCTATAAGATTGTGTAATGTGAATATTTTAATGATTTTGTTATGTTTCAATTTGATTAATATGATGATGGGATTATATTAGTTATGCTTGCATTTCATGTGAAAAAGAATGCCTAATCATTAGGAAATATTTGTCAGGGTGAAACGATGAAAGTGTGAGAAATTAAAAAAATGAGCAAATTTTGATGCTTTGATAATAATGTAATACTTAAATCGATTGGTGTTATAATGCTAGTGAGTTAATCTTTATAGTAATTTGCGTAAAATAAATTAGTTGATAATGTGTTGTTAAATGTGTGAATGAAAAGAAGGAAATATGAAGATTAATGGAATTGTGTAAATGTTAATGTTAGTGTTTTAATGATGTTGTAATGTTTAAAAAGTGATTATGATTTTGCAATTTTAAGGGTCACAGTTGATGAGAAAATTGTGAAATGCATTTATTGAGAAAATTGAAACATGTTCTAATTGTGAAATTATGCATAAATTAATTATGTGTAGGCTTAATTAGTTATGATTGGGATATAATCTTGGATGGTTGAACGTTTTACATATTGGAAAGGGAGTTTTGAAAAGTAGAAGAAGGAATTCGATAATTTTTTATGTGGGGAGGTTTAATTAAACTAAAATTTGGGATAAATTATGTTGATAATTATTGAATTTGATGTAAATAGAAGGAGATTGAAGTTAAATGTGAAATTTTAATATTTCTTTGAATGAGTCCAAACTATAAGAAAAATATTTATATGAAAATTTATGCTAAACACATAAAAAGCACAGTGTGAAGGTTTGGAGTGGTGTATGTTAAAATGCCAAAATAGGCTAAGACTTGTACAATTGTCTATGGCAATATGTGTAATTATGTGTCTAACTAAATTGGTTGATAAATAAGTGAAAATGTGTGTGTTTTGCCAAACGAGATATTAAATAGTTATCGTTGAGAGTTTTATGGTAATGTGTGTATTCACTTCCTCAAAAACACTTCCAGCAAGAGCTTAAGGTAAAAGTTGACCTTACCTTTTTAATTAATTTAGTTATATATGTAAATGTTGAAATTCAAATTATATGTTTATTTGTATATATCAAGAACAAATGTTCGTTGTGGTTTTTTGGAAGATAATATCATAAGAATTATACCTTTAGGGCGGAAAATAAATGTCATGAGAAATTATGTCTTCAGGGTGGAAAATTATATTTTCGAGTAAAGTAATGATATTAAATAAGAATACACCCATAAGAATGCAACAACACATATTAATTAGTTTAATTCTTGAAATGGTCGCAATAATAGAACCAGATAATGTTAAAAATAAGTTGGCTGCAATGAAAGATACTGATTAATTACATGTTAAGTCGACTATTTGGAAAAAAAACTTATCTATTTTATATCTTAGTCTATCATTTGGATGAAGACTAACTAATTATATGTTAAGTCGGTTATTTAGACAAAGACTTATCTATTTTATATCCAAGTTGAGTCTTTGGATGAAGGGTAAAATAATATTATGTAAATGATTCTTATGGGGTAGGAAAATATTAATATGTAAATTTTATACTTACGAGGCAGGAAAATAATATTATGTAAATGATGCCTAAGAGGCATGTAATTAATATGTAAAATACACCTATGGGGCAAGAAATAATAATATGTAAATGATGCCTACAAGGTAGGAAAATAATATTATGTAAATGATACCAATGAGACAAGAAAATAATATTATGTAAATTATGCATGTGAGGCAAGGAATTAATATGTGAAATTTAAATCAACCGCAACAAGGATATTATTTTGTGAAGTTTAATTCAACCTTTATGGTGGAACTTATGAATTCAACTTTTATGTTGAAATTAAATCATTATCCAACCATATTCAATTCTTACAAACATTAATCAAACACAATAATATCCATTCATCAATCAAACAATACAATTTCATTCTCACATAACCTTAACATAACATTAATATTTCCAATTCATTAACAAAACTACAAATTCATTATAATTAATCACTTTGGATGTATTTCTTATCTTAAATGGAGTAATGGATTTAAGACAAACAAGGCTCCCTTCACTTCCCCTCTCTTTCCCTTTCCAAAACCTTAACCCTTAAATTTCTTCAAAATGACCCTCCAAAACACTCAATTTCCTCTTTTGATTACTTGTTTATCCCTTACTCTAATTTTGTTTTTTAATGGATTTAACAAGAATTAAGAAGGAAAAAAATCAACAATTTCTCCTCTCTTTATGTAAATTGCATCCAAATAGAGAAAAATGAGCATTTATAGTTACTTTTTTTATTAATTATATATTAACCTCATTTATCTTAAATTCCGTGTTTTTCCCCACTACGTTGTCTTCTTGATTAATTTTGCACTATCACTTTTTTATATCCAATTTCACTCATTTTTTTTATCTAATTTTTTTTATTAATCTTGTCCGATTTATTTTTGGATTAAATAAATTCTTTTATTTTCACTCGAGAAAAGTTTTAACTGAGTTTTTACAGAAAAAAATGATCATCGACAAAATATTCGACATATTTTTAGCACACGCACCGTTAATAACGGGGACTACATCGTGATGATGAAAACATTGTCATTTGAAGCTGGAGTTTGGTTGCTAGAAAATGTTGTATACGCCGTTCAAAAACCATAAGAGAATGCAAGCGCGTCCACGTCAGTTACACGTGCGACCATCTTTTTATATTAAATAATAATTTATTTATACACAAATACTAAACTGCCCCAAGCCATCTCAATAAATAAAAAAAAAAACACCCCATGACCCAAGGCAAAAACAATTCTAATGCAAGGAAAATGTGACAAGTTTAGTGTTTTTATTTTTTTGCCTTAGAGGGTACAAAGTAATTTCATTGTTCAAATAAAAAAAAAAACCCATCATGCCATTGTTCTCCAGGTTAATGTTTACACAGACAAAATCATCATTTCATTATTTTAATTAATAATGGCAATAAGCCCAGAAAAATAATAAAAAATACACGGTGATATCACTACCCTTGAAAATGTTTTTGCTGCCTTGGAGAATGTTTTAGTGCTATCATAAATTAGCAGTGCCAAGGACAGTGGCAACGAAGACACAAGGGTGGGTGTGGATGGATGATATCGATCAACACTTGGGACAAATACTACTGTGGTGAAGCAATTGCAAGTACAACACAAAAAAGCTTGTGTCACTTCAACAGCCAAGAGACTTGGTGGGCAAAAATAAAATAATAAGAAAATGAACCACCATGTGCTAGTTGATGATGAAAAAGCCATTTTATAGAACCTCCATTGGCTATGGCACTGCTAGTTTGTCAAGAACAGGGGAAAAGAAGGGGAAAAAGAAGGGGTTTGGCACTGACATTACCAAAAAGAAGGGAAGGAAAAGGTTAAAACCCATGTGAGATTAGCTTTGTTAAAAGGAAAGGAACAAACAATGCATTTAAAAACAAAGGAACAAACAGCTCAAGAGTCAAAATCCAACATCTTTATATTCCGACAGCATCATCTTGTGTAACTAATATTCCATTCCCGTACCTAGACAATCTTGCATGGGCCCTTTCTATCCCTTTTCTTCCCTTTTTCCTATTCCTCTTCCTATTATTCAATTGACCACTAAGATTACTCTCTTCCAAGTGGGTGCTGTGCTGTGCTGTGAATCCTTGGAATCCTCAGGGCTGGAGTCACTTTTGACTTGTAAAAGTGGGTGCTCTATGTGGTTGACCACTTTTAATACCTCCACCGTTGCTATCATTGATAACACCGGATCTCCATGCTGGGTGGGATTGGGATTGGGATTCACGAACAGAGCAGAGCAGAACTACAACCACATAGAGCAAGTACAAGCATTGATTGGGAGCTAATATTTTGTAGCATTTTCACATCTCTGTTCGCACCAACAGGAGTTGCATACGGGATGTTCTATCAAACCAAGACTTTTGGCGATGAAGAACAACTATAGGAGTTCGAATGCGCTCAAGAGCTAAACTAGCGTGTGAAATCAGTCAAACCATTTCTACTATCAGCTCATAACCAGAAACAAAATCAAGATACAAAATGCAAGACTGGAGAATTAGAAGCAACTTCGTGACAATATCCGAAAGGGTCCCCTATTTGAGCCCGGTGAAAAGGAATCCGGCAACCTAACAGCAACGTCGAGAATAAACCACAAACATAAACTAAAAAACAATCAGGAGAAGAACTAGTACAAAACAAAGGGAAAAATAATCTCCAACAGCTGATTTTCTCCTCGTTGATTAGTTGAATAAACCGGATTCCTCTTCCCCGGATAACCCCCTTATAAATCCCAGCTCTTAATTTCTTAAGATAATAATTCATGTTCATCCTGACTCCTCTTGGCCTTCTGAAGGACATCTGATCAGGTCTAATATATTAACTACCTCTCCCATGTCTGGCCGGTTTGATGGAACTTGCGATGTGCAAATCAAGCCCAACTTCATAACTGGAACAGCCTCATCTGCTGGGAAATTTCCCAGGAGTCTTCCATCAACACATTCTTCCACCCTGCCTTCCTCCAATGCACCTCTAACCATGTCACAAAGCACTACCACATCATCTTCCATGTACTCGACAGGTCTCTTGCCAGTAACAATCTCCAGAATCAAAACCCCAAAACCATAAACATCACATTTCTCAGTTATCTTTGCTGTTCTACAAGCAAACTCTGGTGCCATGTAGCCAAGCGCACTCTGAATTTTGCTGCTTAAAACATAGCGGTCTAGCATTGGCAACAGCCTTGCTAGGCCAAAATCACCAACTTTTGGTTCACCTGAAATGTCAATAAGGATGTTTCTTGATTTTATGTTGTAGTGGATGACGTTTGATTGATGCAAATGTGCCAAGCTTTTTGCAGTCCCTAGAATTATATTGAACCTCTCATTCCATGACAGAAAATGCCCACCTGGTATGTCATGCAGATGCTTATACAAACTACCACCAGAGACAAACTCATATATGAGAAGCTGTAAGGATGAAGTCCAATAATAACCTTCAAGTGCCACAAGGTTTTGGTGCCTGATTTTCCCCAATTTCTTAACTTCCCTTTCAAAATCTTCTTGGGACTTGACAAGACTCGATACAGTAAGTTTCTTGATTGCAACAGGACGCCCATCTCTGAGAACAGTTTGGTACACTGCTCCAAACCCACCTCTCCCAAGTTCACAATCCTTGTTGAGCAGAGCATGTGCTTCAGTGCTGAAGTCAGTGTCACCAGAAAACATGACAAGTTTGCCAGAGTTGGCATCTGTAGTAGACGAATCGCTAAAGCCATCACCTGCAGATAACGTGAGAGCAGCTGCAGATCTAGATGTTGATGACCGAACACGGAGATTAAGCACGGTGATGGCAATCACACCTACAACAATGACAGCAGCAGCACCAATGGCAATGAGAGCAGATATGCTTAGAATGATTCTTTTGTGACCAACATTTTGAGGAAGTGAGCCTGGAGTAGAATCAGAAGAAGAGTTTGGATTGAGAACAATGGGTTTGGGAAGGACTGCAGGGCAAGACTTATTGACTGCAGCACCACAAAGAGATGGATTTCCAGCGACACATGAAGGTGATATGGTGTTAAAGAAACCGCCTGCTGGTAGTTCACCTTGCAAATTGTTGTGGGAAATGTTAAAGGAGGAGAGGTTGGGAAGGTTTGCCAACTGCTTGGGTAGGGTGCCTGTGAGGCTGTTAAAGGACACGTCCACATCTTGTAGGTTTCCAAGTTTTGCTATTGCTACAGGTATTGTTCCAGACAAGTTGTTTTGAGATAGGATTCTACCTCATCGAAAGAAACAGAAAAACAAGAACGAGTTAGACTGATGAAGACAGTACCATCTTTAACCAATATTTACTTTTTAAGGAAAAAAGAAAACAAATGTCAAGGGACAAGGGACTTTTCCTATTTTGAAACGAAGACACATACAACAACGCAAACAACTTGAACATCACATTCTTTTAGTTATGCAATAAGCTACTGCAAATTTAAACTCCAAAATTAAATTGGTGAAAAAAAGAGTCCAAAATCATAATCTACAGACTGTACGTATAATCCTCGAAAGCAAACACCATCAACCCTAACAATAAAGCAGTACGTACAGTAGCAACTGTCGTAGTTTATGAAAAATTTGAGATCTTACCAACGCAGAAAATTGTGGCTGTAACTGTTTGACAAAAAGCAATTGGAACAGAATTCATTAACTCATCTAACTCTTGCCTCTACCAAATTGAACAAGGACAAGAAAACAAAAAACATAACAGATTGAGAAAGGAAAGCTTACAAAGTCGTTAATGAAGAACAGGTCCCTATTGAACTTGGGATTTGCCCCAACAGCGAATTCCTCTCCAGTCTCAGTTCCTTCAAAGCAAAAGCTCCACCAATTTCCATAGGAATGCTTCCATTTAGCTTGTTATAACTCAAATCAAGAACATCCAATTCCTTCAAATCTCCAAAAGTCCCCGGAATAGGACCCATGAGAGAGTTTCTTGACAGATTCAAGAACTGCAAGCTGCTTGAAACCCCGATGGAAGATGCAATCTTACCAGAAAAATCATTGTGTGATAAATCCAAGACTTGAAGCTTTGGAGCAGAGCTAAATTTTCCACTGAGCTTATTCTCCAATTGCAAAACTTTCTCCAAACCTGAACCAAAAATCCACACAGGAAGGTCGCCACTCAGCAAATTCTGGCTAAAATCCAAAACCAAAAGGTTTCCACAATTGGTCATAGATTCTGGTAAGTTCCCACTTAAACTATTTGCAGACAAATTAAACACCTTCAATGATTGAAGATTCCCAATTGAAGTTGGAACCTGACCCGAAAATCTATTCCCAGAAAGATCCAAAGTCTCAAGGCGATTGAGTTCACCAATCCAGTTTGGAACCTCACCAGTGAACATGTTGTTACTCAAACTCAAAAAATTACACAAGCCAAGATTCTGCATTGTGTCTGGAACAGTCCCAGAAAGCATATTCTCACTGAAATCCACAGACCTCAATAACAAACAGCTTCCTATCCCATTTGGAACCCCCCCATTAAACCGATTCTTGCTCAGGTTAATATTCCTCAAATTGTTCAATACTTCAATCCCTCTGGGAATCTCACTATCCAACAAATTACCAGACAAATCAAGTGAGCTTAACCCATTCAAACCCCAAATCCCGGCAGGCAAAGACCCTGAAAACTGATTCGAACTCAAATTTATGGATGCTAAACGAGCACATGAGCTCAAAGTACTTGGAATCTTCCCTGAAAACTTATTCTTAGCCAAAGAAATATCCCTCAAAGCTCCACAATCCTTAAAAAAGTCCTCCGGTATTGTCCCGGAGAGACTGTTTTCACTCAAATCAATGATTCTAAGGTTTTCAAGGCGAGTAAGGTTAGGATTAATGCTACCAGTAAGACAGTTTCTTGATAGAGAGAGCTTGTGAAGGAACTGGAGCTGCATGAGGCCACGGCCGATCTGACCTGAGAGAGAGAGCCCATCAAGAGATAGCTCAGTGACCCGGTTGGATCTGGGGTTGCATTTGACACCAAACCAGTTGCAGGGAGTGTCATCATCTTGGTTCCAAGATGAGAGCTTTCTCTTTGGATCTTGAAGGTCTGCTTTAAGCACTATTAGACCCAAAACATCATCATTTAATGATGGGTTAAGGGATCTCATACATTGAGTTCGAAAAGATAAAACCAAGAAAGCTAATAAGCTCAGCAGCCTTTTTGTCCTTGACATTGATAATTCCTATCAAGAAACTCAAAAACCACTACAGCCCATTGAAACTAAGTAAATAAAAATAGAAAAAACAAAGGGAAAAGCTAAAATCTAGTGATATATTCTATTGGCTTCAAAAACGAAAAAAAAAAAGGGTTCTTTTTTTAACGTCTAGATTTGAAGTAGAGAGACAAGTAGAAGTCAAACTTAGCAAAATGAGACAACAACCCAAACATTTCTTAGCTCAAGTGAGAAGATGATGTTATAGTTCTCCCTGCGCCTGACCAATGCCCAGAACTGTCCCTAACTTTTGGCTTCAAGTTTCACGAAAAAGATAAAAACTTCTAGCAAGTAAACAGATGATCTGATAACCTAATAAGCAGCAGTAAGCTGGTGCATTTAAAGCTGAGTGGACAGGACACTCAAATGGTTCACCAGATTCCGGTGAAACAGTTAGGGTTTCGGTGAGAGTTGCCGTTAAAAAGCATCGGGAAGTGAGAGGGGAGAGAGACTTTGCTTCAAGGGTATGTTGGTGTTTGAGCTGTGGTTCGGTCGAGAGAGAGAGAGAGAGAGAGACAGGGGGAGAGGTGTAATAAAGTTTGTGTTTTTGTGAACGGGAAAGGGCAGAGAAAATACGAAGCAGTCTGGTACGTGGGGGCTATTTAATGAGATTTGTAGACACGTGGCTACTTATATAAAGTGGATGGGTTTTCCACGTGGCTTTTACACGTATTCCTTTCCACTGTCAGTGAGAATTCCTTAAAAATTGGCGATGGATCATGTATTGCTGACGGGACCAAGTGCGGTGATGAATATATATGGATTGGATTTGAGTTTATTATTATATATAATTTATTTTTTAATATTTTATAAATTAAAATT
>Ga0325401_1004746_pt1 | contig 12878 bp, 9 predicted proteins | sample PopdelMetagenome_FD_205666 | JGI IMG/M metagenome (GOLD analysis project Ga0325401, IMG submission 205666) | Populus deltoides microbial communities from Bellville, Georgia, United States - Xylem-PdKOR-R2 | ecosystem: Host-associated > Plants > Phyllosphere > Stem > Wood/Secondary xylem | place...
CCTGCGTTAAAGCCATCCGGACCAGGGGCTTTGTTGTTCTTCAAACTAAACATAGCATGCTTAATCTCCTCCCTTGTTACATCTTGTGCGAGAACATGCTGTTGCATTGAAGACAGTTTCAAGTTAAAGAATTGAAGAATGCAAGAATCACTCTCACACGTTAAACCTGAAAAATTCAGAAGTAATATTCATCAAAGGCTTCTGAAATTTTGGTTACATGAGTTTAAATAGTTTTTGAAAAATTAACCATAATGGACACCTTATATGGACTTTTATGAGGTCCACTCAAAATTAGCCAAAAACTCTAAACTGAAAAGTTCATAACTTGATTCAAACAAGCCTTGGATCCTAACTAAAAACAAAGTATTAATTAAGCCCAAACAAGCCTTTGGTTGTAGCTAACAAAATAAAATAAAGCCCATAATATTAAATTCATGTTCTGCCATGAGAAGAAGAGAAAGAAATAAAATATTATAGAACTGATTCAAGGCTTATAAATAGCCTTCTATGCAATCTATTAATCCTAGAAACAAAAGAAAAAGATAGCCACCCATGTTGTTTCCAAGTTGTAGTAGGATTCTTTTGTTTCCTTTGCTATCCTCACCTCATAGCCCAAATAAGGTTGTATTGGGCCCCTCTTGCACATGGATAAGATGTACTAAGGCCTCCTCTTGATACTCGATTAGACCTTTCAATTCAGATTTGGTTGAAACCTTCAAAACCAATGCATTCAATGCCTCTTTCAATGCCTTTGTCTTGGACTGAGTCATTGGACCATTTGAAATATATAGTGGGTCCTTGCTGGTCTTTCTAGGCTGGTCTCTATCACTAAACTGAAAAGCCCATAACCTGATTCAAATAAGGCTTGGATCCTAGCTTTAAAAAATGTTTTAATTAAGCCCAAATATGAAAGAAAATAATAAAAGTAACTAATATGTCATTAAAGAGCACAAACGATTCTTTCCTTATATAGCTAGGATGAATAAGGAATCCTTATAAGAAAAAGAATCTGAAACATTAATGAATCGTTGCCACGCTTGGAAATTATGTTTCATTCATTAAAGATTCTTGTGGAACTAGGAAATCCCAAAAGAAGCTGCCCCATCCTTTTTGAAAAAGGATCTTTGCCAAATAGGAAGTCAACAAGTCAAAAGAAAATAAATAACAAAATTCATACAACTTGTTTTGACCTATGTCACAAGTCATTTCCGAAATCCAATTCACCTGAAACATTACCCCAACATAGACAAATACCTCTTGAATCTTCTAATAAAGTTTGCGGTTAATCCAACGGTTGGATTTGGAGTTATGCTCAATAACATAACACTGGATAGTAGACATTTTACGCCAAAATCCAAATCTAACCTTGCTTGGGTCGTATCACAAGGCTGAACCATATCAGCTAACTTCATGGCATTATCTTTATACTTCCTATTCGCGAATTAATATTTGTTGGGTGGGGGTTTCCGTTTCCAATAGTACTGATGCCTAGGTACAAGTTATATTTATGTCACACTCCTATCAAACCTAATTTACTTGGCTTTTCAGGAATTTGGTGTCTTTACATATGGGTTGCATGACCAAGTGATTGCGAGGTTCGCATCACATCCAAAGTATGGCATATGATGCTTGCTTATGCTCTTCATGCATAGCACACTATAATAAAGACATCAGGTGGAGTCACACCATATTTATTGGTATATAGGATGGAGACAATGATGCCTATTGAAGTGAAAATTCCTTCTCTAGGAGTCTTGATGAAATAAGAATTAGAAGAATCAGAATGGGCTAAAACACGGTACGAACAACTAAACATTATCAGTGAAAAAAGATTAGCTATAATTTGCCATCATTAATTGTACCAAAAAAAGATAGACAAAGCATAAAATAGAAAGGTTCGCTCAAGAGAATGAAGAGAAATATTTGGTATTAAAGAATGTTCTATTGCTATCTGCTATCGAGAGAAGATTAGAGAAAATAGACATCAAACTACAAGGGTCCGTATATGGTAAAAAAAAGTTTTCTTATAAGGAGCACTCATGCTGACTAAAATGGATGGGAAAGATTTTCCTAGACCTAGAAATTCTGATTCTATAAGGAAATATTACGTATAAGCGTAGGAGTTTTCATCATATCGATGAAATAAAGTTTGGCCAAAGATTCTCTTTACTTGTTCTTCTCTTTTCTTTCCTTGTCTACCTGTAAATACCTATAAATAAACCCTCATAATCTTGCATGATCTTATTAATACTTGCTTTATTTCAATATGTTTTGATGGATTTAATTTTGTGAAAAGCTCTTCACTAAACAAATTTGAAAAATTAAACTTTTTTTGTTTTAGTGTTTCAGAAGATAATTTGGTGTTTGCTCAAAATAACATTTGGCATCCTGATCATTGGAATGGGATGGAAAACAAGCTAAGGAGTTCAACAAAAAATGATAATCCAAGCAATTCCCTTTCTAAGATGACCAACTAAATTAGAAACTAAAATAATAAAAAAAACTTATGATTTTCCCCCACTCACCATGTCTCTCGAACTATGTTTTAGGATTATAAATAATGGTGTGTGGTGAATTTAGAAGTTTTGGAATCTCAAAAGACAGTTCTATACAAGTCTAAGCAAATTATAGGTCAAAGTTTAAAATGAGGATAGACCTTCTTTATTTACCCACTCTCATATCCAAAGAAAAAATATATCCCTTGTTGTCTCCAGGTGAGCCTAAATGAATTTTCTTCATGAAACCTCGACTAGAATCACACCTTATACTAGGGGTAATAAGAAGTTCGAAAGCTAATAAAATGTTGAAAGAAATCAAAAATAAAAAGAGCCCAAGAAATCAAATGCTATGAGGTATCCCCAAATCAAAAGAACAATGATAAAGTAAAAAAATGGCAAGTTGAAGAAAAACAGTAGAGAAAGAAAAAAGAAAAAGTACAACAAAATAGTAATATTTGATAAGTGTTCTTTGTTCATCAAAATTGTCAAACACCTTATGAGTTGATGAATTCCCTCCTTTCATAGACAAAGTTCATGGCATGCATTACATGTTTTTATTAAGTCCTTTATAATAAAGGAGCAATAAGCCATGACAATTCTTATAAGAGCAATTGTTGTTAAAATGAGCCTATATTGCATGGCGAGTAAGTAATAATATGAAGGATTTACATGGATAAACCGAGTAAACTAATGAGTTAACCGACTACAAAAGGCTAGATTAGAAATAGCAAGCCTTAGCATTAAGGAAAATAGGTAACAAGAAAATAGAGGACTTTCTATTGTTAACTGACTTCATATTCTTGGGTTTAGAGAGTGGGAGCTTCCTATGAAATATTTGGGAGTGCCTCTTATCTCATCCAAACTGAAGGTTGTCTATTGTTAGGGCCTCGTGGATCAACTCACCTCTAAAGTTCGACACTGGACTTGTAGAACTCTCTCGTATGCAGGACAAGTACAACTGATTAATTTAGTTTTATTTCCCATCCAGGTCTATTGGGCATCTCTCTTCCTCTTACCCGCAAATAATAAAAAGTGTGGAGCAAATTATGAGATCCTTTCTTTGGTCAGGTTCAGATATGAGAACTACTGGGGCTAAAGTGGCTTGGGAACAGGTATATCTTCTAAAAAAGGAGGGGGGGCTAGGAATAAAAAGGATAACAGAATGGAACAAGATTGCTTTGTTGAAACACATATGGAACCTGTGCAATGACTCAGATGGCTCAATCTGGTCTACTTGAATTAGATCCAATCTGTTGCGAGGTAGGAATTTCTAGACAATCAAGGGAATTGCTCTTGGGCTTGGGGGAAGATCCTAAAGATCAGATCATTAGCATGGCCGAAGATGCAGTACATCATAGAAGATGGCATGAAAACCTCTTTATGGTTTAACAATTGGCATCCTCACAGCCCGCTCGCGAATTCTTACGGTGAAAAATTCATCTACGATTCAGGTATGGGAAATAATGCGAGGGTGAATGTGCTGATTAGTAACTCAAAATGGAGAATCCCTACCACTCAATCTATTGGTTGGCACCCCATTATAGAAGCTATTCCTTCCAATCCTAAGATGGGGCAGAAGGATGAGATTGTGTGGTTGGATTCACCAAATCACAGATTCTCGGTCAAAGTAACTTGGGAGCAACTAAGATTTCATAATCAGGTTGTTGAATGGCATGGCATTGTGTGGTTTAAGAATGCTGTTCCAAGACATTCCTTTCTTCTATGGGTGGTTGTCCAACAAAAGCTCACAACTCAGGATAGACTTCATCAGTTTGGTATACATGGTCCCAATCGATGCTCACTCTGTCTCCGCAATAATGAAGATCATAACCACCTGTTCTTTGAATGCTCCTATACTAAAGCAATATGGTGGCATGTTTATGATAGATGTGACATTCCAAGAATGACGAAGGGGTGGGAGGAATGGATTCGATGGGCAACTGTTACGTGGCATGGTAAAAGTTTTGTCAATTTTCTTGTAAATTGGGTTTCGCGGCTACAGTGTATTATATCTGGCAAGAACGGAATGCAAGGCTATTTGCAGGAATGTCTAGAACTCCAAATTTGGTCTTTGATCAAATAGAATGTATCATTCGTGAAAAGCTTGATTTGATGAGGAACGCTCTCCCAACAAATGAAAACATAAGGATCCAAAGTGCTTGGAGGGTCAATAACATAGACTCTTAAATTGATATTTAGCTGGTTGTATTGGTATCCCTAACAAGTCTAGTTAAGTCGAGGTGTTCTGCTTTGTGGCTTCCTATAGCCATTTGTTGTTTTATGTTTTCGTGCACATTGTAAATCTGGGGTATGCCCCTTATAATCTTTGTATATTCTTCTTTTAATATATCTGTCATCTTACCAAAAAGAAAAGAAAAGAGAGGACTTATATTTCCAAGTAGGTAAAGATACATGCATGTCATTTAACCCTAAAATACTTGCATTATGCAATATTTTACATAAGTTTTATAAGTAAATTATGTAATAGAGTCCGAAAAGCTATAAAAGATCCAAGACAACAAAGATCCAACAAGGTTTCTACCAAATATTACATCAAAAGACCCAGGCCTATGATTAAAGAACACCATTAGTTTAATTTTCTTAGAAGTTGACTTGAGTCACTAGAATTCAAACCAATACTGGAAGTTGATTGTATGTTAGTGGAGATCAAACCATCAACAATAAATTTTTTTTGTAAAGGTTCAAATTGTATTAGAAAAAAAATGGAATATGCAAAAACAAGAGTTATCCCCAAAGAAGAAAAGGGGCTTAGCTGACTAAGGAAATCCTTGATGCTTGGAACGGATTACACGCCCAGGCCCAAAGCAGGAGGAGAAAAATCTAAGCGCACACTAAAACAAGCCTAGGAAAATAAAAAACAGATGGCTAGCTGACTTGATTGGGCCACATGCCTTGATCATTGACACGACTGCCTCATACCAAAAAAAATGCCTTTGTTGACAGAGCCCAGGGACTCCGGCCATAGCATTAACGGTGCATGTTCCATATTTCACATATAGAGCATTTGTGATAAGGTTTTTTCTGCCGATGTTTTCCAAATGAGACCTAATGACCTGAATGATCTCTGCACCAGTATGCTGAGGAGGGTGGAAGATGCTGGTGAATATTCCATTATTCCTTTCAAACCAAATATAGTATACAATGGTGGACATACTTAGTCGAGCTATGATGTGATGGATATTGTTCCTCTTCCTATAGTTTGAGGTTGCCCATTGGAGAAGGAGATTCCATTGCATTATGGCCCATTGAATTCTAGAGAGCCTTATGATGGATTCCCAAATTGAGTTGGTGTAGAGGCATTGAAAAAAAAAGATGGTTATGGGATTTATTATGGCTGCTACATAGGATGCATACTTGATTAGTTGTGATGCTTGTTCTGTGCAACTTGTCTAAAGGTCCACAGCTTGAACTGAGAGGCTAACCAAAGTATAAAAGATTGGCGTGGAATGTGGCCTAGAAACCATAAGAAGTGATGAAGGGAGTTAGGGGGTCTAGATTCCCTGATCATATCCTAAGCTGAGTCAATGGTAAACTTCCCTGCATTATTCAATTTCCAAACCAGGTGATCATTCCTATTTGTTCTTGGCAAGGAAGTTATGGAATTCCAGATGGCCTGGATGTTTTGATGGCTTATTGAAAACTTCCATCTATACCCTTCAAGTCAGATGCTTTTGAATTCTATGGAAGTCTTATGGAGGAGAGCGTTCTATGCGGCAGGAGGTCACTGAATCTTCTTCCATCTGGCAGCCAACAGTCAAACCGCAAGGATGTTGCTTGACCATTCCCAATACACGAGACCATTTACCCTCTACACCAACAAGTTATCCTTAAGTCACTAGATTTCAAACTAGTACCAAAATGTTGATCCTATATCACTAAAATTCAAACAAGTAGTGAAAGTTGATCCTACATTAGTGGAGTTCAAACCATCAACAAAATATATCTTTGAGTCATTAGAATTCAAACAAGAACTAGAAGTTGATCTTGTGTTAGCGGAGTTCAAACCATCACCACAATTAATTTTTTGAGTTGTTGGAAATAAAATCATGACTAGAAGTTATCTTTCAGTCACTAGATTTCAAACTAACACTAAAAAGTTGAAGGAATTCAAACCAATCAATGAACTTGATTCTAAAAGTTATCATTGAGTCATTGGATTTCAAAATAATACTAAGAAGTTCATCCTACACTAGAATTCAACATATGTTGGGGAATGCGAAGTCTCATGTTAAATTTCAAACCATATCAAGAATCCTACAAGAACTAAGCCTTTCATAATTGAAATTCAAACCAATACCAAGAATAATCCTATTTTACCATTGAAAATTTTCAATTCAACCATCACGATGCACAAATCATTATTGAACTATGAGGTAGTCACCTTTCTAAACGACCTAAATTTCAAAAAAAAAAACCCAGCAAAGTCTCTTTTTGACTCTTATAGCTTTTTGGAAAATTTTCACAAATATTATCTCTTTTTTAAAAGCTTTTTCAAAAGACTTTATCAATAAACATTGTAGGGAGAGGCCAATTATTATAACCTAATTTTTACCCCAAGATTTTCTAAAGTTCTCCAAAAAAATCATTTCCAACAAAAATTTGAACTGAAAAAAGTTTATAGATTACAAGAATTTAATTAATATGTCAAAAAATCAATTTAGGGATTAATTGAAGAGAAATTACAAAACAAATATTGAAATTGGTCATAATTGAAGTAATTGAAAGTCCACGGATCAAAATGGGAAAGACAGCAAAATTTGGAAGTTTGATACTCTAATTCATTCAATTAAGGACCTAGTTAAGGAGCAAAATAGTAATTTATAGCAAAATTGGCTAAATTAATTCATTTAGTGCCCTAATTAAAAAAACAATAAAAAATAAAAGTCAATTTGACAAAAAAAAGATTAAAGGTCCAAGGATTAATTGAAAAGGCTTTTGAACTAGGAGGATATGTTTTATTTCAATTAGAGACTTAATTAAAAAGAATTTTAGAATAAAGAGCTGATTTGGCCAAAATTACATAACTTGAGAACCAAAGACCATATTATAAAGTGTGCATAGATGTAAGGACCAAATTAAGAGTGATCAAAGGTGAAATTGAAAGGAATTTTTTTTATAACCCAATTTAGGACCGAATTGAAGATCTTTAAAAGTCAATGACTAAAATAAAAAGCACAATGAAGTACCATGACCAATTTAAAAATGCGAAAAATGATATCATTTTATTTTAAAAGAACATGAAACCCTAATTCCAAAAGAGAATGGTGCGTCATTCATCCTGTCATATAAAAAAAATTTGACTTGTTGCCTATCATGTTATTTTTTTCATATAGTTTTTGGTTATTTAAGAAACAACCTTGAGTGGTCTTCTTTTTTCCATTTGATCTGTTGTTTTACCCACCATCATAGATAAGAAACACTCTTCTCCTCGCACTTGACCTCATACCTCACTTATATTCCTTTTTTTTTTGTCTTCATCCTATAAATGCTATGCCTAAGGCAACCAAAAACCCTGCAAAGCTTGTGAACAAACATGTAGAATATAACAATATTCTAGTACTTTTTAAACCAATTTCTGGCAGAGAAGGAGACAAGGTTTGAGAGAGATTTAAGGTTATAATGTCTTTATAAAGATCAAGGTGTTGGTCTTGCCAACACAAAGATGACAAGACCCTTATCACATGCCTATAAATACCCCTCTCAAACCCTACTCGAGAGAAAAAAAAAAAACAAGAGAGCAAAGGTGAAAGAAAGGAAATAAAGAGATGGTAGAGAAGGATAGAAAGAAAATAAATAAGATAAAGAGAGGTAAAATATGAGAAATATAAGAGAAGAGGGAGGTCTTCTCTCTTAAGGGAAGAAACTAACAAGCAAATAACATCATCTTCGAGAATAATGGATACCATAACTTCACCCTTATAGTTAGTATTGACTTGTCATTTTTTTAATCCAAACAAACTAAGAACAACCACAAAACATCTTTAGTGCAATAGTAATAACTTTACTCAGTTTGAAGTCTCATATTTTATCTCCTGAAAAACTCTGAAGACTTCTTAAGGTTTCAAGTGACTATAATAGGTGACAACTTCCTTTTATAAGTTTCAGACCCTTTCTCCTTTCTCAACCCAAAACGTCTTTCCCTTCTAGGAAATAGAGTAGGTCATCGTGATGTCAGGTGTGATATGTCTTATCACACGATCTAGGTAATGCTACTCAACCAACTCCATAAATATAAGGGGCGCATTGATGTCCATATATATTAGGAGGACCATTAAAGTCCAATTATCACTACTTATTTTGCAAATTAGAAGAGCAGCTATAAGGACATCCTAGAAATAAAAAGTCCATAACACCTATTACAACATCAACAATTCAATTTATTATAAACATTTTTTATGTAAGAAATAATTCAACCACTAATTTAATTACAATGCAATTTTGGTAACACATGCATTTCTAGGTTGTTGTCTATCCAACTCGCTACAATAAAATGACAAAACATGAGTTGGATTACTTTCAAATAATTAATACTTTCTCTAAAAAATTGCAATTTCATCCTTTTATACCTAACCATTCAATTATTCAATATTTCATCATTTCAATAACACAACTCCATAAAAAATCATTATTTACATGATCATACACATATTTGTAACATAATTAATGGACAATATTGTAAATGTGAAACTTCCCCCTTTTGTTCTCTTTATGGCCAGCCCCTAAGGCTTCCTACCCATCAAAATTTCTTTATTATTTTAACATGATTTTACTCCTATTACATTCTTAAAGGATCCTAGAAACTTAATTCTATGAAATCCCTTTTTCCCTTAATTTTATCTTAAGAACCCTTAATTCAATTTTGATCAATTTTGTTCAAAATCACTTAACTCTTATTTAAATTGGTATAAAGGGGTTTCAAACATCTTACTTGGTTACAAGATATATTTTGAAAATCAACTAGATGAAATTTTCCAAGGCTTCTCCCTTTTTCCTCTTCTTTCTTCACTCTCTCTCTCTCTCTCTAACTCAATTTTCCCTCTCTTTAATCTTTCTTAATTTCTAGTATGGATGTGTTTTTCTCTTTCAAAACCCTCACTTTTCACTCCTAAACTTACTTTCCAGCCCTTCAAGGTGAAATGAAGGAAGAAGAATTGAAAATGCTCTTTTCTATATTGTTGCACATCGTCAGGTTATAAAAAGCATACTAGCCAAAATAGTCTGACCGTTTTGAGAAGCATTTCGTCTGTTTTATTAAATTGGTCTAGCCATTTCTAAAAATGGCTAAACCATTTTTTATTTTGGAAACATGGACATTTTCAGCCATAACCTTTCTTCCTTTATCTTCTTTAACTCGTTTTCTTTTCTTTTTCTTATTCATTTCATTATACCATAATTTCTATTATATTATTATTTTTAATTTATCTCGGGGATTACATGATCTCTTAGTCTATCCCTACCTCTTGTTAATTCTACTTGTACAGTTAGAAGCCATTATATCCCACGTACATTGAAGTTAGTTGTATCTTTGTTCAGTAAAATAAGCATTACTCCTATGAAAGGTCATTTAGACTAAAGTAGAAATAAACATTACACGTGCACCATTCAAGATGTGGTTAAAGGCTTTTCACAGATTAATTTTCATATTGCCATACTGATTACCTTCATCATAATAAAGTGCTTATCTTTCTTTCATTTCACGATCAAGCTATTTTTATGTTCTAGATATATCTTGCATATTTTATTAAATTACACATCAAATTTATACCTTGAAGCTTCATAACACATCTATATTAAATCTTTTTGTGCAAACAAAATTTTGAATTTGTAATTGAAGTTGCTTACAAAGTGTTGAGCACAATATCAATGATATCCAATTGACTTAGGTTATATTTTTTGTCATTCTATTCTTAATGCCAATATTTGTGTCTAATATTACATACATATAAGTACGTACGGTCACTAGTATTGTCTCTGAAGGTAAAGTAGGAACCATCTTTAGTTGTAATTATGTTTTCTTTAACCAGAGCCAAAATCAAAGAGTATCTCATTATCAACATCAAAAGTGTAAAGCCCAACAAAAATTTAAACAAAAGGCCGGCCTATACTAAAAAACAAATCTATCGAACAAAACGACTAACCTTAGAGAAAACCTAGAGGAGGGGGGTGACCTATCCTAGGGATAAATTGGAATAGAAATCATCCCCAAAATAAACCAAAAGAGGGATAAGGAAAGCCTTGACCAGCACCCAAACACCCCTATCTCATTAAAGAGGGGGAGAGACTCACCCCTTCCCAAGAGGAAACTGAACTAGCCCAACTTGCATGCAAACCTTTTGAGTATAGAGTGAGGAAAGAGTTGGGAAAAAAAGAGGAAACCAAAGCCATGGAAGAAGGATGAGAGTAGAAAGTCGACTGGAGCTGCATAAGGGAAAGGAGGAAAACCGAAAAAAGGAAGAAAAACAAACCACCAAAACCTTTACAAGGGCTGTTAAAAACGTGAGGTAAAACCAATATCATCTCCTTGGTTGAGTGTTCCCTCATGGTTTGGGCAAATGAGAGGGGAGGAAACCTGAAAATAGAAAGGGTAGTGTTCTCTTTAACTCAAGGAATTATGACTAAATGGACTAACCTAAATAGAATAAAGAATGAAAGAACACTTGCACAGACTCTTTACTTAAGAAACATGAACGGTTTTGAAAGTATGAACCTAGGGGAGGGTCGACCATAGTGAAGGCTAGACAGAATACAAATTTCTTGTGATGAAATACGACCATTATATATTTCATTTTCTTCTAAATCAGAAACCAATTATGAGTTTTTGTGCTTAGTATCAATAAAAATTAAAAACCGAACCAAAAAAAAAAGCAAGAAAAATAAGGAAAGAAATATACTAGTACTGCTTCAACGGTCTCCACAGCAGCCATGTCCACATCATCACCGTCCATAGATTATGACCATGTTATAGTCTTAGATCATACTAGAACCAAAACAGAACCTAGGCTTGTGTTGATGACAGGATTTATGCATATGTGATTGAACCAATTATGTGAAAATGTGTAAGAAAGATGTTATGTACAAAATTGTATTGTCGTTTAAACTTTAGAAGCATGTGGAAGCTAAAACTAAAATCACACCATGTTAATGCCTTTAATTTGTGTGTGGAATGAATGAACTTGTTTTTTTAGGAATCTAATGGTTATATGTAGAGCATGACATGTTGTTAGGAACATTATTGTGTTAGACTTGATGAAATGCATGCGAAAGATTGAAAGAAAGAGGCAAATATGCTCAGGCCAAGATTAGGAATAATGAAGAAATCTTACATGATGAACATCCTTAGATTGACGTGAAATAACATAGATGTAGAACTTGTTACGTGTTGTTGAATTACTACTAATAGTGTTGATGAATTTTGGCTAATACCATTGAGAACTTGAAGTGATGGTTAAAGGATTCCTTGGAAGGATATGTATGTTGAGAATTGGTTATGCAATGTTGATGGTCTTGTGATAAAACTTTGAATGTGATTGATTTCTGTATAAGATCAAACTTGGTTGGGGGTGAGTTACAGGGGGGAATTAACGTAGGCTTTATGTTTAGTTGAAGGAAAGAGTAAAATTAGAAATGACTTCATCACCGCTGTCGATTTCTGAATCGGATGCGACATGGGTTGCGTTAATGATTTCTGGGTTGGTAGAGACAATTTTGGTCAATGATTTTTGAGTCAGCAGTAGCTTGTGTGCGCGTATTTCAGCATCAGCTGTAGAACTGTGTAGCATTGATGATTTTTAGGTTGGCAGCGACTCAATTTTTGTCAATGATTTCTAAGTCAATAGTAGCTTATGTGCGCTGATGATTTCTGTCGAATTCGGTGTCACCAATGAGTCACCTTTCACTGTCAAATTCTATGTCATCAACGAATCATTTTTCGCTTCTGAATTTTGTGCCAGCAGCAAGTTAGTTTTCTCAGCCAAATTTTATGTCACTAGTGAATTAGTTTTTGCTGACAAATTCTGATACGATCCAGACAAGGTCAAATTCGGATTTTGACGTAGAAAGTGCACCTATCCAGTTTTACAGCAATAGTCATAATTCTCAATCCGACCATTGGATCGAGCTGAAATTTTACGTGGAGTCTCCTGACATGTTTTCCTACCTTGGTTTAAACTTTCAGGTTAATCGGAGTTCGGAAAGGCATCGAAATACGGGTCAACATAGGCTATACGAATTTGGTTATTTACTTCCTTACTTAATTGTGGACTTCCTATTTGGCTAGGATTCTTTTCCTAAAAGGATGTGGCAGCTTTTTTAAGGAATCTCCTAATTCTACAAAGATCTTTAATGGGCTGCAACATGGTT
>Ga0325401_1004749_pt1 | contig 12875 bp, 17 predicted proteins | sample PopdelMetagenome_FD_205666 | JGI IMG/M metagenome (GOLD analysis project Ga0325401, IMG submission 205666) | Populus deltoides microbial communities from Bellville, Georgia, United States - Xylem-PdKOR-R2 | ecosystem: Host-associated > Plants > Phyllosphere > Stem > Wood/Secondary xylem | place...
GGTCCACAGCGACTCCTCAATGTCGTCAATCAGCAGTTCCAACGGGGTGTTCACAGCGTCGGGTTGCCTTCCAGCGGAATGCGCACTCTGTCCGAGTTCTGAGAGATGCGGAGGTAGGGCCCCCACGTCATGGGGTCGGACCGGTTCTTGAGGGGATAACCGTCCATGACTCTGAGCCGGCGGCCGTAGTGCTCCGGGCATATGTAGATCCAGCCCGTCCCCTGCCCCTTCTCTGCGGGAACCTTCTTCCAGCCACGGAGTATCTCGTCCAACTGCGCACGGCTCAGACCCCGGAAGTCCTCGGGGTTGATCAGCCCCGGCTTCCGGACGATCGCCTGCAAGCGCGCCACGCGCGCCACCCTCTCCGCGTCGTACGTCGAGGCGAGGGTCAGGCGCGCCCGGCGGAAGACGGCCAGGTCGCGTCGCACGTCGCGCAGGGCGGTGGCGGCCGCGCGGACGGGGGCGGCGCAGACCGCGGCGAGCGAGCGCAGGGTGCTGATGATCCGCAGGATCCGCGGGGCTGCGGCGGCGATCCTGGTGGCGTTGAGGGCGGCGGCGCCGGCGGCGGTCATGCCTCCTGTCACCGCGCCGAGCACCAGGCCGATGCCCTGGATGACGACCGCGTCGCGCAGCAGGTCGTGGACGAGGTCGAGCACCTCGGCGCGGGCCGCCTCGACGTGGTCGGCGTAGCCCTCGCAGGACCGGGCGATGCTGGCGCACTGGTCGGCGACGAGCTGGCAGCGGCGCGCGAGGCGACCGGTCACCTCGAGCGCGACCGGCACCTCGGGGGAGAGGGTCAGGGACAGCGAGTCGGCGGCGCTCTCGCAGGAGCTCACGAGGCCGCCGCACTGGGCCGAGGTCGCGCGCCAGCCGGCCGCCACCTCACGGAGCCGGACGACGTCGGCGTCGGGCCAGACGAACCCCTCGACCTGGTCGAGCACCCACCCGACCCAGCCCGGCAGCGTCGTCCAGTCGCCGCCGAGCGCCGAGGGGACGCTCACGGGCAGCACCGAGACGAACCCCTCCCGCGGGGTGTGCCCCTCGTAGACCGTGCGGCCCGAGATGACCGAGCGCGCCTCGGCGCGGGCGTGGTTGCCGGCCGTCACCCGCGTGAGCCGCCCGCAGGTGGCGAACGCCTCGACCAGGTCGGCGACCGCATCGAGACCGAGCTGCGCCGCGTCGTCGTACGCCGCGGCGAAGTCGGCTGCGATCGAGCTGTCGCCGGCCATGCCGTCACCGCGCGCGAGGTGGCGCGCGAGGCCGCGGTGGAACGTCGCGGCGGACTGGTTGGCCCGTTCGAAGACGACCGCCGTGCTGCCCAGGGACGGCGCGTCGACCGCGATCCTCACTGGACCTGCCGCCAGACGGCGACGTTGGCCTCGACCGCGCCGCTGTAGTTGGTCTGCGCGACGTGCAGGGCCTCGCGCATCTCGCCGAGCGCACGGCGCATGTCGGCGTACGCCGCGACCCAGCGCCGGTGGGCGACGAGGTGCGCGTCGGCCGAGAGACCGGTGAAGGAGGTGTGCAGGTGCGTGATGCGCCAGCGCAGGTCGACGGCGACCTCGTCGAGCTCGCGCTCCACCGCCGACAGTGCGCGCACCACGTCGCCGGCCTGTCGCAGGTCGGCGCGGTAGGAGCCGTTCACCCCAGCCTCCCGGCCACCCAGGCGAGCGAGTCGGAGGCCTGGGCGTCGGCCTGGCTCGCGGCGGCGTGCACCGCGGCGAGGGTGTCGGACAGCGAGCCGAGCTCGCGCACGACGGTCTCGGACGCGGCGAGCCAGTCCGACCACGCCTCGGCGAAGGCGTCGGCGGCGCGACCCGACCACCCGTCCCCCAGGAGTGCGCCGACGTGGCCGCCGGCGCGCCCGCGGACGGTCGCGATGAGGTCGCAGGCGCCGCGCAGGTCGGCGACCGAGGCGCGGAACTCGGGGTGCTCGATGCGGAACGTCATGGCACGACCCTGCCTCGGATCGAGGGCCCGCGGGGCGCCGCGGAGCGATCTGTGGAGAACCCGCACACACCGGCCCCGGCGCCAAAACGGTGGCCCCCAGGTCTGGACCGAGGGTTTCCCTCCCGCGACCCCAGGGGCACAGTGACTACGTCGGATGAGCAAGAGGGGGACCGACGTCATGCAGCTCTCGTGGGACGACCCACGCCTCGGGATCGCGACCGATTCACGGCGTACGGCGCGGCACCGGCTCCAGCAGTCGTGGTACCGCGAGCAGATCCTGCACGCGAAGTACGGCGAGTACCGCGTCAGCGGTGGCACGCGACCGCTCAGCAGCCTGCTCCACACCGACGACGTCGCGGAGCGGCCCGGCCTGAACTTCATCGGCGCCGCCGCCGGCACGTACGCCGTCGCGCGGGCCGACGAGGTGCAGGCCGGGGGCGGCCACCTCGACCGGGCGCGCCTGCAGCGCAACATGCTCTCGAGCCTGCCGATGACGTTCTCGGTCTTCGGGGAGCTCCGTAGCCAGCCGGGCCGGGGGCTCGACGCGGTGAAGGCGTTCTTCGACCCCGAGGCCGTGGCCGTGCACCTGCTCGAGTGCGAGTGGCGACCACCGGTGGACGTCCTGGGGGACGCCTCGTCGTTCGATGCGGTCATCGTCACCGAGCGGGCCGACGGCTCGCGGCACCTGGTCGCGGTGGAGACGAAGTTCACCGAGCCGTTCAACGCCACGATCTACAACAGCGAGACCTACCGCGACGTCCACGAGAGCTCGGGGTGGTTCCACCCCGACACGGTGGGCGAGCTCGTCGGCCCGGCGACCAACCAGCTGTGGCGACGCACCCTGCTCGCTGCCGGCTGCGTGCGCGAGCGGGTCGCCGACGTCTCCTCGGCCAGCGTCGCCGTGCTGTGCCTGGCCGCCGATCCGGGCGCGGTGATCGCCCTGGCGGGGCTGAGCGCCGCGCTGCGCCAGCCGGAGCGCTGCCGGGTGGTGTCGTTCGAGTCGCTCGTCGCCGGGCTGCGGGAGGGGATCGACCCCGGTCCGGCGTGGGCCGACGAGTTCGCCGTGCGCTACCTCGACCCGCCGCTGATCCCGGCCGAGCTGCCCGACGTGCTCGAGGAGAGCGAGCGCCCCGGCCGCTCGTCCTGAGCGCGACCTCACACCGTCGGAGACGCTCGAGGCGTTGGGTGTGCCGGTGACGGCTGGCATGGTGGACGGGACATGGCACAGCGCAGCACCCGGACCCCCGACAGCCCGGACACCTCCGACACCACCTCGTCGACGCTCGACATCGACTGGGTCAAGACCGTCGCCGGTGCCCTGGCGGCGGTGACGACCGCCGTCCTGCTCTCGACCCTCGGCGCCGTGGGCACCCTGCTCGGCGCCGCGCTCGGCAGCGTCGCCGCGACCGTCGGCAGCGCCCTCTACGCCCAGGGCCTGGCCCGCAGCAAGGACGCCGTGCTCAAGGCCCAGGACGCCGCGATGCAGAAGGTCGGCGTCGCGCAGGCGGAGGTGCGCCGCGCCGCGCGTCGGCGCGACGAGGGTCAGGACACGCTCGCCGGTGCCCACCTCGAGGCCGCCGACGAGCGGCTCGCGGAGGCCAAGGACGAGCTCGAGGACCCCGTCGACGGCGAGCCCGCGACCGGCTGGTGGCACGGCCTGCCGTGGAAGCGCATCGGTCTGCTCGCCGCCGCCACCTTCGTCGTGGTGATGGGCGCGATCACCGTCTTCGAGAAGGTCGTCGGTGAGCCGGTCTCGCAGCTGACCGGCGGCAGCAGCGGCACCCACAGCACCACCTTCGGCGGCGTCACCGGCGGCGAAGGCGGGCAGGGCGGCGACCAGCAGGACGGCGACGGCGGTCGCGGCGACCAGCAGGACCAGCCCACCCGGGGTCCGAGCGACGACGCCTCGCCCAGCGACGACCCGACCGAGTCGTCGTCGCCGAGCAGCGGTCCCACCGACGGGGCCTCGACCTCGGCGCCGACGAGCACGCCGTCGAGCGAGCCCAGCGCGACGCCGTCGAGCACTCCCACCAGCGCCCCGTCGAGCACGCCGAGCCCGACGACCGCCCCGAGCAGCAACCCCTCGCCCGGCGCCACGTCCTCGCCGTGAACCGTGAGCCGGTGAGTGCGGGCGAGCCCGGCCACCGCGCGCGGCTCGAGGCCGAGCGCCGGCGCACGGCGGACCGGCTGGCGCGGCTGCGGGAGGACCACGACGGCTTCGTCGAGGCCTCGCGCGACTCCAACGCCGACGACGAGCACGACCCCGAGGGCGCCACGATCGCCTTCGAGCGCTCCCAGGTCGAGACGCTGACCCGGCAGGCGGAGCGGCGCCTGGCCGAGGTCGAGGCGGCGCTGGTCCTCCTGGAGCAGGGCGGCTACGGCACCTGCGCCGTCTGCGGACGCGAGATCCCGCCGGAGCGGCTCGAGGCGAGGCCGACGGCGCGGACCTGTGTCGGTTGCGCTCTCTAGAGTGACGCCCATGAGCACGCGCCCGCGCCGCACGACCCCCCTCGTCGCGACCGCGGTCGCCCTGCTCGCGGCGCTGTCGGTGCTGTCGGTGCTGTCGGTGCTGGCGGTCACGAGCGCCCCGCGCTCGCGGCGCCGCCCACGTCGCGCACGGTGACCGACCCCGTCGACGAGACGGCGGCCTTCGACACCACGGCGGTCGTCATGCGCTCCGCCCCGTCGGCGGGCCGCTCGGCGGTCGTCGTCGTGAGCCACCCGCGACCGGTGGCACCGGGCGACATCCTCGACGTCTGGTTCGACCTCGACGGTGACCGGGCGCCCGACCTCCACGTCGTGGGCAGCGCGTTCTCGGAGTACCGCGCGTTCGAGAGCACCGCCTTCGACGACGACGGGCGCGACGTCACGGCCCGCGACTGCGTGCGGCTCGCGATGCAGGGCCGGGCGTCGCGGGTGCGGCTGGCGCCCGACTGCGTCGGCGACCCGCGCTCGTTCTCCGTCGCGGTCCGCTCCTCGGCCGACGGCGCCGAGCCGGGGACCGAGGACTGGGTGCCTCGCCCGGAGAGGTTCACCCGCAAGGTCCTCGCCGTCCTCGCCTGAGCGCGACCACGTCTGACGGAGCGCACGCCGGTTACCCGGCGCGCGTGCCCACCTCTGCAGCCCCGCTCGCCCGCACCGCGGCGACCGCCGGCGGCGCCACGTTGGCCGTCCTGGTCCGCGGCCTCGCCGCCGTCCGCCGCCCGCCGAAGCCGATGCACCCCCACGGCGCCGTCCGTCAGGGGCGGCTGCACCGCCACGGCGGCCGACGGGCCACCGGCGCGGCGTTCCTCGACCTGCCGGGCGTGGACGACGTGGTCGTGCGCGAGTCGCGCGGCGTCGGTCTCCCGAGCGGGTGGCCCGACGTCCACGGGCTCGCCGTCAAGGTCCCGCTGGACGGCGCCCGGCACGCCGACCTGCTGCTCTCCACCACCGGCGCCGGCCGGCTGACGCGCTACCTCCTCACCGCGACCCGGGCCCAGGAGCACGGCCTGCTCGGCACGCTCTTCCCCTTCCGCTCCCCGTCGGGTCCGGTCGTCGTCGCGGGCCGCTACCGCGGGCCCGCCACGGTCGAGCTGGTGTACGCCGGCCCGCGGGAGGAGTGGCAGCCCTTCGCCGAGCTCGAGCTGGGCGAGCGCGAGCCCGACGACCCGGCGCTGGTCTTCGACGCCGTGCTGCACCCGCCGCCGGGCCTCGAGCAGTACGACGCCGTGCGCCGTCTGCGCGGGCCGTCGTACGCCGGGGCGCGGGCCGCTCGCGGGGCGCCGCCGCCCTGACGGACCCGCCCGGGGCCGCGGCGCACGACGCCGCCCTCGCGACCGGATGGGCGGGCTCGTAACCTTGGCTGAGTGGCCGAGGAGTACTGCGAGCTGTGTGACCTCCCGCTGAGCACCTGTGTGCACGGCATGCCGAAGGCACCGCCCGAGCCACCGCCCACGGCCCGCACGCAGCGCACGCCGCGCGCCACGGTCCGCACGAGCACCGTCGGTGGCGGCTCCGCGTCGACGTCGTCGCGCACGACCTCCGCCCGCACCCCGGCCGCGCCGCCGCGCCCGCCGAGCAAGGTCACCGACCAGGCGGCGTTCCGCCCGCACATCGTGCGCATCCTCAAGGCCGAGGGCAGCCTCGAGACCGAGGACATGCTCCTCGAGCTCGAGATGGCGATGGAGGACGTGCTGCGCGAGCGCGACCGCCAGACCTCGCCGACCGGCGAGGTGCGCTGGCACACGACGGCCCGCAAGGAGCGCAAGGCGATGATCGACGCCGGGCTGATGGTCGAGGGGCGCGGGGTCTGGGAGCTGACCCCCACGGGCCAGTCGGTCGACTACTGAGCCGCCACCGGCCTCACCGCGGGCGTCACCACCGGCCTCACCAGAGCCGGCCGCGTCCGGGCTCGTAGACCTCGATCTCCTCACCGAGCGTGGCGCCGAGCCGCAGGTCGAGGTCGTCGCCGGACCAGAAGCTGCCGGGGTCGTAGGCATTGGTCGGGCGGTCGGCGTCGAGCAACCCCATCGCGGCGTACGCCGACGCGACCACCTCGGCGCAGTAGGCCAGCTCGGCCGGGGCCTGGCGTCGCAGCCGGCCGCGGGCGACGCGGCCGACCAGCCCGAGGGTGGAGGGGAAGGGGAGCCCGTCCATCCGCGCCACGGTCCGCAGCAGCGCGTCCTCCATCGCCGGGGTCACGTCGGCGCTGAGCTGGCGCAGCCAGCCGCGCTGCTCGTAGCGGCCCGTCCACTGCTCCACCGCCTGGCGCAGGTCGTGCAGCTGGACCCCGCGCTGGTGCTTGCCGGCCCACACGTCGGGCAGTCCCTTGCCGAGCTCGGCGTGCCACATCAGCGGCGGCAGGTCGTCGAGGACGACCGCCATGCCGACGTGGTTGACCGGGGCGTTGGTGAGGGTGCGGATCGCGTGGTCGGCGACCGAGCGGCCTCGGAACAGCCACAGGTCGCCCGTGCGGGTCAGCTCGCACGCCGCGTCCAGCGTCAGGCGGGAGGCAGTCATGGCACGATCATGGCGTGCGTCTGTGGAAGTGGCTCGGGCTGGCCGGACTCGCCGGCGTGGCCGCCACCGGCGTCGTGGTCGCCCGTGACCAGCGCAAGCGCACCCAGATGAGCGCCGACGACGTGCGGTCGCGCCTGCACGAGCGGGTGCGGGCCGCGGAGGAGCGCGACGCTGTCGGTGGCTCGTCGTAGCGTCGTCGGCATGGAGCTGAGCGACGCCTGCGCGATGGCGGAGCACCTGCTGGAGGTGCACGGCCTGGGCGAGTGGAGCGTGACGTTCGACGGCGCCAAGCGCCGCGCCGGCATCTGCCGCTACGCCGACAAGGTGATCGGGCTGAGCGCGCCGCTCACGGTCGTCCACTCCGTCGAGGAGGTGCGCGACACCGTCCTGCACGAGATCGCGCACGCCCTGGCCGGTCCGCGGCACGGCCACGACGCCCACTGGCGCGCGGTCGCGGTCTCGATCGGCTGCTCCGGGCAGCGCTGCGTCTCGCCCGACGCGCCAACCGCACCCGCCGCCTGGCTGGGGGTGTGCCCCGGCGGGCACACCCTCGAGCGCCACCGCCGCCCCGAGCGGGTCATGACGTGCGGTCGGTGCTCGCGCGCCTTCGACCTGCGCCACGTCTACTCCTGGACCCACCACGGCCGCCCCGCGGTGCTCCACCCCAACTACGAGGCCGAGCTGGCCCGCCTGCGCGAGGGACGCCGGGTCGTGCTGCTGCCCGTCGGGGCCCGTGCCCGGGTCGTCGTCGAGGGGGAGCACCACGGCACCGTCGGTCGCGTCGCCAAGCGGGGGCGCACGTCGTACCACCTCAAGGCGGGCCGGCTCCTGCTGCGCGTGCCGTTCGCCTGGGTCGAGCCGGTGCCATGACACTCCTGTCGACGCGGGCGTGACCTTCTCCCACCGTGCTCGTTGTGCACGTCAACGGCACGGTGTCCTCGGCGGTGAGCCCGCCATCGGGGAGGGCCGGACCAGGCGTCGACGACCTCGTCCCGGGGGAGGTCGAGGCGCCGGCCACGGCCCCGGGTCTTCCGTCGGGGACACCGGTGCCGTTCTCGGCGGACTCCGCCGATCTCAGGGCGACGTCAGGTGCGACGTTGCGCAGGTCACGTCGCGGGTACTGCCCGCGCGTGAGCGGACTCGACCATCCTGTCGTCGTCATGGGCGTCTCCGGCTCGGGCAAGTCCACGGTCGGCGCTGCGCTGGCCGGGCGGATGCGCGTGCCGTTCGAGGACGCCGACGACCTGCACCCCCAGGCCAACATCGACAAGATGAGCCGCGGTGAGGCGCTCGACGACGGCGACCGCTACCCCTGGCTCGAGAAGATCGGCGAGTGGCTCGCGGCCCACGCCGACGGCGGGGTCATCGCCTGCTCGGCGCTCAAGCGGCGCTACCGCGACCAGCTGCGCCACCACTGCTCCGAGGTCGTCTTCCTGCACCTCGAGGGCGGTCGCGACCTGATCGAGCGCCGTCAGGCCAGCCGGCCCGGGCACTTCATGCCGAGCTCGCTGCTGACCTCGCAGTTCTCGACCCTCGAGCCGCTCGCCCCCGACGAGCGCGGGGTCGTGGTCGACGTCGGCAGCAGCGTCGACCAGATCGTCGAGGAGTACGTGCGCCAGGCACGGCTGGAGGAGGACTCGTGAGCAGTGCCCTGAGCGCACCCGGACTGGTGCCCGCACTCGTCACCGCGGCCGAGGAGCTGCCCGAGCCGGTCGCCCCGGGCTGGCAGCTGCTGACCGGCACGCTGGTGGCCATCGCCCTGCTGGTGCTCCTCATCACCGTGCTCAAGCTCAACCCGTTCCTGGCGCTGATCCTGGGCGCGCTGACCGTGGGCATCATCGCCGGCGAGAACCTCCTGACGGTCCTCGACTCCTTCAGCGCCGGGTTCGGCGACACCGCGGCGGGCGTTGGCGTGCTGATCGCCCTCGGCGCGATGTTCGCCAAGCTCCTGGCCGACTCCGGTGGGGCCGACCAGGTGGTCGACACGATCGTCGGGCGCGCCTCGGGTCGCGGGCTGCCGTGGGCGATGGCCGCGGTCGGCGCGATCATCGGGCTGCCGATGTTCTTCGAGATCGGCGTCGTCCTGCTGATGCCGGTGATCTACCTCGTCGCCCGCCGCGCCCAGGTCTCCCTCGTCACGGTGGGCCTGCCCGCGCTGGCCGGTCTCTCCGCGATGCACGGCTTCGTCCCGCCCCACCCCGGACCGGTCACTGCGATCGACCTCGTCGGCGCCGACCTCGGCGTCACCCTCGGGCTCGGGCTGCTCGTCGCGGTGCCGACCATCGTCGTCGCCGGTCCGCTCTACGGCGCGATCGCGGGGCGGTGGGTGCACGTGCCGGCCCCCGACACGTTCGGCGACGACGACCGCGACGAGCGCCCGGTCGACCAGCGCCCGTCGTTCGGCGCGACGATCGGCACGATCCTGCTGCCCGTCGTGCTGATGCTGGCCAAGTCGGTCGCCGACATCGTCATCGACGACGACGGCAGCGTCGTCCAGCAGACCTTCGACGTCATCGGCGAGCCGTTCGTGGCCCTGCTCATCGGTGTCCTGGTGGCGATGTGGACCTTCGGCCTCGGCGTCGGCATGGACCGCTCGAAGCTGTCGGACACCATCACCGCCTCGCTGCCGCCGATCGCCGGCATCCTGCTGATCGTCTCGGCGGGTGGCGGCTTCAAGCAGGTGCTCGTCGACAGCGGGGTCGGCACGCTGCTGGCCGACTGGGCCCGCGACGCCGACATCTCGGTACTGCTGCTCTCCTGGTCGCTCGCCGTGCTGATCCGCCTCGCCACGGGCTCGGCGACGATCGCGACGATCACGGCCTCCTCGCTGGTCCTCGACCTCGTCTCCGGGCTGCCGACCGCGGAGGTGTCGCTGGTGGTGCTCGCGGTGGGCGCCGGCTCGGTGTTCTTCTCCCACGTCAACGACGCCGGCTTCTGGCTGGTCAACCAGTACTTCCGGCTCACCGTCGGCCAGACCATCAAGACCTGGTCGCTGATGGAGACGGTGCTGTCGGTCTCTGGTCTGGTCTTCGTGCTGCTGCTGTCGCTGATCGTCTAGCGGCGTCCCCTAACCCTCCACAGCCGGCGCCGTCCCGGGTGTTCTCCACACCCCCGCCCGGGTGGACGCGGGGCGCCGCGCCCCGGACCGAGACTGAGGTCGTCCGCTTCCGCAGGAGGGCCTCATGCACGACCACGACGCACACGTCCCGACGCTCCGCGTCGACCCGCCGCTGACCACCGACGAGATCGAGCTGGTCGCGGGGCTGGCGGGCGCGCACGGCGTCGTGCGCCGCATCCTGCCGCCGCAGCCGACCTCGCGCTCGCCGTGGGTGCCCTGCCCCGACGGGTGCTGCCTGGTGCCGACCCGGCGCGTGCGGGAGCCGACGGCGTGGCTGCGCTGGCTCGTGCGGGAGGTGCTGGACCCCCGGTCGGCCAGGGCCCGGCGGCGGGCGGACCGGCTCGGGCTGTGGGGTGGCCACGTGGTCTCGGGCGAGGTGCCGATCCCGGCGGGCACAGCGGGCGGGGCACGGCTGGTCGTACGGGCCAACCGCGTCCGTGAGGTCGGCCTGCCGACCGGGGTGACGGCGGACGGGGCGGAGGTGAGGCGTCGAGACGACGACCCTCCCGCGTGAGGCCCCGGGCCGGGGTCAGCTCACGGAGCGGTAGACCTCGACGGTCCGCTCGGCGATCGCCGCCCAGCTGAACGAGTCGATGGCGCGCTGCCGGCCGGCTCGGCCCAGCTCCGCGGCGAGCGCGGGGTCGGTGACGACCTCGGTGAGGGTGCGGGCGAAGTCGGCGACGTAGCGCTCCGGGTCGAGGGGGGTGCCGGTGCCGTCGGTGGCCTGCTCGATCGGCACGAGCCGCCCGGTGGCGGCCGGGCCGTCGGCGCCGAGGCCGGTGTGCGGGTCCACGACGACCTCCGGGATGCCGCCGGTGGCCGTGGCGACGACGGCGGTCTCACAGGCCATCGCCTCGAGGTTGACGATGCCCAGTGGCTCGTAGATCGAGGGGCAGGCGAAGACCGTCGCGGCGGTCAGCAGTGCGACGACGTCGGCGCGGGGCAGCATGTCGCGGATCCAGACGACCCCCTGGCGGGTCGCCTGCAGGCCCTCGACGAGCGCGACGACCTCGGCCTCGATCTCCGGGGTGTCGGGGGCACCGGCGCAGAGCACGACCTGGACGTCGTCGGGCAGCTCGGCCACGGCACGCAGGAAGAGCGGCAGGCCCTTCTGGCGGGTGATGCGACCGACGAAGACGACCGACGGGCGGTCCGGGTCGACCCCGAGGGCGCGAACCCGGTCGGCGTCGTGGATCGGCGACCACAGCTCGGTGTCGATGCCGTTGTGCACGGTGTGGACCCGGGCGGGGTCGACGGCGGGGTAGGAGCGCAGGACGTCCTCGCGCATCGCGGCCGAGACGGCGATGACGGCGGCGGCGGACTCGTAGGCGGTGCGCTCGACCCACGACGAGACGGCGTACCCGCCGCCGAGCTGCTCGGCCTTCCACGGCCGCATCGGCTCGAGCGAGTGCGCGGTCACGACGTGCGGCACGCCGTGCAGCAGGGAGGCGAGGTGGCCGGCCATGTTGGCGTACCACGTGTGGGAGTGGACGAGGTCGGTGCCCGCGCAGCCGTCGGCGATGGCGAGGTCGACGCCGAGGGTCCTGAGCGCGCCGTTGGCCGACGCCAGCTCGGCGAGGTCGGCGTACGACGCGGTGCCCTCCTCCTCACGCGGTGCGCCGAAGGCGTGGACCCGCGTGGTGAGGTCGTCGCGGGCCCGCAGCGCCCGCACCAGCTCGGCGACGTGGACCCCCGCTCCGCCGTAGATCTCGGGCGGGTACTCCTTGCTGAGGACGTCGACGCGCACGGGGCGAACCTACCGCGTCATCTCACCTGTCGGTCCGTGTGAGGACACCTGCCGAGCGGGGCTGACCTGCGGGGACGGTCGGACTAGGTTGGCGCCATGACCGTCAAGCGACCAAGGGTGCTCGCGATCGTCCTCGCCGGTGGAGAGGGCAAGCGGTTGATGCCGCTGACCGCAGACCGGGCCAAGCCCGCCGTGCCCTTCGCGGGCATCTACCGGCTGATCGACTTCGCGCTCTCCAACGTCGTGAACTCGGGCTACCTCCAGGTCGTCGTGCTGACGCAGTACAAGTCCCACAGCCTCGACCGGCACGTGACGCAGACGTGGCGGATGTCGACGCTGCTCGGCAACTACGTCACCCCGGTGCCCGCCCAGCAGCGCGTCGGCAAGCACTGGTACCTCGGCAGCGCCGACGCCATCTTCCAGTCGCTCAACCTGATCCGTGACGCCAAGCCCGACATCGTGGTGGTCGTCGGCGCCGACCACGTCTACCGCATGGACTTCTCGCAGATGGTCGAGCAGCACGTCGAGAGCGGCGCGGCGTGCACCGTCGCCGCGATCCGGCAGCCGATCTCGCTGGCCGACCAGTTCGGCGTCATCGACGTCGAGCCGGAGCAGCCCTCGCGCATCCGCGACTTCCTCGAGAAGCCGACCGACCCGGTGGGGCTGCCCGACGCCCCCGACGAGGTGCTCGCCTCGATGGGCAACTACGTCTTCGACGCCGACGCCCTCGTCGAGGCCGTCACCCGCGACGCGACGACCGACGGCTCGAAGCACGACATGGGCGGCGACATCGTGCCGTCGTTCGTGCGTCGGGCGCAGGCCGGCGTCTACGACTACAAGGACAACGTCGTGCCCGGGGCGACCGACCGCGACAAGGGCTACTGGCGCGACGTGGGGACGATGAGCTCCTACATGGCCGCCCACATGGACGTCGTCTCGCCGCTGCCGATCTTCAACCTCTACAACTTCGAGTGGCCGATCTACACCTCCTACGGCCCGCAGCCCCCGGCCAAGCTGGTCTCCGACGGCCCGCACGGTGCCGTCGTCGACCAGGCCGTG
>Ga0325401_1004755_pt1 | contig 12872 bp, 12 predicted proteins | sample PopdelMetagenome_FD_205666 | JGI IMG/M metagenome (GOLD analysis project Ga0325401, IMG submission 205666) | Populus deltoides microbial communities from Bellville, Georgia, United States - Xylem-PdKOR-R2 | ecosystem: Host-associated > Plants > Phyllosphere > Stem > Wood/Secondary xylem | place...
AGCAGGTCGACGGCCCAGCCGTCTCCGCTGCGCGCGGCCCGGACGGCGAAGGACCCCAGGCGCTCGCTCATCGGACGCGCAGCAGGGTCAGGCCGTCGGCGACCGGCAGGAGCACGGTGTCGAAGCGGTCGTCGGCGGCCAGCGAGGCGGCCAGCGAGGCGATGGCGCGGTCGTCGTCGTCCTGCGGGTCGAGCACGCGGCCGGCGCGCAAGGTGTTGTCGAGCACGAGGAGTCCTCCGGGGTGCATGCGCGGGTGCAGGGCGTCGACGTAGCCGGCGTAGCCGGTCTTGTCCGCGTCGACGAAGGCGAGGTCGAAGGTGGGCCGCAGCGGCAGCGCGGCGAGGGTGTCGGCGGCCTCGCCCAGCCGCAGCTCGATGCGCTCGGCCACCCCGGCGCGCTCCCAGTACCGGCGGGCGACGTCGGTCCAGTGCGCATCGCGGTCCAGGCAGAGCAGGCCGCCGTCGGCGGGCAGGCCGCGGGCGATGGCCAGCGCGGACAGCCCGGTGAAGGTGCCGATCTCGATCGCCCACTTGGCGCGGGCGATGCGGGTGAGCAGGGTGAGGAAGGCGGCCTGCTCGGTCGCGACCTGGTAGGTCGGCCGGCCGTCGCCGGCCGCGGTCATGGCGGCGGTCTCGGCGACCAGGTCGGTGACGACGTCGTCGGGCGGGTCGGCCGAGGCGCGCACGAACTCCGCCAGCTCGGGGCCGAGGAGGAACGACTGGGGCGTCATGGGTGCGATCATGGCCGACGTGCCCGAGCCCGACATCTCCCCGGAGCTCTTCGCCGCCCTGGCCGCCGACCCGCTCGCCGCCCAGCTGGGCATCGTGCTGGAGCAGGTCTCCCCCGGCTACGCCCGGGCGTCGATGACCGTGGGGCCGGCGCACCTCAACGCGGTGGGCACCGCGCACGGGGGCGCGACGATGGCGCTGCTCGACGTCGTGCACGCCGCGGTGAGCAACAGCCACGGCACCGTCGCCGTCGCCCAGGACGTGCACACCGAGTTCCTCGCCCCCGGCCGCCCCGGCGACGTGCTCACCGCGGTGGGCACCGAGGTCCACCTCAGCAAGCGCACGGCGGTCTACCGCATCGAGGCGACGTCGGCCGACGGCCGCCTGGTGGCCACCGCGCTGGCCCGGGTCTTCCGGCTGGGCACCCCGTGGGCGCTGGAGGAGGAGGTCGTCGCGATGGGCGCGCCTCCCCCGGTGCCGCCCACGATGCAGATCTCCGCGGTCGAGCAGCCCCCGCCCTCCCCCGGCGAGGGCACCAACCCCGCCGGCGCGACGCCGTCCCCGGACGAGCTCCGATGACCCTGCCGGTCCCCACCATGGAGGCGCCGCCGGTCGCGGTGGTCGGGCTGGGGCAGCTGGGCGGGTCGCTCGCGGCCGCCCTCGTCGCGGCCGGACGCCGGGTCACCGGCTGGGACACCGACCCGGCCGCCCGCGAGGCCGCCGCCGCCCGCGGGGTGACCATCGCCCGCGAACTGGCCGGTGTGGTCGTGCTCGCCACCCCGATCCCCGCGCTGGCCACCGCGCTCGACGAGTTCGACGTCGCCCCCGACGCCACCGTGACCGACCTCGGCTCGGTCAAGGTGCCGGTGCTCGCCGCGCTGGGCGAGCGGTTCGGCAGCCGGTTCGTCGGCGGCCACCCGATGTGCGGCACCGAGCGCAGCGGCCACACCGCCACCGACCCCGGGCTGTTCACCGGCGCCCGGTGGGCGGTCTGCCTGGAACCGGGCACCGAGCTGCCGCGCTGGCTGCGGGTGGCCGAGGTGGCGCTGGCCGCGGGCGCGTCGGTCGTGCCGGTGACCGCCGCCGAGCACGACGCCGCCGTCGCCGCGATCAGCCACGTGCCCCACCTGCTCGCCGCCGCCCTGGCCACGGCGGCCGCCGACGCCGGTCCGCTCGCCCTGGGCCTGGCCGCGGGCAGCTTCGCCAGCGGCACCCGGGTGGTCGGCAGCGACCCCGCGTTCGTCACCGCGATGGTCGAGGGCAACGCCGGGCCGACCGCCGCCGCCCTGACCGCCGTCCGGGCCCAGCTCGACCGGCCCTGGCCCGAGCTGGTCGAGGCCGGGCACGCCGTGGTGACCCGGGCCGGCGAACGCCGCACCGTGCGGGTGCCGCTCGACCGGGCGGCCCTGCTCGCCCTGGGCCGCGCCGGCGGCGCCGTCGACCGCCGTCTCGCCGCCTTCGTCGAGGGCTGGCTCCCCGCGTAGCCCCTCCCGCCGCGGGGGCGTAGTGCGGACGGTTGCGAGGGACGCCGTCGGGGCAGGGCTCGGCGGACGTCGACGAGCGAGGAGCAGACGATGGACGAGAAGGACATCCTGGGCCGGATCCACGAGCTGGTGGCCGAGGAGCACCGGCTGCGCGACAGCGCGGCCGAGCACGGCGACGACGAGCGGGCCCGCATGGCCGAGCTGGAGCGGCACCTGGACCAGGCGTGGGACCTGCTGCGCCAGCGGCGGGCCAAGCAGCAGTACGGCGAGGACCCCGACGCGGCGGCCGACCGGCCCGAGTCGCAGGTGGAGGGCTACCTGCAGTGAGCTAGCGCGCCGGGCGGGCGGCCGCGGCGACCCGCACCAGTGCGTCGGTCACCGTGCCCGCCGCGGGCCCGAGAGCACCGAGCAGGTGGGCCAGCAGCTGGTCGTGGGTCTGCCCGGCGCGGGCCATGCGGCCGCTGCCGTGCTCGGTCAGCCGGGCGCACGTCGTGCGGCGGTCGCTGGCCCCGCGCTCGCGGGTGACCCAGCCGTCCTCGGCCAGCCGGGCCAGCGCCTGCCCCACCCCGGCCGGGGACGAGCCGACCTCCTCGGCCAGCCGGCCGACCGAGGCCCGCTCGCCGTGCACCGCGTCGACCAGCCGGAGCAGCCGCAGGTCGGCCAGCGAGAGCCCGTGCTGGGCGCGCAGCGCGGCGTCGAGCCGGCGGCCCACCCGCTCGTGCGCCTGCACCAGCCGCAGCCAGGTCTCGGCCGGACCCGGGCCGGCCCCGGCCATCCCGCGCAGGTCGCGCGGGGGCGCGGTGCGTGGCGCTGCCCGCCGTCCGGCGTGCGCCGGGCGGCCGTGCGGTCCGTGTCGGTCGACCATGTCCGCGCCCCGGATCAGGCCGCGCCCGCCGGGGGCTGCCAGTCGTCGGCGCGCGGGCGGCGGGTGGCCGCGACCAGTGCGGCCGCCACGGCGAGCAGGGCGAGCCCGGCGACCACCAACGGCCACGGCGTGCTGCCGGTGACCGGGGTGGACTCGCGGGCGGCGACGTCGAGGGCGACCTCGGTGGCGGCGGCGGACTGCTCGCCGACCAGCTGGACCACCGCCGGCCCGAGGACGACGTCGCGCGGGATCTGCACCACGGCCTCGACCCGGCCCTGCTCGTCGGCGGTGACCGTGGCCAGCGGCGCGGCGGCCCCGACGAGGGTGACCGACACCTGCTCGCCCGGGGTGAACCCGGTGCCGCGGATGGTGACCACGCTGCCCGGGGCGACCTCGCCCGCCGAGGCGGTGCCCCCCGGCGGCGCCGCCGGGCTGCTGGGGGCAGCCGGTGCGGACGTCGGCGACGACGGCGCGCCGGTGCTCGGCCGCGGCGCGGTGGTCGCGGGCGCGGTGGGCGACGTGGTGGCGGGCGGAGCCGTGGTGGTGGGCGGGGCCGTGGTCGGCGTGGTGGTGGGCGGGGTGGTGGTGGGCGGGGTGGTCGGCGTCGTGGTGGGGGTGCTCGTGGTGGGCGGAGCGGTCGGCCCGCCGGTGGGCGTCGACGTGGTGGGCGGCGGGTTGCCCACGGCGTCGCAGTCCTCCCGGGTCGGGCGGGTGTAGCTGCTCAGCGGCACGACGTCGGCGGTCCCGTCGGTGCCGCTGACCGCCACCTGCACGTCGACCGTGGCGCCGCCGGCGACCTCGGGGCCCTCGAGGGTGGTCCGCTCGCCGGGCGCGAGGGCGGCGGGGGCACCGACGTCGGCGCCGTCGTACTGCAGCACCACCGTGCGGTCGGCGGTGCCGTTGGTGACCTGCACCCGCACGTAGCCGTCGGTGCAGTTCGGCCCGTGCACGACCTGCGCGGTGGTTCGGGTCGGGTCGACCGCAGCGGCCGCGGAGGAGGTCGGCGCACCCGACGGGTCGGGCTCGGGCGCGGCCAGCGCGGGGCCGGCCAGCAGCACCCCGGCCAGCACCGCCGAGAGGGCAGCCACCCCGGTGCGCAGCAGGGTCGCCGGCAGGGCGGCCACGGCCCCCGTCGTCGCGCTGCGCACCCCGCACCTCCCCGGTCGAGTCGAGTCGCCGGGCGATCTCCGCAGGTCGGGCCCGGCTTCCCATCATCCCCACGGACCGGCGGGCCCTGTCCAGCCGGCCCCCCGCCCCCGGGCGTGTCGGCGGCGTGTCGGAGGCCGCTGTGCCGGGTGGGACGGCGGGCACCGGGCGGGCTAGCGTCGGGCGATGGACGCAACGGCACGCAACGGCGCGGGCACCGGACGGCGGCGGCAGGACGAGGTCTACCGGGCCGGGGTGTACGGACGCCGTCCGCGCGTGCCCACCGTGCACACGGCACTGGCCGAGGCCGCCCGGCGCCGGCTCACCGCGCGGGCGCTGGGCTACGTCGCCGGCGGGGCGGGTGGCGAGGCCACCGTGCGGGCCGACCGGGCCGCCTTCGACCGCTGGCAGGTGGTGCCCCGGGTCCTGCGCGACGTCAGCGCGCGCGACACGTCGGTCGAGCTGTTCGGACGACGCCTGCCCGCCCCGGTGCTGCTGGGCCCGGTGGGCGCGCTGGAGCTGGTGCACCGCGGGGCCGACCTGGCCGTGGCCCGTGCCGCGGCGGCCACCGGCGTCCCGATGGTGTTCTCCAACCAGGCCTCGGTGCCGATGGAGACCACCGCGGCGGCCATGGGCGACGCCCCGCGCTGGATGCAGCTGTACTGGTCGACCTCCGACGAACTGGTCGAGAGCCTGCTGCACCGTGCCGAGGCGGCCGGGTGCGAGGCCGTGGTGGTCACCCTGGACACCACGATGCTGGGCTGGCGGCCGCGCGACCTGGACCTGGGGCACCTGCCCTTCGCCCTGGGCAAGGGCATCGCGCAGTACACGTCCGACCCGGTGTTCCGCCGGCTGGTCGAGGAGCGCGCCGCCGCGGCCGCACCGCGCGGGCCGCAGCCCCTGCCCACGCCGGCCGCCGTCCGGGCACTGGTGGGCATGGCGCGGGCCTGGCCGGGGTCCTTGGCCGACAACCTGCGCTCGCCGCTGCCGCGGGCCGCCGTCGAGACCTTCCTGGCCATCTACTCGCGGCCCTCGATCACCTGGGCCGACCTGGCCTGGCTGCGCAGCCGCACCTCGCTGCCGGTGGTGCTCAAGGGCGTGCTGCACCCCGACGACGCCCGCCGCGCGGTCGACGAGGGGGTCGACGGCCTCGTGGTGAGCACCCACGGCGGGCGCCAGGTCGACCGGTCGGTCGGCGCCCTGGACGCCCTGCCCGACGTGGTCGCCGCCGTCGGCGACCAGGTGCCGGTGCTGCTGGACTCCGGGGTGCGCAGCGGGGCCGACGTGCTGGTGGCCACGGCGCTGGGCGCGCGGGCCTGCCTGCTGGGCCGCTCGTACGTGTACGGGCTGGGGCTGGCCGGCGAGGCCGGGGTGCGCCAGGTGGTCGAGGACGTCGTCGGCGAGTTCGACCTGACCCTCGGGCTGACCGGGCACACCGCGGTGGACCAGCTCTCCCCCGACACGCTGCGCAGGGCTTGACGCCGCCGAGTGGCGTGGGTCACAGTGGTCCCGGGCGGGGCAGCCGGCAGATGAATGGCTCCTCAGCACCACTGACGGAGACCGACCAACGCGGCCAGACCGCCAGGACCGGCGCCCCGCCCCACAGCCCCCGCCGCCCCTGGCCGGCGGCCTGGTCTCGAGCGGTGGACGGGTCGGTGGCTGGTCCACCGCCCGGGTGCGGGTCGCCCTGCGGCACCGCTCCGGCCCGCGACGTGCTGGGATGACCCGGTGAGCACCGACGCCTCGATCCCCGGCCTGTCCACCGCCGTCCCGACCGGCCTGTTCATCGGCGGCACCTGGCGCGCCGCGTCGTCCGGGGCGACGTTCGACGTCCTGGACCCCGCCGACGGCACCGTGCTGGCCCAGGTCGCCGACGGCACCACCGACGACGTCACGGCCGCGGTCGACGCCGCGGCCGTCGCCCTGCCCGGCTTCGCCGCCACCGCCCCGCGCCAGCGCTCGGAGATGCTGCGCCGGGCCTTCGAGATCCTGGTCGAGCGCGGCGAGGAGTTCGCCCTGCTCATGTCGCGGGAGAACGGCAAGGCCCTGCCCGACGCCCGCGCCGAGCTCACCTACGCCGCCGAGTTCTTCCGGTGGTTCGCCGAGGAGGCCGTGCGCATCGACGGCGACTACCGGGTCGCCCCGGCCGGCGGCACGCGCACCGTGGTCACCCACCAGCCGGTCGGGGTGTGCCTGCTGGTCACGCCGTGGAACTTCCCGGCCGCCATGCTCACCCGCAAGCTCGGGCCCGCGATCGCCGCCGGCTGCACGAGCGTGGTCAAGCCGGCCGAGGACACCCCGCTCACCGCGCTGCTGCTGGCCCGGGTGCTCGCCGAGGCCGGGGTGCCCGACGGCGTGGTCAACGTCGTCCCCACGATGGACGCCAAGGACGTCGTCGCCACCGCGATGGCCGACCCCCGCACCCGCAAGATCTCCTTCACCGGGTCCACCGAGGTGGGCAAGATCCTGCTCAAGCAGGCCGCCGACCAGGTGCTGGTCTCCTCCATGGAGCTCGGCGGCAACGCGCCGTTCCTGGTCTGCGAGGACGCCGACCTCGACGCCGCCGTCGACGGCGCGATGCTGGCGAAGATGCGCAACGGCGGCGAGGCCTGCACCGCGGCCAACCGCTTCTACGTGCAGAGCGGCGTCGCGGCGCAGTTCGCCGAGAAGCTGGCCGCCCGCATGGGCGCGATGACCGTGGGCCGCGGCTCCGACGACGGCGTCACCCTCGGTCCGCTGGTCAACGAGGAGACCGTGGCCAAGGTCGACCGCATCGTCCGCGACACCGTCGGCGCCGGGGCGCGCACCGTCACCGGCGGCACCCGCCCCGAGGGCCCGGGCTTCTTCTACCCGCCCACCGTGCTCGTCGACGTCCCGGCCGACTCCGCCGCCATGACCGAGGAGACCTTCGGGCCGGTTGCCCCGATCGCCACCTTCGACACCGACGAGCAGGTGCTCGCGCTGGCCAACTCGACCCCGTTCGGCCTGGTCGCCTACGTCTACACCCGCGACCTGGCCCGTGGCCTGCGGCTGGCCGAGGCGCTGGAGTCGGGCATGGTCGGCATCAACCGCGGCGTCGTCTCCGACCCGGCGGCGCCCTTCGGCGGGGTCAAGCAGTCGGGGCTGGGCCGCGAGGGCGGCCACGAGGGCATCGGCGAGTACCTGACGACGAAGTACGTCAGCTTCCCGCTCTGAGGCCGACGTGCCCGACCTCGACGACAGCGTCCGCCAGGTCGCGCTGCACGTGCTGCGGCACGGCCCGGTACCCCGCGGCGCGGTCGCCCGCGCCCTGGGGCTGTCGGCCGGGAGCCTGACCCGGCTGGGCAAGCCGTTGCTGGACGCCGGGCTGCTGGTGGAGACCGGGCAGGTCACCGACCCGGCCACCCGGCGGCCCACCCGCCCGCTGGACGTCGTCCCCGGTCCGCACCGGTTCGTGGGGGTCGCGGTCACCGGCACCGAGGCCTGCGCGGTGCGCACCGACCTGCGCGCCGTCGAGCGCCGCCGGGCCAGCCGTCCCCTCGCCGGCACCACCCCCGAGCAGGTGGCCGACACCGTGGCCGGTCTGGTCGGCGACCTGCACCCCGGCGGGCCCCCGACCGCCGTGGGGGTGGCCCTGGCCGGGGTGGTCGACCGGGCGGGGCGGGTGCTGCAGGCCGACGCGCTGGGCTGGCGGCCGGGCACCGACCTCGGCGCGCTCGTCCGGGGCCGCACCGGGGCCGAGGTCGTGGTCGACGACGACGTCGCCGCGCTGACCGCCACCGAGCACTGGTTCGGGCTGGGCCGCGAGCAGCCGGCCTTCGCGCTGCTCACCCTCGACACCCGGGTGGGCTACGGCCTGGTGGTGGGCGACGCGCCGGTGCGCACCACCGGCCCGCAGCTGGTCGGGCACCTGCCGCTGGAACCGGGCGGCCCGCGCTGCCCGCAGGGCCACCGCGGGTGCGCCGGGGCCCTGGTCACGGTGCCGGCACTGCTGGCCGCCGCGCACGTCGCCTACGGCCGGCCGGTGAGCTGGCGCGACCTGCTGGTCGACGCCGTCGACCGGGTCGACCGGGCCCGGCGGGTGGTCGACGACGCCGCGGCGCACCTGGGCCGGCTGGTCGCCCTGGTCGCCGGCACCACCGGGGTGGTGCAGGTGGTGGTCGACGGCGAGGGGGCCGACCTGGCCGTGGTCGGGTACGAGAGCCTGCAGGCGGCCGTGGACGAGCACCGCGACCCGCGGTCCCCCGCCGTGGAGTTCACCGTGCGCGACCCCGACCCGCACACCTGGGCCCGGGGCGCGGCCGGCGCCGCGGCCATCGGGTTCGCCTCAGGCCCCCGCTGGCTGGCGGGGGCCTGAGCGGACCCCCTACTCCGAGATGCGCTTGCCGGTCTCGGTGTTGAACACGTGGATCTCCTCGGGCACGACCTGCAGGTGCACGGTCTCGCCCTTCATGGGCACGTTGCGGCCCGGGATGCGCACGGTGATCAGCCGGTCGCGGCCGGCCTCGGTGTGCGCGCCCGGGAAGTTGCCGTAGGCGAAGGCGTCCGAGCCCAGCTCCTCGACGACGGTGACCTCGAACGGGATGCCGTCCTCGGCGGTGGTCAGCGAGGTGGCCTCGGGGCGGAACCCGATGGTCGCCGAGGTCTGGTGCTGGGCGGACAGCGCGGCGACCGCCGAGCGGGGCAGGGGCACCGGCCGGCCGCCGACGGTGGCGCCGTCGCCGGTCAGCTGCACCTCGACCAGGTTCATCGCCGGGGAGCCGATGAAGCCGGCCACGAAGATGTTGTCCGGGCGGTCGTAGAGGTTGCGCGGGGTGTCGACCTGCTGCAGGTAGCCGTCCTTGAGCACGGCGACCCGGTCGCCCATGGTCATGGCCTCGACCTGGTCGTGGGTGACGTAGACGGTGGTGGTGCCCAGCCGGCGCTGCAGGGCGGCGATCTCGGTGCGGGTCTGCACGCGCAGCTTGGCGTCGAGGTTGGACAGCGGCTCGTCCATGAGGAAGGCCTGCGGGTTGCGGACGATGGCCCGGCCCATGGCCACGCGCTGGCGCTGACCGCCGGAGAGCGCCTTGGGCTTGCGGTCGAGGTAGTCGGTGAGGTCGAGGACCTTGGCCGCCTCCTCCACCCGCTGGCGGATGTCGGACTTGCCCATGCCGGCGATCTTCAGCGCGAAGCCCATGTTGTCCGCGACGGTCATGTGCGGGTAGAGCGCGTAGTTCTGGAACACCATGGCGATGTCCCGGTCCTTCGGCGGCACGTGGGTGACGTCCTTGTCACCGATCCGGATGCTGCCGTCGGTGACGTCCTCCAGGCCGGCCAGCATGCGCAGCGAGGTGGACTTGCCGCAGCCCGAGGGGCCGACCAGCACGAGGAACTCGCCGTCGGCGATCTCGAGGTCGAGGGCGTTGACCGAGGGCTTGTCGGCACCGGGGTACTGCAGCGTGGCCTGGTCGTAGGTGATCGACGCCATGGCGGGGGTCCTCTCGGAACGGGGGCCTGTGACCGGGGGCACCCCCGCAGCCGCGCAGACCATGGCACGCCGCAGCCCCGCCCGGGCGCCCTCACGATCTGGGACTTCCGCCGCGGAACCCTCGCCTGCCGGCCGGACCCGGGCACAGCAAGACGCCGGCCCCCGCACTCACGAGGAGCGCGGGGGCCGGCGGCTGTCTCAACCTGACGTGCACCCGAAGGGATTCGAACCCCTAACCTTCTGATCCGTAGTCAGATGCTCTATCCGTTGAGCTACGGGTGCGTGCTGTGTTCAGTTGTGGCGCGGAGGCTCCGGGATTTGAACCCGGGATGGGCCAAAACCCAAACCGCATTAGCAGTGCGGCGCCATAGACCGGACTAGGCGAAGCCTCCCGGGCACCCAGGTCTCCCCGGAAGCACCGAGGAGGAACGATACCAGCGTCCCTCCCCGGCGCCGTGAGGGGGTCTCAGGCCAGCACCGGCACCCGTCGTCCGGGCAGCAGGGTGACGACGACGGCCAGCGCCGCCGCGGCCGTGGCCAGCACCAACGCGCCGCCGACGCCGTAGCGGGTCTCCACCAGGGCGCCGCCGACCGCGGCCCCGACCGCCGAGGCGCCGAACGCGATCGTCGAGAGCCACGTGAAGGCCTCGGTGGTGGCGTCGGCCGGGGCGATCGAGCCCACCAGCGAGCTCTGCACCGTCAGCGTGGGGGCGATCGCGGTGCCGCCCAGGAACAGCAGGGCGCCCAGCAGCAGCGGGCTCGACACCGCCGCGAGGGGCAGCATGCCGATCGTCGTCCCGAGCAGTCCCCAGCGGTAGAGCCGCGGCAGCGAGGTCGAGACGACCCGGGCGCCGAACCACAGCCCGCCGGCGACCGACCCGAGCGACCACACGCCGAGCAGCACGCCGGACAGCCCCGGCGACCCGGCGGCGTCGGCGAACGCCGGGACGGCGACCTCGATGGCCCCGAAGCCGAGCATCAGGGCGGTGCCGCTGACCAGCACCCGGGGCATGCCGGGCACGGTGACGGTCGCGAACAGGCTCTTCTGCACCGCGCCGGCGGGCTGCCAGGCGCGCATGGCGCCGGAGAAGGCCAGGCCGAGGGTGCCCACGACGGTGAAGACGCCGGCCAGCGCGATGGCCGCCACCGGGCTGGCCAGCAGGGTCAGCGTGGCCACGGTGGTGGGGCCGGCGACGAAGACCAGCTCGGTGGTGGTGGCGTCGAGGGCGTAGGCCGTGGGGCGCACGCGGGGGTCGACCCGCGACCAGAGGGCGCGCACGGTGCCGCTGACCAGCGGGGTGGAGAACCCGGCCGCGGCCGAGGCGGCGAGGATGACCGGCGTGCTCGTCGAGGTGAGCACGGCGGCGGCCAGCACGGCCAGCAGCAGGGGGTAGCTGACCGACTGGGCGAGCAGGACCAGCCGGGGTCCGCGACGATCGGCCAGTCGGCCGAGCACCGGGGCCATCGCGGCCATCGCGATGCCGTAGGTGGCCGAGGCGAGGCCGGCGACGGCGTAGGACCCGGTCTGCTGCTGCACCAGCAGCAGGAGGGCGAGGGGGACCATGGCGGACGGCAACCGGCCGGCGAAACCGGCGACGAGCAGCACCGGCGCGGAGGGAAGCCGCCACACGGTGAGGTACTGACGCATGACGGAGCTCACTTCGAACGATCTGGGAGGGAATCGTAGGGGGTCAACCGCCGTTGGGTCCCTACGCATTCCCGAAGCTACGAGATCGGTCGTAGGGAGTCAAAGCACCATGACCGCCTACACCCACCCAGGGATGTGAGATGGACTACGACGACTACGGCTCCGACGCCGTCGAGCTGGCGGTGGACCTCGCCAACGCCGACCGGGACGCCGACGGGTGGGCCTCGACGTTCTGCGCGGTGCACCACGAGTGGTTCACCGAGGGCACGGTCCTGGAGCTGTCCCGCAGGGAGACCACGGCCGCCGGGTCCACCGGCGACCTGGTGCGCGCGGTGGCGCTGGCCGGGTCGCAGGCCGAGGTGGTCGAGCGGCTCAACGCCCTGCTGGCCCTGGCCAGCCCGAAGCCCTACGCCACCGACCACGACGGCGCGCTGCACCTGCACTACGCCGCCCCCGAGGCCGGGGCCCTCGAGCAGCTGACCACCACGGTGGCCATGGGCCTGTCGCAGGTGGTCGTGCAGCACGGCTGGCAGCGGCTGGGGGTCTGCGCCGCCGAGGGCTGCGGCAACGTCTACCTGGACACCTCCCGCAACGGCAGCCGCCGCTACTGCTCCAACACGTGCTCGTCCCGCTCGACCGTGGCGGCCTACCGCGCCCGCCAGAAGGGCTGAGCCGCCGGCCGGGGTGCGCGATGGATCAACGTCGTTGATCAACGGGCTTCCTCCTGGGGGACCGTTCGCCCGGTGGGAAGCCGTTGGATCAACGACGTTGGTCCAACGGCCCACCACCAGGGTCGTCAGGCGAAGGCGCGGCGGCGGGCGACCATCCGGCGGCGGACGGTGGCGCGGCGGGCGCTGACGGCGGCGGTGCCGGCCACCCCGAAGCCCAGGACGACGACGGAGCCCAGCGCGTAGACCGCAGCGGCGTCGGGCAGCGGGTCCGTCGCCGAGGCCGGGTCCAGGCGGGTGGCCCGCGCGGTCAGGGTGTCCACGACGTCGTCGACCGGCGCGGCGGCGGCGGCGACGGCGGCCTGGGCGGCGGCGGCACGGTCGACCGACACCCCGGCGGCGGTGACCACCTGCTGGGCGTAGTCGGTCTGCTCGGCGACGCCGGCCGCGGTCTGCGGCAGGGCGCGCACCTGGTCGAGCAGGCCGACGGCGGTGTCGCGGTCCTGCTGCGCGGCGGCGAGGGAGCCGGCGACGGCGTCGGCCTGCTCGGCGACCAGCCGGGCGACGGTGCGGGCCTCGGCGAGGGCGGCGTCGACGACGTCCTCCGGGGCGTCGAGGGCGACCGCGCCGGCGCGCTGGGCGCGCACCAGGTAGCCCTGCACCAGCAGGGCACCGGCCTCGGCCTCGGCGGCGGACTGCGCCCCGCCGCGGGCACCGACCGCGGCGGAGGCGGCCAGGGCGGTCGCGGTGCCGGCCTCGGTCGAGCCACCGGTGGTGGGCTGCACGGGGACGTCGGCGGCCGCCGGGCCCGGGCGGGGGGTGCTGCGCGACGGCGCGGCCACCGGTGCCGGGGCGGACGTGGGAGCCGTGGTCGGGGCGGCCGG
>Ga0325401_1004756_pt1 | contig 12870 bp, 7 predicted proteins | sample PopdelMetagenome_FD_205666 | JGI IMG/M metagenome (GOLD analysis project Ga0325401, IMG submission 205666) | Populus deltoides microbial communities from Bellville, Georgia, United States - Xylem-PdKOR-R2 | ecosystem: Host-associated > Plants > Phyllosphere > Stem > Wood/Secondary xylem | place...
GCCACAATATTTGTAAATATGATATCATATTTACCATAAAAATCTGGCTTGATATCGAAATGCTTAAATTTCTTAGCTCTATGTATTTCCTATAATTAAAAGAAAACATTACTTAAAATGAATATGAAGGACTATAAAGGAAAAATTAGAGAATTGTAATAAAATTTAGACATTGACTCAATAACATCATACTTGAATTTTAGATTTTCACCACTCTTCAGTGGCAGAAATAGTTCTCAACTCTAAACTCCAACCCACTCCTATTTCGGAAATCAATTTTTTCCATTTTCTTCAATCCCTTTTCATCTCGTCCCTCTTATTTTTCAATTGTGCTTTAGTGAATACATGGCCAATTTACTTTTTAAAGGTAGTAGTGACAAATTTCCAACTAGCTTTGTCAAAATGAGTGTTAGGTCTCATTCCCTTCCCAATTGCCTTTATACAAATGTGACAAAATACGTGTAGCATCTCTCTGGTCTAACATGCCATATCTTGAGATTGAGACTTTTTCATATTCTAAGCTTAAATAAATTTTTTAATATAGGATTCCATAGTAATTTTTATAATGTTATATATTAATAACAACATTGTTATTATAGTTAATGTTGTCTATGAAATTCTACGTAATTTTCAATGCTTTATATTTTGAGCATTAACAAAAGAAAACTTGTTATTAAGTTTTGTGTTTTATGAGTAGTACTACAGTATGTAATATACATTATCATTAGCAAAGTATATTGATGAAAAGAAGGTGATGGCATGGAAAGGTTGAAGACAGTATTGCATGGCTATGTTAAATGAATTTGCAATTAAATAGTTGTTATAATACATCATTCTTATACTTCATACAAACATCAATTAATTATCTTAATGGGTCAAATGATTGTTTAATGTGTTATGTCTGTAACCTCATCATCTATTTTTAAGTTAAAAAAATCTCTACATCATAGAAAGACTACATTAACATATTTAAACTATGTATCATAAATACAAAGACACAAATGCATCATAATTAGAACATCAATTAAAAACTGTAATGTTTAAACTATGTATCCAGTTTGGTTTCTATGTTATAGTATCTAGAACCTGGCTAAAGTACTCGTTTTCTGTCCAATTTAGTTTGGTTCCTATGTTGTAGTATCTAGAGCCTGACTAATGTAATTTTTGTGAGTAAATTTTTTTTGGTTTTTGGCTTATCCTCTTTACATTATTTACCAAATCCCAACTTTCTACATCATTTCATCCGTTCATTTATTTTTTTGAACTCAAAATAATCGCAGCCACACTTTAAACCTTTGTTTAGTAACTCTATGAAAAATCAAAAGCAGCAAAGTTAGGAATCTCTTAAATAATGCAACTGAGAAAGAAAAAGATTAGAACCACAAATGCTTATCAAAATTGTGAAGAATAGATCAACGGTTCCTGCAACAATAAATAGGGATACAGTTTTGACAATGAACAAGATTTGGTTAGATTTGACATTTTTAAAAACATGCACAGATGAGAGATTGAAGGCATATTGAAACCAAAATTTACCTAGATTTTCCTGCAAAAAATACACTTGCTTGTATACCAAAAAAGGTTTATAAGATTTAAAGAAAACAGATCTGGTGGTGGTTTTTGTAGATCTTGGTCGTGGATGTTGGTTTGCGTAGATCTAGAGTTGGTTTGTGGGTTTTGTAATCATTTGTGGCTATAAAAAAGAGAGAAGAACAACGTCTATAAACAGAGGTTCTTCTTCAAAAAAGAAAGAGGTCGATGAAGAGATTGAAAGATGTGGATACTGAGAATAAATGTTTCACTGGTTATTGGGAGAGCATGGAGGAGAAGATAGGATTGGATATTTTGGTAAACAAATAATTAAACGATCTTATGGCTAATCACTTTTATACACTGAATGGCAAAAGCAAATAACATATGCTTTTGATAACCTCCGATTGTAACACAGTTTTGACGTGGATCCTACTTTTTAAAACCTGCGATTTAACAAAGCCAAACACTCATTCACTATGGTCAAACCACAACCATACTTTCTACAACAAAAACAAAAACAATCTAAGATAAAATGAAAATAATGTGCAATACAAAACAATAATTACACATAATTTAATGAGGATTTTATATAAAAATTTGTTTTTATAGATTACTTAAACAAAATAATAGAATAATAATTTATTGTCGTGCTCCATGATCAAAGCTTCTCAGTTAGTAAACCTTTTCATGGTCAAATTGAACATAGATTACAAAGATGAATTAAACTAGTTCGAAAGCCTTAATTCTGCAAATTCTAAATTAATTCAAAAAATCAAATTACCGTAATTTTATTCATTAAAAAAAAAGGTTCCATCGTTCTCAAAGCCCAAATAAAGAAGATCCAAAGGCAAATTATTGGTGAGCAATTTATATCATCACCAGAGGCTGCCAAGAGGTTTTGAAGACAAATGAGTTCAAGTTTGCTCAAAGATCTGGATTTTTTCTGCTAAAATTATGATATATGGTTATTCTAACATAGTGTTTGCCCCATCTAGAAATTACTGGAGGCAACTGAAAAAAATTTGTATCTTAAAGCTGCTCAGCACAAAGACGGTCCAATTGTTTAGGTCAATGAGAGAAGAAGCAGCATAGGAGCTTATGGAGTTCATTTCTTCAAATGAAGGAGTTACTATAAATCTAAGTACCAAGTTATTGTCCATGATAAACAATGTAGTTTCACGTGCAACATGTGGTTTCAAATGCAATGATCAAGATGAATTCATGCTTGTCATTGCTTGCAGAAATCAAAAAGAAATTCTTTACCTTGCCTGATTTGTTCCCATCACTTGGCTTTCTTCGTCACATCACTAGAGAGCTTACACAAGAAGCAAAAAGAACACAAGATAAAATGGAAACCCAATAGCGAAAAATCTGATCACGATGATCTTTTAGATGCGCTTCTAAAGCTTTAAGAGTCCGATCAGTTTGACACGCATCTCAAAACCAACCAAATCAAAGTTGTGTCCATGGCACGTTCTCTTTGGACAAATCAATAAAACACTAACACACACACACACACACACACAATGCTTATTTGCTTACATTTGGTAAATTAAGGTGACCCGTTCTCTATTCAATGCATTAATTTCAGGACATCTTTTCTGGCGGGGCTGGGACAACAACAAACACTATAGAGTGGGCAAGGTTGGAGTTGATGAAGAGCCCAGGAGTTATGAAGAAGGAATAAGCTGAGTTGCAACAAGCTTTTAAAGGAAAGAGCAAAGTAGAGGAGGTAGATATTGAAAATCTTGATTACTTGAAAGCAATTATCAAGTAAACCCTGTGTCTACACCCTGCGATTCCATTACCTCCGACAGAAACAAGAGAAAGATGTGAGATTAATAGATATGAAACACTGGTCAAGGCGAAGGTTGTTATTAACACTTAGACACCATGAGTGTTTGCAGAGGTGTCGTTGTAGTGATTTTAGTAGTTATCTCGTGAGGATCAATCTTGTGTTAGTGAGAGTGAAGCAATTCCTTAAGATAATTTTAATAATAGCTGTAGACTGTAGAAGCAATCAATTGTTGGTCCATTAATTTTTATTTTTATTTTTATTTTTTTATTTATTTGTGTTTTTGTACAACAACAAACTCCAATTTTGAGACTAATGAGGTCATTTACAGGGTAAATGAGATGATATGTCTGTGCGCTGCCACAGGTTTATAAAACAAATATACTTAATAGTGTTATAGTTGTAAACTGGCGCTAGATAAGTAATAGAAACTAAATGTATGATTGAGCCAATATTTCATAACGTGAAAAAAAAGTTGTGTTGGTGATAAAAAAAAACTTAGAGACTGAACAAAATAATTTGTAGCAATCCACAGTGTTTTGTGAGAAAAGACACGGTGCTTTTCCCACATGATTTAGTTTTTCTATTAATAAAAAAAATTACAAAGCTAAATTCTCTACCAACTTAATATTAAAAAAAAAATCAACAAAGATAATTTTGAAAGGAAAAAAAATCATGAGGAAAAACGTTGTGGCAATTGATAATGTTTTGTGAGGAAAACTATAATGTTTTTTCCAATAAAATTGACAAAGATAATTTTAGAAAAAATCATTAAAAAAAACCATTTAGAGAAATACTGTAGCAATCCACAGTGTTTTGTTAGGAAAACTACAACGCTTTTCCCATATGATTTATCTTTATTTTAATTATAATTCTTAACCAACTCAATATTTAAAAAAATAAAATTGACAAAGATAATTTTGAAAAAAATCATAAAAAAATCATGTGCAAAAACATTGCAGTAATTCATAGTGTTTTAAAGAAAAAAATTACAAAGTTAAACTCTCAATTAGCTCAATATTAAAAAAATAAAATCAATATAAAAATTTTAGAAAAAAATATTTTTAAAAAAGGAAAAAAAATCATGTTGGGAAGACTATAGCAATTTACAGTGTTTTGTAATGAAAGCTATAGTGCTTCTCCACATGATTTAGCCTTATTTGTAATTACTTGTAATTTTAATTCTTAACCAACTCAATATTAAAAAAAAATTGACAAAGACAATTTAAAAAAAATCATAAGCAAAAAAACCCATGTGGAGAGACTGTAGCAATTCACAATGTTTTGTGAGGAAAGCTACAGCGCTTTCCCTACATGATTAAACTTTATTACAAAGTTAAATTCTAATCAATTTAATATTAAAAAATAAAATCGACAAAGATAATTTTGGAAAAAAATATTACAAATAAAGAAAACACTAAAGAAACTGGAAAAAAACCATGTAAGGAAAAACTTTAGCAATCCATAGTGTTTTGTAAGGAAAGTTAGAATGTTTTCCCCACATGATTTAGCCTTACTTGTATTTTCTTGTAATTGTAATTCTTAACCAGCTCAATATTTGAAAAATAAAATTGAAAAAGATAATTTTAAGAAAAAACAAAAAAAAAACCATGTGGAGAAAAATATTGTAGCAATCCACAGTAATTTACGAGGAAAGCTACAATGCTTTCCACACATATTGTAACTGTAATTTTTAACCAGTTCAATATTAAAAAATAAAATCGATAAAGAAAATTTTGGAAAAAAAACAAAAAACACTATGTGGAGAAACACTATAGCAATCAATAATGTTTTAAAATATTACAAAACTATATTCTCAATCAGCTCAATATCAAAAAAATAAAATCAACAAATATAATTTTGAAAAATAAAAAAGAATAGAAAAAACATGTAGGAAAAAACCGTAGCAATCCTTAGTATTTTAAAGGAAAAAAATTACGAAGCTAAATTTTTAACAAATTCAATATTAAAAAGTAAAATTGACAAAGATAATTTTGGAGAAAAATAAAAAAAAAATAAAAAAAACAAGAAAAAAAGGAAAAGTACTGTAGGGAAAAAAAAAAGTACTGTAGCAATCCACAACAACATGTGAGGAAAGCTACAGTACTTTCCTCGCATGTTTTAGCTTTATGTATAATAAAATTGAAAAAACACCGTAGCAATCTATAATATTTTAAAGGGAAAAAAATATAAAGCTAAATTTTTAACTAGCTCAATATTAAAAAAGTAAAATTGATAAAGATAATTTTGGGAAAAAAAATGAAAAAAAAGAAAAGCACTGTAGTAATCCACAATAACATATAAAAAAGCTACAGTACTTTCCCCACATGGTTTTACTTTATGTATAATGGTTTTTTTTTCCTGAAACAATTGTTTTTAACTATATGGGATAAATGTTAACAAAGTCAAGTTCAATTAAAAAGAACAAAATCCTACCAAACTTGTAAATCGGAACAACTTGGGTTACCCTAGCAAATAGATAAACCATTTTAGCCTTGTAAAAGGCAAAATGCAAAAAAATAAATTACATAACTTAATTTTCAATTATATCAATATTAAAAAATAAATAAACAAAAACAAATTTTAAAAAATGAAAAAAAAGTGAAAAAAAAAAGAAAAACTGCAAAAAAAAAGTGGAAACATAACAAAAAAAGTGACAAAAAAAAAAGGAATGCACTGTGAATTACTATTGTAATCCACAGTGCATTAGGTGTTGATGAACAGTGAATTCCTCACACCCTTTAGCTTATTACTTAATGCATTACAGGTAATTATAATTATAAAAACAATTAAAAGACAAGGAGTTAAGGTTTAATTATTTATATGAATAATGAATCATATTAATATATATTTTTAAGAATATCATTTAATAATTTTGTATTACAACAGTTGATTAAAGCATGTGAGGCTAGTCTTGAGATTAGAGGTTTGATTCTGCTTAATACTTTATTTTCTTTAAAACAAACACAATCAACTCATCTGCGGAACTATTAAGGATTAAGTTTGATCTTACATTTATGAAAAGATTGTGTAATGATTTCGTCTCACTCGCTAAAATGACCGGTGTGTTATAATGAAATTCTTAAACGAAAGTTCAAAAAGAGGAATAGGTGATTTACCGAACCTCTATAAAACTTAGATTGTTGGTTGTTTCTGTATTAGATATTTAAGTATTTAGAATTGCATATTATTAGGTAAAAAAAATTAAATTATAGTTTTACCTTGCATACCTAATTCACCCCCTCTTAGGTTTACCTAGGCTATCCCTTTAGGGTTTAACACATTAAAGATCAATTGGACAAAAATGTATTTAGAATTACAATAAAAAAATTTGAAATAACAATGATCAAAATAAATAAATAAATATATCCCATTATTCAAAAGGAGTTGAAAATCCAGGTTGGTCCCTAAAATTTTAGTTTATGCATTATTTATTTTACATTTCGATCCTAAACTTCATACTTTTTTCACGTTTTAGTCTTTGAGTAGTGATGGGAGAGAGAGAAAATTACTTAAAAATAAATGGAGAGAGAAAGGGTTCGGACGAACACATTTTAGCCACGAAAAAATAGATCTTGGGGTAAATTGGTTCGACTTGTAGAGAGAAGTTTCATGGAGGTGGTTTGAATTTTTAATTTTGTTGAAAAAAAGTATATTGGGATTTGAAAAGTTTTTTTATTCAATTTAATTTAGATTTTTAGACCAATTGCACGATGTTTTTTTAGTTTAAAAAGGATTTAATGAGGTCTCTAAGATTTGTTTTAGTGAAAACAAGTTAAAATTGAGTTTTAGAAATTCAAGATCTAGGATCTTAACTTTTCAATCATCGAAAATGACCAATGTTTGAATTAATAAATAATGTGTCGTCTATTTTATTAAAAAAAAATTAGAACAAACAAAGTGTCATCAATTCGTTAAAAAAAGCTAGGCGGACAAGCGTGATCTTATAAGTTCATACGCTCTTGTGCTTTTTTTATTTTTTGAGCCCATCATGTTGTTACTATTCATGTGCCATCCATCTTTTTAAGTCTAGTCACCTTATTTTTTTTATATTACCTTTCAATTTGTTTTTTTTTTAATAAGATCATAATAAAGATAATAATTAAAATGATATTTAAAATATTTTCTAATTTCGCCATAGCTTTCAAATAAAATTATAATCTTTATGGTAATATTAACAATTATTTTAAGAAGTATTATATATAAACCTAATATGCATTTAAAAAAAAATAATATGCTCATGAATATTCAATGTGATTTTTTTTATTATAATTTTCTTACATAATTATCTCAAACTAACTATTTTTTTATTTTATTCCCTACTATCATATATGAATTATCGTGTCATAATTAGTTTAAATTTTTTTTATTAAAATTTAATTTCAAATCATAGTAAGTTTTTATTTATAAACAATGCTTTTATGATTTTTTTATCAAAACAAAAAAAAATTGAATAAGGAAATGTGGTTTTTATTGAAGAGACACATTTTTTTTTATCTTAATTCAAATTATTAATATTTTATGAATATTTATTTTAACTTTTTATTCAAACAACTTGCTACTAATAAAAAAATATTTTTGTAAAAACAATATATGAACAAAATATACTTTTTTCTTTATATTTTAAATTGTTGTATTTCTTATAAATATTTATTTTAATTAAAACATGACTAAATTAAAATAAATCTTTAAAATTACTTCACGACATTGCACAGAAAAAAACTTGTACATCTTAAATTGTTATGTGAGTTTTAGAATTATAAATTCATCCAATTATCGAAATATACTTTGATTTTTTACTATTTTATCATTAAATAAAAAATGCTTTTACTTTAAAATTTTAAATCATTAAATAAAATTCTAGAATGGTTTTATTTTATTTGAGCGAGGTCATTCTTGTAATCATATGTAGGGAACAACTTCAATCTCTTTCTTTTAAAAACTTATTTGTTTTTGTGTTTTAAAAGTATTTTTAAAAAATTAATTTTTTTTATTTTTTTTACTTCAAATTAATTTTTTCATACTTTCAAATCGTTTTACTATGTTAATATCAAAAAAAAATTAAATATAAAAAATAATATTTTAATATATTTTTAAATAAAATATACTTTAAAAAATACAAAATGCCTTAATTAGCTCGATGCGTAAACGACACAACAGGCCTGAAATTCTGGATAAGTAGATAAGGGCTAAGGTGTCAATCGCTGCCCCTTATGATATGTTGGGTAATTGTTTGGTTGGTATCGAATCGGTACTCACATGTGTTGAGAAGTGATAAATGGTCAAAAGCATCTTCTCTTTCTTTCCTTTTCTATGTTTTCTTTCTATAACTAAGGATGGTTTTTAACATTTCCAATTCCTTGATTAATGATTATATATTTCTTAAACACAAAGCAATATTAACATGTTTAGTTAGAAAGATAAATATGAAGATATATAAAATTAAATTTATTTTTAAAACAATTTGTTATTTTGGAACTGGAAAGATACAAGATAAATGTTTTTTTTATCCTATAAAAAAAATTTAATTTCAAAATTATCCTTAATATTATTCATTTTAAGTTGGATAGCCACGACGATCCTGTTTATTTTCTTGATCGATAATTCCATGAAAAATTCTATTTTTTAATTAATTTTTTAAATCACTCTTCCTACTTAAATTAAGTGCATTTATCAATAAAGACAGGTTGAAGATTAATCTCTAAAGTTCTCTTATTTTAATTTTATAAATAATAGATAGTTATTATTAAGGGTTTTTTTTAATAAATGATACATTCTTTGCATTCCTCCAATATAACTCAATTTTTATTAATCTTTGTTTCTTTCTACCTATAATGGCCTTTGATTTTATGTATATTCATAACTATTTTACAAAGTTAATCTCAATTCTTTTTTATTGAAAGGTAAAGCAATTGTTGTTGTTGTTGTTGTTGTTGTTAAATGATATTCATGGAAAAGATATCTTATTTGCTGAAAATTATTAAAACAAGATTTACCACAAAAAAATCATTAGTTGGAGTGATGCTTATGAGCAAAATAAACATCATTAAAAAAAAAATCATAGAGTTCACACCCTAGAGTTTTAGATGGATAAGTAGCTTATTTATGAAAATTAAAGTGTCACTGTATAAGAAAAGCATAAAAAAATGCTTTGTATAAAAAATTGGAACTTGGCACTATTAATGTTGTAGGAAAACTACCCTCCATAAAATAAACATGTACATGGTTGTTTATTTCAGTGTTATTACTAATTAGAAAGGTAAGTTACTTACTAGGTAGATTGTATTATATATGGGTTATCTAATCTAAACTCCTCAACCTTGAAGTTTTGCCGCTAAAAGTTTCTCATTCATATCTCTTTCTTATGTAGATATAGGCAATGATTTTATTTTATTTCATATTACTTTTTTAATAAAAAAATGGAATTCCACAAGAAACTTAATCCTCTTTATCTATATATAATAAATTCTTTATAGCTAATAAACTTAAATTTAATAGGCCCAAAAAAAACCTTAAAAGGCCTCATTCAATGTACTTGGGCACATGACTTCATGGGAGGAGCTCGACTCCGTGGGCTTTCCCTTGAAGAAATGGTAATTGAGGGTTTAGAGCTAATACATGCCAATTTTAACTTAGAATATTTGAAAAACTTATAACTCAGATGAATGAAAATTTTATTGGATGTGGTCTTATTGCAAAACATCACTAGAACAATCATAAGAGGTTGAAGAGGAAATGTCAAACTGCAATAAATGTGCTTAGTTATAGTGGATTTGGTTAGAATTATGGGAAACAATGTGTGGTAGTGGATAACAAACAAGTACTGAAAGGGTGGTTAAAGATGTTTCAATTTATTTTAATTATCATAGCTCGTACTTTAAGTTAATTGTTTTCATCTAATCATTTGAATACCCCTAGCTTGTAGTTTATATCAATTATACATTTATTTACTCATTACAATGATCACAGCTCATGCTTTATGCTAATCTCATTTGTCGAATCATCTCAATGCCTTTCATAGGTGGTTTATACCAATCTTATCTAATACTCATAATTCAGGCTTTGAACCCAATATATGGTCATAAATCATGATTAATATATTTATCTCTTACTTAACTTGGATTATGGTTTCATTAACCATGATCATTACAATTAACTCATATTTAACTTTAGTTATAGTTTCATTGACCCCCAATTAATACACTTAACTCATGTTTAACTTCGGTTATGGGTTTATAATCGTGACTTATGTTTAAAGCTGAACCTATTCATTTACTCAATTTAATACCCTTTAACTCAAGCATTAATTTAATCATGGGATTCATCAAACCATTTTTTTAATCACGGTCCATGCTTTAAGATGTTTGAATTCACTATTCTATTCAAATAATCATCGACCCCGTGTATCCCCTCAATCGTATTCGTTATTACATTTCAATACTCGTAACCTATACTTTATATCTATTGTGTATTTATCAATATACTATCATTCTTGTGGCCTATGCTTACATCATCCCTACACTTATTGATCAATTTTGAGAATTTATAATGTGTTTTACATAAACCATATTTATTGATTCATTTCCATGGTCGTGATCTTGTGCTTCAAGACATTTTCTAATGCCTACTATTACGATTGGCCCAATATTCATAATAACCCTTATCATTAGAGCTGGCTTAGATTTCTAAAATAACCCCTACTCATCTGATCAACTTAGATTTCAGTATAGCATCCGATCATGCGACCTACATAGATTTCCTCAAAATAGTCTGCTGCTAGTATAACCGGCTTATTTTCTCATTATAGTCCTTGTCATTGCAACTAATGTATTTTAACATTATAGTCCTCGTCATTGCGACTAATGTATTTTAACATTATAGTCCTCGCCACTATAGCTAACTAGTTATAAATCGTTTTCTGCCTCATTGACATATTTCATTTGATACCATTCTCCCGCCCTGAATGCATATTTTATAAGGTATTATTTTTCCCATCCTAAATGCATATTTCATTTGATACCATTTACTCACCCTGAAGGCATATTTTATAAGGTATCATTTTCACATTCACATCACATACTTAATTTTACTCATTGTTTTCATATTTGCATTTCGTACTTTGTTTCTTCATTATTTTCACTTTCGTACATCGTACTTAATTTACTCATCATTTTCTCGCACTCATTCCTCATATTGGAATCATATTCATATATTCACCTTTATTTTGTAATTGCTTACTTTTATCGATTTGTCATTCGCTTATTCACATTGTATTCATAATTACATAATTAAACAAAATCAGTTCTTAAAATAAAAGAAAAAGGTGACGAAACCTAGAGTTTGTGCAAAATGTGCTCCTCTACGAGTACCACTTCTAATGTCCCTCCTGAAATTTACAATAACACATCTTGAATTAATACTCAAGCTTTTTAATCCAATCAGCACACTTACTTATTCACTTCATCATATATTTTCACATTTACTTTAAATGTCTAAACATCTCGTCATTTATTTTTGTAGTTCATTAAATGTGCCCACATTTCATCCATTAAGCTTAATGTCTAAGCTTTTTGTCAACTAATTTCATATCCCAATTAAATATCTAAACATTATGTGTAACCATTTTCCATAATACAATTCAATATCCACACATCATGTCAACCATTTACATAATCCAATTCAATATCTAATTATTTTGTCAACTAAACTCAATGTCTAAACTTTTCATCGATGAATTTTAATATCTAAATATCTAAACTTTTTGTCGATAAATTTCAATGTCTAAATGTTTCAGCTTTCCATCCACAAAAATTCATGTCTAACATTTTGTGAAACACATGATAGGGATTGGATTTAAACTATCATATAATTGGCATTTGGACATGCCCAACCTTCTCAATCCAAATCAACAATAGTTCAATCATATAGTAACTCATTTACAAGAACCACAATAACCTTAAATCTATAAATCAACATCATCACATCTAAAATATACAAATCTAATGAGTTTTCCATACTTTTTTCATTTTAAAATATAACAACAATAACTTAAGCTTTTAACAATCCACATTATAGTAGTCAAAACCTATCTTAAGCATTCTCAATATCATTAAAATATCATAATCAACACAATAGTCAAATTTTCAATTCCCCTCAAATTCTCAACCATGAACGACTACTTTAATATCTCAAACTCTATAATTCGTTTCAGTTTTTTTCATTTACTTTCTCTTACGTTGTTTCCCACACCAATCAACCAAAGATTTAGTCAAACTACCAATTCCATACTTAAAATTACATAAACCCTACAATTTAAAATTTTACTAATTACCTTTACTAATCTAACTCTAGTTAACGAGTTCTTAGTGAAAGAGACCAAAAATCCCTCATTTCTTCACTTTCCAACCTTTCTCTCTCTAGCAACACAAAATCCTCCAAATTTTCTCTAGGATTTTCAAGCTAGAATTATTTTTATATATGGGAATCACATAAGACCACCACCATTTCATCTCATTTGATTTGAAAAAAAAAATAAAGAAAGA
>Ga0325401_1004757_pt1 | contig 12870 bp, 15 predicted proteins | sample PopdelMetagenome_FD_205666 | JGI IMG/M metagenome (GOLD analysis project Ga0325401, IMG submission 205666) | Populus deltoides microbial communities from Bellville, Georgia, United States - Xylem-PdKOR-R2 | ecosystem: Host-associated > Plants > Phyllosphere > Stem > Wood/Secondary xylem | place...
TGAGCATCTATTGGGACCATGTATACCAAACCGATGAAGTTTATCTTGAGTTGTGAGTTTCTGTTGGACAGCCATCCATAGAAGAAATGAATGTCTTGGAACAGCATTCTTGAACCACACAATGTCGTGCCATTCAACCATCTGACGATGACGTCTTAGTTGTTCCCAAGCTACTTTGACCGAGAATCTGTGATTTGGCGAATCCAACCAAACTATCTCATCCTTTTGCCCTATCTTAGGATTAGAAATGGAAGCCAAAATTTCAACAGCTTTTGATGATACTTACTTTTGAATTTTTTAGTTTTAACGTGTGAGAGTGATTCTTTCATTCTTCAGTTTTTGAATGAACTAAATCTGACTTATCAAAAATTAACTAGCTTCATGGCATTGTTCTACTCATTACAATAGTGTTGGTGTCTTGGGGCAGGTTGTCATTGTGTCACGCTCCTATCAGATCTATTTCAGCTTTTCGAGATCAAATTTCAATCTTGATTTTGGGTTGTGTGATCAAGAGGTTCACGTTAGTTTGTATCAGAGCTAGGCTCCAAAACAAGGTCATATCCTTCTATAATTTTGATTGTTTTTAGTGTTCCTTTAAGTTTTTCAGTGTTTACGTCCATCTTCTTGTTCTTTGTGTCTGCTTCCTCTAAGAAAAAAACAATAAGGGTTATATTTCATCCTGAATCATATCAGTATATTAAAAATAAATAAAAAAGAAACAGAAAGAGAGAAATTAGATGAAAGTTTAAGGATGAGTCACTTTTTACCGCAGAAACACAACTCTTGATGAACCATATGCAAACCACCTCCAAATCAATTGAAACTTAATATTATGTTTATTGGGGATGCAATTGCATCATATGTCAAATTGGGGCTTATTTTGATATAGTTTACAGGAGGTTATAATTCAAGATTCAATTATGCCGCAAAAACACAACTCTTGGTGAACCATATGCCAACCACCTCCGAATCAATTGAAACATCATATTCTGTCTATTGGGGATAAGATTACATCATATGTAAAATTTGGGATTATTTTGATATAGTTTACTTGAGGTTTTAATTCGAAGTTCAATTCTGCTGTAGAAACACAACTCTTGGTGAACCATAAGCAAACAACATCCAAATCAGTTGAAACTTAGTATTTCGTCTGTAGAGGATGAGATCGCATTATATGTCAACTTTGGGCTTATGTTCATATAGTTTACTTGATGTTTTAATTCGAGGTTCAATTCTGCCGCAGAAACACTACTCTTCGTTGACCATAAGCAAACCACATTAGAATCAATTGAAACTTCAAATTATATGTATTGGAGATGATATAGCACCATATATTAAATATGGGCTTATTTTAATATTGTCTTTGGAGGTTTTAATTGGAGGTTCAATTATGTCGCAAACTGTTCGGGTTTGGATATTTAGACATAATAGAACGACCTATAAATTGATTTTTGTTTTTGTTTTAGTATTATAATACTAAATATTGAATTTAAGGTCATTTTGATATCATTTGGTCTGGGTTTCAATTCTGTTACATAAACATTGCATAACAGGTTAGATTTGCGTCAAGTTTCAAAACGTGATACTTACTGTTTATTTTAGTCCAAATATTTTTGTTTCTATTATATTTGGGTTATCTAGGAGTCAAGTAATTGTTTTCGCTAATATTCACTTCTGTTTTATTTCGCGTCTTCGTTTCGTCTACAATTCGTACGAATTTGCATTGCTACTCACGAAATTGTAATCTTAGTTTTGTTTTGGTTTATTTTCAGTATATTTATTGATTTTTGAGTCTAAAAATTATAATTAGAGTGCGCTGCGAAGGCTACTGACCTTGATTTGTTGATTTCAGTCCCTAAAGAACAAAAAAAAAAAAGCAAATTGTGAGGTAAAAGGCATCGTGAGCTTATTAGAGTGAAAAGCCTTGATTTTTTTTTTGTGTGATACAGTAGAGGTATGAGGATATATTTTGTGTTACGAACCAAATTTTTCAGATTCAAAGAATGTCTGAAAACAACGAATTAGGGACACAAAAGGCTGACTTAGCTTTCCAATTACGAGCAATAAGCCAACAACTCGAGTTGTTGGACGTACAAGGATTTGAAAGATGAGGTGAATTCGATAAAGCAATAGAATAGTGGGGTTGATCGCCGAGGAAATACGGTCCGTATGACCGTATGGAATGTCAGATACAATTTTGAAGAGTTTGTTGATAAAAACGAAGATGCGGGTTAAGATGACTATGAATTTGCATCTGCTGGCCAAGGATCAGGTCTGGATCGAGCATGTCTAGGAGGAATGTGAATTTCCATGAGATGTGGAATTATGAAGATATATGGATGGGACTTGGAAACCATTAAACTGAAAAATTCTTAACTTTCATCGTAAAAATGATCCCGAGGCTTATTTAGATTGGGAAAAAAAGGTAGATTGAATTTTTTATTACCATAGCTATTCTGTACAAAAAAAGGTGAAATTGATGATAATTGAGTTTATGGAGTATGCATTGATTTGGTGGGATCAGATTGTAATCAGTAGGAGGAATGGGGAGCGACCCGTTTAGACTTGGGGGAGATGAAAGTTTTAATGAGGAGATGATTTGTGCCAAACCACTATTACAAAGACTTGTATTTGAAGTTTTAATCAAGGTTATAAGATAGTAGATGAATATCAAAAGACATGGAGATAGCAACGATTCTAGCCAATGTTGTTGAGGATAAAGAAGCCACCATGGCTAGATTTCTTAATGGGTTGAATCAGGACATTGCTAATGTGGTTGAGCTACAACATTATTTGGAGCTAGAGAACATGGTGTCCCTATTAGAACTGAACCACCAAAGGCTCAAGTTAATGTCCCTACTGGTGCCAAAGGTAAATCTAAAACTCAACCTAAACATACACGTGATGTTAAATGTTTCAGGTGTCAAGGACATGGACATTATGCTTCAGAGTGTCCAAACAAAAGAATCATGATGATTAGAGATAATGGTGGTATGGAATCTGAAAGTGGCACATTTGATTGTGAAGACAATCCACTATTGGAGGATAATGATGGGGATGAGTTAACATTACTGGTTAAGGAGTTAGCGTTACTGGAATCTGAAACTGTATTGCAGAGTGTCCTATATCTTGCTGCAATACATTTTACAAATGCTTCGCTAAGATTCTAACTGGTAGAATCAAAGTTGTTTTGCCATCCTTAGTAGGTTTGTATCAGACAGCTTTTATCTCTGGATGAAGAATCAGCGACAACATTCTTTTGTCTCAGGAACTAATGAACGGCTATCATAAATCTATGGGTCCTGCTTGTTGTGCTATGAAAGTAGATCTAATGAAGGTGTATGACTCGGTCCGGTAGGATTTCGTTGAGGCTACATTAATAAAAATGGGATTTCCTCGAACGGTAATTGATTGGATCATGGTTTGTGTTACATCATGTCAATTATCGATCAACATCAATGGTGAGCTTGCAGGTTACTTTCAAGGGAGGAGAGGGCTGAGACAAGGTGATCCACTATCTCCATATTTATTTGTCCTATGTATGGAAATCCTTTCAGGGCTGTTCCGCAAGATGAGTGCCAATCAAAACTTTAAGTTCCATTAGAGATGCAAGAAGGACAAAATTTCTCATCTTTGTTTTGCAGACGACTTGATGATTTTTAGCAAAGGGGATGTAAACTCAATTTGTATGATCAGAAATGTGCTCACAGAGTTCCAAGTTCTATCAGGTCTGTATCCAAATCGAAACAAAAATGACATCTTCTTGAGCGATCTATTAGATGCTGAGAAAGAATAGATTATTCATATTCTTGGGTTTAGAGAGGGGGAGCTTCCTATGAAATATTTGGGAGTGCCCCTTATCTTGTCCAGACTAAAGGCTGTTTATTGTAAGGGCCTCGTGGATCGAATCACATCTATAGTTCGACACTAGACTTGCAGAACACTCTCATATGCAGGACGAGTACAACTGATTAATTCAGTTTTATTTTCCATTCAGGTCTATTGGGTATCTCTCTTCCTCTTACCTGGGCAAGTAATAAAAAATATTGAGCAAATTATGAGATCCTTTCTTTGGTCAGGTTCAGATATGAGAACTACTGGGGCTAAAGTGGTTTGGGATCAGGTATGTCTTCTAAAAAAGAAGGGGAGGGGGCTAGGAATAAAAACGATAACAGAATGGAATAATATTGCTTTGTTGAAACACATATGGAACCTGTGCAATAATAAGAGATGGCTCAATATGGTCTACTTGGATGAGATCCAATCTGTTGCAAGGTAGGAATTTGTAGACAATCAAGGCGCCAGAGAATTGCTCTTGGGCTTGGGGAAAGATCCTAAAGCTCAAATCTTTAGCATGGCCAAAGATGAAGTACGTCATAGGAGATGGCATGACAACCTCTCTATGGTTTGATAATTGGCATCCTCACAGCCCACTCGCAGATTCTTACGGTGAAAGATCATCTACGATTCAGGTATGGGAAATAACGCGAGGGTGAATGTGTTGGTTAGTAACTCAGAATGGAGAATTCCTACCACTTAAGATATTGGCTGGCACCCCATTGTAGAAGTTATTCCTTCCAATCCTAAAATGGAGCAAAAGGATGAGATTGTGTGGTTGGATTCGCCAAAGCACAGATTCTCTGTCAAAGTAGCTTAAGAGCAACTAAGATTTCATAATCAGTTGGTTGATTGGCATGACATTGTGTGGTTCAAGAATGCTGTTCCAAGACATTCGTTTCTTCTATGGGTGGCTGTCCAACAAAAGCTCACAACTCAGGATGGTATACATGGTCCCAATCGGTGCTCACTCTGTCTCTGCAGCAATGAAGATCACAACCACTTGTTCTTTGAGTGCTCTTATTCTAAAGCTATATGGTGGGATGTTTGTGATAGATGTGACATTCCAAGAATGACAAAAGGCGGGGATGAATGGATTCAAAGAGCCACAGTTACTTGGCATGGCAAAAGTTTCGTTAATTTTTCTCGTAAAGTGGGTTTCACAGCTACAGTGTATGATATCTGGCAAGAACGGAATGCAAGGATATTTGCAGGAATGTCTTGTACTCTAAATTTGGTCTTTGATCAAATAGAATGTATCATTCGCGAAAAGCTTGATTTGATGAGGAACGCTCTACCAACAGATGAAAACATAAGGATCCAAAGAACTTGGAGGGTCAATAACGTAGACTCTTAAATTGATATTTAGCTGGTTGTATTGATGTCCCTAACAAGTCTAGTTAGGTCGAGGTGTTCTGATTTATGGCTTCCTGTAGCCATTTGTTGTTTTACATTTTCTTTCATATTGTAAATCTGGGGAATGCCCCTTATAATCTTTGTATCTTCTTCTTTTAATACATGCGTCAACTTACCAAAAAAAAGTTTTTGGTTAAGAAGTCCTTAGTTATAAAGCGAACACTTCAGGTTCAGGTCAAGGAAGATGAAACTAATCAACAAAGGGAGATCTTCCATACGCGTTGTTATGTACAAAGTAAGGTGTGTGGTTTAATTATAGATAGTGGAAGTTATGTTATTGTTTGTAGTACCACCCTTATTAGTAAACTGAATTTGTGTACTGTTAAGCATGCTAAACCATATAAATTGCAATGGTTAAATGTAGTGGTGAAGTGAAAGCGACTAAACAGGTTGTGGTTTTATTTTCGATTGGAAAATATGTTGATGAAGTTCTGTGCGAAGTGGTACCAATGCAAGCAAGTCACCTCTTGTTGGGGAGACCATGGCAATATGATAGAAAGGTAATTCATGATGGGGTTAAAAATAGGTATACCATTGTAAAAGATGGTAAAACCACCACTCTTGTACCTCTTACGCCCAAACAGGTGTATGATGATCAAATAAAAGCTAAAACGTGAGAATGAGGTGATGGAGAGAGAAAATCAAGGTGGAAGAAGCGGAGAGAAGACCATCAGATTCGTCTAGAACCCAAACCACTACAACCCATTCCGCCATCCATCCAAACTGAAACATATATTCAGCCAACACTCCACACAAATTAGACCATTCAACCATTACTCAAAACACCCAAATCTGGCCGAGAGTGGAGGTAAGACAAGAGGAGTGAAGAAAGTCAGGAAGGATGATGAGAATTGTGTGGAAAAACTAAAGAAACAACCTAATTTTTATGCTAGAGAGGGTGAGGTTAGATCTGCATTTTTCACTAACAAGCCAATGATTTTACTTGTTTACAAAGAGGCTTACTTTAATACTAATGATCTTGATCATATTGTGCCTATTGTTGCTATTTTTTTTGTTGCAGGAGTTTGATGATGTGTTCCCCGACGATACTCCTAGCGGATTACAACCATTGAGGGGGATAGAGCATCAGATTGATTTTCTACCCAGAGCTTCCTAACCGACTAGCCTATAAAAGCAATCTTGAGGAGATGAAGGAACTTCAAAGACAAGTTGATGGAGCTTATGGAAAAGGGATACATTTGTGAGAGTATAAGCCCGTGTGTTGATTTTCTTTCATCCTAAGAAGGATGGAACATGGAGGATGTGTGTTGATTGCCGAGCCATCAACAACATAACGGTAAAGTATAGACACCCTATTCCTAGGCTTGATGACATGTTAGATGAGTTATATGGATCCTGCATCGTCATTCTACTCAATTCAATAGTGTTGGTGCCTTGGGGCAGGTTTCCATTGTGTCACACTCCTATCAGACCTATTTTGGCTTTCCAGAATCAGATCTTAATCTTGATTATGGTTTACGTAACCACGTGATCACGAGGTTCGAATCAACGGGTCTATTATGGAGGTTGAATGGTGTTGTAGTGGTTACTGTGGGATGCAGGAACAGATATCGTTGTTGCTACTACTGTGAATGGAAGAGGATAATTGATGATCAACTACAACTACTATGTCATCTAATGTTATTAATGTTACTAGGTTATGGCCAATTAAAGGACCTGAAGTAGTGTCAGTTGAGATGTGGAGGAGTTGATGTATGTTATTCTTGGTGGAAATTTAAAGAGGAAGTGAGAGGGAGACGTCGTGGGTGGAGGGTGAAAGACAATGGGTGTCGCACAACCACTAGTTAACCTCATAATGGAAAGAAGTTGTCACATTTGGTTTAGAAATGGAAGCTCGGGTTGGTTTTCTTGTAGCTTGATAGGAACCTCGTGATCACAACAAAGACATCAATTCTCACAAAGCCAAGTAAATCAGGTTTGATATGAGTGTGACACGAAGATAACTTGTACCCAGGCCCAATACTATTGGAAACAAAAAACCCCCACCCAACGAATATTGATTCGCAAACGAGAAGTATAAGGATGATGCCACGAAGCCAGTTATTCTTCGATAAGCCATTTTCAGTTATTTAGAGAACTAAGGAAGGTAGATTATCCCACCAACAAACAACAAGTGTGGCAAAGAAGAAGTTTTTATTAATCTGAATTATCTAACCCTTACATGTTTGGTTAAGCCTTTATTTATACTGACTCTAAACTTAAAGAAACCCTAATAGACCCCCCTTAGGTGGACTTATATGAAGCCCCCTTACAATTGATCCAAATAAGTAATAATAAGCCAAAAACTAAGAAGCAAATAATAAAAATAATAAAATCCAAAAATTATTATCCTAAATATGCTAGAATCAGATTTGTCACCCTTAAGAAGTCCAAAATAAACTAGGAGAAATCTGATTTGGAAAATTTGTGTTGTTGGCCCCTTTGATGTCCTTGATTAGCTTGGATTTTTTATTTAACTTGGACAGATAAGAAAACAAATTTCCTCATTTGTTGCCGATTCAATTACTTTCCTTCCTAAGTTAGGAAAAACATTGAAAAATCTTCCCCTCTTTAAGAACAAGAGCTGGCCAACTTCCTTACTTAATTAAGAGAATAAATTGCTGACAAAATCCTCAAAGCATTAGGAAAAAAACAAGCCTAACAAGGCTGGTATGGGCTCAGAAATGTCAGCCCCTTGTTCCACACGAATTGAGCTCTTCTTCTTGGACCTGAATTAGATGAATTAAAGGTTGTCCTTGATGCTCTGTAAATGTCACAAGCCTCTCTAGGCCTATCTTGCACCATATGTTTTGAACATGTCCATCCAGTGCTTCTTTAAGTTGCTTTGCCCTAACTCTTGTAATTAGCCTAATTGGCACCTCCAATGGATCGTTAGCATGATTATATTTGGTGTTGGGTTGATCCTCATCATCCCCTCTCTCTTCAAAAGGATTAAACCTCAAATCATCACCTACATCAAATAGAGTAAGATCAGAAACATTAAAGGTAGTACTAACACCATACTCACATGGAAAATCAACTTTATAAGCATTGTCATTGATCCTCTCAAGGATCTGAAATGGCCCATCTCCTCATGGTTGTAGCTTTGATTTCCTATGATTCGGAAATTTCTCATTGCGCATATGTACCCAAACCCAATTGCAGGGTTGAAAGACAACATGTTTGGGCCCTTTATTGGCTTTGGTCGTATACACATGTTTTCTCTTTTCAATCTGTTGCTGCACACTCTCATGAAGTGTCTTCACCACCTGTGCTACCATCCAAACTAACCCTTTCATCAATAGGCAAAGGAATTAAATCCATGGGAGTTAAAGGGTTAAATCCATACACAATTTCAAATGTAGTAGAGTGCAACACTACGATTGTATGCAGACTCTATAAACGACAAAAAATCTTCCCAATTCTTTAATGATTCGATCCGGGCAATGAAAAAACAATTAAGTTTGGGAAGGCACCGCAATACTGGTTAATAGAGGCTATACAAATTTTGTTTTTTACTTCCTTTTGACTTGTGAACTTCCTTTGGGTATGATTCTTTTCTTAAAAGTATGTGGCAGCTTGTTTTGGGAATCTCCTAATTCTACAAAGATCTTTAATGGGCTACAATATAATTTTCAAGTGTGGCAAGGATTCATAAATGCTTCTAAATCCTTTTTGTACAAGGATTCCTTATGCATCCTAGCTACAACTTTCCTCACGTGAGCTGAAAGCAAATGTTGTCCTCACGTGAATTTTCACTCTTCCCATCCTCACATTCCTTTTTTAATTTCATTTGATCATCATACACTTGTTTTGGAGAAAGAGGTACAAGAGTGATGGTTTTACCATACTTTATAATAGTGAACCTATTTGTAAACCCATCATGAATCGTCTTCTTATCAAACTACCATGGACGCCCTAAAAGTAAGTGACTAGCATGTATTGGGACTACATCACACATAACCTCATCAGAATACTTCCTAATAGCAAACACAATCAATACTTGCTTAGTAACCTTCACTTAACCATATTCATTCAACCATTGCAATCTTTATGGCTTAGGATGCTTAATACAACTCAGATTCAATTTCTTCACAAGAGTATCCCTAGTTACATTAACACAACTACCTCCATCGATTATCATGCTACATACCTTGTTTTGGATGTGACATTGAGTGTGATATATGTTTTCCCGTTGCTGATCTACATCATCTTCTTTTATTTGCATTTTCAGCGCATGCCTTATAACCAAAGCCTCTCCCTCAACAGAATATGCAATCTCCTCATCATTACAATCTAGCAAAGGTGGCATCTCTTCACTTTCAGATTCAACCTCCCTATTGTCTCTTGTAAGCATAACTCTTGGGTTTGGACACTAAGATGCAATATGCCCCTTCCCTAAACACTTAAAACATTTAATATCTCTATCATAAGTAGGTTGATATTCAGATTTACCTTTCCCATTCATATAAGCATCCTTTTTGGCCTTAGGTGGTTCGGCCTTTGCATAAAACTTTGGTTGGACAACCCCATCTGATGCGAACCTCGTGATCATGTGGTCATACAACCCACAATCAAGATTGAGATCTGATCCTGGAAAACTGAAATAGGTCTGATAGGAGTGTGACATAATGGAAACCTGACCCAAGGCACCAACACTATTGGATTGAGTAGAATGACGCCACGAAGCCAGTTAATCTTCGATAAGTTAGATTCAGTTCATTCAAGAATTGAAGAATGCAAGAATCACTCTCACACGTTAAAACTGAAAAATTCAGAAGTAATCATCATTAAAGCTGCTGAAATTTTGCCTTACATGAGTTTAAATAGTTCTTGAAAAATTAACCCTAATGGACCCCTTATGTGGACTTAAATGAGGTCCACTCAAAACTGACCCCAAACCCAAAACTGAAAAAGCCCATAACTTAATCCAAACAAGCCTTGGATCCTAACTGAAAACAAAGTATTAAGTAAGCCCAAACAAGCCTTGGGCTGTAGCTAACAAAATAAAATAATAAAAATAATTAATTTGTCATTAAATACCACCAGCCCTTCTTTCCTTGTGTGGTTAAGATGAATAAGGAATCGTTATAAGAAAAGGATTCTGAAACATTAGTGAATCCCTACCACGGTTGGAGATTATATTGCAGCTCATTAAAGATCCTTGTGGAACTAGGAAATTCCCATAACCAGCTGTCAAATCTTTGTAGGAAAAGAATCCTAACCAAATAAGAAGTCCACAAGTCAAATGGAAGTAAATAACAAAATTCGTACAGCCTCTTTTGACTAGTATTGTGGTGACTTCCCAAACGCTGATTGACCTAAAATCTTAACCCATAGTATGACAACATGTCTGGAAAGTCCACATCAAATTTTAGCTCGATCCAACAGTCGGATTGAGAATTATAACTATTGCCGTAAACCTGGACTGTTACGCTTTTTAAGCCAAAATCCGAATCCGACCTTACTTGGATCGTATCACAAGGCTGAACCGTATCACCATTGCTCTTCAAATTCAGCCTCCATGTTGAGGAAGACGTGTACTTCCAACTCTTTATTTGCCTCTCTACTTTTGTTGCCATATGGACCATGTCCTCCAATTCCACACAATGTTGTAATTCTACAACATTCGCAATGTCCCTATTCAACCTATTTAGAAATCTAACCATAGTAGCTTCCCTATCTTCAATCACATTGGCCCGAATCATTGCGATTGACCCAAATAAATAATAATAATCCAAAGACTAAGAAAAATATAATAAAAATAATAAAAATCTGAAAATTACTATCCTAAATATGCTAGAATCAAATTTGTCACCCTAAAAAAGTCCCAAATAAACTAGAAAATCTGATTTAAAGGTATAATTAATTCTGAAGTCTTCTTTCCTTGTTGTAGCTAGGATGAATAAGGAATCCTTGTAAAAATAGGATTTTAAAACATTTATAAATTCTTGCCACACTTAGAAACTATATTGCAGCCCATTAAAAATCCTTGTCTTTCTAGGAGATTCCCAAAACAAGCTGTCATATTCTTTTAAGAAAAGGATCCTTACCAAATAGGAAGTCCACAAGTCAAAAGGAAGTAAATAACAAAATTCATACAACCTCTGTTGACCCGTATTGCGATGCCTTCCCAAAGTCCAATTAACCTAAAATTTTACCTCAAGGTAGGAAAACATGTCAGGAGACTCCACATAAAATTACAGCTCGATTCAATGGTCAGATTGAGAATTATGATTGTTGCCATAAAACTGGATAGTTGCATATTTTATATCAAAATCTGAATTTGACCTTGCCTGGATCATATTAAGAGGTTTGAATGACCCATTTTACATCAACATTAAGCTTTTCATTGTCTTTTACAAAAGCATTCGATAACTCATTTTGGATTTGTTAAAACTCGAGTTAGAGAGGTGAGTAAAGAGATATTGTTTCTAGACTTCTTTTTTTAGAATTGGTCTTACTTGTTTAATTATGATCAATCTAATGGTGGTCGTATTTGAGTATGTTGGGACCCTAATGTGTTGAAGGTTGATCTTTTAGGTAGTTTGGATCAGATTATTCATGTCAATCTCCTTCAATGCTTCCTTTGTCTATGAGATAATTGTTCATCTAAATGAGGGGCTTTGTGAGCTGAAATTGCTAACCATAGTATTGTTTGGGAGACTATTTTATGGCTTATGTTGGGAGATTTTAATGCTATTTGATCACTCGCTGAGAATATTAGTGGCACTACATCATGATTGGGGTGGCAAAATGACCTCAACAATTGAGTGATTCAGTCATGTTTTCCGATCTTAGATTCACGGGTTCTAGATTCACTTGGACTAATCGACAATGTAACAATACTATCTTGAAGAAGTTAGATCAGGTTCTTGTTAATGTCAAATGGAATTGTTAATTTATAGGTTCAGAAACTTGCTTTCTACCATTTCGGTATCTTAGATCACCCTCTTATGTTAGTTAAAATGGCAAGTTTGTCGAAAAGAAGATTCCATTCAAGTTTTTTGATTTTGGGGTTGACCATCTTCTTTTTCTCCCCCTGATTTGTGATGTGCATCATGGGAATTATAATCCATATTGTAAAGCTAAAACTAATATGCAAGAGGATTCAGATGGTCCAATGACAAGAGCAAGAGCGAAACAACTACAATTGGAACTTGGAGATGGGAAAAGCTCTTAATGGTTCTTTTGATGCTGGGCTACTTGAATTTGGGTTGATATGCAAATAAGTGAAGGAATTGATGCTGTTTATGGTTAAAACAGCAAATGAATTTCAACCTAAATTTGAAGTCATCCATTGCATGTGAAAACAAGACTAATCTAGGTGGATTTCAGGTTCAGAACATGTTCTTTCTAGATTGTCCAACCATGATTGCATTGGACTTTTATGTAAGAAGATATGGTTGTTTTAAATTTGGTCTGTTTATGTTAGAAAGGTTAAAAAACATGTGCTAGTTAATTTGTCTACATTAGTTTGTCAAAATCTATTTTTTGGGCTTGACTTCTACCATGTTGAATTTTTCCTAACTTTGGAGGGATGTTCCAGTTATAAATATAGTATCAGAATATGTAATAAAGGACTTTTGGCCAATATTTGAAACTTAATTCACAGAA
>Ga0325401_1004758_pt1 | contig 12866 bp, 10 predicted proteins | sample PopdelMetagenome_FD_205666 | JGI IMG/M metagenome (GOLD analysis project Ga0325401, IMG submission 205666) | Populus deltoides microbial communities from Bellville, Georgia, United States - Xylem-PdKOR-R2 | ecosystem: Host-associated > Plants > Phyllosphere > Stem > Wood/Secondary xylem | place...
GCATGGTTTAATGCCTTCCTCATACAAAATCAAAATCATAGCCATTCTTGGCTCTTCTACTTCCACAATACCATGAATACTACAAATCTCCCCCTCTGGTTCTTTCAATGGTGAGACTTTTATGGTTGTCATGATGATTACCTTAAAGAACATCCTTTAGTTGAAAATGGTTATCTACATTTCAAAAACAATTTCCAACTAGCTCCCTCTGAAAGAAAGTTTTCTTCCCTCCTTATCTTCTGTACAAAATTTTTTGTTCCGTGGGTATGTTCATGGTTCTTTGATTATAATTTACAAAATGGACATCCAGTACTTATTCGCAAATTCAAAATCAAGTGGTGGGATTCCTTTGCAGCTGAGTCCAAAAGTTCAAAATTAGCTGTTACGGAATGGTTACAAAAACATCAAACAACTCCCATCATCGATCCTCATCCTCAATCAAAGTTCTTAGCCAGAAAGGCCCAAACGCCAGCTCTCCGTGCCTCTGCTAGAACTGAGGAAGAACACCTACAAATAGTACAAGGCATTATACAAAGCCAAGACCCAGAAATGGTCTTGTCCCAATCCAGCTCATCTGGCTCAACATCTCCTGCCATTTCCCTCGGCAATGATAATGAAGAAGACTGTTTTGGTATCCTGTCGTCTATCACGCGATGTTAAAAAAAAAAGTATTTCAGGTCTTTTTAAAGGCTCATCTGTTTAGAGCCCATTTCTTTTAGACTCAGATGTTTTGAGTCCTTTTATTTTCGGCCTACCTGTTTTAAGGCCTTTTTCTACAAAAGTTACCAGTTACTACAAATCTAGTGTCGGTGGCAAGACGACAACAAACGAAGCTCAACCAAAAACGTGGACAATTTCCATTATGTCGCCATTCAATCAAGGCAGACAACACCACATGGGCTTCTATAGGTTCTACCAAATGCCACATGGGTTCACATGGGTCCTGAAGAACTTCTCCAATAGGACAATTTGGCCTCTTCCATGCCAACTCGCCTATAAAAGGCCACTTCAAAACCCTTAGAGGGCGGACTAATCTTTCTCCTAGAAAATTTTAAACTTCCCTAAAAATTTGTAACCCATTCTCCTCTGTAACCAATATCTCCTGTCTTAATTTTGTTACAAATTTAAGTAAGATAATCTTATTTTTATCTATGTTTTTGTTATATCTGTTGTTGTTCTTTTTTACTTTTAAGTATGCTCTGTGTTTGATCAAGGATCCTGACATTGTTGGTCTTGCCTTGATCATTCGCATCAGAAATCTGTTTATATTGTTCATTTCTTTGTTCTTGTTCTTTTATACAATCAGTATATAGGCTGGAAACCTGTGACCCGATCTTTTAAGATCATTCTCAGGTATAACAACGCCACGTACTGTTTATTATTTATCGTACTGTTTAGTATTTATCTGTTTACTATTTATATGGTGTATATATATATATATATATTATTTGCAATTTATATAGTTGATCTCCTTGTGGATTGACCCCGGTCTTGCCGGGTTATTTATTACTTTGACACTCCTGCACTTGGGATAAGACATCAACTCTTTGATCGTGTCAAGTTTTAGCGTCATTGCCAGGGAGGTAAATTACTGTATAACTTTTATTTTATTTTATTTTATTTTCACTTTTCTCTTATCTAACTTTTTTCTGCACTTGCATGAGAGTTTGGTCATCATATTAAGTGGTAGACTTTCTAGGAAATCCTCATCTTCATCTAAAAACATGGCCAAAGAGGCCAGTCACTTTATAACGAGAATAATGAGAATAATCGTGTTAGAACAGTAAGAGACCACATGAATCCAACAAGAATAAGTGCAACATCATGTATAGTTTTTTCTCCTAATGCATCTCACTTTAATTTTAAGCCAGACATTATTCAACTTTTACCTTCTTTTCATGGCTTAGATCTAGAAAATCCATACTTGCATTTGAAAGAATTTGAAGAGGTTTATAACACTTATAATGACTTAAATTGTACCATGAATACCATCAGATTAAAGCTTTTTTCTTTTTTATTAAAAGATAAAGCTAAAACATGGCTACAATTTGACAATTGTTTTTATCATTGTTTAATCCTCACATTAATCTTAAATTTCAAAGATCTATTTAATTATTTGTTGTATTATATATATATATATATTATTTGCAATTTATATAGTTGACCTTCTTGTGGATCGACCCCGGTCTTGCCGGATTATTTATTACTTTAACACTCCTACACTTGGGATAAGACATCAACTCTTTGATCGTGTCAAGTTTTTAGCGTCATTGTCAGGGAGGTAAATTACTGTATAACTTTTATTTTGTTTTCTTTTCTTTTCACTTTTCTCTTATCTAACTTTTTTCTGCACTTGCATGAGAGTTTGGTCATCATATTAAGTGATAGACTTTCTAGGAAATCCTCATCTTCATCTAAAAACATGGCCGAAAAGGCCAGTCACTTCATAACGAGAATAACGAGAATAATCGTGTTAGAACAGTAAGAGACCACATGAATCTAACAAGAACAAGTGCAACATCATGTATAGTTTTTTCTCCTAGTGCATCTCACTTTAATTTTAAGCCAGATATTATTCAACTTCTACCTTCTTTTTATGGCTTAGATCTAGAAAATCTATACTTGCATTTGAAAGAATTTGAAGAGGTTTGTAACACCTATAATGACTTAAAGCTTTTTCCTTTTTCATTAAAAGATAAAGCTAAAACATAGCTACAGAATCTTAGGTCAGAATCCATTTGTGCTTGGGATGAAATGAAACTCAAGGATATGTTTTATAGTAACCATATCAACAGCCAATAAGTCTTTCTTTCAGTAATTTTTTAATATTTTATATTTTTCTCATTTCACCCATTAATATTGTCATTATTTGCCCAACCATAGTTATCATTTCTTTCTTTATATTTGAACTGTTTCTGTTTAAATCCTGAACTGTCATTGTCTAGACATTGAACCGTTACTTTCCGACCTCTCCTCAGATTTTTAACTATATCTTGAGTTATAAAACTCTATTTCAAGCGAGATTGGTCTCGTTGGAAAGCTAAAACATGAGGCTACAAGTTCTCTAAAGGAAGAAGAACCCAGTTTTGCCTCCAAGGTAGTCAGAATTGCTTATCAACAAACCAGACCTATTACCCTACAGGGTCTGTCATGACCCAGTCTCGGTTGGTGACCTATAGCTGGAGTTCTATAACTCCAAATTAAGCAAGACTAATTTCCTTAGTTAGTCAACATCTAAAACTACAATTTCTATAAGGAATCGGATCCTAATTCCTTCATCCTCCTACCCGAAATCCCTCTGAAAGTCAAGAGACGAAACTGTCCAGATTCGTCAACCTTTCCATTTACACACAACACATGAAGTTATTTAATTTAGCAACTCATACTTTTTCCTCAATTCAAGTCTAAAAACTCTAAACTATAATTCAACATCTAGGCATCAATTTATAATCGACTTTGAAACGACTTATAAGACCATGTTTAGAACACCTTACCCGGTACGAATCAAGGTTTCGATCTTCAACTCCCTCCTTTTCTTTCTAATAACAGCTGGCCCTCCCCTCTTCTCTTCTTGTTCAAATTTTCTAATTAATCCCTTGCCCACTAGTGTTTATTCTACGTATAACCCTTAATCTTGGATGGGTTCTTAAAATTTTGGTGTTTCTCTCTTGATTTGTAAAAATGGATACAAAAACTCCCTCTTTTCTTTCTTTATGATAGCTGCAAATTTTTTTTTCTATTCTTATTTGCATTTAGGCCCAATTTTCTTTAAGTGGATTTGTTTTGCCCCCACTTCTTTTTAGTTTAGTTTATTTTTTTAATTTAATCTAGCCTTGATTTTCCCGGGATTTACAACCCTAATCGGAAGGACTGGTCTTTAAGACTTAATGATACACTATGGGCTTATCAAACTGCTTTTAAAACATCATTAGGTATGTCACCTTATAGGTTGTTTATGGAAAATCTTGTCACTTGCCTATGCAACTTGAACATAAAGCTTATTGGCTTATTAAAGCTTTCAATTCAAAACTTGATGATGTTAGCCAGCTGCGTAAGTTACAAATAAATGAGCTTAAGGAAATAAGAAATGATGCATATGAGAATTCAAAATTTCATAAAGCAAGAATCAAAGAGTTTCATGATAAGAGAATCTTGAGAAAAACATTTGATGTTGGTCAAGAAGTTTTGCTTTATAATTCTCGACTCCACTTATTTCCTAGAAAGTTAAGATCAAGATGGAGCGGTCCATTTATTGTGAAACATTTCCCATAGAGGGCATTTAAGTCATTCTTGAACGTAAAATCAAGGAAAGATGTGAGCCACAATCACAACTACTTGTACATATACATGTTCTAAAAAAAAAGTGACTCCAGCTAGCCTACATATAGGTGGAATGATTGCATTTTCAATTTCTCATCTATAAAATCTTATATTCCTTCCCTTCATTTCTATTCAACCCATACATTTAACATATATAGAAGTGTGTAGAAATGGCATGTTCCTCAGGTCATCAAATAAAAAATATTTGTGTTTTTGGTGGATCCAGTCCTGGGAAAGAAAAGGAGTTTTTAGAATCAACAAATCATCTTGGTCAGGTACTAGCTGAGAGAAAGATTCATTTAGTATATGAGGGAGGCAACCTTGGGTTAATGGGAGTATGTCAACAACTGCATTTTTAAGAGGCAGTCAAGTTTTGGGTGTCATTCCAAAAGCTTTAGCCAAAGTGGATCTCATTAGAAAAATAGTTGGAGAGGAACTACAGGTCTTCTCAATGTCTTAACGAATGACTGCAATGTTTGAACATGCTGACACCTTCATTGCTTTAGCAAGTGGTTTGAGCACAATAGAAGAGATATTTCCTATTTTCTTTTGGGCCCAATTGAACATTCACTAGAAACATATAGGTTTGTTAAATGTTAATGGTTTTTATGTTAATTTGTTGTCTTTTCTTGATTATGTTGTGGAACAAAAATTTCTAACATCTTCGACACGACAAATCATAATCTCTACTGCTACTGCTGAACAACTGATTGATCAATTGCAATCTTTCATTCCTATAATTGATTTCTTCGTGAGTCGAATAGACTGGTCAAACAGGGAAAGTCGTAAAAAGCTTAGATTGGATTTGAGCCTTAGTTAGTAAAAACTTGTGTCTTTTGGTTTTATTAATAGTATAATATTTTTTTCTATTTTGTTATTTCTTATTTTTGTTTAAGTATGTTTCAGGTTTGTCAATAGTTGCTGCTTCAGGAGATGTCTTCTATACTCTACCTTTCTACCTTAAAACATTGAGGACAATTTCTCATTTTGGTTGGGGGGAAAGGGTAGTAATCGTAAGTAAAAAAAAAACCTTTTTATTGTTATTAAAGCCATTCAAAAATAAAAACTTTTTGTTGTTATTGTTAAGATGGTAGAGTAAGGAGTATTGACTCTTGAGACACATCTTAGTAAATATTCATAACAAGGTCTATTACACACTTCTTGAAATATTCAGGTTTACACACATACTGTAACATATGATTATGGGTTGCACATTGGATTATTACATTATTTATGTTTTTTTTTTTGTTAAAGATAACTAAGGGAAAGGGATAATATATAATTTTCTTAAAAAAAAGAAGAAAAAAGGGTAATAAATATAATAAAATAAATAAATAAAAATATAGATAAGGTTGGTTTCGTAGTCTCCCTAACCTAAGCAATTAAGCTCGAAGGGGTGTTTTAACACCTAATATCCTAAAGTCAATTGACTTGGGAGCTATTGGCTTAGTGCTTGTTACATGAGTTGAGGAGAAAAGCTTAAGGGAATCAAACATTGCACTATCTATATTTTAATATCTACAACCCGAGTTACTAAGCTCATAAGGGTGTATCAACACATAATGCCATAAAACTAACTGGTGTAGAAGTCATTAGCCTAAAGGCCGTTACATGGGTTAAAGATGCATTGTGTTTTAAGTTATATATGTGTGTGTGTGTGTGTGTGTGTGTATAAAAGAAGATAATAATCTCAATCCAAGGAAGTTTACCTTAGAAAAACATTAGAAAATATTTGTGTTTTCTTCCAAGTAAAGCACCACAACTGATGCAACCATATTATTCGATAGTTTCACCCACATTTAATTAGTGTTTTACCTATTTTTTATATATAAAATGCCTTGATATTCTTTGTTTTATGTTTTGAAGGCACTTTTGGATGAAAGATGCAAAAAGGAGTAAATTGAAGATAATTGACAGATTTGACTTTTAGTCGATGTTTTGTGCAGAGCGTGAGCTCTAGAGGTTGAAATGAAGTGATTACAGTGGCATTAAAAAGCTAACATTCATAAATTTTTGGAAATCTAAGGCAAGATAATAAAATAGGAAAGAGCATGGAAATCGCAGCCTTCAAAGTCAAATCTCGCAATCTACCAATGTTGACCTTTGTCCATTCTGACTTGAATATCTGAAGCTACAGAAGTCCAATTGATGAAAACTCAATCATTTTGGATTCCTAACTCAAAGGCCTATAAACACTCCAAATTTCAGCTAAAAAAATGTCAGATGAGGGAGATATGAGTTTTCAAAGATGACAATTGAATTCTGCCAGCAAACAGGTTTCGTGAAGAAACGAGTCCAAATTATGTTCTGAAGCATCTAAATTGATATCCAAGTTTTTATTTTAGCAATTTAGCTCCTCTAAGTCAAAGCTTGAAGATTTCATGCAAGGCTATTTTTCCTTTTTTAGAAAAATAGTTATTGAAGTACATAAATGTAAACAGTCTACTTAAGGGAGGACTATTTTGTAAAATAGAGACTAGGGTTTCATAGGATATAAAAAAAAATGAGAGAAGAGAAGAGGGCAGCCAGCCAAGAGGAGAAAAACGCCCCCCTCCTCTAAGAAACTCAAAATTATGCATTATTCCTTCTTTTTTATTAGTTTTTCAACAAACATGCAAGGCTAAACACTTTTTCTTGGTTGCAAGGACACGAAAACCTTCAGATTTCAAGAATTGTGAGATTTTTTTACCTTTTCTTTTCAGTTTATATGATGATTATGTTTGTTCTCCTATACTTATTTTTCCTATGATTTTTTATTTTAATTGCTAGAGCGGACTCTAAGTTATTATTGTAGACAATCTATTGCTAAGTTTGATATCAAAACCAGAGTTGTGGTATATGAACTTGTGAAGCAACTGAGTTTAATAATTGTGGTGGATCTACGTTATTAATCTTAGGAAGAACATTCAATCAAATCAAATATAAACTGCGGACAATTATGTTTTCTTAATTAATCAACTTATCTAGTGCTTAAGGCTGCCATTGATTAAATTACTAGTGTGGACATTGTGGTTGTTTGATGTTAGGGTTAGTTATATGACAGATCTGTTAACTAACCAATGTTAAGAAAGATAAATATTTAGAATATAAATTGATGTTTCATTTCAATGATCAGTTCTGATTTCTGTAGGTGGATGTGTGCTTGCGACCAAGGTTTGTTCTCTTGATAATTTTCTGATTTTATTAAATTTTGTTTGATTGTTTTCTGTTTTCTTTTGCTTTAGCCTAAATAACATCCAAACCCCCCCCAAATTGCATATCATCTAGCATAAAAATCTGACTTGAATCTTCCTCTTCGGATCGACCACTTGCTTGCTCTATACTATCTTGTGTGTTGTGTTTGAAGTTAGGGTAATTAATTTGTGCGACCGCGACATCGCAACAGTAACTATGTGTGGATATATTGAGCACAAAAGAAAAGTTTATTAATATCTTGATTAACAAGTATGAAACAGATATATAAATTTAATGAAAGTTTATTTATTTGGATAGATTAATAGAAGTTAAATGATAAATGCCTTGCTTTCTGAATTTTGTAAATTGTTTTTCTACTTTAACGCTTTAATTACTAAAGACTAGTAATAAACTAGTTAGGGGTGTAATTAGTACTTAAAAATGCATTCTCATTAAGGCTTTATATCATCATATTGCACTTAAAGTATCATTAAATTCCCTAACTTAAGCATTTTTTATAATAACAAGTCTGATAATATAAGATAGCTTTAATTTATGGTAAATGCTCATTTTAAATGTAGGCATATCTCACAATTCAAAGGATTGATTGATGTGAGTAACTATTGAAAATGAAAGGACAAAGAAAGGGCTAAGTTTAGAAAAGAGATGCCGGTTCAATTCAAACTGGAACACCATTCAGTCATTGGGTCATATCTGGAGCTGTAGATCTTGGATTTTAGTCTTGTTTATATGGCTAGAAAGCTAAGACATAGGCCTAAAACATTCATGAAGAGTCCAGGACTCAATTTTGCCGTGTTAGAGTCCAAATCTTAGCATCAAAAGAGAAGTCTGAATTTGTCCTGCAGCCCAGACACTGTTCAATGTTCAGTCCATATCTTGGGTTCTAGAAGTCCAAATGAGCTTATTCTTATTTAGGTGGAAAGATGATACAGATTCCTACAACTTTCATGAGGACCACTTTGCCAAATTCTGATTGTGGCAATGTAATGTTCAAGTTTTATTTTCATTAATCTCTTATTTATGCTTTTCATTTCGTTTACTACTCTTAGTTAACTTATATCATAATTATGATCTTATCTTATTTATTTATGTTCTTCTTCTTCATTATGTCTAGCTAAGTTAATTGTGTCAAGGTGAAAAGGTTTCACTAATGGTGTTAGAATATGTATAATATAAACTCAACATGGACTTCAATGTTTATATCCAAGAAAGTTTGTTATTAATATGTCTTATCCTTTTATCTTACTAATTTTTAATACCTTCCTTGTTAAATGATTAATCTAGATTTGTGTTGTATAACACTTGGTACAATAAATGGCTGATCCTTCATAGTCTTCGGCCGACATCGTTGTTATGGGAGGAACTTGATTGGTTGTTAACATAAGTTAGCATCATGAATTCCTGACAATATTTAAAAATATGGTGTTACTAAAATAAGATAATTAATATGATCAAGTTAAAAATTTATAATGAACTATTAAGGATAATCATCCGATTGGAACCTCCTTTGTGTGTGGTTTCCAGTTGAGTAATAAAAAGATTTTATACTGTACTTATTTCTAATACCATTAGTGGATCCTCTAACCTTGACAACTATTTTTTTCATTGTTTAATGCTCACATTAATCTCACATCTCAAAGTTCTATTTAATTCTCTGTTTTATTATATTATATATATTATTTGTAATTTATATAGTTGACCTCTCTGTGGATCGACTCCGGTCTTGTCGGGTTATTTATTACTTTGACACTCCTGCACTTGAGATAAGATATCAACTCTTTGATCGTGTCAGCAACGAATCACAATTTTGCTGCAGACAATACAACTTTGGGAGCAAATTATAAATTCACTGCAAAACACTCAATTCGGCAGCAAATGCTAATTCGTTGCAGATAACTCAGTTTCAGCAGCGAATCACAAATTCGCTGCAGACAATTCAACTTCGACAGCGAATAATAAATTCATTGTAGAACACATAATTTTTCACTAGGTTCCAGCAAACTCGCATGATTTCAGCATGAACACACACATACGTATGTAATAATCAATCCTAACACATAAACTGTCACTAAATTCCAGCAGAATACACACATGCAATAATCAATTCCAGCACATAATCTTTCATCAAATTCCAGCATAACAACACATTGAAACCATCGATTCCAGCATATAATCTTTTAACAAATCCCAGCAGAACACACACATGCAAGTTATCTAACCCCATAGCTAAGGCATCAATGCTTGAGTGCATCAATGCCAAATTCCAACAACTTTCATGAAGAACACTTCGCCAAATTCTGATTGCAACAATGTCATTTCATCCAGCCAAAATTCTTAAGTGCTGCTGTCCACCAAGTCCACTAAATCAATAGTTGACCACTACATCAATAATCAATTACCAAATGAATAGTTTCGAATTCTAGCCTTTAAAAGAAGGCATTTGCCATTCATTTGGGCATCTTGGTTTTCAGATCAACATCATTTTCTTGCTTTCTCTGTTTGTAATGTTCAAGTTTTATTTCATGTTTTATTTTCATTAATCTCTTGTTTATGCTTTTCATTTCCTTTACTACTCTTAGTTAACTTATATCATAATTATGTTCTTATCTTGTTTATTTATGCTCTTTTTCTTTATTATATTTAGCTAAGTTAATTATGTCAAGGTGAAAAGGTTTCACTAATGGTGTTAGAATATGTATAATATAAACTCAACATGGACTTCAATGTTTATATCCAAGAAAGTTTGTTATTAATATGTCTTATCCTTTTATCTTACTCATTTTTAATACCTTACTTGTTAAATGATTAATCTAGATTTGTGTTGTATAACACTTGGTACAATAAATGTCTAATCCTTCATAGTCTTCAGCCGACATCGCTGTTATGAGAGGAACTTGATTGGTTGTTAATATAAGTTAGTATCATGAATTCCCGACAATATTTAAAAGTATGGTGTTACTAAAATAAGATAATTAATATGATCATGTTAAAAATTTATAATGAACTACTAAGGATAATCATCCGATTGGAACCTCCTTTGTGCGTGGTTTCCTAGGGTACTGCATGAGAAGAGAGCTAGATAAAAGGAGAAGTGACCAAAAACATGTCGGGAGCTGGAGCCTAGACCTTCCTCTAGAATCGACAGCAGTCATGGCTGTAGTACGCACAGCCCTCCTCCAAGCAGAAAACCAAACCTAACCAGCCTGCATACTACTTTCCCTGAGCGTGGAGTGAGAAGTGAGTAAGAAGAAGTAGACAAAACCAAAAACCTAGGAGAAAGAGTAGCCTAGAGGTCGGCTGGACAACAAGAGAGGGAAGGAACAAAACCTAAAAAGAGAGGGAGAGCAGGCCATCGCAACCTCTATTGAACTTGTTAAATTCGTGAGGTATGAACCATACTATTCCTCCATTTGTTCTTGGGGCCTTAGAACTGAAAAGGGAAAAGAAAACCTAAAGTAAATAGCCTAAGATTCTCACACCAACTGTTAAGGAAAACTAGATAAGGATGAGGGATGAAAATGGAGCTGAATGGGGGACCTAATTTCAGAACATTTAACAGAGGAAATGTATAATTTTGAATGCAAAAAAGTTAGAGACGTGGCCGACCATGGTGAGGGCCGGACAGAACATAGATTAAAGGGATAAAAGTAAAGATGATGATCTTGTTAGAGTTGCTTATTTATGTGAAACCGAAATAGAATTATAAATGTGTTAATGTCATGAATTCTGCATACGTGGTTGAGGAACTTGTATGAAAATGTGCTGGTAGATGTTAAGTGCAAAAAAACATGTGTGTTTGTAGCTTTAAAAGCATGATACAACCGAAATAGGAATCTAATGAAAAAGTATGTGCTGGAATTGAATTTGCATGTGTGTTCGTGCTAAAATTGTATGATTCTGCTCGGTCCAAGAAATGAACTGTGTTGTCGGCAGCGAATCAGGTGTTCGCTGCTGAATTTGTGTTGTCCGCAGCGAATCGAGTTTTCACTGCTGAATTTGTGTTGTCCGTAGCGAATCAGGTGTTCGTTGCCAAATTATGTTGTTCGCAATAAATCAGGTGTTCGCTGCTGAATTTGTGTTGTCCATAGCGAATCAGGTTTTCCCTGCTGAATTATGTTGTCCCCAGCGAATCAAGTTTTTCTGCCGAAGTTGTGTTGTTTGTAGCAAATCTGCGTTCGTTGTCGAAGTTGTGTTGTCTGCATCGGAAGTGTGATTCAATGTCGAAATTGAGTTGCCTGCAGTGAATTAGCATTCGCTGTCAAAAGCGTGTTGGCTGCAGCGAAGTAGCTTTTGTTGCTGAAATTGTGCTACCTGCAACGAAACAGTTTTTGCTGCTGAATTGTGTTGCCGATAGCGAACTAGTTTTTGCTACTGAAGTGTGCGGCCTGCAGCAAACCAGTTTTGTTGCCGAATTATGTGGCCAGCAGCAAATCAGTTTCGCTGCTGATTTTCTACAATAGACCCCCCGAGCATAAATGACTTAAATGCTTGTAACAATTTCATTTTATGATGGTGTAAAATGTGGAACACTTGAATGTGAACATATGAACTCTTGATACAAGTATGGTGATAAATGTGATTTAAAGATACAAATGTACTGATCTGTGTCCATTGATGTCTTAGGTAGTGTGGTCGGGATCGGACCATCGCCAGGACAAGGACAACCCGCAAGTGGAGTAGGTAGGTGGTTTCCACCTTTTTCTCATATGATGTTTATGTTTCGAAATGATTTACTTATGATGATATTTTATTAAATCCTTGTTGAATGATGAAACGACGATAAGTGTTTGATTGAATTGTTAATGATTGTCGAAACGACTATGAAATGTGATAGAGTTCTTGATGAATGTTGAAACAATGATGAAAATGTTAATGTTCTAAAATGATCCATTTGAAGTGGATATATTATTATGTTGTGATGAATATTAAACCAAATATGAGATGTTGATTGGGTTACTATGAATTTGGGCTGTTGATGAATGGTAGTATGAGTATTACGAAGGATCTACCAGTGTATTATACTAAAAGTAATTGTGACGAATGGTTTTACGAGTATTACGAAGGATCTACTATTTTATTATATTGATTGTAATTATGACGAATGTATTACGAAGGATCTACCGTTGTATTATATTAAATGAAATTGTCACAAATTGTTGTACGAGTATTACGAAAGATCTACCGTTGTACTGAATGTTAATTATCATGAATGGTTATTGATTAATACTTAAAAGTGCATTTTTATCAAGGTTTTATATCATCATTTTGCACTTGAAGTATTAATAACTCCTTAACTAGAGCATGTTTTATAATAACAGATCTGATAATATAAGATAGCTTTAATTTATGGT
>Ga0325401_1004759_pt1 | contig 12866 bp, 15 predicted proteins | sample PopdelMetagenome_FD_205666 | JGI IMG/M metagenome (GOLD analysis project Ga0325401, IMG submission 205666) | Populus deltoides microbial communities from Bellville, Georgia, United States - Xylem-PdKOR-R2 | ecosystem: Host-associated > Plants > Phyllosphere > Stem > Wood/Secondary xylem | place...
AAAATATTTTTAAAAATAAATTAATAAACAACTTTAACACTAACAAAACAATACATTAGAATTCGTTATCAAGCCAACTGGTACTTATTTGAAAAAAAGTAAAATAAAATATAAAAAATAAGTAACAAAGTCATAAGGGCGGCCTTTTCTTTTCCCTTTCCTTTTTTTACTTCTTGTTTGCTTTCCTTTTTAAAAAGTGAAGCCTACCCACCTCTGCATCTTCCATTTAAATTCATAGAAAAAGTATCATTCTGTCTCTCTGTGAATGAACAGTCGAATTCTCTCAAAAAAAAAAAAAAAAAAATTCAATCTTGGCTAGTTTAAGTTTCATCTGATCTAAGAATCTCAAAAACCCATCTCTCACCTCTCATTTATTTGCTGTATTTAAGTATTTTCATGATCTGTAAGTCCCCAAGTTTCTCCCTTCTTGTCTCCATTTTAGCTTTTCTTTAACCCCAAAAGATATTAGAGAGCTAGGGTTTCATTTTCATGTTTCTCTAGCTCTTTACTTTGACTTCTTAGCAGTACTATTGTGTATGCTTTGTTGTTTCAGTCTTTGCCTTTTGCTTATGTGTGTTTTCTCTGATTATGATGTGATTAACCTTTTTTAGGAACTTTTTTGGTATTTGTTTATAGTTGTTTCTGCTGTTTTTGATCGCCGTCAAAGCTTATAATAGTTAAAGGTTTTCCTTTTGATTTCGTGGATGACTGTAGAAAATATTTTTTTGATCTTTAGCTTCTTGCCATTTTTTATGTTATCTCAGCTCTTTTTGTTGACTGTAACTGCCTGTTTGATTGCTGAGAAAAACTCAGGAAAATTAGGAGAAAAATTAACATGAGAATTTCTTTCTTTCCTTCTTTTTTGAAGTTTTGATTCTCTTACTAATGAAAGATTAAAAGTCCTTTTTTTTTAAGCAAGTAAAAAGGGTTACTTTTTTTTCCCCCTCTGACTAGTTACTTGACTGGATTAATTTCGGTAGGTTAACGCTGACCTGCATTTCGCTTTTTTTTTTTTGTTGAGAAATGCTTTTATATTGATTATCCAATTAATCCATTTCTGTTAATATTACCTATTTGGTTGTCAAACAGGGTAGTCATATTGAGACAATGACCAGGGTAACCCGTGATTTTGGAGATACTATGCAAAAAGATGCTGTCCCAGCTGTATCAGCTGATGTTGCATTTGCTTCTAGTCGGTTTCCTAATTACAAAATTGGAGCTAACAATCAGATTGTGGATGCAAAAGATAGCCCAAAAGTATTGTCCATGAAGGAGGTTGTGGCACGCGAGACTGCTTTACTTTTGGAACAGCAGAAACGCCTCTCTGTCCGTGACCTTGCCAATAAATTTGAAAAGGGATTGGCTGCTGCTGCCAAGTTGTCAGAAGAGGTTAAGTTTCTTTTAAGTTGTATTTAACATTTTGTTTTGTTTCTGGAAGCTTGATTTGTTTTGCTTTAGATGGATTGTCTAATTTTTGAATAACTTGACCTCCTCAATTGTCTGTTACTTTACCCTTTTGGTTGCAGAGAAATTTAAGTTTGGTTAGGGAAATAGTTTTCAAACTTATTCTTCATGTTATTTTTCAACCATGCCAATTGGAAGTAATAAATTCAGCCGACCGATTACATGGTTTTGTCTACTTCTTTTTTTCTTGTCAATTGAGTGGAGCATCAATTAATTGTGGAAAAAAGTTGGAAGTCGGTTGTTTGTTTCTCCATTTCTCAAGCTTTAAAACTTTGGAGTTATTAATTTGCTAAAGAGAATGGATGATATAAGAAATCAAATTATAAGCTATTCAACTTTTGATTACAGGCTAGGCTCAGAGAGGCAGCTTCATTAGAGAAACATGTTCTATTGAAGAAGCTTAGGGATGCGCTAGAATCATTAAAAGGACGAGTGGCAGGTAGAAACAAGGATGATGTGGAAGAGGCTATTGCCATGGTTGGTCTTACTTCACTGCTGCTTTTATCAAATTTCCCATCCAAAAATTTTGATTTCATGTGTAACTTAATGAATTGGTTCTGCTGCCATTGAGTACTTAAAGATTTATGTGGAAGATAAATTATGGTCAATTCTTCTAGGTGGAAGCATTGGCAGTTCAGCTGACTCATAGGGAAGGAGAGTTGATTCAAGAAAAAGCAGAAGTAAAGAAGCTAGCAAATTTCCTCAAGCAGGTAATCTAGTCTTTGATGAAATTTAACAAATTTTTCTTAAGCTAGCAAATTCCATTCAGCAAGTTTTCTTATATATATATATATATATATATATATATATATATTTTTTTTTTTTTTTAATTTGAGAATCTGAGTTACCAATAAGCATTTTTCTGCCTCATCATCTAGTGTTTGTATCTTTTTTTAGGCTTCAGAGGATGCCAAGAAACTTGTCGACGGGGAAAGAGCTTATGCTCGTGCTGAAATTGAGAGTGCGAGAGCAGCAGTCCAGAGGGTGGAAGAAGCGATTCAGGAACATGAACGAATGTCTCGAGCTTCTGGAAAGCAGGTTTATACTAATTATTAGTTATTACAGCTTCAATGGGAGTTTGGCCCTTTGCTAAGGTTATAAATTTTAAAAAGATCTTGTTTTATGTGGATATTAGATTAGATATCCTCTTTATTGCTTTTCATTTTTCAATACTTGCAGTTAGCTATGAGTTGGTACTTTTCTGCTTTTGAATTTGACAAGGACAGTCTGACATGCTTTTCTTGTTCTTTTTACGCTCCTTTTGTGTTTGAATCCTGTTCAGTTTGTAGTTTGTGCATTATTTTGCTGCATTTTTTTTTCTTTTTTCATCTTATTCTTTACAAAAAAAATTTGTGTGGCATATTAGGACTTGGAAGAATTAATGAAGGAGGTTCAAGAGGCTAGAAGGATCAAAATGTTGCATCAGCCAAGTAAGGTGTGTGCTGGATCTTTGGTGAAAATTTTACTTCCCACCAGACGTTCTAGTTACAAAACTAGTTTGTTTCACTTTTCTATGAAATATGGTGAGGTTCTTGTAACATATTTGGGGCTCATGACTGTCCTTTTCAGGGTTTTTATCTATTTCTCTAAGCCTATTATGTGTTTTAACTGCATTTCAAACTAGAACTCGACAATCATAATTCTAAAGTTGCTTTCAGATGCATGTATTTATCCTTTTTGAGGACCAAGTTAAGTCAGAACTGATAATGATCGTTGAAAATATAGTTCGCTTCTACAATTAAAATTACACTTCAGACTTTTTGAATGGGCACTGGTCAAAGTTATGAGTTGTAGGTTATCAGAAATTTCAAAATTCAAGGGAAATTGAGTTTCTAGGATAGTGATTTTTCACTCCTCTGCAATGCTTGTGGTGACTGATAGCTTTATGAACTTTCAAATCTGGAGACACAAATTCATTTATTGATCACAAGTGAATTGAACATATAATTGTAGGTCATGGACATGGAACATGAGATACGAGCATTGAGGATTCAACTTGCTGAGAAGTCTAAACGTTCTCTGCTGCTTCAAAAGGAGGTATTTTTATTGCTTGTAAAGATATTATGTGCTGGTCGTAAATAGCTTTTGTAACTTCTCTGTAATTCTCATTTTAACTGCATGTTGTGAAGATGCTTAGTTGTTACTGCTTTTCCACCATTATCCAATCTTAGAATTTTCATTTATCATTTGACTTGTACGGTTACTTCTCCCTGATTGTTATTTTAGTCCTCACTTTCCAACCCGGTGTTGAGTTCTTTGGTTTCAGAATGTTGTTTAAAATCTTCAAGCAAGTCAAAATATGCAAAACTTTCGAGCAATAAGTTTAAGTTGGTTGTTTTTGTAATTCAAAATTGAAGTCTTTGAATGGTTTAAGATCTGGTTTAGGCTTTAATTAACGTGATATGCTTTTGTCAGAGTGACTCAATGGTTAAGAGGAAATTCTTTATGCATGCTTCCTTCTAAAAATGTTTCCTGTGAGATCTTCAATTATGATCTCTTGCTTTTGACATGCAATTCTAATGTCCATCATTTTGTTGTTCATTTATACTGAACTTGCTGAATAATATATCAGAGAATTGACTTCTTAAATACACCCCCCAACCTGATTTTTCTCAGCTGGCAAGGAGCAGGCGAGCAGAGCAGAGCATATTTCAATTATTTGAATTGGATGGCACTGAAGCTTTAGGTTCGTGTTTGCGGATCAATCCTTGCTCTGATAATGCTCCAGAACTTTCAAAATGTTCCATTCAGTGGTATCGTCTATCATCTGATGGTGGAAAAAAGGAGCTTATATCAGGTTTCTATCTGCAATCATGTTTCTCTTCCGGATGCTTTGAACAATTGAACAAAACACAGTAGATGTTTTATGGTTGGTTCTGTGTTATTAGAGGATAGCATTTCATTCTTGCTTAGTGTCTTTAAGTTATTTAGTTTCTGTCTTGTAGATTTGATCTAGCCACTGTCAACCCTTTGTGAGATGATTGTCATTTTGTGAACCAAACAGTTGCTATGAAGCATGAAACCTGTTAGTACATGATTCTGTCACCTTTTTTGTTAAGCAAGCAACTTGTTGGATGCAATGCTGCTTGTTCTCCAACATTCAACTATCAACAGAGCATTTTTTATTGAGGATATGAGCGGGATGTGAAATCCAATAGATTGATTGAGATTTCAGTATCTTGATATATGAAGGTTGGATTGGCTGAATCGAGGACCTGTGTTATCTAGCAAGGCTAGAATAGAATATGGGATGAGTTATGTGAAAATGGGTACTTGCCCTGCAAGTTTAGATGAATTGACAGAAAATTAAATAGTTAACAAGTTAGACACTTTGATTTTGATTTTTGGGAATATCCATGGAGTTAGAGGGTTAAATGAAAATGGATTTTGCTAGTGAGTCTTTGTGGGATTCATGAAGAGAATAGCATATTTTGGGTTGTTTATGATTTATGCTTAGTTACCATAAATGCTGGATGAAAGAGACTATTGACAACTTTCATTAATTTTACTCTCTACAGGAGCTACCAAACCAGTTTATGCTCTAGAGCCTTTTGATGTTGGACGAGTCCTGCAAGCTGAAATTATTTCTGATGGCCAACAATTTTCTTTGAGCACTACTTGTCCCATTGATCCTGGTCTGTATTTGATCTGCTTCTCTAATTTGGTTCTTGGTTTCCAATTTTTATGGATCCAGCTCAACAAAGCTTTGATCCCAAACTAGTTGGACAGATTACAGAATCATTTTTCATGACTGTTCTCAATTTCCATTAGTATATGGAACTTGATAATTAAAATTATGTGGTTCACATGTCTGTACTTGAAGTTATGAACCATGCGATTTAGAAAGATAATTGGCTGATGTGATTTTGTGAACAGCTGCTGGTCTGGGAAGTTATGTGGAGGCACTTGTGCGAAAACATGATGTTGAATTCAATGTAAGTTGTGCTAAAACTGGTTTAACATTTCTCTTCTTTTTTTTTGGTATCTAAACATGTCAAGTTCAATATTTTGGAATTGTTATCTGAACACTGCATATTGTGCATCTTAACAATGGCCATTTCAGTGATTTCTGTTACCCTTCTAAATTGAAGGGTGGGTTGTGGGTCAAGTTCTGGCCAGGCTGACCAATGGTGTTAGTCACTGGTTTAAATTGAACTCAGACCAACATCAAGTCTCCACGGATGCCTCATGAAGTATAGACAAAAGTGCATGTGCATGTGGTAATTGGATATTTTCTTTTTGTTCATTCTTGAATCTTGAGGGCTTGCTGATGTTTTCATTCTAATGCTCTTACTGCAATATGTTAGTGAAAAGGTAATGATATTTGGCTATTTGCAACTTAGCGCAATGTAGGTTCTTTGACTCTCATGGTCTTAAGAGAGTGTGCATACACGTACTGAAAATAGGAAAAGATGTATATTAGAGATTCTGAGGTTATGACTTTGAGGACACAACCCTAGTTTATAGGAATAATCACAATGAGTGATGAGTAGTTGTGTACCTGATTCTGATTCCTTCATTGAGTTGAAGGGGTATTTTCTTAACCATTGTAACCATCAAGGTGGCATTTACACTCCCATAGTCTCATTGCTTTTCCTTGAGCATGGAAACATACATGCATTCTAGTCTCTGCCCAGTGTTTCTTGTTATTGCTAAAAATGCTTTTCTTTTTGAGATTAGCAATGAACTGATACAGGCAATACTCAAACTTGAGAATTTACCCTCTTGTTTTGCAAATGCCATTGAGCTGGAAGCTCATGGATCGAGGGCATCATAGTAATAACTCTTCAAGGATAACATGTTGAAGTTTACATTCATCTTGGTGGAAGTTGATGGAATTTATAGAGGGTGTTTAGCTTAATGTTGTCTCATTGTGGTATGGGGCCAAATAAAAAAGTATAAGGATGCTATTATTCACCATTTAATTTTGTTTACTTTACAGGTTATTGTTACCCAGACGAATGGGGTAGATCATCCATCAGAATCTATTCATGTGCTTCATGTCGGAAAGATGAGGATAAAGCTTCGGAAAGGGAAGTCGACAAATGCTAAAGAGTACTACTCTACTTCAATGCAGGTATGATGAGCTGTTTAATATTTTCCTTTCTCAGATATCACAGATAAGATGGTTTTGTGTTTATGAAGGTCCATACCCTTCACTTCTTTTTTACTTTTATTCTCTTTTGATTGCAAAATATTTTGGTCTGTCCTTTCAGCACACAGACACAAACACACACACCCCTCTTATGTGCCTACAAAGTTGTCAACGGTTCTTTTGTTGGACATTAGTGTCTTATTTTGGTTTTATCAATAAAGGACCCTTTCGGGTCAGCCATTTCTCACACTCCTATGCTTTTAGCTGTGTGGAGTTAGAGGAGGTGGGAATGCTGCAGCTCAAGCATTGTTTTGGCAAGCAAAGAAAGGGCTTTCCTTCGTATTAGCATTTGAATCTGCAAGAGAGAGGAATGCAGCCATTATGCTTGCAAGAAGGTTTGCTTTTGATTGCAATGTAAGTGCGTCTCAAAATCTGTCCATAAATCCTTGTATTAAAGTTTTATACATTAGCGTGATTGATCTTTTTGTCTCGTCCATAAATGAAATAACCCTTTTTGTTTTTGCTAATCATTGGAATGCCAGATTATGCTTGCCGGACCAGATGACAGAGCTCGTTTAGGATCTTAAACCAACCTCCATTAGTCTTCTGTTTCACTAATTGTAATTAAGTTGAGTTTGCACATGTACCGTAGGTTTGTAATAGTAGGATTTGGCATGCATGGTTGTGTTATGGGCTTCCACCATTCTTTTTTCTTTTTCATTCGTAAATTTTCCGAAGGCATTGTTTTTTTTATTTTGCCTTTTTATAGTGTAGCAAACCAACCCCCCACCCCCCCTCCCGCAATGGAGATGGATTGCAGCCGTCTCAAATCTCTTAAAACATAACTGCAGGTGTTGAGTGGTTTTTGTATGATGGCTGCACAATTGGTTATTGTTTTAAGAGATGTGTGCTATATTTCTTCCAGAAGCCTAATCCTCAGTCTAATATGCTATTTAAAGTTTTAAACTGTGCAAGCTGCATGTAATATGTTTTGGATTGTTACAATATGATGATGCTTTCATGTAATTGAACAAGCAATATCTTCATGAAGACATCCATCCATCCATCCATCCATCCATCCAACATGGATGAAAATGTCATAAACCGATCCGCAACGTGGCATTACAATCCCCACAATATCATGTTCACCAGCTATTCTTCCAATATAAGATGCAGGAAAAAAAAACATGTACCCCTGCCCGTGTGCCAAGTAATATCCCGATTGGATATTGATGTATGATTGACTAGCTGGCTCCTGCGTGCAATCGGTCAAGTTCCATTAAAACAATGCAATAAATTTGCCGGTATTGAGCTCTTTTATGGTGGTTTCCATATTTATTTCCGGGCTGCTTCTCGAAGCAGTAAGAATTGGCAGCAGCTCAAAAAACTGTCTGAAAATCCAAGGGGCTGTCCATGAACCTCTCTCGGAGGTATCCGTCAGGTCTTTCCAGGTTTTGGAATCTCTTCTTGTTGCCGAAGCACTAACCAGTTACTGTGCATTTTAACAGGTTTCGGCCTGGAACAAGGAATGCTCTAACCATTTACTCTTGGAACAAGGAATCCTTCAGGTGAGTGCAATCTCATGGTTTATTTCACCACCATTTTGAGGTGAGGAATTTGCTGTATATCCCTTTCAAATACTATCTTGTTCCAGTAATGCTAGTTACCGTTGCTTCTTGTACCTTTTCCATCAGTCTTCAGTTCCTAGCAAGCTCTGCCATAATCCAGACTGAAAAAAATGTTCTTTATTAGTGAGGCAGAACTCGGACATCAGTTTCGTGTATATAAATAGTGACACAATTTTCATCTTTTCTTTCGGAAGCACATAATTAGAGAAGGCTAGTTTTCACTTATCAACAAGTTATTTATCTGAGTTTCCTTTCGATCGTCAGTTGAGAGTTGGAACCCGTGCACAACAAAAAGATGAATTAGGTACTCTTGAATAGCCCAAAAAACTGGTAGATAAGGAAAAGAAACACTTAAAACTGCTAACTAATCCTGGTTTACAAGTGGAGTATTATGATCAATTAATCCTTACTCGTATTGGTCATAGACTGGGACGTACTATTCGAAATGATGACAGCACCGCCTCCAGTACCGGGGCAAAATTTACAAGGATTAGTGAGGAAATTGATCTTAACAAGCCAATGTGTTCCAAATTTCGTATGAAACGGAAAATTTGGAAGGTTGAGTATGAGAGCTTGCACTTGGTCTGTTTTCATTGTAGAAAGTATGGTCACCGAAAGGAATCTTGTTCCGACTTACAGGAAGGAAACAACTTGGATGCCATGGACGAGAGTTCACCCCCCTTGGTCCCAGTAGCCGATCCAACTCCAGTGATTAGACCGGAAATTGTTGAACAATTTGGTTCGTGGATGCTGTGCAAAGGAACAGAAAAGGAGGGGGGAAATCCGTGCTTAAGAATCTCTAGCTCACGGTTTGGGATTTTGGAGAAGATCTCGCTCGATAAAATGTTGATGGATTGGAATATCATGCTGATATTTCTCTGCCTGTCCCGAATTCTTCTCCTGTTATTAATTAGCCTCACAATTTCAGGAATGGAAACCCCACAGCTAAAGGCAAATCTGTCCGTTTTGGGTCGGTCAATGAAGGTGCTTCTATTTCTAATGTTAGACCTCAAGGGTATCTTGTTGTTAATGGACCTCGTAATGCCCTCCCTAGACCAAAACCACGTGGAGTGATGGCCACACACGAATCTCATAAACTCAAAGACCATCAGACAGTAGCAAATGAAAGTAACATGGCCAGTTCTCATCAGTTTTTGAACGGTATCAATTCTCATAGTCATGTTGTTTCTAATACTCCCACTCATCTTTCTTCCCACTCAGACTCGATACTTCCTCCTGGTTTCCCTATTAATCAGTCTCCTAAACACACCAGATGACTTTGTTAAAGGGACCCAAGAGGGCCAATTTTGCGAGGGTGTCATGTCCGAAGAAATTGTTTCCATGGTTGGGGACTCACAACTTCTTGTTGTTAGAGTTGTAGAAGCAGTGTCCGCTAGAGTAAGTTCATTGCGGATTGTGGTTTTGTTACTGCTTGATTTAAGCAGGTTTCCTCATCTTAGCTTATTTATTGCGGATTTTATTTTGGAACTGCAGCAAGCTCCAGTTTTCATTCTATTTTAATGGAGTTGCTTCGTATGAACAGAGTTGATATTGTTATTATCGCTGAACCTATAATTAGTGGTAAGAATGCAGATAAAGTTTCTTAGAGTTTGTTATGATAATGTGCTTAGGGTGGATGCGGTAAGGAGATCCCTTACATTTGGTATTAGAGCCACTTTCCAAGGGTAAAGGAAGGTTGCTTTTGTTCTGAAGCTATCAACAATGGTGGAAAACAACAAGATCAAGGCTCTAACAATACAATGGTTGATGGAGTTGCGGCAAAGATTAGTTTCAGTGATGCAGGGACTGAAGAAACAGTATAAAAGAATTCAATACAATCTCTGTATTTACACAAGAAACTAACCATACAATCTCTGTTAGGGGCAACATTGCACACAAAAAATGTGCCAGCTTTTCATCATATTGCCTCTAACAATTGGCATAGCCTTTCAATTTGTACATTGTTGTTGACTTATTCTATGCAAAAGGGGCAAAATAATCACGACTTTACTTCTATTCCGCACAAAATTTTATTTTATTCTCTTTTCTCCCTTTTCTGAACGGAACCATCATCAAATACAGCAACTGCAACCTCTCGCTCGGCCAAGCCTAGATCGGCGGTGTTCCCCAGCCTAAGACTTCTTCTTGTTTTCAAAGTCTGGGTGTCATTGTTTTCCAAGGGTATATTTTATTGCTCTATGCATTGTTTTGAGGACTGCTTGTCAGAAAATATTAACTGGCAATATAAATCTTAGGCTAAACAGTTTCAAGCTTTCAGCGACTACAAGATTAGCAATGAGGCCAAGCAGGGAAGCAAAGCATATTCTGCAATTCACCGTTGGCTAAAAGCCTCTCAAACCAAAACCATTTTATATGCAGTTGTCAGTTAGCCACCCCATTATCATTGGAGATGCGTTAGCTGAATGCGCAAGATGTGTGCTTTGTATGTTAAAAAAAACACTATACGAAGACTACTACGGATCATGAGAACAGCAGCATGATCTTCAAAGAATGTAAAAGAATCTTTAAACTCGAATCAAATCAAGCATTTCTCACGTAATTTGGCAACTGCTTCACCAAAAGGAGCAGGATAATATATGAAGACTATGGATCATGATAGCAGCAGCATGATCTTCCCTATTAACTAAACACTACTGATATATGGAAGACGCAAGCATCTAGCCATCAAAACATGCAGACTTTCAAAATTAAGAACCCTGTTCACCGAAATGTTACAAGAACTTTTTCATGGCGATTCAGATGAAAGGCTTCTCTGGCTGGGGTAAGAAGAGCCACAGCACCACGATCTGCACTTGAGAATTTCTTGTAGACAGCCTTGAGCTTACACATCAAAACATTAAGACTTTCAAAAATAGAATCTTGTTCACTCAAATGTTGTATAAGAACTTTTTCATGGCGATTCAGATGAAAGGCTTCTGGCTGGGGTAAGAAGAGCCACAGCACCACGATCTGCACTTGAGAATTTCTTGTGTACCTTGAGCTTACTTTCAGCAGCTGCAGTGTGAAAATGAACCAGGAGCTTTGCACAATCCCTGTTGCATGACAGAAATAAAACATTAAAAGTTAACTATGCGGCATCCAATCAACAACCAACAGTGTGCCAAATTATGGTCACAAACTAGAGAAGCCTCAGTACTGTGTGCCAAATTATGGCACACCATGATTAGTTACTAGCAGGGAGTCTGGCAAAGCATAGTTTAACTTAATTATGATCCATATTTTTAGTTAAAGAAAAGTTACCTTAACATATCTTCAGTGTAGCCAGTGTGGTGCTTTAATGTTTCAGTCCAGAAAGGGATCTTATCCAGAGTGCATCGAGCAGCATACACAGCTGATGCGGTAATTTTTGAAGGACCATACTTGACAACAACCGGATATTGCATCAGACCAAGTTCAGACAGGAAGAACACCAGATTCTCTGTCTACACCAGTGAAACATTAGCTTAATTATGATGAGCCATATCAAGGAGGTATCAACATGAAAAAGCAGGGCTTGAAAACAAAATTATAACAATGTTGCATTGGTACCTCTTCATCGGATGGAATGGAGGCCTTGATATATCTAACAAGGAAAACATAGGGTGTTGGAACTGTTAGATACCACTCTAGCTTTCCTAAGATTTCTTTCTCCATTGCCAGAACTTGCTCTCTTATATAGGCATTGTCAGATATGCGAACAAAGTCTTTAACCTGTAAATTTGAGAACAAAAGAATCATCATGTCAGGAGAGTGAGTTCAACAGAAAAAACAAAAATGCCAAGGCAATAATATTGAAAAGTGAAGAATACTGCACCTCTGGTGCCCATATTTCTTCGTACTTGCAAGCTATAAGCATTAAGCTGATGCCAACCAACTGAAGTTCCCTCCTTGGTACCAACTTCAATGCTAGGAACCTATCCACAATATTTATGGTAAGATAGAGAGTTTCCGGCATTAGTAAAAACTTTCGATGAACATCAATCAGCCAATCTACGAGGATCGATCTCATCTTTGCATTGATGTCTGGTTGGAATTGCAAGTAGTCATGTACCCTACTGTCAACCTGCATAAAACTCGTTATGTTAATGTGTGTGTCACAGAGAGAGAGAGAGAGAGATACATAGATAGATATATAGAGAGAGAGGGGATATCTTTACCTCTGTAAGCTTGTAGAACTCGTACATATCATCAACGTATTCAACTACTGCCAACTCATTATTAACATCAGCAGCATCAATTTCCACCAGTGTATCCTCAGGCTTACCACAAGCGGCCTAGTGTTACAAACCACATCAGTAAGACAGTAAATAAACAATCAAAAGGATAGAACAAATTATACATAAACCAGAAGCGAAACTCTCTGATTACCTTGCTTCGAGTAGTGAGGATTGAAGTGAGTGTCTTGACTTCTTTCCTTGGTACTCTGCTAACAGGTTTACTCTTTTCTGTTTCCTCAGAGCTTATCACAATGACATCCTCAGGTCTATGCTTCTCGTTAACCTTCTTTATTGCTGCTGCTGGTACCTTTGTAGCTGCAGGAGCCCTCACATTACGAGCAACCACATAATCTACAACTTCTGTGATTGGTTTCTGCAAGAAGGTGTCGAATGCATTCATTAGGTGAGGTTCCAAAAGAACCCGACTCCCGGTTACAAAATGGTCACACCAAAAAATGTTAG
>Ga0325401_1004760_pt1 | contig 12863 bp, 8 predicted proteins | sample PopdelMetagenome_FD_205666 | JGI IMG/M metagenome (GOLD analysis project Ga0325401, IMG submission 205666) | Populus deltoides microbial communities from Bellville, Georgia, United States - Xylem-PdKOR-R2 | ecosystem: Host-associated > Plants > Phyllosphere > Stem > Wood/Secondary xylem | place...
CCCTGAAAAGAAAAGTAAGAAGTTTGATTATTGGACTTGAATTAAATCCTAAATCAGCTAATTAATCCACCTAGATGGAGTTAATTCCACCAAAGTCGAGTTAAGTCTTGTAAGGAACTTCCTAATCATTCAATCCACCACCTATGAATTAAAAATAATGGAATTGCCGTCCAATACAAGCAATCAATCAAGGCTTTTATGGAAGTTGTCTCATGTTTCCCAGGAATAATGATGAAAGGGCAACAACTACTTTAAATATACATTCTTTGTCAATGAATCTACCATTGCTTCTCCTCCTCCCTTCAAACAACTGGAAATATACACAGAGGAAAGAACATTGCCGTCTATCCCATTATGCTGCTATTAAAATACTCTTTCCTGCACTTAAGATTGGTATCATTAGCGCACTTTTATGATTAATTATTTCGTAGTTATCCCTAATTAATAAATTCTATAAAATACTCCTTCTATCCACAGCATCCTTCCTCCCGTCGTCGTCTCCCGGCCAGCCGGCCCCACAGCTGAGTGTCTCAGGTGGATAACATAAATAAATCTATGGACGAAACAGGGGGCCACGAATGCCCTCTTCGAAAATATCTCGAAACATTTATTAGAATTGCCGTAGAGATTAATTAAAGTCACGGATTCAAAGATAAGAATAGTCCCTCGATTTTACAATAAATACTAACTCAGTTCATGTTATGATCATACCACTTTTTACCCTATTAATTGCTTGCGTTGACTCATTAACTACAGTGATTGGATCTTCAAGATTTTCTAAAGAAATTCACCTTCTGGATATACGAGAATGGAGATTTTTTGACGAGTGGATTCATGAAAAAAAAAAAATGATACATGGGTTTCCATTCAGTGCATCGAAATTTTAAAGTAAATTGGAGTGAAATACTTAATTAAATTAAATATGTGGATTGATCTAATATAACGATGCATACTCTTTGTTTATTTGGAAGTGTATTTTCAAAGTATTTTTTATCTATAAATATATTAAAATAATATATTTTTTTTATTTTTTAAAATTTATTTTTGATATTAGCACATTAAAATAATAAAAAACACAAAAGAATTAATTTGAAGCTAAAAAAATTCAAAATTTTTTAAAAGTACGATTGGACTACAATACTAAACACCATCTTGAAAGAACCATCTTGAAAGAACGAGTCTTGCATGAAGTTTATTACTAAGAACATGTTTGGGAACGCGGTGCAAACCGCGTTTCTAAAAAAATTATTTATTTTTTTGCTAAAATTTAATATGGTTTGTACGTTTTGGATTATTTTGATGTGCTGATATCAAAAATAATTTTTAAAAAATAAAAAAAAATCATTGACATGTATTTCGGCACAAAAAATTATTTGAAAAGCAAGCACTACCACACTGTCAAGCACCCTCTAAACATGCCCGATTAATCATATTTTAGAAGCACAAGGAGTGAAAAAGTAAATATCAATTTAATACCGAACTTATATATCTATTCTTAATTGACTCCAGACATAATAATTTATTAATTAAATATTTAAACGCTTCTGGCATAAATGAAGGGTCTTTTTGTCAATTTTTGCAAGCATTTCTTAAAATATTAACAAAAAGAACCTGATTGAATATTTTCTGAAACGTGTGGGACGAAATTGATAAAATTTAGTTTCGACTAAATTTAGAATAAGTATATAGGTCAAGGACGAAATTGAGGTTTCCAAAAAAAGTTAAATGTATAGTAGGGCTACGGGCAACGATTTGTGTACGTACAGTACAGAAAAGAAGAAGGAAAAAAATAATAATTAAAATAATGGCATACCCATTATTTCTCTCCTCCCGCCGGATAAAGCAGAAAGGACGCAAAGTGGGACCCATCAAAACCAAACACTTATCACCTCATCAACCACTCAATTTCCACGTGTCTTTCATCGAGCGGTTCCAGCCCCAGTTCCTTCACCGCTCACTCTACTTTTCTCTCCTCCCTACTTTTTTAGCTTTCACGTTCGGTGCTCTCTCTCTCTCTAAAGTCCTCTCTTTCCCTCTCCAAAGCTAGACCCTTTTTAGTTCAGACAAATCGGTTTTGTTATTTGATCACTTTCACTTGATCACATCAAAGTTTGGCTTTTCTAAGGTTGTTTCTTTCTACTAACTTTGATGATGTTTTGTTTCCTGAACTGCAACTTTGATGATCATTAACTGATATTAAAGGGGCACGATCATGTAAAGTTTTGGTTTTTGTTGGTGTAAATCTTGATTTTGTAGCATGAATCTTTGTACTTTTCTTTAGAACTTGATATAGTGAAGCGGGTTATCATTTGATTGTGATTGAAGTTGTGATTTTTGTTGGAAATGAATATTTACATGTGCCCCCTTTTGTTGTTCTGGGAAGTTGGATTGGTTTGATTTTTTTGAATTGAGAGATGAGACTTGCTTATTTATAACGGATGATTTCTCTGTCAATTCATTTCAAGCTTGCCTGTGTAATAAGAAAAAAAATGAAGAATTTTATCTGTGATCACCCTCTTTGCATTTTGGAAATGGAAGTTGGTCCGTATTTCTTAATTTATCATGTTGTTTTGGCTTACTTTGATTCCAGATGGTTTCTTAAAAGTGCTGATGATTTGTGTTTTGAGGTTCTGAAGAACGCACATGGCACGCCTAACTAGGAAAGCTGAACTTCTGGTGTTTTCTTAAGTTGATACGAGGAATTTTATGTTTGTTGTTTTTAATCCATAAGGTTTCTTTGTCTCAACTGGGGAATTGTTAATAGTGCATTAGAGTTTGCATTGTATTGTATATGAACTATATGATGGACCAACGTCAGTAGTGTTATCATGTTGTCACCCTAGATTATGGTAGATGGTTAACTTTTATAGCTTTCTTATTTTCCTTACTATATTAGTCAAACAAATTCTAATGTGATACTTTCTTTTAACCATACAGGATATATTAGGCTTTTTGCCCTATGCTTTGGCTTTGAAATGGGAAACAACACCGATCTTCTGCTTGTTTGATGACATCAATAGATAACCAGCGAGATCACAAGTCAATGGGTGGAATTTGTTCAAGGAAGAGAGACCAGCAGGTTTTAGAGGGTAGAGTACGAAGAGGGGTTTCTGGAAACTATAGTAAAAGTTCAAGTTCAAAATGGCTGGGGACCACATTTGCTCGACCCAATGCTGATCTTCAGCCAGGATGCAGTTTCCCATCTCTCCTGGAATTATGCATCTACAGAATACGCGAGGTTACTTTATTTCTTAGCCTTGTGTTGCCGTAGGATTGTTCTTTTTGACAGTTTGCTCAAGCTTTTATTCTCGATTGTAACAGGACATCAGCAGATATAAATCATTTTCTATGCTGCCAAGGGATTTAAGTCAGCAAATCTTTAATGAATTGGTAATCTCACATAGTCTTACGGCTGCTTGTCTTGAAGCTTTTAGAGACTGTGCTCTTCAGGTAATTTCTCAAAGTATTTTAAATAGAAACACTTTTATGTTGTTGAGCATGGGCCAATTTTCAGTTTTTCATGCAGGATGGAACTAATTAGTTTGCCTTTTTTTTGTTAACAGGATGTCCTTTTGGGTGAATATCCTGGAGTTATGGATAGTTGGATGGATGTCATCTCTTCACAAGGTTCATCTTTGCTTTCTGTTGACCTTTCTGATTCTGATGTCACAGATGCTGGGTTGGGTCTCCTCAAGGACTGTTCAAACCTCCAAGCAATTGCTCTAAATTATTGCAACAACATTTCTGACCATGGTCTGAAACACTTAAGTGGTACATCTCAATCGACTCCCTTATTTTGGCTATGTTGGTGCAAAATCTGATTTCATTCTTTTTAACTCTTATTGCTATATTAATAATTGTTACACGGGGCATGGTTTGTTGCTAAGTTGATGACTGTTTTTATTTTCTGCCATGTGCTTTATGGAAATAACCTTCTTAATTATACATGCTATGTTAATGGAATGATCTTTTTATGTTTAGGGTTTACATTAACCATATGAAGTTGAAATTTGGAGTTCAAAGGGAGATGCTTATTTTGTTTGGAAAATTTAATAGGTCAAGTCATTTATAATTGTTGTTTTTAATCTATTTAATTTTGAATAGAGTAATTGACGATCTGCTTGCATTCATCCATGGTGAAAACCATGCTGAATGTTATGCGGATAACAAAATCATGTCCCTGGTAAAAAATGCTGAGTAAGTTATCTTGCAATGCTGCATGTTACTTTGGTTGGTCATGAGTTGACGGTACTTATTTTGCATAGCATTCAATGGAAAAGGTCAACTTCTCAAGAAAGATGTATATATGCACTCGGAAAATGGTTAGATAATGCTAAGAATGCCGACTTGTTGGTCTGTTCCCTGTTTGTTGTTTTAATGGAAAAGGTTCTCTTTTCAAGAAAGATTTAATGCTAGGAAAATGGTTAGATAATGCTAAGAATGACAAGTTGTTGATCTGGTTCCTGTTTGTTGTTTTAAATAATTACTTTTGAATTGTTTCCTCAAGCATTGTAGCAAATTTTGAAGTATAAGTCATACTTGGAGGAATTTTTGGAGCATTTTGAAGAGATCTGTTATTTATTTATTTATTTATTATAGATCTCACAGATTTTATGTTGCCATGTGCCCATTTAGAAAAAAATGGCTTAAATAAGCTCTGAGCTGCAATGGGTATGATCTGAAAAAAAAAATATTTGACTATCTGAATGTTACTCACTTAATGTGCCATTTGTAGCACTTGAACAGATGTTTTCCTGTGAACAGATTTTATGTTGCCATGTGCCCATTTAGAAAAAAAAATGGTGTAAGCAAGCTCTGAGCTGCAAGGGTATGATCTGAAAAAAAAAAAATTGACTATTCGAATGTTACTTGCCTAATGTGCCATTTGTAGCATGTGAACAGATGTTTTCCAGTTTGATGTCTGAAATTGATGGCTGTTCTCTTTACCATTCACCATATTGTTTAAATTTTTCTCTTGCATGTCCAAGTAATTACCTATTTAATAATCATTCTGACACTCCACTAATAAACACCAATCACTTGCTGGGTATTCTCAAGGTCTTACAAATATTACATCCTTGAGTTTGAAAAAGAGCTGCTCTGTAACTGCTGAAGGAATGCGTGCCTTTTCTACCTTACTCAACTTGGAAAATTTAGATATGGAGAGGTGTTCTGGGATTCATGGTGGACTAGTTCATCTTAAAGGTTTGTCTTTTTGTTTGATAAATGCTTCAGGTTTCTTTGATGTATTCTTCAGAGAACATTGCATTTTTGCTTTAAATTGCATGCTTCCTAGAGGTGTGAACAGAGTAGCTCAGCCTACTTATGACTTAATAGAGTTTCAATGTTAGCCTTTATGCCTAGCAGTTCTATATCCTATCACGTGGGATTTGGTTGCTAATCTGCTGATCTGGCTCTCACTCTTCAATGCTGCCTTTTTTTCTTTTCTTTTCACAGGATTAAAAAAACTTGAGTCCCTTAATATCAGATGTTGCAAGTGCATCACAGATATGGACATGAAGGCTATATCAGGTACTTGTTTATTTACGTTCTTGTTTAATTTTATCTGTAGGGGCACACCTGTATATGTCTGTTTTTGTGAACATGCTTATCTGTCCCAATACCTGTTTCTTTGATTGTAATTTGAGGGTACTTGAATTGAATGACTCATGAATGCACTGTTTGCCATCCTTGGCTGGCGGGAATACCAATGGCCCAGCTTCAGTTTTTAGCACTAAAGATGGAATTGTTAAAGAGTATTAAAAAAGTAGGTCCTCATTGACCACATTTAAGATAAAAGAAAAGAAAAGAAAAGATGCAGGCTTAAGAATGTTTACTAGATGATGATCAAAATTTGTTGTGATTTCCTTTTCCAGATTTTGGTTGATATCTAAAGTCTCATTTTTCTCATGTTTCAGGTCTTACTAACTTGAAGGAGTTACAGATTTCTAATACTAACGTTACTGATGTTGGAGTTTCTTATTTAAGAGGTACTTTGCTTCCTCTCAGTTTTCATCTAATAACATGGCTGCTTAGCTTCTCCTGGTCCATTTGCTTTGTTCAATTGTAAACAATTTTCATTAGAGATATGGGCAGTATAAACTGCAGAAGTGTGTAGCACAAGAAAAAACAGAAAGCCACTAACAAATAGCTGTTTTTAATGGTACATTTCCAGAGTCAGAGAAAATTGCAGAGCCTCTCGTTATTTTTGACCTCATAGTTCTTATGCTTTGGAAGAGATTCAAATATATTAATACTTAGACACAATCTTAGACTAGATTGAGCTTGAGATATCACCTTACCAACTTATATTGCAAACTCCATAACCGACTGTAGGAACACCTGTGGTGTGCATGTAAACAATTCCAGATATCAGGTTCCACTGAGTTTCCAATAAAAAAAGAAAGAAAGAGGTTCCACTATGTTTCTCTCTGTTCTTTTTCATAAGCAAAGATTTACTAATTTTCCCAAAGGGATGCAATCCATATACCCCACATGATGTTGCATAATGCGGAATGATATTTATATGATCTGTGAAATGTGAAAGGGGAATGTGGCTCGACATCTGCTTATACCAGTGAATATTCTCCCATCTTCCCCATCTCACCCCCATGCCCCAAATTTTATGATTATATAGTTGCTTCGCCTTTAAGATTAGATGGCTATTAACAAAGGGTGATCACCTAAAGGCCTTTCCATGTATGAAATTTTATTGTATGGAAATCATTGCTATTTCTTCAAGCTAGTATCTGTCATTTCTAAATTAAATTGCTCTGGCTCCCAAATATTTGAAATGGTCTCCAATGATCCAACTAATCTGGCAAATGCGTGCCTTTTTAGCTAATGGTCATTGCACACTGTTTCCAATCTTTAGGGTAGACATGTAACAACATTTGTTTGTTATTGGCAGGCTTGCAGAAGCTTATTATGTTGAACTTGGAGGGGTGCAATATTACCACTGCTTGTTTAGATTCCATTTCAGGTTTACTCATTGTTTAGTTATTGGGTTTTCAACCAATACTTAATATATTGCTGCTTACTAATGGGAAATCAAGTAGGTGTTTCTCTGAACTTGTCTTTGCAGCTCTCGCAACCATTGCCTACTTGAATTTAAACAGATGTCATCTACCTGATGATGGATGTGATAAGTTCTCTGGTGAGTGAATTAAGTTTACTTGTGACCTTACTATGTCCTTCATAAGTTTAGTGGAGCATATTTATTTAATCTTGATTTTACGGCATTAAACATGTACAGGATTGAAAAACTTGAAGGTGTTGAGCTTGGCATTCAACGATGTAACAGATGCATGTTTGGTGCATCTAAAAGGTTTGCAATGCCTCCCTCCCTCCCTCCCTCTCCCCTCACAGAGTATACAGAGAACCTCTATATAGTTGTACATTTCTTTGATGTTGTCTCTAAGATTTATATGATTTCATTTATTCATGGTCCTACAACCGACCAATTATATTTCAGTCTATTTTTTCTTCTTGCTCTTTCTCCCATAAAATGATGGTTCTTGCACTTATCATCTTCTCTGATTTCACTTCTATCAAGGCTTGAAAAAATTGGAGAGCTTGAACTTGGATTCTTGTAGGATTGGTGATGAAGGCATTGCTAATTTGGCAGGTATGTTCTATCTTGAATATTTTGGCTGCTTAATAATGTCAGTGTGGCGTGCCACCTTTCCACAGTGACTCTTGCTACCCAGGGCAAAAGAAACTCCTGATGAGATAAAAGAGCAACTGTTTTGACCAGCTATCCTGCATTTGGCCTTCACAAGCATTTTCTTATTATGAATCCTCGTTAGATCTCAAAAATTTTGAAATCTTTGTATATCTTTTGGTAGTTAGAGAGGAAAAAGAACCCAGGGTTACATAAACCATGTTGTTTTATGTTATTTCAGATAGTCATAGCTTTGTTCTTGGTGTCTAATAGCTGTCAGTGCTGCTTTTCCCATTCAAGAATCTCCATCTGCTCTAAGGGTTTTTATAACCATGCATCTTGATAACTGAGAGCACGTACTAGTTGTATTTTGGAAAATATAGAATATGCTGGCTACTTTCTAAAGCAATGACTCAGCTTATTGCTGAAGTTCCAAAGGAACCATTCATTGTTCATTGTTGTGTAGCAATGGCAACTATATGCAACTAGTGCTGTGTTTTTATTGACGCTTTAATTTGTGAGCTAGTTGCATGTCTGGGAAGACAATATGGCGCGACAATGGTGCTCTAATGATTTTTGATTGAGGGGCAAACAGGTCTATGTTGTACTTGTGTTAAAGCATGCTTTTGATATCTGCTGGGTTTCTCTCTTCAGGCCTTCCACTTAAAAGTTTGGAGTTGTCTGATACTATAGTTGGAAGCAGTGGGCTGCGGCATCTTTCTGGTTAGGATTCTATCCACTTACTATCTAGCAGTTGTCTTGTGTGACTCATGATACTTCGTCCTATTCTGGTTTTAGCTGTAGAATATTCTGGAACTTCAATTCCACCTTTTCTCTCTCCAGAACCATTTCTTCCTTTTCTTAATTCTCTTTTGGTGCTTGCATCTCACCATGATTAATTCTCCCTTGCATGTTATTTGTTTCTCTAACTTTCAAGAGATTTTAATGACTAAATGATTATGGTTTTCAGTGCTTTCAAAGAGAATAGAATATAGTTTTTGATTAGGTCTTGAATTAAAAATATAGATTAAGTGGGGAGTTGAAAATCATGCTCATGTGTAATGCGTATGCATGTTTACGCTGCTTTATATTTTAGATGTCCACTTAATTGACAAAAAAAACTTAAGCTTACCTTGCTTGAAGATTCTGTGCTTGGAACATATCATACACCATGGCTATATTTGAAAGTGTCATTTATTGGCACGGTTGGTAGTGTATGAAGCTGAGTGCAGGTCCATATTCAAGAGCACTGGAATATTTCTACAGACGTCTTTGTTTCTCCTTTTTTATTCTTTTTTTTTTTAATCTTTTCTCCTTTCAGTTGGATTCCGAAGATTCACTCACTGGTACTTGTGCTTTGTTAATTGTGCTGAGGCATTGAAAATGGGACCCTAAATTCATTTGATGTTTGTTTTTTCACATAAAAATGTTTAGAAAAATGTTGGCTAGCTGAAACACTAGAAAAGCAAATGCACGTTAAGCATACAATTGGCTTGTCTGGTGATCCTCCCTTTGGTAGGCTTAGTTAATTATCCCTTTCTTATGTTAGGATTTGATTTTTGGGATGAAATTGATGGGGGTTTGTTGCATTAACCATTATTTGTGTTCTGTCTGATGTGAAGACAACTTTTTACCCCATGCATCTCTCTGTGTATTTATCAAATGGAAGGGCTTTCTTACAATTTTTCTCATTGTTTTAGGAATAACTCATCTGGAGAACTTAAATCTATCATTCACCTTAGTAACAGATGGTGGTTTAAGGAAGTTATCTGGACTGACATCTCTTAGATCACTCAACTTGGATGCTCGCCAAATTACAGATGCTGGACTTACAGCTCTTACGAGTAAGCATTAACCCACATCTGATTCACCTATGAATATGAATGCAAGTATTGGGTTATGCAACTATTAGAAACTTATGGTATTCTTGTGCCGAGTCATGTTTTGTTGAAATAATGTGGCTCCTGTGTGTCTTTAAGTTAATGCATTTGTGGATTTCAGCATTTGGTGGAGGTTTATTTTTAATGCTGGGAACCCACTAAAACAATGGATAAGCAAACGTAATGACATTTATGGGCTCTTTCCCAGTGTTATTGGGATAAATCTGTTGGAAGCTTAAACTCGGATGAGAAACTAGGAATTCGGAAATGAAGATTTTTTTTTTTGAGGTTACCTTGGTATTTGAAGCATAAGTTTCTAAATAGTAAACTGATGCAAAATACTTCAGGCAACAAGAAAAAAACCCTAATCTAGTAACCACAAAAAGAGAGAACTTTGAATAGAAGATGAGTCTTCAAAATCATAAAAGGATAATCTTCCTTTTCTCTGTTTAATCATGTTTTGCCCTTGCTAATGCTTTTGTTGATGCAGGTCTTACTGGATTGACACGTCTGGATCTTTTTGGCGCTCGCATTACAGATTCTGGAACAAACTGTTTGAAATGTATGGATATACTTTATCATTGCATAAGTTGTCTCAATCCCAAGTTGCTTCCCTTTGTGCTATTGAAATTTGCGGATATAAGTAATTTGACTCCAGACTGTCCACAATCATTCTTTTGGCATAAAATTCAAACTTTACCAGGTGTATTTTCCTGCTCTGATTCTGCCAAATGTTCTTACTCCTAATATTTTTATGCCAAGCAGACTTCAAAAATCTCAAATCACTTGAAATCTGTGGTGGAGGACTAACTGATGCTGGGGTGAAGAATATCAAAGATCTTGTACACCTGACAGTTCTGAACCTGTCACAGAATACGAATCTGACAGACAAGACCTTGGAGTTGATTTCTGGTATCATTTGCTTTTTGTTGCTCATAAGTTCATTCTTTACTGCATAGCACCTGGCAAATAAAATCATGTCATTATAGATGATGCACAGGGATACGTGTGCTTGTAGAGATTGGTTTTGTCATGTTTCTTTGTTTTGATAGTGTGATGAAATTATTCGAGACTACCTGTGCCATTTTTCTTGTTATTTGCACTCAATTGAGAAATTGGATTTGACTAAAATATCTTTTTCAGCTGACACTTGTTCACTATTTCCTTGTGACCACAGGGTTGACAGAATTGGTATCATTGAATGTTTCAAATTCTCTCATAACCAACGAAGGATTACACTATTTGAAGCCTTTGAAGAATTTACGTGCATTATCTTTGGAATCCTGCAAGGTAACTGCATCTGAAATCAAGAAGCTTCAGTCAACTGAACTCCCTAATCTGGCAAGCTTTCGGCCAGAATAGCGAGAGACTGGTTATATAACACCATGTATATAGACTGTTATCAACCTGATAGCATTGTGTACAGTTTAATTGTTGTTTTGTACAGTTTAATTGTTGTGTAAAGTAGGCCGGTAAGAAATATAAAATTATTGGATTGGCAATGGGCATTGGCGTCGGAACTTGCAATGCATTTGCAGAAAGCTGAAGGTACATGTAAATATTGCTTGCTGGCTGCTACAGAATGAATCTGTATATAAGTTGTCTATGTTGGCTGCGAATAGCTACTATCTGCCCTGCTTTGGAAACTCCATTTTGCAGTGTGCAAGTCCCATTTAATGGTATTAATTTACCGTGCTGGAAATAATATAATGTCCGCTTTCGGAATTATTCTTGCCATTTTTTTTGGTGCCCATCCAACGGCGGTGTGCTTTATGTTAGTGTGCTTAACAGTCGAACGATTATTTTTCTTTCGTGGTTCCAGATATTTTTCTGATTTATCATGCAGGAATTTTGGATGTGCTTGCTTTTCTTTCCCAGTCCATCCCATTTGGTGGAAGATAGATTCTCAGAATCTTGATTAAGAAAATATGATATCAAGTGCCATACCTTGAGGCTTCTCCAAGTTTGTACTATTAAATGCACCGCGCATGGGGTGGCCTAATTTGTTTTCACATCAAACTCCGTATCGGTTAGATCTTTGGTTGTCCGGTCTATTATCTTTTACGTATCGTGAGTACTTGGATTTTCACAATCTTGTACCGGTAGTGTTAGTTTCAATCGGGATCGGTTCTCTGGGTATTATGTAGGGGTTTGAGTTGGACGTAATTTTGGATGTGGCGGTAGACCTAACTAGTCGGTTCTTAACGAGATGTTATGGAACAGCTGGTCTTCTTGCCTTGGTTAATACTGTGGTTCATTCTGCAACTTACCCCTGTAGAAGTCTCGTCGGAGCAACAGTCTCACCTGACCTTACCACTGGCCATCACCAAAGAGGCCCGCTGAAGGATCTGTAAGATAAGAATTTTGGCGTTGCAATAAGAAATTATTGCACCGAATCTGCTTCAGTGTGAGTTACACACCATGAGTGAATCTGTCATCAATTTACAATGGGTTCCGCCTAGTTTACACGAATGGGTGCTTTATGCTAATGTGGGGTTATCTAATATTTCATCTGAACAAGACACCATCTTAGATTCTTCAGATACACTGTACCAAGGATTTGTCACCTTTTTGACCTAGTTAATGCTGTCCTGTGGTTTCCACTGGACTGGATTTACTTACGTTTCCAGCCAACAAGTGTTTGGTGTATTAGAATAATATGAGCTCCAAGTTTTGCTCACATGTTATAATCTTAGTGAGTTCTGATGGTCTATATAATTATGATCAAGTTAAATCCAACTAGAGATGCCATATTCTACATGATGTAGTCGTGGAATGCTTCAGAATGAATTTGGGCTTTCCAATGCTACGGCTCTGGGATGATCCATGACTTTTCTTGCAAAACAACTATCTTACAAATATATGGACACTTCAATGCTCAAACTAGTAAAATATAGGAGGGGAAAAAATAATATATTAAAAAATAAATGAAATTATAAGGAGTGTGTATCTGTATGTTGTGTTTTTATTTTATTGAATGATTTGTAGTTCTAGGAAATGGTGAATGCTTGATGAAAGTTTTAAGCTATGACTTCCACTCTTATCCTTGTCATGTCTCATTTTGATGAGCCTTTCGTTATCGAATCTAATGCTTCTTATGGTAGTTTTGTCAGCAGATTGTACAAGCTTTGTCTTTCCAATCTACACGAAACTACTTTGATTGGGGTTTAAATGAAGGGATAATGTGTTTAATACGACACTTCCAGTAATAAACTACTGCAGGAAACGCAAGATTTCAGTCTGGTGTTCTTCATATTCGAATAGCAGGACTCAAGAGAAACTGCAAGTTGCAACATTAAGCTTCGAGAAATATTCCAAGA
>Ga0325401_1004761_pt1 | contig 12861 bp, 10 predicted proteins | sample PopdelMetagenome_FD_205666 | JGI IMG/M metagenome (GOLD analysis project Ga0325401, IMG submission 205666) | Populus deltoides microbial communities from Bellville, Georgia, United States - Xylem-PdKOR-R2 | ecosystem: Host-associated > Plants > Phyllosphere > Stem > Wood/Secondary xylem | place...
TGGATTGTATTTTGATGATGTGAGGATTCAAGTTCTTTGATTACCGTCACCATGTGTATTAAATATATATATATAAAAAAAAAATTTACTATGGTTTTGGGCTTAGAAAGCCGGGTTGTTACATTTTTATCTTACTAATTCTTAATACTTTGCTTGTTAAATGGTTAATCTAGATTTATGTTGTATAACACTTGGTACATTGAATGCTTGACCCTTCATAGTTTTCGGCCGATATAGTTGTTATGATAGGAACTTGATTTGTTGTTAACATAAGCTAGCAACATGAATGCCTGATGATATTTATAAGTATGGTGTTACTTAGACAAGATAATTAATATGATCATGTTAATACTTTATAATGAGCGATTAATGATAAATCATCCGATTAGAACCTCCTTTGTGTGTGGTTTCTAGTTGAGTAATAAAAAGAGTTTATATTATATTTATTTGAAATACCATTAGTGAATCCTCTAACCTTGACGTTTGTTTTTATCATTGTTTAATCCTTACATTAATCTTCCATCTCAAAGTTCTCATTAATTTCTTCCTCTTTTTCTTTTTATTATTATTATTACTACTACTACTACTACTACTACTACTACTACTACTACTACTACTATTATTATTATTATTATTATTATTATTTACATTCTTGTTATATGTTATGTACGTTAAGTATGCTCTGTGTTTGATCAAGGATCCTGACATTGTTGGTCTTGCCTTGTTCATTCGCATCAGAAATCTGTTTATATTATATAATATATCTCTTTGATCTTTTTATAAAATCAGTATATAGGCTGGAAACTTGTGACCCGATCTTTTAGATCATTCTCAGGTATAACAACGCCACGTACTGAGTATTATTATTATTATTATTGTTGTTGTTGTTGTTGTTGTTGTTGTTGCATTGTTATTTATAATTTATACAATTAAACTCTCTGTGGTTCGACCCCGGTCTTGCCGGGTTATTTATTACTTCGACACTCCTGCACTTGGGAGAAGACATCAATCTTTTGGTTGTGTCACTAGGTGTGTAACAACCCAGTTTTTTCAAGGCCAAAATCGATGGATTTTTTTTTATAAATAGTCAGGTTCTGGAATTTTTTCACCATATGATTCTGCAGATTTATAATTGCATTTCATTCATTAACAAGACACAATCCACGTAGGATAACGTAAATCAACATTCCCATAAAATAGATTCTCAATACACGTGCCCATAATATTATATTTTCATACTCATAGGTTTACATTACATCATATTGACATTGATACAACCATATTATTTGATAGTTTTAACCACATTTACCTAGTATTTTGCCTATGTTTTATTTATAAAACGCCTTGATAAACTTTGTTTTATGTTTTGAAGGTACTTTTGGATGTAAGATTTAAAAAGAAGTAAATTTGAGATAATTGGTAGATTTGACCCCGATCGATGTTTTGTGCAGAGCTTGACTTGTAGAAGTCGAAACGAAGTGATTCCAGTGGAATTAGAAAGCTAACATCCATATCATTCTATACATATATGGAAAGAAAATAAAAGAAAAAAGAAAGAGCATGGAAATTGCAGCCTTCAAAGTCAAATCTTGCATTCTGCCAGTGTTGACCTTCAACCATTCCTACTTGAATATCTTGAGTCACAGAAGTCCATTTAATGCAAACTCAATTTTGTTGGATTCCTGACTTGAAGACATATTAACCTACCACATTTCAGCAAAAAACGAGCTCATATGAGAGATATATGATTTTTATAAGATGACATATAAATTTTACCAACAAACATGTTTTGTGAAGAAACAACAACCCGGTCATCCGTCTTTGATTCCATTGGCCAAAGCTGATCAAACATTTGTCCCGATCATCCATATCGGATGCCATTAGCCAAAACTGATCAACATTGACAACCCAATCATCCATCTCGGACGCCATTAGCCGAAGCTAATAATCATTTATCCCGGTCATCCACTTAGGATGCCGTTAGTCGAAGCTAATCAATCAATTGTCCCGGTCATCCATTCGGATGCCATTAGCCAAAGCTAATCAAACATTTGTCCCGGTCATCCATTCGGATGCCATTAGCCAAAGTTAATCATTAACCAATCAAACATTCCAGAGGCGGTTTATGAGATCACTATAACATGGTAATATCCTTTGAATTGCTCATTCAAACGATTCATAACAATTTGACATTCACTGTAACATAATAGTAGACCATTTGTGATTCTTATACAAAAGTCTCATAATAGTTTAACATTCAATAAACACGATAACATATCTTTTCTAATACATAAACAAACATTCCATAACAGTTTAGCATTTAGTATAACACAACAGTACACCCTTTGTATTTCTCATCCAACCATTCATGATAGTTAATGATCAATATAATACAACAATAGATCCCTCGTAATACTTATACAACCATTCATGATAATTAACATTCAGTATAATACAATGGTAGATCCTTCATAATACTCATACAACCATTCGTCATAATTACATTCAATAATACAATGGTAGATCCGTCGTAATACTCATACAACCATTCATCATAATTACATTCAATAAAATACAATGGTAGATCCATCGTAATACTCATACAACCATTCGTCATAATTACATTCAATACAATACAACAATAGATCCTTTGTAATACTCATACAACCATTCGTCATAATTACATTCAATACAATACAACAGTAGATCCTTCGTAATACTCATACAACCATTCGTCATAATTACATTCAGTACAATACAATAGTATATCCTTTGTAATACTCATACAACCATTCGTCAGCAGCCCAAATTCATAATAGCCCAATCAACATTTCATAATCAGTTTAATATTTATCGCAACACAATAATATATCCACCTCAAATAGGTCATTTGAGAACATTAACATTTTCATCATCGTCTCAACATTCATCAAGAACTCGATCAACATTTCATAGTTGTTTTGACAATCATCAAGAATTCAATCAAGCACTTCATTATTGTTTCATCATTCATCCAGGATTCAATAATATATCATCGTAAGTAAATCATTTCAAAACATAAACATCATATGATAAGAAGGTGGAAAACACCTACCTGTTCCACTTGCGGTTTATCCTTGTCCTGACGATGGTCCGATTCCGGCCACATCACCTAAGACATCAATGCCACAATTCAATATATTTGCATCCTTAAATCACATTCATCACTATACTTATTTCAAGAATCTATATGTTCACATTCAAGTGTTCCACATATTACACCATCATATAATGAAATTGTTGCAAACATTTGAGTCATTTCTGCCCAGGAGCCCTGTTATAGAAATCGACAGCGAAAACTAACTCGTTGTAGGCTGGACAGTTCGGCAGTGAAAACTAGTTCACTGCAGGCTGCATAATTTGACAGCGAAAACTGGTTCACTACAGGTTGCTCAATTTGGCAACGAAAATAGTTTTGTTGCTGGCGCCATAATTTCAGCAGTGAATGCTACTTCGCTGCAGCCAACACGTTTTCGGCAACGAATGCTAATTTGCTGCAGACAACTCAATTCTGGCACCGAGTCACAAATTTTCTATAGACAATACAACTTTGGCAGCGAATCACAATTTCGCTGTAGAACACACAATTCGGTAGCAAATGTTAATTCGCTGCAAACAACACAATTTCTGCAGCAGATTTCAAATTCCCTACAGACCATACAACTTCGGCAGCGAACCCTAAATTCGCTGCAGGACATAATTGGGCAGTGAATGTTAATTCGCTGCAAACAACTCAATTTCAGCAACGAATTTCAAACTCGCTGCAGACAATTCAACTTTGACAGCGTATCCTAAATTCGCTGCAAACAACAATTTTTGTTAGGTTTGACAGTGTCGCTGCTGATATTTCAAATACCAGCCTCACTTGTAGGTACAACGTTTGATACCAGGATTTATTGAAATATTGGCTAAATTCTCATAAATTTAATAAACTAGTTATTAAATCCTAAAATGCATGTAAATATTATTATTTTTTTGCATGAAAATGTTACGTAATATGATTTTCATTGTATTTTATGAGACACTTGGCTGTAGGCAACAAAAAAAAAATTTATTATTTATTATTATTTATTATTTTTTGTTTGTGTTTCTTTCTAAAAATAGATTTAAAAAGAAAAATAAAAAGTTTCCTTTTTTCTTTTTTGTTTTTTTGTGATGGGCCAAGTCAACCTGAATGGGTTGACATGGCTGGGGTTAATCCAGCTAGGATTGACCTGGTTGGGTCGGCCCACTTAGGTCAGCCCAAAAACAGACTGAAGACCAGAAATCAACACGAAATTGAATCAAAAGGATGAAAAACACCAAAACTAAAAAAATTACTTATACATTTCCTCGGTTCTTTTCTTATCCTACTAGGTAACACAATATGAAATAACTTTATTACATACACACAATAGGCTTCGACCACCCACCTCAATTGTTTCTTCATTTGATTCTTTCACATCGCTTTTCACAATTCATCTTATATTCTTTCCATTTTTTATTTACATAAAACGTACGTGTGATGATTACACAAACACACATACACATAACAAAATAGATGTAATAACCAAATGCTAGAAATACAATCATACCATTTAGTACATTTCAAGGTGAAGTTATTAACACAATTTTAAGTATTCATCGTACATAAAAATAAGTACCTAACAAAATTATAGAGAGTGAAACAACATAATCAGTTTTGGCCCACTTTATGACATAGACTTACAACACATATAGCATTATAAGAGTTATTAGTCGCCAAGAAGCCTTATGCTCATGATTTTTTTATGAGGGAAAGAAATCATTATATCTATTAGTACTTTTAACAATCTTACTTAAAACATTCAACTCAAGGTCAATAATACCTCAACTCATATGACAATACTCATGCTCATCACTGCAACTAAAATAACATTACAAATTTAGCATCAAGCCATAAAATGCATGTACATGGTTTTTCATAGGAAGGAGAACAATATGTTTATCCAGAATTCTTTTAGCATCAATTACATCACATACATATTGAATTATGCACTAGCTGTTATGGTGTCTAAGTTCATCTTTGTCACTTTCGACATTGCCTTTATGATGAATTATGTAATACATTCAAATCTAAGGTTGCCGACTATATGTCACCACGTAGCAACTCATTTTCTTAATTTTTTATTCCCTAATCAATAATTAGTATTTCATTTCCTTAGTTACCAATTTCTTTGGGTACAATCCTTAAAGTAACCACACGTATTAATCTTATGTTTACTCATCACCATCACCGTTTAACATAATTTGTTTGAAACATTACCATATTTCTATTTTCTAGGTATCATAATCGTTTGTTACATTATCACCTCATTAACATTTGCTTTGATTTAGTAGTACATCAAACGATATCATGTCTTAAATTGCCAATCAAGCCCCTATGTTATTTACATTTTTAAGCATCGGTTAATAGTCTTACACAACGGTTTCCATTATACATCGAGGATAGTTTCAATGGTTTTTTTTATTATTTGGAAACAACTCTACTCATTGAAAACAACAACACAATGGTCTTCATTCAAAACAAATACAACCACATGAATTCCCTTTTTGTTAGGGACATCTAGGAAGTAACTTTTGTTGCCTATGATTTAATTTAAAGGACTTGTCAACTTAAATAGAAGCATAGGGCTACAACTTTTATGAAGGACACAACACCAAGTTTTGCCATATACATGTCTAAACATACTCATTACAGTAGCTTAAGAAATCTGACCGGTATTGTGTCAGTTTGGACCCTTACTCAGTGTTTCTCTTATATCTGGAGTTGTATAACTCCAGATAAATCGAGAGGAAAGAGATAAATCTCATTTTTCTTCCCTTCTCTATAAGCCCCTAGTTATAATTTTTTTGGTTTGTTAAAATATAAGAAATTTAACCGATAGTAAAATGAGTTAAATTAAATTAAAGAAACCTAAATCAAGATAAAAATGGTGAAATTAATGAAATGAAAAGTGAATATAGTACTAAACTGTCAAAAAGGAAAATTTTGTGGGGACAAAATGAATACGTACGACCAAGAGGGATCAATGTTCAAATAACAAAAGGTTAGGGGTTTATGTACAAATGATAAAAAGAGGTGAGGGTAAAGGTGTAATTAACAAGAAGATAACACTATAAATACCATTCTATTTTCTCTCTTGCGGTGACTTGTAGGAGTGAGAGGGGTTACCGTTCTTTGACCTTTTCTTCTCATTCCTTGATGAAATCTACACCAAAATGTTAACCTAGAGTGATTAAAAAGAGTCAATAAGTGATAAAAGAGAGATTTTTAGGTGGTTTAGAGAGTTTAGAGAGAGGCTGGAGAGAAGACATATGGATGACAGAAACTCCGACAACTATAACTCCATTTTTCACCGTTGGATCAAAATGATATTTGGATATGTCGTTCTCCTCCATGTCTTGTACATTCTCATTGAAGGGATCTTCAATATCAGTCTTCGTTTGACAAATATCATGGGAGGAACATTTCTGGGAAAAATACACTTCTGGACAATCTTTGTTGCTAACCATTGGATCGGGCTATAATTTGGGTATACTAGTCATCCAAAGTCTATCTAAATTCTGAACAGTGGAGATCAAAAACAAAAACTTTGAACAGAAGTTATGCTTCTTGCACAGTAGGTCTGCAATTTTTAGGTCAGTTCGGTTAAACCCAAGTTTCTGGAAATTTCACCGTTGGATGAAGTTGATATTTGGATATGTTATACTTATAAGAATGAATTACAACTGTACTATATGGATTGTCTGAAATACTATTTGTTTGTTATTTATGATTGTTTGAAACTGCTATCAAAATTGGTTCTATGTGAACCGAAACAGCCCCAAAATTAAAAGGAAATTAAGCATTAGAGAGACTTAATTTTTGGGAGACTTTGGGGCTGTTGTGACAGCCCTATAAGTTAATGTTTAGGGAGGGGGAGAGGCTAAATACCTCTCTAAAATAAAATATAAAAGGGGGCTAAAGTGACAGCCTTAAGTGTAGAGTTGTTAGGGATAAAAAAAATTTCTCCAAAAGACTAAAGCAAGGCTGCCATAATAGCCCTATTAATAGGTGTTAGGGGCTCCAACACAACATGCTTTTAAAAGAGAATACCACATAATATATTCATAACATCGTATCTACATGTTTGCACATCCAAATCCCTGTTCCATTACAATTTTCAATATAAGTCCTTACAAAAGTGCCAAATGGCAAATATTCAACATAACACCTAAGACATACTATTGCAAAGCACCTTTCAAAATATGTGAACCCCTGGAACGGGTTTTCCTACGCACCTTGATTGTGTGATGTCCCTGTTACAAAACAATATGAATACGAGAATTGTAAATAATCTAACATAATAATAAACAACAAGAAGTACATTGTCATTACTTTTCATTATTAACTTAGACCGGATATATTCCTTCTTTTATTTCTTATTATTTCGTTAAGTGTATTTTTCTCACTCACGTACCCCAATCTCTTGATAGGAGCTGTGGGGCCAAAGTTTAACATCAGTCGAGGTTAATTACTTCACCTTAACCCCGTCATCCACCTTGGATACTTTTAGCCGTAGCTAATTGCAACATTTAAACTCAGTCATTCATCTAGGATGCCATTTACCAAAACTAATCATCAACCACAACCCGATCATCCATCTCAGATGTTATTAGCCGAAGCTAATCATCAAGTGCAGTCATCAATCTCGGATACCATTAACCGAAGCTAATCAACATTCATAACCCGATCATTCATTTTGAATGCCATTAGCCGAGGCTAATCAACATGTAACGACCCGGCTTTTTCAAGGGCAAAATCGTTGGTATTTTTTTTGAATCATCCGGATTCTGGGTGTTTTTCACCATATCATTCTTCAGGTTTATCATTGCATTCTATTTATTAACAAGGCACAATCTATGTAGGATAACGTAAATCAACATTCCCATAGAACATATTCTCCATACACGTGTCCATAATATTATATTTCCATACTCATAGGTTTACATTACATCATATCGATATACCAATAAATTCACATTCTTGTTCTAATCTTGTTATCATCACGAGTTCATACAAGAGTATCAAACAACAAGTTTCACAACTAGTACTTTCATTATCCTGACCTCAAGTAATTTCATAATACGACATCCTCATTAGATGAATGCCTCATATGTATATTCATACACATCATATCAGTTTGTTCGTACATTCACATCCGTGTTCCATTTCAATTTTTCATTATTAGTCTTTACAAAAGGAGTCAAACGATTAATTGAGTGATTAACACGCCCGTTCATGTAGAACTTATATCACCCATAACACGTGAATATATAGTTCTTTTTCAAAATGTGTGAGATGTGAAACGGATTTCCTCATGCGCCATGTTGGTTTGATGTCCCTGTTATAGCACAAGATAATTTATAGCATTATAGACATTTTAAAAGAAACATAGTAAATAATATTAACGTTACATTTCATTCATGAATCAAAAAAACATAATTCTTTCATTTCTCCTTATGTAAATACCACCATTAATAATTCGTCAATTACCGAGGCTAATTACAATACTCAAACACGGTCATTCATCTTGAGTACCGTTAGCCGAACTAACGTTATTCTTCGCTAAAGCACAACAATCATAGTTCTTTCATATACTTGGTATGTACAAAACATAATTTACATGAATGCATCAATTCTTCAAACTAACTCATAACTCTCAAATTCGACTATCCTCTTAGGATGCCCTTAGCCAAAGTCAATCGTTTATTCATCCCAGTCATCCACTTAGGATGCTATTAGCCGAAGCTAGTCGTTTATTCATCTTGGTCATCTAGTTAGGGTGTCATTAACCGAGGCTACTCATTTATTCATCTTGGTCTTCCACTTTGGACATCATTAGCCGTAGCTAATCATTTGTTCATCCCGGACATCCACTTTGGATGCCCTTAGCTGTAGCTAATCATTTGTTCATCCCGATCATCCATTTAGGATGTTATTAGTTGAAGCTAGTCATTTATTCATCCCAGTCATCCACTTCGGACGCCATTAGCCGAAGTTAATCTATCATGTGTCCCGATCATCCATTCGGATGCCATAAGCCAAAGCTAATCAATCATCTATCCCAGTCATCCATTCGGATGCCATTAGTCGAAGCTAATCAATCATCTCTCTCGGTCATCCATTCAGATGTCATTAGTCAAAGCTAATCAATTATTTGTCTCGGTCATCCATTCGGATGGCATTAGCCAAAGCTAATCATTTGTTCATCCTGGTCATCCGCTTAGGATGTCATTAGCCGAATCTAATCATCAACAAATCAAACGTTCCATAAGCGTTTTATGAAATCACTATTACATGGTAATATACCTTGAATTTCTCATTTTAACGATTCATAACAATTTGATACTCATTAAAACAAAATGGCAGACCTTTCATGGTATTCGTACAGGCATTCTGAAATAGTTTAACAATTCAGTAAACACAATAATAGATCCTTTGTAATACACAAACAAACATTCCATAACAGTTTAACATTCAGTAACACAACAATACATCATTTGTATTACTCATCAAACCATTCATGACACTTAATGTTCAATACAATACAATAATAGATCCCTCATAATACTCATACAACCATTCATATTCATTAACACTTAATGTTCAATCTTTTGTAATACTCATACAACCATTTGTCACAGTTACATTCAATATAATAAAATGGTAGATCCTTCGTAATACTCATACAACCATTTATCACGACTACACTCAATAAAATACAACCGTAGATCCTTAGTAATACTCATACAGCCATTCATTAGCGAAAACTAGTTCGTTGTCAGCCGCACAATTTGGTAATGAAAACTAGTTCGATGCAGGCACCTCAATTTCGGCAATAAATGCTACTTCGTTGCAACCAAAACAATTTCGGCAGCGAATGCTAATTTTGCTGCAGGCAACTCGATTTCTACAGTGAATCACACTTTCGCTGTAGACAACACAACTTTGGCAGCGAACCCAGATTCGTTGCAGACAACACAACTCCGACAACAAATGCTACTTTATTGCAGCCAACATGCTTTCGACAATGAATGCTAATTTTGCTGCAAGCAAGATTTCGGCAGCGAATCACACTTCCGTTGCAAATAACACAACTTCAGCAGCAAATGCTTTTTTGCTGTAGCCCACACACTTTTGGCAGCGAATGCTAATTCGCTGCGGACAACACAATTCAACAGCGAACACCTGATTCACTATGGATAATAGAATTTGGCAGCGAAAACCTGTTTCACTAGGGACAACACAATTCAGAGTGAAAACTTGATTAACTGCGGACAACATAATTCGGTAGCGAACACCTAATTTACTGCTGACAACATAATTCGACAGCAAAAACATGATTCGCTACGGACAATACCAATTCGGCAGCGAACACCTGATTCATTGTGAAATACACAATTTGGCAGCGAACACCTGATTCATTGCGAAATACACAATTTGGCAGCGAACACCTGATTCACTGCGGACAACACAATTCAGCAGCAAAAACCTGATTCGCTATGGACAACATAATTCGACAGCAAACACCTAATTCGCTGCGAAATACACAATTCGGCAACTAACACCTAATTCGCTATGAAATACATAATTCAGCAGTGAACACCTGATTCGCTACGGATAACACAATTCAACAGTGAAAAGCTGATTCGCTGCGGACAACATAATTTGACAGCGAACACCTGATTCGCTGCGCAATATACAATTCGAAAGCGAACACCTGATTCGCTACATACAACACAAATTCAGCAGCGAACATGATGCGAACCCTAGCAGAATTTAATCTAATCCAAGTTTGTTGAGATTTGAATGAGCTTGTCACTATGCAAGACATGCTCTAAGGCAACAAGACTATAAACCAACTCGATCACAACGCCTACACCTTGAGACGAGCAAAGGAAGTATAAATTCACAATAAAGAATGGTTAATTTTTTGAAGAGTTGAAAGTTCAATCAAGAACCAAGATTGAGCAACCAAAAATTGGCTACAATGCTAAAAATTATCATTAAAAGTCTGCCCTAAAATTATTCCTAAAGATTATTTAAACTCCAAGCCAAAACCCTAGTTTCCCTAATGGGTCTCACATAAGCCCAATTTAAATAATAATCAACCCAAGCTAAAACTAGCCCAAACTAATTAAAATAAACAAAATAAACAAGTCTAAGACCTAAATAAAATGTCTCCTCTCAAAATAAATAAAGTTTGATAGCCCAACTAATTAAATAAGACAAGTTCGTTGTTTCCGCATTCTGTCTGATAGCAGGAAAACCCAACTTAAAACGGATGGTTCTCTCTCGTCTTAATAAATTAAAAGTCGTGCCATATACCGTTGGAAAGGTATGGAAGTCTAGTTTCCAGCCCAACAGGAATCACATCAAAATTATATCTGTAGCTTCATTTATGACCCAAAGAGTAATGTAAGGTCAAAATATTCGAATCTAGTGTTCTTCTTTCAATCCTTGCGTAATGGTCTTCGTTCCACCAACAAGCCCCTCTTGAACATGAATCAGATTAATCAAGGCTTGCTTTTTACTATTATAAATCCTCTTAAAGTCCACCTTAGCCCATGTATCTTGAAGAAGTCCATTGAAAGCTTGTTTGAACTTCGTACCTCTAAGCCTAGTAATAGGACCAACTGGAACCTCCAATGGATCCTTTGATGGTTGGATCGAATCATCCCCTCTCTCCTCAAAAGGATTTGACCTCGAATCATCACCTACATCAAACAAAGAAAGATTAGAAACATTAAATTTAGCACTAACACCATACTCACCTGGTAGATCCACTTTGTAGGCATTATCATTAATCCTTTCTATGATCTGATAGGGACCATCTCCTTGAGGCATCAACTTTGATCTTTGTTCAGGAAACCTTTCCTTCCTCATATGCACCCAAACCCAATCACATGGTTCAAATCTCACCAATTTTAATCCCCTATTGGCTTTGTTTGTATATTGTTCATTCTTGTTTTTGATTTGTTGCGGAATCTTTGCATGGAGATCTTTCACCACCTATGCTTTTTAATTACCATCAAGACTAACCCTTTCATCAATACAAAGTCTATGGGTTCCATCTTTCTTTCTTACAAATAGAACTGGCACTCCCCAAGGAGAATTACTGGGCCATATAAACCCTTTGTCTAACAATTCCTATAGTTGAGTCTTTAACTCGTTCAGTTCTACCGGAGCCATCCGGTACGATTGTTGGCTATGGGTGGGACTCCAAAAAAAGTGTCTATAAACACCTCTACCTCTCGCTCTGGGGGTAGTCTCGGTAGTTCTTTGGGAAATATATTTGGGAATTCCTTCACCATAGGAATATCTTTTAGTCGTGGACCTTCATCATCAAAGTTTAAGATGTATGCGAGGTATCCTATACATCCCTTTCTCAACAGTCTTTGGGCTGTTACAACCGATATTAAGGTGAATGGTTTGAGGATTCTCTCTCCCTTAAAAATCATCCTCTCGCCGTCAGGTGTTTAGAATGTAACAGTTTTAGCATAACAATCTATTAGGGCCTTGTATTTACTCAACCAATTCATGCCTAGGATTATGTCAAAATCATGCAACTCTAAAGGAATCAAGTCTACTTTTGTTTAATTCCTAGATAGACTAACCCCCTGATTAGTATTTAAAAGTGCATTTTTATCAAGGTTTTATATCATCATTTTGCACTTGAAGTATCAATAACTTCTTAACTAAAGCATGTTTTATAATAACATATCTAATAATATAAGATACCTTTAATTTATGGTAAA
>Ga0325401_1004762_pt1 | contig 12860 bp, 10 predicted proteins | sample PopdelMetagenome_FD_205666 | JGI IMG/M metagenome (GOLD analysis project Ga0325401, IMG submission 205666) | Populus deltoides microbial communities from Bellville, Georgia, United States - Xylem-PdKOR-R2 | ecosystem: Host-associated > Plants > Phyllosphere > Stem > Wood/Secondary xylem | place...
GCCATGCCATGCCATGCCAACTAACCACCACAAGGATACTCTTCTTATCTTTGAGCTATATCCAGTTATTAATTTATCACTTTATTTCTAATAATTAACTCCTCAGAAATAGCAAGAGAAAGAAATAGCACTCCTGAATTTGTATAACTAAATTGTTCACATTGTTTTATGAGTGTGTTTCTGTTATTAGAATACATAATGTTTTTTAAACCGTTTTTTATTTAAAAATATGTTAAAATAATATTTATTTAATTATTTTTTAATTTTTAACATAAATACATGAAAATTATAAAATAACATTAATTTAATGCCTGAAAGCTACCCTATACCAAACGAGTACTTGGTTGAGTACCCTGATTGTTTCAGCAGGTGTGTGAATAAAAAAAAAAAAAAGATGCTGTAAAGGGCATAACATCCACATAAATCCCAGATCAATCCAGTAATAATGTAGTTTGCTAGCGTGGTAACATTACAAATCATATACTTCATGTTCATTGCAAGAATAACGCCCTCCCTCCCTCCCTCTCTCTAAGGACAGCTGCATTGTATTCACTTGTTCCCACTTGTAAGGAGAGGCAATAAAACAGAAAGACAGCTTCCCCGTATCACCACACAGGAATACCGTACATGTACGTTAGATTTTTCTCAAAACATTTCTTTAAGTAATAATACAGAACAGTGTTAAATTAAGATTAACACTAGTACTATCATGATTTCCTGTTGATTAACCTTTGATCAGTGGATGAAGGAAATCAGGTGGAATCTCTAATCGGGACCCACTCAGACACAAAACCATAGCAGCGTAGCCAATAGTAAAACTCCAAGATGGTTTTATCAACTTGCCATGTGGGCCTTCAGGAGACCGAGGCTCGTCCGTACAAAATACCCATATTATAGCATCACTTTCACCCCTCATGTTATTCGCTCATCTCCATTATTGATTATACGATGGGACGGGAGCAAAACGAAATTGTGCTAAACCAGATTCTCTTGCCCACAATAAATAAATAAATAAATAAATCCCGGGTCCCTTGGGAGATTGAATCTATCTTCGACCGTTGGATCTTGATCCAATGGCCTGGATTAAGGGATGGGGGCGCTTGCATGTTATTACTTACATGGAGCCATGAGCTGAATGCATGAACACGCAAGTAAAGGGTAAAAAACAATCAAGAGGAAACCCACTTGGTGACAGGAAATGTCAGGCGTTGGTTGGGCAAAATAATGGAATGATGATATTAATGAGGTGAGGTTTTTGATTTGAGAGATACCAAGGTGAACCTAGCCAATAAGACAAACCGAAGTTGTAGGAGGGCCAATCGAATGAAGCCAGGTGTCCTCTTACGGGAATTTCTTGTTGGGTGAGCCTTTGTCCCTCATGTCTATCCACCCCCATCAACTTACTACTACTAACCAGCGAATAGCAATGGTTGTATTAATCTTGGCGAGGTCCACTGCCCATCTTCCTAGTGGGAAGAAAACCAAACCCAACAGAAACCCTATCCCTATCCCTATCCCTTTCCCTTTCTCATTTCTCGCCCTCCATGTTTATCTGGACTGGATTCTAACTAATGGTAGCCAACAACAAATAATAGAGAAGAATTCGATGGAAGCAGCCGATGTTGGTAGGTGTGGTAGCGGTTATTTTTTAAAGTGTTTTTTTATATTGAAATATATTAAAATAAAATTTTTAATTATTTTTAAAAAATTATTTTTGATATCGACATACATCAAGACCATTCAAAATCATTAAAAGAGTTCAAGTCAGGCCTTGAGTTTGCTCTCAATAGTTTTAAGTTTGAGTTCTTTTAGGGTCACTTGAAATTTATATGATCGTTAACTTTAGCGCTCGTGAGATTAATCAAAATACGTACAAATTGACCTGAATACCTATATTAATAATAAAAAAAACCATTAAAAGAAAATTAAATTTAAACAAAAAAAATCAAGATTTGACGGCCCTGTTTAGAATGCAATGCAAAGGGATGGGATAAGATATAAACTATGGAGTGTACAAGAGAAGAAAACAAATTAAGACAAGGAAGAGGAGACCATGCTTGGTAGTCAGCAGTAGCAGCAAGGCTGAGGGGGGATGAACTTAACTAAAAACACGGTCCACAATCATGTGAACCCCATCAACTTGTTGGCACGGGCCCCACCCTACACACACAACCCTCCACACACACATACTACGACCCGAACTCCATGAATCTTCCTGGTTCCTTACCATCTCCTCCTTGGGTTGACCCACCTCACCCACGTCCCCGTTTCTCCCTAAGACTACACAGTGCAACCCACCCCGTATATTTTTATTTAACCCATAAAATAAAAAATTAAAATCCCAAAACTTTACCCCACGCCTCTACCCTCTCTCTATATATATTCTCAAATCCTCAAACACAACCCAAATCATACCTCTAGTTCTAGTCAACAAAAACACCTCATCCCTCATCCCTCTCTGTCTTTCTTGCTCCTCTCTCTTTACAACAACAACAACAACAACAACAACAAAAAGAAAAGAAATGGACGGGAGCTGCGTAGATGAGAGCACGACTAGTAGTACTGATAACTCCATATCCATCACACCAACCTCCCTCACTCCTTCTCCACCTCCAGCTACCACAACAAAATCACCACCTGAGTCACTTTGCCGTGTTGGGAGCGGCAATAGTGTGATTCTTGATTTGGAATCAGGTGTCGAGGCTGAATCAAGAAAGCTCCCTTCCTCTAAATACAAAGGAGTTGTCCCCCAACCAAATGGTCGCTGGGGTGCACAGATTTACGAGAAGCACCAGCGTGTGTGGCTTGGGACATTCAATGAAGAAGATGAAGCAGCGAGAGCCTATGATACCGCTGCGCAGAGGTTTCGTGGAAGGGATGCCGTGACTAACTTCAAACAGGTTAATGAAACTGAAGATGATGAGATAGAGGCTGCTTTTCTGATCACTCATTCAAAAGCTGAAATCGTTGACATGTTACGGAAACATACGTACAGCGATGAGCTAGAGCAAAGCAAAAGGAACCAAAGGAGTAACAATGGGGTAAATGGGAAGCAATACAAGAATACAGCAAACTATGGGAGTAATGGTTATGACCATGGTTGTGGCCGGGCGTTGAAAGCGCGTGAACAGCTTTTCGAGAAAGCTGTGACTCCAAGTGACGTTGGGAAATTGAATCGGCTTGTCATACCAAAACAACATGCAGAAAAGCATTTTCCTTTGCAGGGTACATCAAGCTGTAGCACTAAGGGTGTGTTGCTTAACCTGGAAGATATGAGTGGTAAAGTGTGGAGGTTTCGTTATTCTTATTGGAATAGTAGCCAGAGTTATGTTTTGACCAAAGGGTGGAGCCGATTTGTAAAAGAAAAGAGCTTGAAAGCTGGTGACATTGTTTGCTTTCAAAGATCAACAGGGCCAGATAAGCAGCTTTACATTGATTGGAAAGCAAGAAGCGGGTCCAACCAGGTCCAGCCGGTTCAACCGATTCAGATGGTGAGGTTGTTTGGGGTCAACATCTTCAACGTACCTGGGATGGAAAATGGGTGCAATGGGAAGAGATCAGTGAGAGAAATGGAGCTTTTGTCGTTAGATCATCAGTATAGCAAGAAACAAAGGATCATTGGAGCTTTGTAACATTTTGTTTTCAGTGTTTTGGTTTTTGTCCATGTTTTTCTCTGCTTTTTTCTTGGCAATTTGTGAATTCGGGAGGGTGGGTGGGGTTTTCAGGAGGTGGAGGTGTAGCTGCTGCAAGTTGCGCAAAAGGGTAATTGTATATTATTTTGTTACAAGACAAAAGGCTGAAGAAAGCTTGAAATTAGGTGCAACAAAGTATTAACGAAAGAAAAAAGAAAACAAGATATGAATGACTGTCAATTTGTTTATGTTCACATCGCCTTTTGAACTGTTCTTTAATATTTCAATGTTTGTTATGTAGCATTATGGCTTCTGTTGGCTTTTCTGGTGGTGTTGCTTTCCTAAAATATATCTTCCGTGTTGACAAAATAATCTCATGCTTCATGATGAGATATGAGAGAGAGATTAGGTATGGATGGCACCTTTGTCCTAAAACAAGCTCAGGCTAATTGGCTGATTATCACTATAAAATCTTGTCTCGATTTATAAGTGTTTTAACTTGGCCCCTAATCCCATTACACATGTTCATACACACTTCCAGCCTACCTTTGTGGCACATGAAAATGATGGATATTTGTGGCACAAATAGAAGACAGCTCATCTTTGATTTTGCCCAGGAAGGACAAGGTCTAAGCTGGCAAGTGGGAAAACCTTTTACTTTTGAAAGCAATCCACAGGAAAAGTTAATTTGAGGTGATGGTTATTTAGTTTGAAAAATGATTTGAAGCTGGTTTCATGTTCATTAGAGGCCTTGGTCTATGTAGCTTCTTATATGGTTAACAAGTGTCTTCAGAGAAATTCGAAGGCCGGTGTTGTTCTTGAGATATTTCTTCCAGAATGACTATACATATATAGAAATGGAAACAGCTCCAGGATTTTAAGACAGGGTCGGATATTTCAAACACAATTGATTTAATAAGAATAGACTTTACTTTTACTTTCTATGCAGATACAGACACCCTGGAGAGACCCACTAATCCAGTGTGCACGGGAGCTTGAGGAAGTGCTCCTTTCATGGAGTTCTGCTATTTTATCAAAGGGAAAAAAAATAATAATGGAGGTTTCTGGACCAGCTGAATCTTGATTTCACAGTCAAATTTTCTTTCTTTCCTTTCAATAAACAAACTAGTTGAAGTTCTTTTCAAATCTCGATGTTTGCCCTGATCTTCGCATGTTAATCTTCTCATTACACGTTAAACCCTGGTGGTAGATGGCAGCTAAATCCGCTCGATACTGGCCTATCCCGGTGGCCTAAAGGTCACTGCCAATTAAATAAGAGCTTTGACGTTGCTAATCTAATGGAAAAATGTCAAACCATGAGTTATTGTCAACGAACAATATGGCAGTCAAAGCTGGGATTTTCAAAGAAATAAGCGTGACACTGTACAATTATCCATGGCACCCTCCAAACCACACAAGATCATTGACATTTCCATCACTTAATATGGTTTCCAGATACTCACAGATTTGATTCCAAGTCTTCTAGTTGTTAAGGAGATGCTAATCTGTTTGCAGTTTCATCTGACACAGTTAATTTTCCCAGCGTTTTCTTCCTTGCCACGTTCTAAAAATATGCGAACATGATTACAAATTCTTGCCAAATTAATTAGTTCTATGACAATTCTTTTTTTTAATTTACAATTAGCAAGATACTCATAGATCCTTGTTAAATGTACCAAATCACATCGATTCCTAAATCAACAGTCTAAGTAGCTCGTATAAAATTGTAATCAGACTTGAAATTAAAATGATTGGATATAAATATTGGACCGACTAAACAAAAAGAGATGTGAGCTGGACTGCCCGCAACTATGCGGAATTCTCCCTGTAGCATGCTTCGTAAGTTTTTGAGTTGAAGAAAAGTCAGTCCAGTCACCGCATCCAACACAGCATAGAGCAATTAGCAATTAACCTCTGAATTAACAAGGGTCCATATATATATATATATATATATATATATATATATTTTAAAGAAGAGATTGCATATCTAGTCATACATATATACAAAAATTAAAAATTCAGAAATTATTTGGAAGTGAGACTTGAGCCTAACATCTCCCTGTCCTGAATCTCCCGTGTGTATACTTGGAGGCCAGGGCAAGTCTCTTACCATTTGCCCTGAGCTTGGTGGCTCGGCCATGTAAGTCAACTTGACAAAGCGGCATCCCCCCATATGCTACCCATAGATTTTCCACCCCATGCCTAACGGGTTCATTTTTCTTCTTTTACTTTTCTTTCAGGTATGGAAATGCAGAGCCAAACACCCAAGACCGTCTTGTCACTACCAAATCTAGTAGAGAAATTCAACTTCTTTTTGGCCAATTTACACATGGGTGTTGAAACATGTATTTCCACAAAATGGTTTTGCCACGATTGAAAAAAAAAAGATTTGGTTATCCTAATTTGATTTATCTCCGAATGGTCTTTCTTCTTCTTGTTGTTTTTTTTGGGCATATAGCTGCTGCACTGATTTCTACGATAAATATTTGATTGTGATATCGTTGTGTACTTGGAACCCTCCCAGGACTTCATCATAAAGCTTAAAAGCCAGAACATTCTCGGTAATTTGATGCTATGCTGTTAAAAGCTTCCTAGAACATTCTCTAATAACATTAAAGGACAAGCTCGTTTTCTTGACTTGTGTTTCTATTCTCGGTAGCATAGAAACTCGTTCAAGAAATTTCTCGTATTTCATGCCAAACCCAAATAAAAAAGAAGAAGCATACTTCCACTTTTGTTGGTCTGGGTAGTGTTGTTAGTAAAGTGAACAGCATGGAATTGTACCAACAAAATAAAAGAAGAAAACGGATGTGTCAAGTGCTCCCAAGTGAAATTTCAATGCATTTGCCATCTCACATTCTGAAGGTCAAGTGGTGTCCAAATATCACAATATTGGCCTTATAACAAAGACCCACAACTGGCCCAGACCATATTAAAATGGGTCAGATGCCGAACCATCGGACCCATTAATCCATAAACCGGCCCCGCTCTCTCTCTCTCTCTCTCTCTCTCTGGTTTATCCTCGTTTCTTTCTTTCCACTCTAGTTGTCTGTTGGAGAGAAAAATGGGTTTTGCTGCTTCAATGACTTCCCCTCCTCCTCCTCTGCAACTTTCCTCCTCCTCCTCCTCATCATCATCATGGTCAAAGTCAGCTCTTTTCAGCGCGACCCCAGTTTCCTTTTCTCCTCCAACTGGTAAAATTCTCAAACTTTTGACTCTTTTTTACTAAATTCACTCCACAAAAATGTAGTCCTCCTCCTAAATGCTTTCAAATTACTAAATCCAGGGAAAAATGCACAGTATCGCAAACGACTCGTCGTATTGTCAAAGAGAGTTTCACCTCTAGAAGAGGGCATGAGAATCAGGAGGTACGCCCCTTGCAATTTGAAGTGATGATTGTGTTATGGTTACTTGCTTACTTTCTTGATTGGTTTGGCTGCGTGTTCTTTAATTTTTGTAGAGAACGAGAGCTTCAAAAGACGGTTAAGTTTAGAAAAAGGCCACCATTGAAGCGGGGGAGAGTATCGCCAAGGTTGCCAGTGCCCAATGATATTCCAAAGCCTCCATATTTAGGTTCAAATGAGTTGCCAGATATTTCTAGTGAGCATCAGATTCATGACTCTGAAGGGATTGTTAAAATGAGGGCAGCCTGCGAGCTTGCTGCTCGCGTTTTGGATAATGCTGGCAAATTGGTTAGGGTAAGTAGGAGCTCCCTTATGTTTTATGTTTTTGTTCTGTTTAGATGCCTATACTTTTTTGTTCTTGTTGACTTTGAATGATTTGGTATTTTATGTTAAGGTTTTGGTCCTTTATCTAGTAATGTTTAAGTCTATGTTTTAATAGTTAGTCAAGCAAATGTTAAACAAATTTCTCACGGGATAGAAACCATTGTATATGCTAGTGAACACTTTCAACGATGCAAAGCTGGAGTTTTTAGCAAAGCAAAATGTCCCATTTCTTACTTTTTTGAATTTTAGTTAATTTTCCTGACTTCAAATTCCAATCTTTTAGCATTTCTGAAGTGTTTGTGTCAACTGCAGGGTGATTCTGGTCTTCATATGCTTGTCATGTTGGTTAAATAATTTTCTGGAAAACAAATGTTTATCCGTCAATTAATGATAACAAATTTCTTTAACAGTCATTAAACAGTCAAAGCCTTTGCTTGACGTCATGGTCAGTTGTTAATTGACTTGTTATCTAGGTGTTATGCATGAGCATGTTTTGATCAGAATTCATTGCAAATGACGTTTATGCCTGCTTAGGAATGCTAACACTTATGCAATCTGCCACTTTCCAAATTTGAGCTTATTAAGGACAGGCCAGTATTTTGTGTGGTTATCTTATTAAGGACAGGCTGGTATGTATATTAATCCTATGATATTATTGTGTGGTTATCTTATTAAGGACAGGCCGGTATTTTGACCTTTCAACTTGCTGTCCCTTGAACACCTTTGAGGTTTTCATGTTCCTGTGAACAGAAATTCTCTTCAACTTTCTTGCATTGAAATTATGCTCTTAAGGTAGAATAGAACTGGAAAAAGGAGATAAAAGCTCTCATTTTCCCCTGACATTTCTTTACGAAATTGGTTCTTTTTTTATGATTTTGGAGGAGGGTGTTTTCTGTTTTTTTTTCTATTTATCACTCTGTGTGTATATATTACCCTTTGGGTATGTTTATACTTAGTGGCATTTGATACCAGAGATTTGTAAGATTATATGCTTTTGATACGGCCTTTACTTGTTTCTTTATCTCAATCAGCCATCAGTGACAACAAATGAGATTGACAAAGCAGTGCACCAGATGATCATTGATGCTGGTGCTTATCCTTCACCTCTTGGTTATGGAGGATTCCCAAAGAGTGTGTGTACATCAGTTAACGAGTGCATGTGTCATGGAATACCTGACTCCCGTCAGCTGCAGGTCTGTTTGTTGTTGCTTGTTTAACATGCATGTGGATCATTTCTAAACATTTGTTTCTGTGCAGGATGGTGACATAATAAATATTGATGTGACGGTCTACTTAAATGTAAGTTCCTGATTCACCATGTTATCATTAACTTGGGTGGTTCCTTATACATGATATGTTTCCCTTTGCCTGCTAGGGCTATCATGGAGACACTTCAAAAACATTTCTGTGTGGGAATGTCAATGATGCTCTTAGGCGTCTCGTGAAGGTGAGTTATATTTTGTACAAGTAATAATAACAGCTATTTCTCTTTGTTGATAGCTTTGGAGATTGGAGCCATGACTATTTGACAATCTTTAATTAATCGATGAAGTTGTACTTCGGCAACTGATTCATGCTTTGCCAATTTTTGTCAAAGAAACCTGCATATCCCTCTATATTGATGATATAATAGATATTTGAGTCCTTTTTTCTGTTTTGCATTCACCAGAAATGTTATTCAGGCATTGACCTCATTTATACCTCTTGCTGCAGGTGACTGAGGAGTGTTTGGAAAGAGGGATAGCTCTATGTAAAGATGGTGCTAGTTTCAAGAAAATCGGAAAGAGAATTAGGTATTGTGGCTGTTTTATCTTTTTTGGTTGGAATGGGAAGAGAACAATTTTACTGTGCTGGCTTACTATATTAGAATCATGGTGTGATATTCATTCTCACAGTTTGGTACTCACATAAAATAGCAATAGTTTACTGGTCATTAGCATTTTTTAAACCTGATTGATTATTAGTTATTTATTGTGCACTATTTTCATTACTTTTAATTTTTCAATATTATTTCATTTCCTATTTCCCAGAAAATTTCTGATGTTTATCTATCTAGTAAAATTACTAGTACATGAGTGGAATTCAATGCCAGTCATATTCTTGTATATGTATAACAAATCACCAACCAAACGCAACCTCTTTTGAAGGGTTGAGTTCAGTTAATTCTTTTGACAAGGTTGAACCTAGTTCTTTTGCTTAAAAAGAATAGAACTAAGTTTCTGTTACCTTAAAGCAGACTAGACTTGAGGATCATTTTTGAAAAAAATTCCACTGGATAGAGTAGATCTCTCAAGTAGCTGATATAACTGTAGGTATAATTTGGAAAACCAGTTGAAACATAAAAGGGAGAGAGAACTGGATTAGAGACAAACCATTCACAATGGAGCTACAATTCATTTGAAGAATTTTTTTCATAGTAATTAATCATCATTTCTTTTGCTTATCATTTCCTAGATAATTTATATGATTATGAGTTAAGCAATTGGATTACCTAAACCCACTTTCTCCAGATCGGATGATTTGTTACCAAGTGTTGTGGTTGGTTGTGGACTGATCAATGGTAATTGGTTTATTTATGGAAAATTTATGAAAAACACAAAACTTGTAAAGTTACTGTCTGATCATTTCATTTATCAATTATATTTTTATCTATAGTTAATTGTATAGTAACGGATTTTTCATGATTGTATTTGCTAAAATATCACCTGAACTTGATGGATTTGTTCATAGGCGGTGAGGATAAAAACTTCATTCTTGTGTATTTGTTATTTGATGGCTGACTTAAACTTTTTATAACATTACACACTTGGATGATTGTCTCAGTGAGCATGCTGAAAAATATGGTTATGGTGTGGTGGAGCGTTTTGTTGGACATGGCGTAGGGACTGTATTTCATTCTGAACCATTAATACTACATAATCGTAAGTATCTCTTGACAAAAATATTTTACTGTTCTGCTTTTTTTGCCCATTTTTTATAAGTTTCGAAGAGGTGAAGTTGAAACATTTTGTATATCATCCTTGCTTTATGAGCACTACTGGACTAATTTCTGTCAATTCTTTTGCCGGTTGAATATCAAACAACAAACTCAAATCAATTCAGCTAAGCCTTAATCTGAACTATTAAGGCCTATCCCTTTTTTGTTTCATTTTCCCTACTGATAATCCATTTTAATTTTCCAATGTTTATAAAAGTGGAAATATTTTTATGGACCTGTTATTATTCAAGGATAAACAAATGGAATGCCTTCAAATGCATCATCTTTGTTCAAGTCAAAGATGGACTGAATTTTTTTGTCTACAAAGCTTCCTTGTGTAGTTTCATTAAAAATATTTTTTCACATGCTGTTGAACATTCATCCTAAAAAATTCGCTAATTTTGTCTAATTGTCTGTCAGGCAATGACAGGCCTGGCGTCATGGTTGAAGGTGAAACTTTTACCATTGGTGAGTTCATTTTCTAAATTTCCAGAGTTGTTTGCCTTTATTTGACAACTGTAATCTGTAATCCTTGCTTTAGTTTTTCACATATCCATTATTATTTCTTGTTTCCTTTAGTTTGATCTGCTACACATTCTGTAGTGCATTTCAATTTTCAAATATGCTTTTTACTTGTCGTACACAATTTCCTTGCGCTGAACCATGCTGTGTTTGCATCAAGGAGGACCCAGAGTGACATTACTAATCTAGCTACCGCTGAATTATCATATAGCAGTACACATTTCACAATCCTACCCTTATCAGTGTTTTCTAGCTGAAATAGAGTATATTTGGCATCTACCGTGATTTCGTGAACAAAATGAAATTGTCAGGACATTTTAATTAAACCTTGCGCTGTTCTATAATTAGAGAAATTCCTTGTGTCCATGCTAATCAGATACATTTCTTTTCATTGAAGGGGGGGAAAAACAAGTATAATGCTGAACAACTGTTATTTTGTTTCATACCACCTTTATGCCTCTCATTTTAAACCTTTTTCTACAGAACCAATACTTACAATAGGAAGCACTGAGTGCATAACGTGGCCTGACAACTGGACAACTTTGACAGCTGATGGTAGTCCTGCAGCACAATTTGAGCATACCATTTTAATTACTAGAACTGGTGCGGAAATTTTGACAAAGTGTTAAATCATTGTAATTTGTTATATTTTCGGCCCCAATATCTTTTCCTCACATTTTTTGAAGTAGATACTGTAGGATCCAATTCTGGTTTTATACATGTGGGTTCCTCTAATGCTTGAAATTTAATCATTCTAGATTTGTAAAGAAGCAAATCTTGATTTGAGAGGTTCAATTCCTAAGGACTGGGCAAACAATGCGAGTCGGGTTATAGTTTATGGATTAGGAAAGTAGATAGAAGAAACCAGACTTCCATTAATGGCTGCTAGACAAGTTCTGCTATACCTAAGACATGGTTATCCTATTCTTGAATGACCTCTTCTTCTTTTTTTGACAACTATATCATTGATTTAGGTAATTCTGATTCTACGTTCGTGTACTTTTTCTTTGTAGTTCAAACTATAGTAGGATATATGGTCTCGTCTTTAGTTCACTTAATTCGTTGCATGCCGTCCCTCCATTTGATCTGATCACGGGGCTTGCTGGTTAGATTCGAATCTATTGATTCGATGACGACCAGCATTTGCCGATGTCATCATTGTGGCAAGGAACAGGTGGGGATGTATTCTTAAAACTGTCTGAACTCTGAATATAGGATTTGCCCTCAGGGTCGAACCATAAAATTAAAAGGGAAGATTTTTCGATGACAAATGTCACAAGACAAGCATGGTTGGTTTTTTTTGTTTTTATTCTCCTGTGTTTTTATTTTTAATTGGTTCTGGGCCAACTATGATTGGAGGTCCCGGTATTTATACTGTTGTTGAGGCTTGTGCTATCTGTCTATGGTGATTTCCCTCGAACCTTAGTATCTGAGACGGCGCACGAGTCTCTACTAGAGACAAGCACGATAGTTGTTTTGTTTTGGACAGGGGAGTGGAATTTATTTTATTTAATTGACTAGGACATGGAATAGAGACTTCTTTCACGTTTTTTACTCCGTCCGATTGTGTTGACCCGTAACTTCCTGGAAACACCTACCTGCCTCGTGTGGAATCCGTGATGCCTGAATCTGGGTGGGTGAATAGTCAACGAATTAACCCTAGCTCTTCTTGTGCACTAATGGGGTGGACATGCACCAATTTGCAAGTGGGTGTTTTGTAACCAAGGATCCCATTGGTATATTCTCTTGAGGAAATGAAGCACTAAAGATGGCATTAGATACCTCATCTGGAATGGTATTTATAAGCTCTGAAATTGCTTATTGTTTTTATTTTTTTTGAAGCCATTAATGGAATTACTAAACGACTGTCTTGTTCTTGTAGAGGGAAGAGGAAGTTCCATCCAAGCTACCAACCGACCATGTTCATAGAAATGAGCCGCTTGCAAGTTTATTGCTACCAGAGGCCAAATGAGAGGCACCCTCCACGAAATTTAATTAAAT
>Ga0325401_1004764_pt1 | contig 12857 bp, 14 predicted proteins | sample PopdelMetagenome_FD_205666 | JGI IMG/M metagenome (GOLD analysis project Ga0325401, IMG submission 205666) | Populus deltoides microbial communities from Bellville, Georgia, United States - Xylem-PdKOR-R2 | ecosystem: Host-associated > Plants > Phyllosphere > Stem > Wood/Secondary xylem | place...
GCCCAGGCCACCACCGTGAACGCCGCGCCGGTGGCGAACAGCTCGTCGCGGGTGACCCGGTCGTCGTGGAAGAGGTAGCGGATCATCGCGTAGGAGACGTAGAAGTAGAACGGCGCGTGGACGCAGGCCGAGGTGAGCGTGACCCACTGCGTCGTCGGCTCGACCGACTCCAGGACGGCGAAGACCATGGCCGGCAGCCCGAGCAGCAGCGCGACCCAGCTGAGAGCCGGGGTCAGCCGCACCGCGGCCACCGCGGCGAAGACGACGACCATCTGGACGACGCCGAGCACGGCGCGCCCGGCGGTGGCGTTCTCGAGGAACGGGTAGGCCAGGACGACCAGCAGCTGCCCGACCAGCAGGACGCCCGAGGGGTGGTGGCGCACCGCCTGCAGCGTCCGGCGAGCACCCCCGCTCACTCGGGCCGCTCCTGCTCGCGGGCCTTCGCGACCGCCTTGGCCTGCTTGCGCTCGAGCCGGCGCACCTCCTCGGCGACGACCTGCTCGCGGCTCAGGCTGACCCGCGCGAGGTTGAACAGCAGCGCCGCGGTGGGGAAGACGGGCCACGGGAACCCGCCGAACATGAAGAAGGACCAGATGGCCCAGCAGATGACGGTCGTGCTGGCGAACGCGCTGACCGCGTCCCAGCGGTCGCTGCGCCACTTCTCCTCGGCTCGCTGCCGCAGCTGCGCCGCGGTGGCTAGCTGGAGGGTCGACGAGGCGCCCGGGGGAGCGGTCGAGGTCGCGGGGACGGCGGCGACAAGGTCGGACACGAGGGGCGGCAGCTCGCCCAGCGTGCGCGCCCCGAGGACCGCGGCCGAGCGCTCGTCGTACTCCTCGCGGTCGAGGCGGCCGTCGGCGTAGGCGTCGTTGACGACCTGATGGATCCGGTCGCGGTCCGCGTCGGACGCGCGCAGCCCCGCCAGCTCCGGCACCCGCGGGTCGTGGGGGAACGCCGCCCACAGCTCCGCCGCTCCGGGGCGCGGTCCTGACTCGGTCACAGCGCCGATCCTAGGAGCCGGGACGGGCGAGGGCCTGGACGCGGTGGGGACGCGCGAGGAGGATCGGCGCCGTGACCACCTCGACAGCACGAGCGGGCGAGGTCGTGGAGACCGACCTCCTCGTCGTCGGCGCCGGCCCGACCGGGCTCTACGCGACCTACTACGCCGGCTTCCGAGGCCACCGGGTCGCCGTCGTCGACTCGCTGCCCGAGCTCGGCGGCCAGGTCACGGCGATGTACCCCGAGAAGCAGATCTTCGACGTGGCCGGCTTCCCGGCCGTCAAGGGCCGCGTGCTGGTCGAGGGGCTCGTCGAGCAGGCGGCCACCGCACGCCCGGTCTACCTGCTCGGGCGCACCGCCACCGACCTGGTCAGCCACGACGAAGGGGTCGAGGTGAGTCTCGACGACGGCACGCTGGTGCGTGCCGGCGCGGTGCTGGTCACCGCGGGCATCGGGAAGTTCAGCCCGCGCCCGCTGCCGGCCGGCGAGGGGTGGCTGGGTCGCGGCATGGAGTTCTTCGTCCCGAGCTTCGAGCCGTACGCCGGCAAGGACGTCGTGATCGTCGGCGGCGGCGACAGCGCCTTCGACTGGGCGGTGCACCTGACCGGCATCGCCCGCTCCATCGCGCTGGTCCACCGCCGCGAGGCGTTCCGGGCCCACGAGCGCACGGTGCAGCAGGTCTGCGACTCCGACGTCGAGCTGATCACGCGCGCCGAGGTCACCCGGATGAGCGGCAACGGCACGCTGCAGGAGGTCGAGCTCGACGTCGCCGGCGAGCGGGTCGTGCGCCCCGCGCAGGCGCTGGTCGCCGCACTCGGCTTCGTCGCCGACCTGGGCCCGATCCAGCAGTGGGGGATCGAGGTGGAGCGGCGCCACGTCGTCGTCGACTCCGCGATGCGCACCAGCCTGCCGCGGGTCTTCGCCGCCGGCGACGTGACGGAGTACCCCGGCAAGGTCCGGCTGATCGCCGTCGGGTTCGGCGAGGCCGCGACGGCGGTCAACAACGCCACCGTCGCCATCGACCCGGCGGCCAAGGTGTTCCCGGGCCACTCGAGCGAGGACGGGTAGCCTCACCCCCGTGGCCGGGCAGCGCGCGCACGACGACGTCCTGGTGCACCTGCGCCGCGCCCGCGACCACGCCGACCGGCACTACGACCAGCCGCTGACCCTGACCCAGCTCGCCGCCGTCGCCGCGCTCAGCCCGTTCCACTTCCAGCGGCTCTTCACCGCGACCTACGGGGTCTCGCCCGCCGCCCACGTCTCGCGCCGCCGCGTCGAGCGCGCCCAGGACCACCTGCGCACCACGAACCTGACGGTGACGGAGGTCTGCCACCTCGTCGGCTTCTCGAGCCTCGGGTCGTTCTCCAGCCGGTTCCGCGAGCTGGTGGGGGAGTCGCCGAGCTCCTACCAGCGCCGGTGGGCCGCGAACGGCGCGCCGCGGGTCCCCGGCTGCTGGGTGTTCATGCGGGGCGCCGCCGGTCCGACGACCGCAAGCGGGGAGAAGCAGGCGACGCACGGGTCGCCCTAGCGTCGTCGCCATGATCACGAACATCTCGCTCGTCAGCGTCTGGGTGAAGGACATCTCCGAGTCCAAGGCGTTCTACGTCGACGTCCTCGGCTTCGAGGAGCAGGAGGACATCCAGCTCGCCGAGGACTTCCGCTGGTGCACCGTGCGCCACCCCAACCAGCCCGAGCTGTCGGTGCACCTGACCACCCCGAGCAAGCCGCTGTCGGACGACCTCGTCGCGGCGATGCAGCGGGCGCAGGCCGAGGGCGGTCTCCCGGGCCTCGGGCTCGCGGTCGACGACTGCCGCAGGGCCTACGACGAGCTGAGCGCGAAGGGCGTCGAGTTCATCCAGCCGCCCGCCGAGCGGCCGTACGGCGTCGAGGCGCTGATGCGCGACAACTCCGGCAACTGGATGGTGCTCGTCGAGCACCGCGACTTCGACCCGTCGGCGATGACCCTGGCCGACCTCGACTGAGCCGCCGACCCCTGGTGCCCTCGAGGCGGTAGTTTCGCGCCGTGGCCAACCAGCGTGCGCAGGTCGTGATGAGCGACGACGAGGTCGAGGCGTTCCTGCGCGAGCAGCGCTCGGCCAGCGTCGCGACGTACGGTCCGAGGGGCCAGATCCACCTCGTGGCGATGTGGTACTCCACCCTCGACGGCGGGGTCTGGATCGAGACCAAGGCGAAGTCGCAGAAGGTCGTCAACCTGCGGCGCGACCCGCGGATGAGCCTGCTGGTCGAGGCCGGGCACACCTACGACCGCCTGCGCGGGGTCGCCCTGGAGGGCACCGGTGCCGTCGTGGAGGACCCCGACGTCGTGTGGCGGGTCTGCGTCGACCTGTTCGAGCGCTACCAGGGCCCGTACGACGAGTCGCTGCGCCCGCTCGTCGAGGCGATGGCCGCCAACCGGGTGGCGGTGCGCCTCGACGTCGAGCGCACCCGCTCGTGGGACCACCGCAGGTTGGGGCTGCCGGAGATGGAGCTCGGGGGCAGCACCGCCGGCTCGGTCCAGCAGGGCTGACCCGCCGCTGACCCGCCCCTTGACCACGTGCCTCAGTCCGGGCCGGGGAGCAGCAGGCGCACCGCCTGCTCGAGGCGCGTCTCGGCCTCGGCGGCGCTGGCGCGTCCGGTGACCCAGCCCATCAGCGAGGCCAGCCAGACGTCGGCGACGATCCGGGCGGTCGTGGCCTCGTCGGGCGACGGGGCGGCCTCGTGGGCGGCGTGGTTGAGCATCGAGGTCAGCAGCCGCCCCACGCTCGCGAGGTCGTCGGCGACCGAGGCGTCGGCGGAGACGAAGGCCCGGGTCAGGGCCTCGGTGAGGTGCGGGTCGTGCTGCAGGTCGCGCGACAGCGTGCGCAGCAGGTGCAGCACCCGGTCGGCGGCGGTGGCCCCTGGGACCGGCGCCGCGCACACGCGCACCTCGGCGCGTGCGAACTCCCGCGCCATCGCCGAGACCAGCAGGTGCACCTTGGAGGGGAAGTAGCGGTAGAGGGTGCCGAGGGCGACCTCGGAGCGCTCGGCCACGGTGCGCATCTGCACGGCGTCGTACCCGCCGTCCGCCGCCAGGGCGATGGCCGCGTCGAGGATGCGGCGGCGGCGTTCGAGCCGGGCCGGGTCGTCGGAGGTCCCCGTCGTTGCGTCTGCCCCCACGGTGCGCCCCCCTCCGGTCCGTCCGGGCGAGGCTACCGCCGTGGGGCGCCGTGATAGAACACGTTCTTGTCGGGCCACCCCGGCCGGAACACGCGAGAGGGGACCCGTGCCCATGCGGATCGCACTGCTGTCCTACCGCAGCAAGCCGCACTGCGGTGGCCAGGGCGTATACGTCCGTCACCTGAGCCGCGAGCTCGTCGCGCTGGGCCACACCGTCGAGGTCTTCTCGGGCCAGCCCTACCCCGAGCTCGACGAGGGCGTGGCGCTCACGAAGGTCCCGAGCCTCGACCTCTACCGCGAGCCCGACCCGTTCCGGGTGCCGAGGCTGCGGGAGTTCCGCGACCTGGTGGACGTCGAGGAGTTCCTCACGATGTGCCTCGCGGGGTTCCCGGAGCCCAAGACGTTCAGCACCCGCGTCGCCCGGGTGCTGCGCGAGCGGCTCGACGACTTCGACGTCGTCCACGACAACCAGGTGCTCGGGCGCGGCATGCTCGAGATCGAGCGGACGGGGCTGCCGCTGGTGACCACCATCCACCACCCGATCACCTTCGACCGGCGCATCGACCTCGCCCAGGCGACGACCCGGTGGCGCCGGTTCACGCTGCGGCGGTGGTACGGCTTCCTGCGGATGCAGCGCCACGTCGCCCGCCGCGCCCGCGTCGTGCTCACGCCCTCCGAGGCCTCCAAGCGCGACATCGCGACCGACTTCGGCGTCGACCCGGCTCGGATGCGCGTCATCCTCCTCGGCGTCGAGGAGAGCTTCGTGCCGCCGACCGAGCCGCGCGTGCCGGGCCGCATCCTCGCCATGGCGAGCGCCGACGCGCCCGTGAAGGGCATCTCGACGCTGCTGGAGGCCTTCGCCAAGCTGCGCACCGAGCGCGACCTCGAGCTGCTCCTCGTGACGAAGCCCCAGCCGGGCGGGCGCACCGAGCAGCTCATCGAGCGGCTCGCGATCGGCGACTCGGTGCGGTTCGTGCACGGGCTCAGCGACGCCGAGCTCGTGGCCCTGATGGGCTCCGCCGAGGTCGCCTGCGTCCCCTCGCTCTACGAGGGGTTCTCGCTGCCCACCGCCGAGCTGATGGCCTGCGCGACGCCGCTGGTGGTCTCGCGGGCCGGGGCGATCCCCGAGGTCGTCGGCCCCGAGGGGTACGCCGCCGAGGTGGTCACCCCCGGCGACGTCGGCGAGCTCGAGGCGGCCCTCGGCTCGCTGCTCGACGACCCCGAGCGGCGCGAGCGCCTCGGCCGCCACGGTCGGGCGCGCGTGGAGGAGCTGTTCAGCTGGCGTGCGGTGGCCCAGCAGGTCGCCGAGGCCTACGAGGACGCGATCGCGTCGTACCAGCAGCAGGAGAAGAGGAGCAGCCGTGCTGACCGTTGACTTCGACCGCCTGGGGCTGCGCCCCGGTGACCGCGTGCTCGACATGGGGTGCGGGGCCGGGCGCCACGCGTTCGAGATGTACCGGCGCGGCGCAGACGTCGTCGCCTTCGACATGGACGCCGACGAGCTGGCCGGGGTCAGCGACCTCTTCCACGCCATGCGTCAGGAGGGTGAGGTGCCCGCGGGCGCCGAGGCCGACGTCAAGCAGGGCGACGCGCTGCAGCTGCCCTTCGCCGACGGCGAGTTCGACCGGATCGTCGCCGCCGAGGTGCTCGAGCACATTCACGCCGACGTCGACGCCATCCGCGAGATGGTGCGCGTGCTCCGGCCCGGCGGGACCCTGGCCGTCTCGGTGCCCCGCTGGCTGCCGGAGGTCGTCAACTGGAAGCTGTCCGACGACTACCACCACACCGAGGGCGGTCACATCCGCATCTACACCGACCACGAGCTGATCGACAAGGTCACCAAAGCCGGCCGCCTCAACGACGGCACCCCGGGCGACGCGATGGTCTTCGAGGGCCGCGACTACGCCCACGGCCTGCACACGCCGTACTGGTGGATCAAGTGCGCCGTCGGCGTCACCAACGACGACCACCCGCTCGCCAAGGCCTACCACCGCCTGCTGGTCTGGGAGATCATGAGCCAGCCGCGGCTGCTGCGCCTGGCCGGTGCGGTGCTCGACCCGCTCATCGGCAAGAGCCTCGTGCTCTACTTCAGCAAGCCGCTCGAGCGGGACGCGTGATGCTGCCGTCCGTCGACGGCGTGCTCTCCGCCGCCGACGTCGCGCAGAGCGCGGCCGCGATCGCGGCGATGCAGGAGCCGTGCGGCGCCGTGCCGTGGACGGTCGGTGAGCACGTCGACATCTGGAACCACGTCGAGGCCGCGATGGCCATGCTGGTCGGCGGCGAGGTCGAGGCCGCCGAGCGGGCCTACGCCTGGGTGCCCACGATGCAGCGCGCCGACGGGTCGTGGCCGATGAAGATCGTGGCCGGGGTCGCCGAGGACGAGCGCGGCGAGGTCAACATGTCGGCCTACTTCGCGGTGGGGCTCTGGCACCACTGGCTCGTACGCCGCGACCGGGCCTTCGTCGAGGCGCACTGGCCCTCGGTGCGGGCCGGCCTCGACTGGGTGGTGGCGCAGCAGCAGCCGTTCGGCGGGATCCGGTGGACGCCGACCGAGCCGATCTGCCTGCTCGCCGGCTCCTCCAGCATCTACCAGTCGGTGCGCGCCGGGATCGCCCTCGCCGACCTGCTCGACGACCCCCAGCCGGGGTGGGAGCTCGCCGGTGGCCGGCTCGGCCACGCGCTGCGGCACCACCGCGACCTGTTCGCGGACAAGTCGACGTACTCGATGGACTGGTACTACCCCGTGCTCGGTGGCGCGGTGCGCGGCGTGGAGGCCGAGCGGCTGCTCGCCTCGCGCTGGGACGACTTCGTGGTGCCCGGGCTGGGCATCCGCTGCGTCGACACCAACCCCTGGGTCACCGGCGCCGAGACCTGCGAGCTGGTGCTGGCCCTGGACGCCGTCGGCGACCGGTCGCGCGCCCTGGAGCTCTTCGCGGCGATGCAGCACCTGCGCGCCGAGACCGGCGGCTACTGGACGGGGTGGGTCTTCGACGACGGCACCGACGCCCACGGCGAGCCGCGCGACGTCTTCTGGCCCGACGAGCGCACCACCTACACCGCGGCCGCCGTCGTGCTCGCGGCCGACGCGCTCGGTGCGTCCGACGGCACGGCGACCCCCGGCTCCGCGATCATGCGCGGCACCTCGCTGGCGCCGCACCCCGAGGAGCTGGCGCTGCAGTGCGGCTGCGCCGCCGGGGCGGTCGTGACGGGCGGGTCAGGCGAGCGGGTCGCCGGGGCCACCCGCCACACGTCGTAGGACCCGCATCGAGCCGAGCGCCTCGACCTCCTCGAACGCGCCGCCCTCGAGGGCCCGCAGGAACACGTGGTACGGCGGCTGCCCGCCGTCGGCCGGATCCGGGAAGACGTCGTGGATGACGAGCGCGCCGCCCTCGACCAGCCACGGCGCCCAGCCGGTGTAGTCGGCCTGGGCGTGCACCTCCGCGTGGCCCCCGTCGATGAACAGCATTGACAGCGGGGTGCGCCACAGCGCACTGACGGTCGTGCTGCGCCCGACGACGGCGACCACCTGGTCCTCGAGGCCCGCGCGCTCGATGGTGCGGCGGAACGTCGGCAGGGTGTCCATCAGTCCCGACTCGTCGTCGACGAGCGTGGCGTCGTGGTGCTCCCAGCCGGCCTGGTTCTCCTCCGAGCCGCGGTGGTGGTCGACGGTGAAGACCGTCCCGCCGACCTCGCGCGCCGCGGCGCCGAGGTAGACGGCGGACTTGCCGCAGTAGGTCCCGACCTCGAGCACCGGGCCCAGCGGGAGCCGCTCGCGGGCCCAGCGGTGCAGCAGCATCCCCTCGTCGGGGGGCATGAACCCCTTCGCCGCGAGGGCGTGGTCCAGCCAGCTGGGGCCGGTGCCGGCCGCGGGGTCGCTCACCCGGCGAGCCTAGGGCGTGTCCCCGGTCCGGGTCCGGTCCCGGCCCGTTCAGGCGGACTCGGCCGGCCCCGAGCCTCGCATCGTCCCCGTCACCGCGTTGTCGCTCTCGAGCACGCAGAGCGCGCCGGGGTCGACGCGGTAGCCGGCGGCGTCGACGGGTGCGAAGTAGAGCAGCCCGACGTCCGTGCGGCGCGGGGGCGCCCCGACGAACTCCTCGAACCGCTGCAGGCAGCCGGCCTCGGCCGCCCGCTCAGCGGCGTGTCGACCCGCCCAGTCGCCCTCGAGGTCGAACGCCGCGTAGACCTCCCCGTGGTGGGGCTCGGCGCACGGGACGAGCCCCACCGTGTAGGTGCCACCGGTCTCGAGCCGCTCGAAGATGCAGTCGCCCGCCCGCAGGTCGGAGATCGACGTCTCGCCCGCCGCGGTCACCCTCCCCGACTCGTCGCGGGGGCTCCCGACGAGGACGCTGACCACCAGGACGGCACCCAGCACCAGGACCCAGCCGCCGAGGACGCACAGGGCAGCGACCGCGCGTCCGCGGCCGTGGTCGACCCCGGGGTCGCGGCGCGTCAGCACGACGATCGCGAGGACCAGCGAGACCAGCATCGAGACACCGCACGGCAGCAGGCTGAGCCCGAGGGCCCAGGTGGCCATGGTCTTGTCGTCGTGCGGGGGCAGACGGGACGCACCACCCGTCGGGCGCTGCGGCTGCGCGGGTCCGACCTGGGGTCCCGGCAGCGTGCTCACCCGGCCAGTCTGGCGGCCCGGAGGGGTCGCGCGCCACGTCCGCGCAGGTCAGACCGCCGAGCGCCCGGCCCGCCAGCTGTTCCAGTGCCAGTGCAGGTAGCGGTCGATGGCCCGCACGACGTGCGCCGAGCGGATGCTCGGGAAGACGTCGAAGGCGTGCTGGGCGCCGGGCAGCTCGGCGTACACGACCGTGGCCGTGGTGGTGCGGCGCAGCTTCGCGACGAACTGGCGGGCCTGGTCGACCGGCACGAGCGAGTCGTGGGCGCCGTGGATGACGAACATGTCGGGCGCGTCGTCGGCGATCCGCAGGATCGGGCTGGCGTCCTCGAAGACCTCGGGGTGGTCGGCCCAGCGGGTCTGCATCACGCGCGGGGCGAGGAAGGTGTCGCGCATGAGCGTGGCCGCCTTGGTGCCGGTCGAGCCCGCCACGTCGTAGACGCCGTAGTGCGGCACCGCCACCTGCACGCGCGTGTCGGCCTCCTCGAAGCCGGGCTGCCACGCCGGGTCTCCGGGAGTGAGGGCGGCGAGGGAGGTGAGGTGGCCGCCGGCCGAGCCTCCGGTGATGGCGACGTACGACGGGTCGCCGCCGTGCTCGGCGATGTGGTCGCGGATCCACGCCAGCGCCCGCTTCACGTCGACGATCTGGGCGGGCCAGGGGTCGCGTGGCGCGAGGCGGTAGTTGATGGCGACGCAGACCCACCCCTTGCTCGCCATGTGGTGCATGAGGGGGATGCCCTGCTGGTCCTTGCGACCGTAGATCCACGCCCCGCCGTGCACCTGCAGCAGGACGGGGGCACCACCGGGCGCGGCGGACCGCGTCTCGCCGGGGTCGGGACGGTAGATGTCGAGGTGGTTGCGCGCGCCGGCCTCGCCGAAGGCGATGTCGCGCTCGACGACGACGCCGACCGGCGTGCGGCGCAGGGAGCGGAACGGGTTGACCAGCGTGCGCCACGGCACGCGCAGGTCGGCGGGGGTGGGCAGGGCGTCGAGCTGCTCGGCGTAGTCGGCGCCGAGCCCCTCGGTCAGGGCGTCCTCGGCGACCACCTGGTCGCGACGGCTCTGGGCGACGAGGTAGCTCAGACCGGTCACGGCCGCCGCGGACAGGGCGAGCCCGACGGGGTCGCGCCGGCGCTCGGTCAGGTGGGCCGCCGCGTCGCCCGCGGTCACCGCCAGCAGGTGCGGGGCCAGCTCGCCGGTGATCCACCCGGCGAAGAACGACGCCACGCCCGTGCGGAAGCCCGGGAGCGGGCGCACGGCGTTGGCGGTGAGCGCGGCAGCGGCCAGCGCGCGGGTGCGGTACGACGGTCGCAGGTGCACACCTCGACGTTACCCACCGGTCACATGTGACTCATCCGGTGGTGGGCCCACCGGCCGGCTCGTCGAGCAGCCGCTCGCGGAGGAACTCCAGCACGCGGTCGACACCCTCCTGCTGGCGGTGCTCGGTGAGGGTGGAGTGCTTGCGCCCGGGGAACTCCACCCGGATGAACCCCTCGCCCAACTCGCGGGTCAGCGTCTCGAAGCGGGTGCCGACCGCGACGTCGCGGTCGTAGCGCAGCCCCAGCACCTGGCAGCCACCCGCGACGCGCTCCTTGACGGCCGCGAGGTCGGCGGGGGAGAGGCCGAGGTCGGCGGCGCGCTCCCTGCCGACCGGGAACGGCAGCGACGGCTGCGCCATGACGGGTGCGACCACGGACTCGTCGACGGTCATGGCCAGCGCGAAGCCGCCGGTGAAGCACATCCCCACCGCGCCCACGCCCGGCCCGCCGAGCTCGGCGTGGAGCTCGCGCGCGAGGCTGCGCAGCCAGTCCGCGACGGGCGAGGTGCGACCCGCCTGCAGCGTGACGAACTCGCGGCTGACGCAGACCTCGCGCATCGTGCCCAGCGCCGCCAGCGGTGACGACGAGCTCGGCACCGACCCGAACAGGTGCGGCAGCACCACGGTGCAGCCGAGGCCGACCACCTCCTCGGCGAAGGCGACGACCTTCGGCGTGATGCCGGGGATCTCCGAGATGACGACGACCCCCGGTCCGGTGCCCCGGCGGTACGTCGCGTGGGTGGTGCCGCCGGAGGTGTGCTCGCCCCGGGTCCAGCCGTCGAGTTCGCTCATCGCCCCAGTGTTCCCTCTCGGCGCCCGCACGGGGTACCGGCCGACCGTGACCCGTGCCGACCGTCCCCGTCACGCCCGGCTCGTGATGCCGCACCAGCTGTTCCGCCAGCACCTCGACGCCCCCGACGGCACCACCTTCGTCCTCGTCGAGCACGACCTGTTCTTCCGCCAGTACCGCTTCCACGCCCAGAAGCTGGTGCTCCACCGCGCGTCGATGCGCCGCTTCGCCGAGCGGCTGCGCGAGGCCGGCTTCGACGTCGAGCAGGTCGACTCCGACGGGCGCACCACGAGCCGCGCGGCGCTCGCGAAGGTGCTGAAGCAGCTCGGCGCCACCGAGGTCTCGGCGTACGACGTGGTCGACGACTGGCTGGAGCGCGAGCTCGCCGAGGTGGTCACCGAGTGGCTCGAGACGCCGGCGTTCCTCACCGACCGGCCGACGCTGCGCTCGCACTTCGGCGACGGCTCGAGCAAGCGCGCCCCGCGGATGCAGCACTTCTACACCTTCCAGCGCGAGCGGCTCGGCGTGCTGGTCGAGGGCGCGAAGGGCGACCAGCCGATCGGCGGGCGGTGGTCGTTCGACGAGGACAACCGCAAGAAGCTGCCCAAGGGCCACCCCGTGCCGGACGTCGGCTGGCCGGAGCGCCACCCGGAGGTGGACGCCGCGATCGCCTGGGTGCGCGAGCGCTTCCCCGACGCCCCCGGCGACGCCGAGTCGTTCGCCTGGCCGACGAGCCACCAGGAGGCCGAGGACGCCCTCGGCGAGTTCCTCGCCGAGCGGTTCGACCAGTTCGGGCCGTTCGAGGACGCCGTCAGCCGCGAGCACCCGTTCCTCTTCCACTCGGTCATGAGCCCCTCGCTCAACAACGGCCTGCTCGACCCGCACGACGTGCTCGAGCGGGCGCTCGACGTCGACGGCGTGCCGATCGCCTCGCTGGAGGGGTTCGTCCGCCAGGTCATCGGCTGGCGCGAGTACATGCGCGCCACCTACGTGCTCCACGGCCGCCGGATGCGCACCCGCAACCACCTCGGCCACACCCGCCCGCTCGACGAGGGCTGGTGGACCGGGGAGACCGGGCTCGCCCCCGTCGACCTGGTGCTGGAGCGGGTCCTCGACCGTGGCTGGGCGCACCACATCGAGCGGCTCATGGTCTTCGGCAACGCGATGTGCCTGCTGCGCACCGACCCGGACGCGGCGTACGAGTGGTTCATGGAGATGTTCGTCGACGCCTACGACTGGGTGATGGTGCCCAACGTCTACGCGATGAGCCAGTTCGCCGCCGGGGCGCTCGTGACGACCAAGCCCTACGTCTCCGGCTCCAACTACCTGCGCAAGATGAGCGACCTTCCTCCGGGGGAGTGGACCGACGACTGGGACGCGCTCTACTGGACCTTCGTGCGCGACCACCACGACGTGTTCTCGACCAACCCGCGCTCGCAGATGATCGTCAACCTCTACGACCGCATGGACTCCTCGAAGAAGGCGACGCACACGCGGCGCGCGGGTCGCTGGCTGTCGTAGCGTCCCGGGCGTGGGCACGGACGAGAGCACGGACGAGAGCGGAGCGCGGCTGCACGCGGACCAGGTCGAGGTCGACGCGAGCCTGGTCCGGCACCTCGTCGACGCGCAGTTCCCCGCGTGGTCGTCGCTGCCGCTGACCGCCGTGGCCGCGCACGGCACCGACCACCGGCTGTTCCGGCTCGGTAGCGAGCTCCTCGTCCGCGTCCCCGTGCACACCGCCAGCGCGGGCCAGGCGCTGACGGACGCGGCCTGCCTGCCGCGGATCGAGGCCGGGCTGGCCGGCGCCGTGCCCGTGCGGGTCCCGGTGCCGGTCGCCCTCGGCGAGCCGAGCGAGCTGCTGCCGTTCGCGTGGTCGGTGGTGCCGTGGCTGGAGGGCGAGCCGCTCGACGCGCCCGGCGTGGCCGACCGGGTCGACCGGCGGCAGCTGGCCGAGGACCTCGCGGCGTTCGTGC
>Ga0325401_1004765_pt1 | contig 12857 bp, 10 predicted proteins | sample PopdelMetagenome_FD_205666 | JGI IMG/M metagenome (GOLD analysis project Ga0325401, IMG submission 205666) | Populus deltoides microbial communities from Bellville, Georgia, United States - Xylem-PdKOR-R2 | ecosystem: Host-associated > Plants > Phyllosphere > Stem > Wood/Secondary xylem | place...
GGGGAGGTCCTGGAGGTCGAAGCCGATGTCGGACGCCAACGACCGGGCGTGGTCGAACAGCGCCGCCACGTCGGGGCGCTCGGGCTTGCTGTAGGGAAAGCGGTTCATGCCGCCGGTGACGGTGAGCGTCACGTCGGGGGTGACGGGGGTCAGGCCCTCGATCCGGGCGGTCAGCTCCCGCGCGTCGGCCATGGTGGGGACGCGGAGGTCGATGCTGCAGGTGGCGTGCTCCGGCACGACGTTCGCCGCCGTGCCGCCGGCGATCATGCCGACGGAGACGGTGACGCCGCGGGCGTAGTCGGTCATCCCCTCCAGCGCGAGGATCTGATGGGCGAGCTCCTTCACGGCGGAGCGGCCGTTGCGGTGGGCGCTGCCGGAGTGGGCGGGGACGCCGCGCACCGCGAGGTCGTAGCGGGCGAGGCCCTTGCGCGAGGTGACGACGCGGCCGCCGCCACGGGCGGCTTCCAGCACGAGGACGTAGCTGGAGCGCTTGGCCTCCGCCTCGATCAGGGCCTGGGAGGTCTGGCTGCCCACCTCCTCGTCCGAGACGTAGACGAGGGTGAGCGGGAGGGGGGTGGTGCGGCCCTCCTCCATCAGGCGGCGCAGCGCGGCGAAGCCGGCATGGGCGCCGGCCTTCATGTCGTTGATGCCGGGGCCGTAGGCGCGGCCGTCCTCCGTCCGGATCGGGTTCAGCTCGAGGCTGCCGACCGGGTGCACGGTGTCGAGGTGGGCGAGGAGCGTGACGCCGCGCTCGTTCGAGCCGGCGTTCCAGCGCGCGGACGACGAGGTGGTCGCCGCGGCCGGCCGTGCCGGGGACGCGCTCGACCGTCGCGCCGATGCCCTCGAAGTCCGATTGCGCGCGGTCCATCAGGCGGTTGACGGCGGCGGCGTCGGAGGTGGGGCTCTCGATCGCGACCCAGGCGTTGAGGCCGTCGAGGAAGCGCTCGGGCGTGTCGAAGGCGAGGAGGTCGGTGTCGGTCATCGGGATCCTTCAGGCGGCCCGGGCGGCGCCGGCCGGCCCCTCGACGAGGTGGCAGGCGGCGCGGCCGCCGCCGGGCACCGGCAGCAGGGCGGGCGCCTCGCGCGGGCAGCGGTCGAAGACCGCGGGGCAGCGCGGGTGGAAGGCGCAGCCGGGCGGGACGGCCAGCGGGTTGGGGAAGGCGGTGCCCAGCCGCATCTCCGGCAGGCCGAGCGCGGGGTCGGGCGTCAGAACCGAGGCCAGCAGCGCCGCGGTGTAGGGGTGGCGCGGCGCCCCGAGCACGCGGTCCGCCGCCCCTTCCTCCACCACGCGGCCGAGGTACATCGCCGTCACCCGGTCGGCGAGCATCTGCACGACGGCGAGGTTGTGGCTGATGAAGAGGTAGGCGAGGCCGAGCCGGTCGCGCAGGTCGACGAGCAGGTTGAGGATCTGCGACTGCACGGAGACGTCGAGCGCCGAGGTCGGCTCGTCGCACACCACGAGCGACGGGCGCAGCACGAGGGCGCGGGCGATGGCGACGCGCTGGCGCTGGCCGCCGGAGAGCTGGGAGGGGAAGGCCTCCGCGTGGCGCGGGGCGAGGCCGACGAGGGCGAGCATCTCGGCGGTCGCGTCGCGCCGCTCGGCGGCCGTGCCGATGCCGTGGACGGCGAGCGGCAGGCCGACGATGGCCGCGACGCTGCGGCGCGGGTTGAGCGAGGAGTAGGGGTCCTGGAAGACGGGCTGGACCAGGCGCGCCCGCTCCAGTCGGCCGAGGGAGGCGATGGGGCGGCCGTCGAGCAGCACCTCGCCCTCGCTCGGCGCCTCCAGCCCGAGGATCATGCGCGCCAGCGTGCTCTTGCCGCAGCCGGACTCGCCGACGAGGCCGAGCACCTCGCCGCGCGCGACGCGGAGCGACACGCCGGCCACCGCGGTGAGCGTGCGTCGGCGGGCGAGAAGGCCGCCGCCGACGCCGTAGCGCTTGTGGACGCCGCGGATCTCGAGGATGGGCGGGGTCACGCGGCGCGCTCCAGCGCGCCGGCGTCGAGGACGCAGCGCCAGGCGTGGCCGGCTTCGTCGCCGTGCATCGCGACGGGCTCGGCGCAGACCGGCATGGCGTGCGGGCAGCGGGTGCGGAAGGCGCAGCCGCTTATGCTGCCGACGAGGGAGGGAACGAGGCCGGGGATGGTGCCGAGCCGCGCGCCGGGCGCCATGCGGGCGGCGCGCGGGATGCAGTCCATCAGGCCGCGCGTGTAGGGGTGGCGTGGGGCGCCGAAGACGGCGGCCGACGGCCCCTCCTCCACCACCTCGCCGGCGTACATCACCGCCACCCGGGTCGCGATGCGCGCGACGACGCCGAGGTCGTGGGTGACGAGGACGAGGGCCATCCGCATCTCCCGCTGCAATTCCGCGAGGAGCTGGAGGATGCCGAGCTGGATGGTGGCGTCGAGCGCGGTGGTGGGCTCGTCGGCGAGGACGAGGTCGGGGCCGCACATGAGGGCCATGGCGATCACCACGCGCTGGCGCAGGCCGCCAGAGAGCTGGTGCGGGTACTGTCCCAAGCGGTTCGCGGCGCCGGCGATGCCGACGCGCTCCAGCAGGGCGACGGCGCGGTCGCGGGCAGCGTGGCGGCTGCCATGGCCATGCCGGACGTAGGTCTCGGCGAGCTGGTCCCCGATCGTCAGCGACGGGTTGAGGCAGGTCATCGGGTCCTGGAAGATCATCGCCACCCGGTCCCCGCGCAGGGCGCGCAGGCGGCGCGGCGGGGCGGTCAGCAGGTCCTCCCCGGCGAGCGTCAGGCGGGCGGCGGTGCGCCGCGCGCCCGCCGGCAGCAGCCCCATCAGCGCGAGCGAGGTGAGCGACTTGCCGCAGCCGGATTCGCCGACGACGCAGAGCGTCTCGCCGCGGCGGGCGGCGAGGGTGACGCCGCGGACGGCGTGGAGAGTGCCGCCGGGGGTGGGGATGTCGACGCGCAGGTCGCGGGCGTCGAGCAGGACCTCGCCCCCCTCCTCCCCGGGGCTCACGCCCGGCCCTCCGGCGCGGTGGCGTCGCGGATGCCGTCGCCGAGCAGGTTGATCGCGAGGACGAGAAGGCAGATGGCGACGCCCGGCAGCATGATCATCCAGGGCTCGAACAGCATCAGCTCCTTCGCCTCGCTCACCATCAGCCCCCAGGAGGGCAGCGGCGGCTGCACGCCGAGGCCGAGGAAGGAGAGCGCGGCCTCCAGCAGGATGGCCTGGGCCATCTCGTAGCTGGCGATGACGACGAGGCCGGAGACGACGTTCGGCAGCACCTCGCCGATCAGGATGCGCGGGACGGAGCAGCCGATGGCCCGCGCGGCGGTGACGTATTCCCGCCCGCGGACCTGCATCGTGGCGCTGCGCATCACCACGGCGAAGCGGTCCCACAGCAGCAGGCCGAGGACGAGGACCACCACCTCCAGCGAGCCGCCGAGCACGGCGACGACGGCGAGCGCCACCATCACCACCGGCAGGGAGAGGCGCGTGGTGACGAGGAAGGAGACCACCATGTCGACCTTGCCGCCGAAGTAGCCGGCCGCCACCCCGAGCGCGGTGCCGATGGTGCCGGAGACGAGCATGGTGAAGAAGCCGATGAGCAGCGAGATCCGCGCGCCGTAGATGAGGCGGGACAGGTAGTCGCGGCCGAGGTTGTCGGTGCCGAGCAGGTGGGCCGGGTCCGACCGCTCCGCGTCGACGAAGGCGGGCGGGATCATGCGGGCGTCGAGCGACTGGGCGTAGGGGTCGTGCGGCGCGATCAGGGGGGCGAAGACCGCCATCAGCACGATCGCCAGGAGGAAGGCGGCGGAGGCGACGAGGCCGGGGTTGGCGAGCAGGCGCGGGCGGCGGCGGCGGGTGGCCGGCACCTCGACGGGCGGGGCCTCGGGGATCGCGGCGGCGGCGTGCAGCGGGTCCATCTCAGCCCTCCCGCACGCGCGGGTCGAGCCAGGCGTTCAGCAGGTCCGACACCACGGTCAGCACGACGTAGAAGAGGGCGACGACGAGCAGGATGCCCTGCACCACGGGGAAGTCCTTTCGCGAGATCGCCTCCCAGGCGAGGTAGCCGACGCCCTGGAGGGCGAAGACCGTCTCGATCACCACCGAGCCGGACAGCATGTTGCCGAACTGCACGGAGGCGAGCGCGGCCACCGGCGCGACGGCGTTGCGGAGCGCGTGCTTGATCAGCACCACGTGCGTCGGCAGGCCCTTGGCGTGGGCGGTGCGGATGTAGTCGGCCGCCAGCACCTCCACCATGCCGGCGCGGGTGAGGCGCATGAGGACGGGGGTGGAGAACCAGCCGAGCGCGACGGCCGGCATGACGAAGTTGGCGAGGGATTCCGTGCCCGAGACCGGCAGCCAGCCGAGGGTGAGGCCGAAGAAGAAGATCAGCAGCAGCGCGAAGAAGAAGGACGGCATGGCCTGCCCGAGCACCGCCAGCCCGAGGGCGGCGCGGTCGACCCAGGTGTTGCGCCGCAGCGCCGCCACCACGCCGAGCGGGATGGACAGGGTCAGCGCGATGACGAGGCCGAGGCACGCCAGGATGGCGGTGTTGGGCAGGCGGTCGAGGATGAGGTTCGCCACGCTCTCGGGGTAGAAGAGGGAGCGGCCGAGGTCGCCGGAGAGCGAGCGCAGCAGCCATTCCCCGTACTGCGCCGCCAGCGGCCGGTTCAGGCCGTACAGCGTCCGGATGCGCTCGATCTCCTCCGGGGACGCCTCCTCCCCCGCGAGCGTGCCGGCGAGGTCGCCGGAGACGCGCAGCAGAAGGAAGGCGACGAGGGAGACGGCGAAGGCGACGGCGAGCGCGAGGGCGAGGCGCTTGGCCGCGAAGCGCAGCATCGGCGGCTCAGCGCCGCCAGCGCGCGAGGAAGAAGCGCGGCACCTCGTCCGCCGAGGGCTGGAACTCGAGCTGACTGTTGTGGGCGTAGGTCAGCGGGAAGGTCCACATGGGCAGCCAGTAGGCCTGGTCGGTGATCCGCCGGATGGCGCCGGCATAGGCCTCCCGCCGGACGTCGGCGTCGAGCGAGCGGTCGCCGCGCTCGAGCATCGCCGCGACCTCGGCGTCGCGCGCCATGTCGTTCGGCGTCGCCTTGAAGAAGTAGGAGGTGATGGCGGCGACGTCGTAGAGCGAGGTGGAGCCCCAGGTGCCGATGTTCAGCCGCACCTTCCCGTCCCGCACGTCCGACGAGAAGGTGTCCGCCTGCACCCAGTCGAGCCGCGCGCGGATGCCGACGGCGCGGAGCTGGCCGATCACCGCCTCCACCCAGGGACGGTCGCGGTAGGCCTGGATCGAGATCTCGAAGCCGTTGGGGTAGCCGGCCTCGGCCAGCAGGGCGCGGGCGCGGGCAGGATCGTGGTCGTAGCGGGTGATGCCGTCCTGGGTGCAGCCGAACTGCTCGGGGTGGCAGGGGGTGTGGAGGACGCTGGAGCCCTCGCCGACGAGGTTGCGCACGATGCCGGGGCGGTCGATCGCGTGGGAGATGGCGCGGCGGACGCGCAGGTCCGTCATCGGGTTGTTCTCGCGGCCGGTGCGGCCGCCAGCGTCCATGCTCATGTAGACGATCCGCACCGTCTCGCTGCTCGTGACGGTGAGGTTGCGCCGTGCGCGGAGATTGCGCGCCTGATCCGGCTGCACGCGCCAGATCCAGTCGAGCCCGCCGGTCAGCAGCTCCGCCATGCGGGTGTTCGCCTCGGGGATGCGGCGGAAGATGAGGCGCTCGATCTCGGGCATGCCCTTGGCGCCGCCGAAGTAGCGGTCGAAGCGCTGCAGGGTGGTCTGGCGGCCGGGCGCGAGCTCGGTCACGCGGTAGGGGCCGGTGCCGACGGGCTCCCTCGCCATGCCCTCGAGGCCGACGCGCTTGAGGTACTCGCTCGGCATGATGACGACGTTGGTCAGGTACTCCTGCCACGGTCCGTAGGGCTCGCGCATCTTCAGGCGCACGGTGCGGGAATCCACCACCTCGGCGCCGGACAGCCAGGTGATGCGCTGGAAGTTGACGATTCGGTTGGCGGGATCGAGCATGATGTTGACGGTGTCGGCGACGTCCTCGGCGTCCACCGTCTCGCCGTTGTGGGCGACGATGCCGTCGCGCATGCGGATCTCGATCGTGGTGTCGTCCACCGCGCGCACGGACTCGGCCATGTGCATCCGGTACTCGCCGGTCGCGGGGTCGCGGTAGGTGGGCGCGTCCCAGATCAGGTAGCCCATCACCACGCCTTCCCGCACGGTGTTCTGGTACGGGATGATGTTCGCCGGCTCGCTGTCGGAGGCCCAGCGGAGGGTGTTGTCGGCGGGACCGGCCCATGCCCGCGGCGCGGCGAGCCCGAGAAGCACCGCGCCCGTGACGAGCGCGCGCGCGATGAATCCCATACCGTCTCTCCTGACTGAAAGAACGCCGCTTCCCCGCCGGCAAAGCTTTCACAACCTCTCCCGCAATGCAACCATCGGGCCGGACGGACGGGAGGGGACGCGATGTCGGCCAGCAACGAGAGGGGCAGCCGCGACGGCGCCATCGCCCGCGCGGCGGGGTACTTCGACGAGGGCCGCTATCTCGCCTCGCTTCGCCGCCTCGTCGCCGTTCCGACCGAGAGCCAGATGCCCGGGCGCGAGGACGCGCTGCGCCGCTACTGCGCGGAGGCGCTGGCGGAGGAGTTCGACGGCATGGGCTTCGATCTGTCCGTGCTCGACAACCCGCGCCCCGGCCGGGGCCCCGCGCTGCTCGCCAGCCGCGTGGAGGACCCCGCGCTGCCGACGGTGCTCGTCTACGGCCACGGCGACGTGGTGCGCGGGATGCCGGAGCGCTGGCGCGACGGGCTGGACCCGTGGACGGTCGCGGTGGAGGGCGATCGCTGGTACGGGCGCGGCACGGTGGACAACAAGGGCCAGCACCTGATCGCCATCCAGGCGCTGCGCGCGCTGATCGAGGAGCGCGGGCATCTCGGCTTCAACGCGAAGGTCTTCGTCGAGACCGGCGAGGAGGTGGGATCGCCCGGGCTGCGCGACCTGCTGAAGCGCGACGCGGCGGCCCTGTCGGCGGACGCCTTCATCGGCCTCGACGGGCCGCGCCAGACCACCTTCCTGCCCGACATCAAGCTCGGCGCCCGCGGCGGGGTGGCGTTCGACCTCGTGGTCAAGCTGCGGGACCACGCGGCGCATTCCGGCCACTGGGGCGGCGTGCTGGCGGATCCGGGCTTCATCCTCTCCCACGCCCTGTCCACCATCGTGTCGCGCGACGGCCGCATCCTGGTGAGGGAGCTGCTGCCCGCCAGCGTGCCGGACTCCGTGCGCCGCGCCTGCAACAGCCTTGTCCTGGAGGACGTGCCGGGCACGCCGGTGCCGGACGCCGGCTGGGGCGAGCCGGGGATGAGCGTGACGGAGCGAATCTTCGCCTGGACGAGCGTCATCGTCCTCGCCTTCGTCACCGGCCTGCCGGACGCGCCGACCAACGCCGTGCAGCCGGAGGCCCGCGCGCGGCTTCAGGTGCGCCACACCGTCGACGTGCCCGGCGACAGCATCATCCCCGCGATCCGCCGCCACCTGGACGCGGCCGGCTTCCCGGAGATCGAGGTGGTCCCGGTGATGGAGCGGGACATGTTCTCCGCCTCCCGCACCGACCCGGACCACCCCTGGGTCCAGGCCGTGATCGCCTCGATGGAGCGCACCGCCGGGCGGGCGCCGAACGTCGTGCCGAACTCCTCCGGCTCCAACCCCTCCGACATCTTCCAGGAGGAGCTGGACGTGCCGGTGATGTGGATCCCGAACTCCTACGCCGGCTGCAACCAGCACGGGCCGGACGAGCACGCGCTGGCGCCGCTGCTGCGGGACGGGATGCGGCTGATGGCCGGCATCTGGTGGGACATCGGCGAAGGGCGGGTGCCGCCCGGACGGGCGCGCGGGCCCGGCGCCTGATGTCCGGTGGCCTCCCCTGATTCCTCGCTTGCGGGACCGAAGAGGGCTCCGCCCTCTCCGGACCTCACCCGCCAGGAGCCTGAGGCCCCTGGACCCCCATGAGACTGCCGTGGATGCGATGATCGAGGGTGTCTCTACGCCCCATCGGCATCCGTCCTGACCTCTCCGGGCGCCTCGGGTCCACGACCCGAGGCGTGGGCCAGATCAGAAAGCGCGCTTAACTAAATAGAAAAAGATGATGGCGGGGGTTCCAGGGGGAGGAAGAATTCCTTCTTCCTCCCCCTGGCCACGGCGGGCGGGCGAAGAACCGGAACGACGCCCCCCCTGTCAGTCCGTCGCCGCCACCTTCTCCGCCGCCTTCGGTCGCGGCCTGGTTCCCGCCGCCGCGAAGGGGGCTACGAGGTCCGCGAGGTGGCCGGTCTCGCTCAGACGCAGGCCTTCGGGGGCCGAGAGGGCGCGGCCGCCGCGGGCCACGCGGCGGGGCAGGGTGGCGGCCGAGAAGCCGAGCTTGGCGGCCTCGCGCAGGCGCAGCTCGGTCTGGGCGACCTGGCGGATCTCGCCGGAGAGGCCGACCTCGCCGAAGAACACGGTGTCGGGGGGGCAGGGGCGGTCGGTGGCGGCGCTGACGAGGGCGGCGGCCACGGCGAGGTCGGCGGCGGGCTCTCCGATGCGGAGGCCGCCGGCGACGTTGAGGTAGACGTCGTTCATCCCGAGGGTCATGCGGCACCGGCTCTCCAGCACCGCCAGCAGCATCGCCAGGCGGCCGGAGTCCCAGCCCACGACCTGGCGGCGCGGGGAGCCGCCGGCGGAGGGGGAGAGGAGGGCCTGGACCTCGACCAGCACGGGGCGAGTTCCCTCCAGCCCGGCGAAGACGGCCGAGCCGGAGACGTTGCCCCGGCGCTCCGCGAGGAAGAGGGCCGACGGGTTCGTCACCTCGGCCAGGCCGGTCTCCGTCATCTCGAAGACGCCGATCTCGTCGGTGGCCCCGAAGCGGTTCTTGGTGGCGCGGAGGATGCGGAACTGGTGGCCGCGGTCGCCCTCGAAGTAGAGGGTGGCGTCGACCATGTGCTCCAGCACGCGGGGACCGGCGAGCGTGCCCTCCTTGGTGACGTGGCCGACGAGGACGAGGGCGAAACCCTTCGCCTTGGCCAGCCGGCCGAGCTCGGCGGCGCAGGCCCTGACCTGGGAGACGGTGCCGGGCGCGGAATCGAGGCTGTCGAGCCAGACGGTCTGGATCGAGTCGATGATCACCAGCCCGGCGTCGCGCTCCTCCTCCAGGCCCGCCATGATGTCGCGCAGCGAGGTCGCGGCGGCGAGGCCGAGGGGGGCGCCCGAGACGCCGAGGCGGAGCGCGCGCAGGCGGACCTGCTCGATCGCCTCCTCGCCCGAGACGTAGAGGGTGCGGCGGCCGGCCTCCGCCACGCGGGCGGCGGCCTGGAGCAGGATGGTGGACTTGCCGATCCCGGGGTCGCCGCCGACGAGCACGACCGAGCCGGGCACGAAGCCGCCGCCGAGCACGCGGTCGAGCTCGGCGAGCCCCGTGCGGGTGCGGGGGGGCGGGGCGGCCTGGCCCTTGAGGGCGACGAACTCCACGCGCCGGCCGCCGACCGCGGCGCGGGCCGGGCCGGGGGCGCGGGCCTCCGTCACCTCCTCGACGAGGGTGTTCCAGGCGCCGCAGCCGTCGCACTTGCCCCCCCACTTGGGGTGGACGGTGCCGCAGGACTGGCAGACGTAGCGGGTGGTGGGCTTTGCCAAGGGCGATCGACCGGAACAGACGGTGGACGGCCTGATGTAGCGCGCGCCCCCCCGGCCTAGAAGGGCCGGCCGCGCGGCGGGCGGTGGGTGACGGGCGCGGACGGGTTGCACCCGCCCGCCGCCGCCCGGCGTTTCCCCCGCGACACCGCGAAGGACGCGCCCGATGACCCCTGAACTCCGCTGGCTCGCCCTCAGCGCCCTGCTCGGCCTCGTGCAGATCTTCCTCGCGGCCTGGAGCACGATGGCGCAGCGCCCGGACGGGCTGAGGTGGTCCGCCGGGGCGCGGGACGAGCCGCAGCCCGAGCCGACCGGCGTCGCCGCCCGGCTGACCCGGGCGCGCGACAACTTCCTCGAGACCTTTCCTCTCCTCGCCGCGGCGGTGCTCGGGGCCCATCTCGCGGGGCGCTACGGCGCGCTCACCGGGTGGGGGACGCTGATCTACTTCCTGTGCCGCGTCGCCTACGTGCCGCTCTACGCGGCCGGCGTGCCGTGGGTCCGCTCCCTCGTCTGGGGCGGGTCGATCGTCGGGTTGCTCATGGTGCTGGCGGCCCTGCTCGTCGGATAGGGGGCGGGACGGCCGCGCGACGGGGGCCCGCCCGCGTCGCGCGGCGCGGCATGAGGGGCCCGCCGGCCGCCACGCCGTGTTGATGCCCCCTCCCCTCTGCCGCATAACCCCGGCGTGACCCGCGCCGCACCGCACCCCGTCCTCATCGCGCCCTCGCTGCTCGCGGCCGACTTCGCGCGGCTGGGGGAGGAGGTGGCGGCGATCGAGGCGGCCGGGGCCGACTGGCTGCACCTCGACGTCATGGACGGGCACTTCGTGCCGAACATCTCCTTCGGGCCGGGGCTGATCAGGGCGCTGCGGCCGCGGACGCGGATGCCGTTCGACGTGCACCTGATGATCGCCCCCGCCGACCCCTACCTGGCCGCCTTCGCCGAGGCCGGGGCGGACCTCATCTCCCTCCACCCCGAGGCGGGGCCGCATCTGCACCGCTCGCTCCAGACGATCCGGGGGCTGGGGAAGAAGGCGGGCGTCGTCCTCAACCCCGGGACGCCGGTCGGGGCGGTGGCGCCGGTGCTCGACCTGGTCGATCTGATCCTGGTGATGAGCGTGAACCCGGGCTTCGGCGGGCAGTCCTTCCTCGACGGCCAGCTGGCGAAGATCGCGGCGCTGCGGGCGATGATCGACGGCGCCGGGCGCGACATCCGGCTGCAGGTGGATGGCGGCGTCACCGCGGCCACCGCGCCGCGCTGCGTCGAGGCCGGGGCGGACGTGCTGGTGGCGGGCACGGCGGTGTTCGGCGCGCCGGACCGGGCGGCGGCCGTCGCCGCGCTGCGCGGCGCCCGTCCCGATGCCGCGCTGCGCGGCGGCGCCATGCCGAACACCGAGGACGCCCGGGCATGAGGGGCGGCGGGGGCAATCTCGGCGGCCGCTGGATCCGCGGGGCGCGGCGCACCCTCTCGGGCCTCAAGCCCGTGCGCGTGCCCGAGGCGCCGTCGCGCGCCTTCCGCGACCTCTGGCCCGGCGACGCCGCGCGCGGGCAGCGGCTGCTGGGCGGGGAGCTGGAGGTGGCCGGCACGGCGCGCGCCCTCGACCCCTCCCTGCCCGGCGGCGCCTTCGGGCCCCGGGCCGGCAGCCCGGCCTGGCGGGCGGCGCTGCACGGCTTCGCCTGGCTGCGCGACCTGCGGGCGCTCGGCACCGACGCCGCGCGGATGCACGCGCGCGACCTCGCCGGCGCCTGGCTGGAGGAGGCGGAGGCCGACCCGATCGCCCGGGCGCCGGAGGTGGCGGGCGCCCGCCTCTCGGCCTGGCTCGGCCACTGGGACTTCGTGGCGGCGACCGCCGGTGACGGCTTCCGCCGCGCCCTCATGGCGCGGCTGGCCGCCGACGCGCGCGGCCTCGTCGCGGGGCTTCCGGCGGAGGCGCGGCACCGCGGGGCGCTGGTGGCGCTGAAGGGCGCGCTGGCGGCCGCGGTCGCGCTGGAGGAGGAGCCCTGGCTCACCCGTTGCCTCAAGCTGCTGCCCGCCGAGATCGACCGCCAGATCCTGCCCGACGGCGCCCAGCTGGAGCGGTCCCCCGGGGTGCTGCTGCTGGCGCTGCAGGACCTGATCGAGATCCGCAACCTCCTCCACGGCGCGGGAATCGAGGCGCCGCCGCACCTCGCCCACGCGCTCGACCGCGCCGCCCCCGCGCTGCGCCTGTTCCGCCACGGCGACGGCGGGCTCGCGGCCTTCAACGGCACGCGGGAGGAATCGGCCAGCCTGCTCGACCTCGTCCTCACCCAGGCGCAGGCGCGGGGGCGCGCGCCGATGATCCTCGGCGACGCCGGGTTCCAGCGCCTCCAGGCCGGCCGGACGCTGGTGATCGCCGATTGCGGCGCCCCGCCCCCGCGCGGCGGCGGACCGGGGCCCGGCGGCCTGCCGCGCGGCGCCGACCGGCTGCACCACGCCGGCACCCTCTCCTTCGAGATGTCGGTCGGGCGGGACCGGCTGATCGTGAACTGCGGCGCGGCCCCGGCCGCGGAGGGCGCCTGGCGCGACGCGCTGCGCGCCACCGCGGCGCACTCCACCCTGACGCTCACCGACACCAACAGCAGCGAGCTCGCCGAGGACGGCCTCGGCCGCCGCCCCGAGAACGTGGAGGCCGAGCGCCACGAGGCGAGCGGCGCCCAGTGGCTGGAGGCGACCCATGACGGCTGGAAAAGGCCGCTCGGCGCCCTTCACCGCCGACGCCTCTACCTCGCGGAGTCCGGCGACGACCTGCGCGGCGAGGACATCGTGGAGGCCGAGGAGCTCCCGGCCTTCGCGGTGCGCTTCCACCTGCACCCGGGCGTGACCGCGACGATGGCCGAGGACGGCAACTCGGTGCTGCTGCGCCCGCCCTCCGGCAACGGCTGGCGCCTGCGGGCGCGCGGCGGGCGACTCTCGGTGGAGGAGAGCGTGTCGATGTTCGGCGAGGCGCGGGCGGCGAGCCAGGTGGTGGTCAGCGCGGAGGCCGGGGCCGGGCAGGTGCAGTGGGCGATCGGGCGGACGGGGGCGGAGGGCTGAGCGTGCGGGCCAAGGGGGAGGCGCCGCCTCCCCCTTGGATCCCCCTCCGCCAGGAGCCTGAGGCCCCTGGACCCGCTTGAGGCTGCCGCGGATGCGATGATCGGAACGCGGCGCCGCAGGCCTTCGACAACGGCCGTGAGAGCCGACGACGCCCGCGCCGAGGGTCATCGACCCT
>Ga0325401_1004775_pt1 | contig 12843 bp, 4 predicted proteins | sample PopdelMetagenome_FD_205666 | JGI IMG/M metagenome (GOLD analysis project Ga0325401, IMG submission 205666) | Populus deltoides microbial communities from Bellville, Georgia, United States - Xylem-PdKOR-R2 | ecosystem: Host-associated > Plants > Phyllosphere > Stem > Wood/Secondary xylem | place...
AGATAGCTCTTCACTTAGAGCTGTGATTTATTTTGTTTCCCTTCTTGATAATTATTTAAGTTGGGGACAAAGTTTTACTAGTTGCAGGGAAGGTATTCGCTTCGCATAAATTCCTCACCCTGCTGCCTTGCAAAATCGCAACATTTTATTTTTGTGTTTTAAAAATATTTTTTAAAAAATTATTTTTTAAAATTAAATTTTTTAGTATTTTTAAATTATTTTGACGCGCTAAATTTAAAAATAATTTTTAAAAAATAAAAAATATTATTTTAATATATTTTGAAGTAAAAAAACACTATGAAAAACAACCGCAATCACTCCCAAACATACCCTTAAAACTTGGAAACGCGGTTTCGATCATGTTCTCTTAAATTTTAAATTTTTTTGTTTAAAATAAAATATATATTTTTTTGTTTTCAAATTATTTTAATTTATTAATGTTAAAAATATATTTTTTTAAAAAATTATTTTTATATAAAAAATTCTTTAAACTGTTATAATTATTACAACCTCAAAGATACACACACGTTTACATCTCATGATATGACAACCAAACCAGCTGAAAGAATTGACTATCCAACCAAGGCATTTCTTTACCACCACGCTGTAAACTAAACAAAAAAATTTATGTTGTTAATTTTAGAATTTATATAATTAGTTGAGTTATATGAAAATTAACTTGTGTATTTATTTTAATAAAATAAATAAATAGAACCTTGATTTCGTAGAATCTTCTTTGAAAAAATTCATGTCGATCTGCACTTTACTGGATAAACTATACAATTGGCTTATAAAATATAAATAAATGGTAGATTAACGTAGTAGAAAAGAATCTGGGGAAATAATATATTTTTAAGATGTCACAATTTAAAATAGTAATATTTAGAAATATCACTTTTCTAAATTAAAATAAAATTCGTATCACAATCATAAATTTACTGTGATAATGTTTTTTTAAAAAAGAAACCCCACTTGCCACTTTACTCGATGAGAACTGGAAAGAAATCCGAACAGAAACACAGTCGTAGCGTGTGGAAAACAAAGCCTTTTTTTTTATTTAATTAATAAAAATGAGTATATTATACAGTGCCCTGGATCATACAATGGCATTGAGTAGATTATGCTGGGCTTCGCAGCTGAAGCTCAACAAGCAGTGAAGAGAGCTTTGCCCGACAGAGATGGAATTCATACGAGTAATATAAGAAATCTAAATAGCATGTAAGCAGTCATGAATGGCGTCCACCATAGCGTCTCTGCCTTTGCTGATAGGAAGTCGAGGCCTCTGTAAACTCAGCTTTCACAGGTCAGGCCAGAATGCGACTAAGAGAATGTTGATTGAAGGAGAATCGTTGACTGAGAAGAAAAGGACGGCTCTCGAGGGTTTTTTTATTATTATTATTACTTCTTTAGCACAGAAAAAACAAAAAGGCAAATAATATAGTTCAGAAAATATCCTGGAAAATGCATGGTTAACGAGTCGCATGTGTTTTAAATTGTTAAAGGTCTTGCAAAATATTACAAAGACGAGACAAGAAGAAAAAGAAAAAGAATTAAAATCAAAAGCATATTCAAGCTTTCATGACAATATCATTGGTATTATTTAAAAAATTTTGATAAAAAAAAAACCTAATAATATCAAGAAAGATCACTAATGAAAATCAAAGTGGACCATACAAGCTGTCTTAATATAGAAGAGGCTCACTTGTCTTTGAAAGATTCGTGGAGCCCACTCAAGTTATAGTTGATAACTTTCTATTATGTTGTTGGATACTTTTCGTTGAGATTTTTTTTATAATATTAGTGGTGTCATTATTGGAGTTTTGTTATGACTTTTAAGTCTTTTTTTTTGTCTATTCATTCTTCACTCTTTTTTCTTCTTTCTCTTCATTGTAATTTGTGACCAGCCATTTAACAATTTAAAAGAGTTTATAATGATACATGCAACTCGCGAGTCATGTCATCTACGATACTTTAAACTGCGTATTTTCTCTAAATATTTTCTTGATTGTGTTATTTTTTCAAATTTTTAACGTGCTAAATTCCAAAAAAATCTTTACGACTCTCATCACTTTCTAACTCAAAGCAGTAAAAAGAAGTACAAGTTAGTAATTAAAAACTTTTACAATAATATTTTTGGCAAAAATAATGATATATTGTCTCTCTAGAGATATGTTTCTCATGTCTTTCATGTTTCGAGACAAAAATTTACTCAAAAATTGTCTAGAGATAAATTTTTTTGTATGTCTTTATTTATGTCTCTTTAATCAAACATGTTTTTGTCATTTATATGTTTGTCTCTCCCATCTTGAAATACTAATCAAATGCAGTCAAACCCTATTTTTTTGCTGGAAAGTATATTTTTTTTAAAGTGGTTTCTATGAAAAGTGAATTCTTCAAAAGTAAATTATTTTTTTATGTTTGTTAGTATCATAGAAAATGAGTTGGAAAAACACTTTTTAGTGTTTGACTATGTCATAAAAAATGATCTAGAAAATAACTTATTAATATTTTATTTTTTTTTCAAATTTATTAAAAGAATGAAAATCAAATGTAAGAAATTTGAAGGATGATGAAATTGAAAAAAAATATATTTTCATGAATTATTTTAAATAAAACACATAACAATCAAAATAATGGAGACTAAATCTGACAGATAAAAAAATTAAAAGAGGATAAATTAAAAAAAAATCAATTTCATAAATTATTTCAAATAAAATAAATAGCAATAAAAAAATAGGAACCAAATCTTATAGAAAACAAAATTCAATTAATAAAAGGATAAGAGAAAAACAAATAACAATTAAAAGAATAAACACCAAAATTGGTAAAAAAATCAAATTCTAAGGGATGAAATTGAAAAAAAAATTCAAAAAAAATATATAGTAATCAAAAGATTGAGAATCAAATTTGATAGAATTAACAAATAACAAGATATTTTTAAATTTCTTACAACTTCTGAAAAGTGTTTTACACACAAAATAAAAAGAAAATACTTTTATAGAAACCAAGTCAAATTTTTCTTTGACTAAAAAGTATTTTCTATTGACCAACTTTTTTAATGATAAACAAATACAGGAAAATTTAAAAAGTGATTTCTTGAAAACCACTTTCCATGAAATAAATGAGCCCAAAAAATTATTTATGAAAAATAAGCGTCAAGTATATATATATATATATATATATATATATATATGGAAATGAATTGAATTAACAATTTTGATAATTTTACCCTTAATTTAGAAATTATTTTTGTTTCAAAAATAATTTCTTATTATTACAAGGATCCTATATTTATTTAAAATAACATAAAATATAGGTATTTTAAAGAAGATATAAATAAATTTTTCTCTTATTAAATATTTATTGAAAAAGAATTAAAAATATATTTGAATAAAATTGTATTTTGCTTTATATGATAGTAGAAGAGTTGCACAACAGTTTGTGCACGAGGAAGAGGAACAAAATGTTGCAGTGTATTAGTTTTTGAATAATATATATACTATTATAAAAAAAATCTAATAGGAATTAATAAAACACTATGAATTAAGACTTATTGCATTGTATATTGCTATAATAATGATAGTTTTGCCTTTTGTAATGTAAGCCAAGAAAGTACAAATTGAGATGCAAAATAATTTTTTTTACAAGGTTTATTTGGTATTATCATATTTATCAGGGTTAAATTGCTTATTTTACTTTTGTTAGCACAGTAAAATTTTTTTATTACCCTTAAAAAAAACATTACTCTATCGTTCAGGGATTTCTTAGTCTTTTTATTTTTTAAATAAATAATTAATTAAATTACTTAAAAAAATAATATTAAACTTATTGTTAAGGGATTTTTTAATTTTTTTCATTATATTTTTTCTGTAATTATTACATGGATTGAGGGTGATTTAATAATTTAATAAATATAAATATTATTAAAAAAAGACGGTCAATTTAGTTTTTTTCGGTTGTATTACCATTTATTTTATTTAAATAGATTAAATAAAAAAATATAGAAAAAAAAACCAACATAAAAAAAATAACTAATAAAAAAAAATTCACCCTTCATTTGTGGACAATGGACAACTAGTACATGACCTAAATTTGACCATCTCATATATTAAATCCCATATGTGCAATCAGAATTTAAAATCAATAACAAGGCAATATTTTTCTTTTATCTATAGAAGGCTCATTGGACTTTGAATAGATTTTTATTTCTTATGGAGTCATCGCATTTTGCCTGTTGAGTTAGCAGTTTTTAAGAATTGAAACTAAAACATCATGGTATCACGGTTACCTATGAAGCCAAATATACAAAGGTTAGGAAATAATACATTATCTATCAACCTATCATATGATGGTACACACCCAACGTCTCCTTCCAACTATGAGCCATAAATTTCCCTTTTTTTATTTTATCAAAGATGAAAACTTTATTACTATCTTTTATAGCCATTAAAAAAATGCCTAAACAAAATGAGAAAAAAAAATGACAATAAACAAAGTATCAAATACTTTACAAATAAAACATGAACCAATTTTTTTTTTAAAAAAACTTCCCTGTTCATCCACAAAACTAAGCACAATTAAAATTATAAAATTGAAAAGAAACTAAATCCATGCAACTCCCTACCTCATATCTCGAGTTGTTGGTTAGTTGAGTTAACCCAGGTTGACTCAGTTTTTTTTAATTATTTTTTTTTTCAAATTTATCCTTTGGCATGAAATTATTAGGCTTTATGCTTTGTGATTTCTTCACTTTCCTTTATGTAAAGTTATCCCGGGTGCGAGTTAGTCAAGTTAACACGTGTTTTTTCTCATTATTTTTTTTTTTATAGATTTAACCTCAATCCTTTTTTTCTAGGTCCTTTTTTTGAAAAAAGATAATTTTTTTTAATCTTAATCTAATATCGCACTTGGCAGATTAGTAGAGTTAACCCAGGTTAATTGAGGTTTTTTTTCTTCAACATTTACTTTTTTGAAATTGATTTTTTTAACTTTCATCCTTTAACATTAGATTATTGGGTCTTGAGTTTTTTTTATTTTTTTTCACTTTTTTGAAGGGTTATCCCGATCTTATATTATGAGTCTCATATTTGTCAAATTAACCTGGATTGACTTTATTATTGTCAAGAAATCTTACTTTATTTTAGAAAACATTTGACCCGACTTATAGAATTACATGGGCCACCACTGTAGTCATCTATAAAAATTTTATTTTTATTATATAAAAAAGGAAATAATAAAGATTTCAACAATGAAAAAGCTTCATGGTTATTTAATGATAAGAAGTGTTCATTTCAATTTGACCTCATAAAATTTATATTGTCTATCAATATTCTTTCTTAAACTTTATGTTATATTGATTAACACTATGATTTTTAATCCATTTATAAATCAAATCGTCTTTAGCAAGATCAACAATAGATGTTCTTTTATTGTGTAAAGTTTCTCCCTCTTTACTAGTATAGGTAATTTATCAATTAACTCTTTAAGTAAATATACATTTTAGAGGCACAGGCCAGCCAGTATAATGGCCCAACCCTTCGAAAACCTTTTAGAATCTAGATGTGACATTTGCAACCTTTGTTCAAAAAAGATGCAAAGCTCTACAGCTAAGTTGGGTCCATAAAAAGTCTAGTTGGGTTGCTTTTCAAATACAAAATTCAGCCACCTTCTCAGAAAAAAGAAAGAGAAATGATTAAAAATAACTCATAATACAACTTTGACCGAATAACCTATAATTCCAATTTGTATCTTTAAAGAAATCTCAATTTAGCCTCCAACGGACATGATTAAAATGTTTGGATTTCTAATGATAAAGGAAAATGATGGATTAGGATTTATAATTATCTTTTAAACTACATTTTGTTAGTTCGAAGCTTGTTTTAATGACTATCTAAGTCTTAGAGGGCTAGACAATGAGCCTGAGCTTAAACGCTAAGTGTTCATAGGCTCAAGTATGAGGCCTTAGTCTAGGCACTCGAGCTTGGCGCTTATGATACTAGGCAATGTGCATGGGCCTAGGCAATAGTGCAATCATGGGACCTTTTAGGTTCAGGCAATGCGTTTCGGCCAAGTACACGTCATAGTTTTTTTTAGGCCTTGTTTTGTGGCCTAATTCCAATACTTAGTTCTTTGAGAATTTTTTATCAAACCCAAGTTATTTTGTAACACCCTAGTATTTTCATACACTTTAAACTTTATATCTTGTAAATAATTACTATTTTTAGGGTGATGTTTCTTTAAAAAAACTTAGTTTTATAAGAATCTACTGAAATTTTGACAGAGTCTCACCTATACTAGGAGTTCCAAGTTATCGACAAATACTTGTATCATCTTAATATACCCATCGAACAAAGCCTAATTATTGCCCAACCATCCTAGACTCATAATTTCACAACACATTTTATCACAATTATTGTAATTCATTTTAATGTCACGTCATATATGTAATTATAATATTCAAAATTCAAATCAAAATCTATAATAATAAATTATATGATACTATTAGTATAAGCTACAACAAAATAATGAGTATAACACCATACATTAGCATAATTAAATTGAATTTATAATTACCCAATTCAAGGTAAATTGACATTAAGTTACAAATGATAATTATTACAATCCTTTACAAAATTAACAAAGATCTCTAATTATCTATTATGCTGCTCGAGGCTGAGAGGTACCTGTAAATTAATATACGAGCAACAATTTAGTATGTAACAATAATTTACCTAGGCAATTAAAATAAATGCAGTGACATGTTTGAACACAATTCATTTATTCAATTATCATTAACATAATTTACTTTTAACTTGCACAATTTATTTTCTATATCAATATTTCTTATTTATCATTATTTCTAATACACATTTTTTTTTCCTAAATTGTAATCTTCATATCAAGCTCTTTTAACCTATATCCAACACTAGGTAATTCTTGGTTCGTCTAAGTGCATACATTATTTCCACTTACAAACAATCTAAATTCTCTACCCATTACTATGTAGATACCAATACTAAAGCTTCTTCTGTATCAATAGACATATCGAATTTCATTTTTATACTCGTAACCAAATAAATTCTCATTTCCAAATTATATATATATATATATATATATATATATATATATATATATATATATATATATATATATAGTAATATCATTAATTCCAATCCTCTAAAACCCTTCATGCTCATTTAAATCTTTATTCAAGCATCTAAAGTCAATTTATGTAATATTCATGTTAATAAAATCCATGACTACACTAAGACATTTCAATTAAAATTTCAAATTATAATTCAATTCTTTTGAAATTATTTCCCCACATAAATATGCATTAGTTCACAATAATTTCACTTAATCACATGTAATTATATATCATGAGCCTAACTTTTCTCTTTGGTTGGCCACTTAGGTTTTTAAGGACCCTATATTTTTCTTCATTAATTTTACTAAATTTAACACCCAACACAACTTAATCTAATTAAATTTTATCAATTCATAGTCAATTTTTATTTTTCCAAAATTTTTTATATAAACCCTAACCTAAAATTCATGATTTCTACATTAAATGTTATTTGAATTACATGAAATTGCTAGAGTAGGTCCAGAACCCCTTACTAAATGTAATTCAAGTCTTTGAATTTTAATTAGTTAAAAATTTTCTGAATCCCTTTTTTTTCTTCCTTGCTGCCATGATTATGGAGCCCCTCTCTTTAATTATTTTGTTTCTCTTTCATTCTTAATCAAGTGTTCAAAGATGTGTGTATGTGTTTCCCTCAATTATTCCTTAAATCCCTTGATTTTATCTTGGTTTCTCTAAGATTCTTCGTGAGAAAAATTGAGAATTTCTTCCCTTTTACTTTGTTTGTAGTTGGCGACTTAAAGAGAAGAAAATCTCCTTTTTTTATACTATTTCTAGGGTAATTTACTTTTTTACCCCTCCTTAAGTATAATATGAAATTTTTTTTTTCACATTTGATATAAAAATTTAATTTTTTTTCTAAATCTTAATTCAACCTCATTTTTTTGGTCTAAAGTTTACATCTTTAGCTTTAATCCTGCTTAATTTACATATTTAGGTGTACAAAGAGTTTTTAATGTACTATTATAATTTCATCTCATTAACACATTTTTCAAGAATATTTGTTCCTTATTAATGTTTGTGTAAGGATATTTATCTCTTATTAATGCATGTGTAAGAGATATTTAATCTTTCATTAATATTATTAGGGTTGAATGACTTTTTAACCCCTTTATTCAAGCAAAAAGATGAGATTCATGAAATATAAATGTCATTTGAACCACCTAGGTGATGGGTTCACAATTTTCATTCTCAATATATACACATCATTTTCTTATAAAACACTTATTCTCATATGAAAAACAAGAACACACAACTTTGTTATTAGAATTTAATACTCTTTTGCATATTTAATACATTTTTTTCTCTATAAAGATATTGATTTAAGCATTGAGGGTCCCTAAATCCACCAGAAAAAAGACTTTTTCATATAAGTATCACAATCCTTACATCAAGCCACCACATTTCCTTTCCTAATGAAAAATGGATCTAATTGCATGAACACTTGATTAAACCTATTATCTAACCACCAAAAAACTTATTCCTAAGCATCTTGAATTTTGGAATATCATCAACATATATTATATTAGATGTTAAAATGAGTTTTTCTTCTTTACTATTCTAATTATTTGGCTCATTTTATATCTTTAACATTTTTAGTTGTCCGATCTACTTACTACAATTGAATGGCCAATAACCATTAATTATAGTTTTCTGATTATTTTTCTTATAATTAACTAACATGGATATTGATGAAGTTGGGATAAACCATTACATAGAAATTAGGCTTTCCTCAGTTTGTAAAACTGAACCAAGATGCATGAGATAAGCTTCATGTTTGGCTTATATCTAGGCTTGAGTAATCCTTAGAAAATAAATTCCCTGTAAAATAAGGGAGTTTCTAATGCTTAATTAGTAATAGTAGGAGAGAAAATTGTTCTAGTTTGTGATGTCAAACACTGACTAAAAAAATATGATGCATGCATTAAAGTTTGTACTTGCAAAGAGTTTGTTAAAAATATATCAATAAATCATAAAAATATTGTGTGTGTGGGTGAAACGTGTTGCTGCATTCTGATTACTTAAAATTTGAAAAAGTACATTGGAATGTGTTGAAAAAAAAATAGAGGAAAAGCTATAAGGTGTAACCTATTTAGGTCGAGCCTATAGGTGTTGTTGTTTGGACCAAAGCTTAAACAATGACAAAGGACAATTGTTGTTTGGGTCACATGTCTCAAACAAAAACAAATTAATTATATATATTTTATAAAAAATTAATTATTTTTTATATTATCAAATATTATTGTTGCAAGTGTCTCATGAAAAGTGGATATCATGTTTTCTTGTTTTTTAATTTTTTATCGTTTCGACCATGTGGCCTAAAAGATAACTATAATTATTGATGTTTAGCTTACATGCCTAAACCATAATAAATTATTTTTAAAAAAAACACTTAAATAATTTTATACCATCATCACCTATAAATCTTTTAAATATATATGTTTGGAAGACTTTAACTAGCAAAAATAGAGAAAAATATTTTACAGTGTAAATGTTATTTTTCTATGGCTACACGTGCATCAAAAAGTTACCTTTATAGCTGTGTGGTTATAAGAAACTTCTCATAATTTTCATCAACTTTGTTGCAAGAGAGAGAAAATCTTTGTGCATGGGTATATCATATTAATATCATTAGCTCCCAATTTACTTTGGACAACTAATCAAGTTCATAATTCTTTCTTTTTCTTTCACATTATTATTTCTCCATTTATTGTTCATGATTTATGTTTCCAAAGAAATTACAATTAATAAAATTTAAGGAAAAAACATTAAATACCTCAAAGTGTAGGATGCTTACCTACTACATGAGGTGTCTTTTGTCAAAAAAAGACAAGTTTATTGTTATCCATTCCTATAAACTTAGGAATCATAATGAAGTTCCCTTACAAAAATTTTCATCATAGTATATGTCACATCCTGAACTAAACATTCTCATTTTCATATCCATAACTTTTATTATCTTTCATGTAAGTTTATTGACTTAATTTCCCAAACATCTAACTGCCTAAATTCTCCCAACATTTCCTTTTCATTACTCATAATTGATTATAATGTCAAAAAAGTATACATCAATTATCTAAAATAACTTCCTTCATTTGACTAACCCAAGGGTCTTAATTTCTCATAATTTGTTTCGTCTTAATTATTTTCATCACAAATATCTTACCAATATTACTCACACCCTTTATAATTTAAAACACAATCTTACATATTTATCTTACAAAATTCTCACCCCAAATACTATAACAATCCTATCACAATTAGATATAATCATTAATTTCATCCTAAATCATCATATTTACATCAATTCTCATCAAAATATAAATTTCTACAAGTTTAAAATCATTTACCAAATTCCTCTTTAAAATTGATCAGCTTTAATCATACAAAATTATCAATTTTCTTTGTTCAATTATTCATGATTTTAAGTCATTTCAATGTTACTCCACTCGAACAACATCATCGCATAACTATTTCACAAAACCTTCAATTCTCACGTAAAAACCCTAAATTCAAGAATTAAGAATACAATCCAGAAAATCAATTAAATTTCTTGATAATTAGTTAAAATAAGCTTGGAGCACTTTATCACACAATAATATGCATTTAAAAAGCTAACCAAATAGAATTTCTTCAAACTTTCTTCTTTTTCCTTCACCTCCCTAACTTTGGATCTCTAATACCATACTTTCCCCTCATTAAATCTTTCTAATTTCAAGTGATTGAATGTTTATTCTAGTAAATCTCACACTTCCCCCTTAAATCTTTAGTTTTCCCTAGGTTTTCACAAGATTAAGCTTAAGAAAATGAACTTTCATTCCCTCCTTCTTTCCATTAAAGGTCGGCAACACACATTCATATAAATATATATATAAAAAAATAATTTTGTTAATTCGCAATATATCCCTCTTTTACATTTTTTTTTTATGTTTCTCGAGTAATATTTTTTAGATTTTATCACTTGTTTATGCTAAATTTAAGTTGAGCTATTTCAAGTTTTATTAAATTATATCCCAATACCTTTTTTTTTCCTTGTGTATCCTTTACATTAGACTTTTATTTGTGTTTATGAATTTTTTTATATTTATTTATTTATTTATTTTAATCTTTCAAACTTATTTCAATTTATTCAATATCTCCTTATTTTATTTTCTAATTAACCCACTATATTCTCAACTTAAATTTGAATTTTCATTAATACTACAAATTCAGCCCGGAGGTTTGCACCCTCAACACTTAATATTCTTAAATTAGCCTAATTGTATTTTATTTTACAAAACTGAGCATCAATGAAGCACCAAAAAATTCTCTCGCTATTGCAAGATCCCTGTATCAAGGAGAAAAAATAAAACACCAAGTCAAATCCCAAATAAAGCAAATATACAGGGATCAAATTGAAAAAGAAAGTTCAAGGAACAAATTGTAAAAATGACCTTGAGCTCTCCTTAACCATGAAAAAAAGTCCTTGAAGTTGGAAAAAAGGGTTGAAAATTCCTTTAACCTTTTAATTTGTTACTTGAAGCTCTAATTTTTTAAAAATTAATAAGAATGAATTTTGTCTTGCAAAACCAAGAATTAACCGAGCATCTCAGTACCTCATGTGCCCACATGAAAACAAATCATCAACATTAATCATAAATTAAAAAATTAAAACAATGTCAAATGGCCAAATTAGAAGAAAAAAAATTGATTGACCAAAGCATAAAAATTTCTAGAGACTTAAAATAGAATAATATTGTTCTAATGATTAATGAATCTCTTCACATGACAACAATGTTTTACAGAGACATTTTTTATAACGGCTCAAACCGCAACAAATTAATTATATATATTTTTTGTACCATCCGAAACCATTGTTGGAAGCATCCCTGAGAAGTGGATATCATGTTTTCTTGTTCTTTAATTATTATTTTCTATTGTAGGTTTTTTTGTTCATTGCTAAAGTATCTCTCCTTTGAGTGTTTTGCCGTTGAGGGGTGGCTTATGTGTATTGCGCCATTTGGAGTTTGAGGTTGATTCTTCTTGTCTTTTATGTGCTAGAAGAAGGAGAAAGAACGGTGGTTCTTTTTTCTGTAAAAAAAAATAGGTATAAAGATAGGTAGACCTCATACCTGGTAGGGAATATTATGCCCGTATATATGGAGGGACCCCCACCACACCTATGTAGGTTGACCTCATACCTGGTAGGGAATATTATGCCCGTGTATATGGAGGGACCCCCACCACACCTATGTCGGAACCGAAGCTAAGAGCATCTCCACGAGCGGAGTTTTGAGATGTAGATGTATCTCCTCAGCAAGGGCTAGTTGGGATGACTCGAACCCAAGATCTCATTGAGGATGAACGAGCACCTTAACCACCTGATACCAAGAGATGGGGTATTATTGACACTCTTTTTCATGGTGCAAGTTCTGTTTTCTTTACGGTTTAAAACAATTCGAGGTATGATTTAAGTGGGACTTGTTGTGGAAGCTTGGAATTTGGTGTGAAAAGTGGGTTTTTCTCCGAGTATTCAAAGGTTTAAAAGTGGTTTTTCTTTACGGTTTAAATATGTTTGTTTTTGGGAGCCAAAGAAGGCTCTTTTGGTTCATCACTGGCTTTAGCTTCGACATTGGGGCAACAAGAAATTGGGGATGGGTTTCATAGAGTAATCCCAAGTTTAGATGATCGGTCATCCTTGAAACATGAGAGAGATAAAA
>Ga0325401_1004777_pt1 | contig 12841 bp, 11 predicted proteins | sample PopdelMetagenome_FD_205666 | JGI IMG/M metagenome (GOLD analysis project Ga0325401, IMG submission 205666) | Populus deltoides microbial communities from Bellville, Georgia, United States - Xylem-PdKOR-R2 | ecosystem: Host-associated > Plants > Phyllosphere > Stem > Wood/Secondary xylem | place...
AGGCCCGGGCCGGCGAGCTCGACGTGGTCGACCCGGTGACGACCGACCGCGACGAGCAGGTCCTGCTGCTCGCCGGCGTCGCCCACCTCGCCGCGGAGGACGTCGAGCGCGCCGGGACGCTGCTGCAGCGTGCCGTCGTGACCGCGAGGACCCACGGGGCGGTGGGCATGCTGCCCTTCCGCCTCGGGCGGCTGTCGGCGTTCGAGTTCTGGGTCGGGGACTGGGGCATGTCCGCCGCCCACAGCCACGAGGCGCTCACCCTGGCCGGGGACACCGGCTGGCGGGGCGAGCGGCTGCACAGCCTGCTGGCCTGCGCCCGCACGGAGGCGCTCACCGGTGCCACGCAGCGGTGCCGCGGCCACCTCGACGAGGCCCTCGCGCTCGCCGAGGTCGAACGGAGCTCGGCCTACCTCGCGACGGCGTACGCGGGCCTCGCCTCGCTGGAGCTCGCCTCCCAGGAGGTCGCGGCGGCCGCCGCCGCCGGTCGGCGCGTGGAGGACTTCTCCCGGCGCTCCGGCATGATCGACAACCCGCTCGTCTGGTGGACGGGCGACCTGGTCGAGGCGCTCGTGGCCGACGGGCAGGTCGAGGAGGCCGCCGAGCTGGTCCGCGGCCGCGCCGAGGTGCCGTCCGCCCGTCCGGTGCTCAGGGCCGTCCTGGCCCGCTGCCGCGCGCTCGTGGAACCCGACCGCTTCCTCGAGCACGTGGAGGAGGCGCACCGCTGGCACGCGCGGGCGCGGATGCCGTACGAGCGGGCGCGGACCGACCTCGTCCTCGGGCGGATGCTGCGCCGGCAGCGGTCGGCGGGAGCCCGCGAGCCCCTCGCCCGGGCGCTGCGCACGTTCGAGCAGCTCGGTGCGCTGCCGTGGGCCGAGCAGGCGCGCTCCGAGCTGCGCGCGTCGGGGGTCCGGCTCGCCGCGCCGACCCGCGGGCTCTCGGAGCTGACGCCGCAGGAGCTGCAGGTGACCCTGGCGGTCGCGCGGGGGCTCAGCAACAAGGAGGTCGCCGCCCAGCTCTTCCTGAGCGTGAAGACCGTCGAGTACCACCTGGGCAAGGCCTACCCGAAGCTCGGCGTCGCCCGGCGCGGCCAGCGGGCCGCCCTGCTCGCGACGCAGGCCCCGGGGGCCGAGCCCGCCGCCGGGCACCAGGGGCCCTAGGCCGTGCGGACCAGGGTCCCGCGGACTAGGGATTCCTCTGATGCGGGGGCGGGCGCCGCGCTCGTAACGTCGTCCTCGAGACCGGGCCCGCACACCGTCGAGGGGGGACGATGACGACGCCGTACCGGGGGGAGGCGGTCATCGAACGGGGAGTCCTGCGTGCGGGCCCGGTGCTCCGGGGCCTGTGGCGCCCGGTCAGGCCCGGCGTGCGGCGAGGCGGGGCCCGGCTCGCCCTGTGGGCGCTGGAGGCCACCCGGGCCGCGGCCCGGGTGCTCCCCGGGCTGCGGGTCCCGGGATGGGTGCCGCTGGCCGGCTCGGTGGCGGGGCGCACCTGGGCGACGCCGGTCCTGCCGCGCCGGGGTCCCTTCGGCCCGACGATGTCCAGCCCCACCGTGCTGGAGATCACCATCGACCCCACCTGCGGGGTGACCGAGCCCCAGGAGCTGGCGCCGGTCGCGCAGCAGGTCTTCAAGGGCCGTCCGCGCTTCGTGGTCAACGTCGGGTTCTCCTGCGGGCGGTCCCGGGGGATGGCGCCCGGCCCCTACACCGACCCCCGCTCCCGCTGGTTCAACCTCTTCGCGGGCTGCTACCAGATCGACGTGCCGCGGTCGGCGTGGACGCACCCCTTCGGCTACCGCCGGTCCGGGTCGGGGTTCTCGATCTGGCCCGAGGACGTGGCGCGGCTCGGCCAGGCCGACTGGAACTACTTCTCCAACTACATGTACGGCGTGCCCCTGGACGTGATCCGCCGCCTCGGCGCCGCGCCGGTCACGCTGCGCCACGAGGGACGCACGCAGGTCGGCGCGCGCTGGTGGGACCGGCTCTCCGGCAGCGGGATCGAGGTCTCCTCGGCCTTCGTCTCCACCGCCGACGGGCAGTCGCTCGAGCCCGACCGGACCTTCCTCCAGGAGCTCTGGCGGGCGTCGTTCGGTCAGCCGAGCAGCTCGGCGGAGCCGGCCTCGAGCTTCTTCCGCACCCCGATCAGCACCGAGCTGCTGGTCTGCTTCGACGAGGCGTACGACGCCCGCTACCTCAAGACCGACGTCTACCGGACCTTCGTCTTCGGCGGCTCGGTGAACGACTGGTGGGCCGCCCAGCAGCCGGAGGGGGGTCACGGCGAGAACCAGCGCTTCCTGGCCTACCAGCTCGACCAGGTGCGGCAGGTGCTGGCGGAGGACTTCGCCGACCTCGGGTTCGACAGCGCCACGCCGACGACGGCCGGGGTGGGCGGGCCGTCCGCGGAGCCGCTGGTGGGCACGGCGCCCGCGGTCGCCCGGCTGGGGTGAGGGGGGCGAACGGCTAGGTTGGGCGCCAGACCCGCCGAGGTCCCCGAGATCCCCGACGCCCAGGAGTGACGTGACGCTGAAGGTCGCCGTGCTCGGCGCACGAGGTCGGATGGGCGCGGAGGTCTGCCGGGCCGTCGAGGGGGCCGACGACCTCGAGCTGGTCGCCGCGCTCGACGCGGGGGAGGACCGGTCGGGCGCCGAGGGTGCCGACGTCGCGGTCGACTTCACCCATCCCGACGCCGTGATGGACAACCTCGCCTGGTGCGTGGGCCACGGCATCGGCGTCGTGGTCGGCACGACCGGGTTCACCCCGGAGCGGCTCGACCGGGTGAACGAGCTGCTCGGCCACCACCCGCGCGTCGGGGTGCTCGTCGCCGCGAACTTCTCGGTGGGCGCAGTGCTGATGATGCACTTCGCCGAGCGGGCCGCCGCCTTCTACGAGAGCGTCGAGATCATCGAGCTGCACCACCCCGGCAAGGCCGACGCGCCGTCGGGCACGGCTGCGGCGACCGCGGCCCGGATCGCCGCCGCACGCACGGCGGTCGGCCTGGACGCCCCGCCGGACGCGACCTCCTCCGGCCTCGAGGGCGCGCGCGGCGCCCGCGCGGACGGCATCGCCGTCCACAGCGTCCGGCTGCGCGGGCTGGTCGCGCACCAGGAGGTGCTCCTGGGCTCGGAGGGGGAGACGCTCACGATCCGCCACGACTCGCTCGACCGCGTCTCCTTCATGCCGGGGGTGCTGGCCGCGGTCCGTGCCCTGCCCGCGCGGCCCGGCCTCACGGTCGGGATCGAGTCCGTGCTGGGCCTCACGTGAGCCGTCGCCGACCGCGGGGCGAGCGCGGGTCGGCCGGTGCCCGGTTCGCGATCGTCTTCGTGGTCGTGGCCGCCGTGCTCGCCGGCCTGTTCTACGCCGGGGACGCGTACGCCCACGGCCGCGTCGAGCGCGAGGTCGCGGCGACGCTGCAGGGCGAGCTCGGCACGCCCGGTCTGCCGAGCGTGGAGATCGAGGGCCGTCCCTTCCTGACCCAGGTCGTCGCCCGTCGCCTCCGCGAGGTGCACGTGGTGGCCGACGACGTCGGGCAGACGAACGGCGCCGCGCTGCCCGTCGCGCACGTGGACCTGACCCTGCGCGACCTCACCACCACCGACTGGTGGAGGACCATGAACGTTGCCCGCGCCGATGGGACCGCGCTCGTCGACCACGCCGCGCTGGCGCAGGCCGCCGGCGTGCCCCTCACGTACGCCGGCGACGGGCGCTACCGGATCGAGGCCGACCAGAGCCTCTACGGCCTCACGGTCAAGGCGACGGTCACCGGGGGCCTCGCGCTCGACGTCGCCGCCCAGACCGTGACGCTGTCGGACCCGACCATCCAGGTCGCGGGCTACACGCTGCCCGACGTCGTCGCCGACCAGCTGATCAAGGCCGTCGTCCGCCCGATCCCGCTCGAGGGCATCCCCTTCGAGCTCCAGGTCAGCTCGGTCGACGCCCGCGACGACGGGCTGCACGTGGGGCTGACGGGCGCGGACGTCCCGATCCGGCGCTGAGCCGACCTCACGAGCCGACCCAGACCGGCCGCACCCCGCCGAGCGGTAGGTCTCCGCGTCCGACGCGCCGTGCGAGGCGCGGCAACCTACCGCTCGACGAGGGAGGTCACTCGCCGAGGCCCGCGTGCAGGCGGAGCTGCTCGAGCGTGACCGAGCCGTCCTCGGCGCCGATCGTACGGCTCGCGCCGTCGGGCTCCCAGCCCGCCACCGCGAGGAACCGGCGCAGCTCGACGTCGCCGGCGAGCACCCACCACCGGGCGCGGGCGAAGCCGTCGGCCCGCAGGGTGTCGGCGCAGGCGTTCAGGAGGCGGGAGCCGTGGCCCTGGCGCCGTGCCGGCGGGTCGACCCAGAACTGGTCCAGCTCGCCGTCCGCCCCGGCCCGGGCGTCCGGGTCGTCCGAGGGGCCGGTCGTCGCGAAGCCCACCACCCGGCCCTGGCCCGCCACGGCGACGAGGACGCGACGGCGGGCGTCGGCCGGACGGGCCAGCACCTGCTCCCAGGCCCGCACCATCCCCGCCTCGTCGACCCCGCCGAGCAGCGCACCGCCGAGCTCCGGCGGCAGGTCCAGCCACGCGCGGCGCTGCACGGCGGCGACCGCGGCCGCCTCGCCCGGCCAGGCCAGGCGTACGGAGTCCGCGACGGGCTGGGGTTCGGGCACGCGGCGATCGTAGCGAGGCGACCGGGACAGTCAGTGCCGTCCGGTGCCGTCCGGTGCCGTCCGGTGCGGTCCGGCGCCGGCCGGCGAAGTCCGGGGACGCCCCGACCCGGCCCGCCCCGAGCGCCCGGGAGGCCCCGCCCTAGGTTGGCGGGGCGCGCCGGCCGGCGGGCCTGGCACCCCGAGGAGCAGCGATGGCGGCGGAGACCGAGCGAGCCGAGCAGACCGACCGGGCCGAGCGGTCCGGGCAGTCCGGCGGGGACGGCTCCACGGGCGTCTCGCAGGCGCTGACCGGGCGGATGCTCATGGCGGCCGTCGTCTCGGCGATCTCCGCGCTGCTGTACGGCTACGACACCGGCATCATCTCCGGCGCGCTGCTGCAGATCCGACGCGACTTCGAGACCGGCAACGGCATGGAGCAGGTGATCGCGGCCAGCATCCTCTTCGGCGCGGTGCTCGGCGCCTTCACCTGCAGCCAGCTCTCGGAGCGGCAGGGCCGCCGCAAGACGATCCTCATCGTCTCCGGGGTGTTCGTGCTGGGCACGCTGCTCTGCTCCGTCGCCCCCAACGCGACGGTGCTCTCGCTGGCCCGGATCGTCCTCGGCTTCGCCGTGGGCGGCGCGACCCAGGTCGTCCCGATGTACGTGGCCGAGCTCGCGCCGGCCCGCAAGCGCGGACGCCTCGTGCTCACCTTCCAGCTCGGCATCGGCGTCGGGATCGTGCTCGCCACCCTGGTCGGCGCCAGCGAGGCCTCGCCCTGGCGCGTCTCGGTGGGAGCCGCCGCGGTGCCGGCGGCGATCATGCTCGTCCTGATGCTCCGGCTGCCCGAGAGCCCGCGCTGGCTGGTCAAGGCCGACCGGCGCGACGACGCCCGTGAGGCCCTGCGCGGCGTGCGCGAGGACGGCAGCGACCTCGACGCCGAGCTCGACGAGATCGTGGGCCTCGAGGAGGAGGAGCGCTCCGCCGGGCGGGAGAACCGCGGCTGGCGCGGTCTGCGGAAGCCCTGGGTCCGCCCGGCGCTGGTCGTGGGCTGCGGCATCGCCGTCTTCACCCAGCTCAGCGGCATCGAGATGATCATCTACTACGCGCCGACGATCCTGACCGACAACGGCTTCTCCGAGAGCGCCGCCCTGCGGGTCAGCCTCGCGCTGGGCGTGACCTACCTGGTGATGATGATCGTGGGCCTGACGATCGTCGACAAGGTCGGGCGCCGTCGACTCACGCTGATCATGGTCCCGGGCGCCGCGCTCGCCCTGGCCGTGCTCGGCACGCTGTTCGTCACCGGCCACAGCGGCCGCGGCGACATCGGCCTGATCGTCGCCTGCCTGGTCGTGTTCATGTTCTTCAACGCCGGTGGGCTGCAGCTGATGGGCTGGCTGACGGGCTCCGAGATCTACCCGCTGGGCGTGCGCAGCGCCGGCACGAGCGCGCAGTCGATGACGTTGTGGGCCACGAACATGCTGATCACCCTGACCGTGCTGACCATGATCGAGGGCATCGGCGTCGGCCCGACGATGTGGGTCTACGCCGGCTTCAATGTGGCGGCCTGGATCTTCGTCTTCCTGCGCATGCCCGAGCTCACCGGGCACAGCCTCGAGGGCATCGAGAGCCGGCTGCGCGAGGGCCGCTTCAAGCCCAAGGACTTCTGAGCCCCAAGCGCCAAGGGTCAGAAGTAGTGCGGCTGGGTCTGCGCCGGGCCCGTCCGCACCACGTCGAGACCCGGCGTCCCGAGGAGCGCCGCCACCGCGGCCTCCTCGGCACCGACCCCCGCCCAGTGCGGGTCGACGTCGGCGGCGAGGCACCACCGGTGGTCGGCGGGCCAGACGAAGGCGGGCGGCACGAGCAGCCTGTCGCCGACGTCGCGCTCCCAGTCCTGGAGGTCGTCCAGCCGGCCGTGGAGGAGCGCGTAGCGGCGCACCGAGCCGAGCTCGGCGTCGACGAGGTCCAGTAGGGGCAGCGCGGGCGGGATGGCGATGCTGCCGCCGTAGCCCTCCCAGACCGCGCACCAGCAGTCGTCCGGCGTCGAGGTGAAGCCGGCGAGCACGGTGAGGGCCCGCCGGGTCTGGTCGAGGTCGCCCGGGCGGTCGTGGGGCAGGTCCTGGTCGGCCTCGGACTGCCCGGGCCGCACGGGGTCGGGGACGAAGCGCAGCCGCGCGTACGCGGCGAAGCCGTCGGGCCCGAGCCCCACCAGCCGCGTCCAGGGCACCGGGCTGCGGAGCAGCCAGTTCGCGCGTCCGAGGTCGTGCGACCAACGCAGGGCCATCACCGAACCGTACGAGCGGCCGGGGGAGAAGAGATCCACAGGGCCGCCTGAACCCCCGAGCAGACGGACCCTGTGGACCCCCTTATCTTCTCGCAACGGCCGGCGCGCCACCGTGGTTCCGTCGAACTCTCAGGTTCGTCCGGGAGCGGTAGGGTCGAGCGTCGTGGCTGGTACCCGACTGCAGACCCCTCCGCCCCTGGCACGCGACGCGATGCGCGTGACCCCGCTCGGCGGCCTCGGCGACATCGGCCGGAACATGACCGTGGTCGAGCACCACGGGCAGCTCCTGATCGTCGACTGCGGCGTGCTGTTCCCCGAGGACGACCACCCCGGCGTCGACCTGATCCTGCCCGGCTTCGGCGCGATCGCCGACCGCCTGGACGACGTCGTCGGCCTGGTGCTGACCCACGGGCACGAGGACCACATCGGCGCCGTGCCCTACCTGCTCAAGCAGCGTCCCGACATCCCGCTCATCGGTTCACGGCTGACCCTCGCGCTGCTGCGCGAGAAGTTCAAGGAGCACCGGCTCCGCAACACCGTCGAGCTCGTCGTGAGCGACGGCGAGCAGACGCAGGTCGGGGCGTTCGACCTCGAGTTCGTCGCGGTGAACCACTCGATCCCCGACGCCCTCGCCGTGGCGATCAGCACCGAGGCCGGGCGCATCCTGCACACCGGCGACTTCAAGATGGACCAGCTGCCCCTCGACGGCCGGCTGACGGACCTGCGGGCCTTCGCGCGGCTGGGGGAGGCCGGCGTCGACCTGTTCCTCGTCGACTCGACCAACGCCGAGGTGCCCGGCTTCACCACCCCCGAGCGCGACATCGCCCCCGCGCTGGACCGCGTCTTCGACCGCAGCAAGCAGCGCGTCATCGTCGCGTGCTTCGCCTCGCACGTGCACCGCGTGCAGCAGGTGCTGGACTCCGCCGTGGCCCACGGCCGCAAGGTCGTCTACGTCGGCCGCTCGATGGTGCGCAACATGGGCGTCGCCCGCGACCTCGGCTACCTCAAGGTGCCGGCCAACACGCTGATCGAGATGCGCGACATCGAGAAGTTCCAGCCCCAGGACGTCGTCATCGTCTGCACGGGCTCGCAGGGCGAGCCGATGTCGGCGCTCTCGCGGATGGCCGCGAGCGAGCACCCCGTGATCGACCTGAAGCCGAACGACACCGTCGTGCTCGCCAGCTCCCTGATCCCCGGCAACGAGAACTCGGTCTACCGCGTGATCAACGGGCTGACCCGGCTCGGGGCCAAGGTCGTGCACAAGGGCAACGCCCTGGTCCACGTCTCCGGCCACGCCAGCGCGGGCGAGCTGCTCTACTGCTACAACATCGTCAAGCCGCGCAACGTCATGCCGGTCCACGGCGAGGCGCGCCACCTCGTGGCCAACGCCGACCTCGCGGTGCAGACGGGCGTCCCGCGCAAGCGCACGATCCTGGCCGAGGACGGCACCGTGGTCGACCTGCACAGGGGCAAGGCCTCCGTGGTGGGCAAGGTCGACGCCGCGTACATCTTCGTGGACGGCGCCACGGTCGGCGACATCTCCGAGGCCGCCCTGACCGACCGCAGGATCCTCGGCGAGGAGGGGTTCGTGTCCATCGTCGCCGTCGTCGACACCCGGACCGGCAAGGTCGTCAGCGGTCCCGACATCCACGCGCGCGGCTTCGTCGAGGGCGACTCGGTGTTCGACCCCGTCCGCCCGCAGATCGTGACCGCGCTCGAGGCGGCGCTGGCCGAGGGGACCGACGACACCTACCAGCTGCAGCAGGTCATCCGGCGGCGGATGGGGCGCTGGGTCAACGACACGCTCCGCCGGCGGCCGATGATCGTGCCGGTGGTCATCCAGACCTGACGGGTCTGCCCGGGCCCGGATCTCCGGGCCCGGGCCGTCAGGTCCTGCGCGCAGGGACGCGAAGACCCGCCCACCCCGAGGGGGTGAGCGGGTCGTCGTCCGATCAGGGTGCGGGCGTCAGCCCGCGGCGACCTTGCCGGCCTTGATGCACGAGGTGCAGGCGTTCACGCGCTTGGCGCGGCCCGACACCGCGGCGCGGACGGTCTGGATGTTCGGGTCCCACCGCCGGTTGGTCTTCTTCTTCGACCACGGCTTGTTGTGGCCGAAGCCGGGGGTCTTGTTGCAGATGTCGCACACCGCAGCCACGTGAAGTCACTCCCGCACAAAAGGATCTGGTTAAGGTCAAGCACCGGTGACGCCTCTGGCGGTCCGGGCAACTTCGTCAGCGTACCCGACGTCGCCGGAACCGGTCGAATCAGCGAGACTGCGGCGGTGAGCGCGAGCGAGGAGGCGCACCTGGCGCGGCAGGCCGTGCCCGACGAGGAGCGGCTCGCCCGGCTCCGCGACGAGACCCGCTTCGAGCTCGGGCTGCTCCACGAGCGGGTGGGGGCGCTGCTCGCGGCCGAGGCCTTCCTCACCATCGCCTACACGGCCGCCATGAGCAACGGGGCGGGCTGGGGCGAGGCCTTCGCCCGCGTCGCGGCGCCGGCGCTCGCGGCCCTCGGCCTGCTGCTCGCGCTGCTGGCGCTGCCCGGGGTGGTGACCACCGCACGCATCGTGCTGGCGCAGACCTCGGCGTCCGACGAGCTCTTCGCCCGGCTGCGGAGCGACGTCGGCCTGTACCACGGGGTGCCCGGTCGACCGGCCGCGCTGGCCGACCAGCGGCGCGGCCTGCTGTTCTTCCGGGCGGTCCCGCTGCTGTTCGCGGCCGTCTGGGTCGTGCTCGGGGTGCTCGCCGTCGTGCTCGTGACGCACTCGTGACGTAGGCGCCCTCTACGGTGGTCCCGTGGCCGGGCGCAGCAGGACCGGGCGCAGCGGGGCCGCGGCGTCGGCCACCGACGTGCGCCCCGCGGACGCCGCCTGGCGCACCCCCACCTTCCGCCGGCTCGACGCCCGGCTCGACACCGTCGTCGGCGGCCGGACGGCGACCCAGCTCGAGGGCCTGCGGGTCCGGACGGTCGGCGACCTGCTCCACCTCGTCCCGCGGCGCTACTTCGCCGGCACCGAGCTGTCGGACCTCTCGACGCTGGAGCCTGACGAGGAGGTGGCCGTCCTCGCCGAGGTGCGGTCGGTCCGGGCGCACAACCTGCCCTCCGCGGGGCAGCACACCGGGCGCAAGCCCCGCCTCGAGGTGGTCGTCACCGACCGCCGCGGCTACCTGACCCTCACCTTCTTCGGCGTGCCGCACCTCATCCGCTACTGGGAGAAGGACCTCCAGGTCGGGGCGCGCGGGCTGTTCGCGGGCAAGGTGCGCATCTTCAACAACGCCTTCCAGCTGTCACACCCGGACTTCGTGATCCTCGGCGACGACGGCGCCGTGATCGGCGGCGCCGCACGCAACGAGGACATGGCCGCGATCGCCGGCAGCGCGCTGGTGCCGATCTACCCCCAGACCGGCAAGCTGCGGACCTGGACCATCGGCTCCTGCGTCGGGCTCGCGCTCGGCTCGGTCGAGGGCCTGCCCGACCCGCTGCCGGACAGCGTGCGGGAGGCCGCGGGCGTCGTCGACCTCGGCTCGGCCCTCCGCGGCGTCCACCAGCCCACGACCCGCGACGAGCAGCACCGCGGGCTCGACCGGCTGCGGTTCGACGAGGCCTTCGCGCTGCAGCTCACGATGGCCCGGCGCCGCGCCGACGCCGCCGCCCACGGCGCCATCGCGCGCCCTCGGCGACCGGGCGGCCTGCTGGAGGCGTTCGACGCCCGGCTGCCCTTCCGCCTGACCGCGGGCCAGCAGGAGATCGGCGAGGAGCTGTTCGCCGAGCTGGCCGGCACGGCCCCGATGCAGCGCCTGCTGCAGGGCGAGGTCGGCTCGGGCAAGACCCTGGTGGCGCTGCGGGCGATGCTCGCCGTGGTCGACGCCGGTGGTCAGGCCGCGCTGCTCGCCCCCACGGAGGTCCTCGCGACCCAGCACCGCCAGACCATCGCGCGGATGCTCGGCGACCTCGCCGAGGGCGGGACCCTCCGCGCGGCCGAGCACTCCACCGACGTCGTGCTGCTCACGGGATCGCTGCCCGCGGCCCGGCGCCGCGACGCGCTGGCCCGGGTCGCCTCGGGCGAGGCCGGCCTGGTGGTCGGGACGCACGCGCTGCTCAGCGAGGACGTGGCCTTCGCCGACCTCGGCCTCGTCGTCGTCGACGAGCAGCACCGCTTCGGCGTGGAGCAGCGGGCCGCCCTGGGGGCCAAGGCCGTCGCGGGCTCCGGAGCCCGGCCGCACGTGCTGGTGATGACGGCGACCCCGATCCCGCGCTCGGTCGCCATGACCGTCTTCGGCGACCTCGAGACCTCGACGCTGAGCGAGCTGCCGGCCGGCCGGGCCGAGGTGAGCACGGTCGTGGTCGACGTCCGCCGCCAGCCCGCCTGGGTCGACCGGGCCTGGCACCGGGTCCGCGAGGAGGTCGCCGCGGGCCACCAGGCGTACGTGGTCTGCGCGCGCATCTCCTCCACGCCCCCGCCGTCGGCGGCGGCGCGGGCTAGGGCGCTCGAGGAGGGCGACGAGGCGGGCTTCGAGCCCGAGGACGCGCCGCCCGCCGTGGCGGTCGAGGACCTCTACGCCGAGCTCTCCGCCGGGCCGCTGGACGGGCTGGCGGTGGAGATGCTGCACGGCCGGCTGCCGAGCGAGGAGAAGGACGCGGTGATGGCCCGCTTCGCCGCGGGGGAGACCGACGTGCTCGTGGCGACCACCGTCATCGAGGTGGGCGTCGACGTCCCCAACGCCACCGTCATGGTCATCTGCGACGCCGACCGCTTCGGCATCTCCCAGCTCCACCAGCTGCGCGGCCGGATCGGCCGCGGCGGCCACACCGGGGTCTGCCTGCTGCTGACCACGGCGGTGCCCGGCACGCCGGCGCGCGACCGGCTCGACGCCGTCGCCTCGACGCGGGACGGCTTCGCCCTCGCCGAGGTCGACCTCGAGCAGCGCCGCGAGGGCGACGTCCTCGGCTCGAGCCAGTCCGGGCGCCGCTCGAGCCTGCGGCTGCTGCGGGTCCTCGACGACGCCGACCTGATCGACACGGCGCGCGGGCTGGCCGAGCGCTGCGTGGCCGACCCGGAGCTGGCCGACCACCCCGGCCTCGCCGACGTCGTCACCGACGTCGAGCGCAAGGCCGCCGGCGACTGGCTGGAGCGCACGTGAGCCGCATCATCGCCGGCAGTCGGCGGGGTCACCGCCTGCAGACCCCGCCCGGGGACGCGACGCGCCCGACCAGCGACCGGGTGCGCGAGGCGCTGTTCTCGGCCCTGGCCTCGTGGTCGGGCACGGCGTCCGCCCCCGTCGAGGAGTCCCTCGACGGCCTCGCGGTCCTCGACCTCTACGCCGGCTCCGGGGCGGTCGGGCTCGAGGCGGCGAGCCGGGGTGCGGGTCCGGTGCTGCTGGTCGAGTCCGACGCCCGCACCGCTGGCGTCGCGCGGCGCAACGTCGGCGACCTCGGGCTGGCCGCCTCCGTCCGCACGAGCGCGGTCGAGACGCTGGCCCGCGCGGCGGCCGACCGGGCGTACGACGTGGTCTTCGCCGACCCGCCGTACGCGCTCGGGGCCGAGCGGCTCGACGCCGTGGTCGCCGACCTCCTGGCCCAGGGCTGGGTCGCGCCCGACGGCCTGCTCGTGCTGGAGCGGTCCTCGCGGACGCCCGCCCCGACATGGCCCGGCGCGGTGGGGGACAGCTGGACGCGTGCGTACGGCGAGACCGTGCTGCACTTCGCTAGCGTCGGCCCATGACGACCGCGGCCTGCCCCGGCTCCTTCGACCCGGTGACCCTCGGCCACCTCGACGTGATCGGCCGCACCGCCGCCCTGGTCGACGACGTAGTCGTGGCGGTCGGGCGCAACGCCAGCAAGCGGTCGCTGTTCAGCGCCGAGGAGCGCGTGGCCATGCTGCGCGAGGTCTGCGCGCCGTGGCCGAACGTGACCGTCGAGCTGCTCGACGGCATGC
>Ga0325401_1004781_pt1 | contig 12836 bp, 5 predicted proteins | sample PopdelMetagenome_FD_205666 | JGI IMG/M metagenome (GOLD analysis project Ga0325401, IMG submission 205666) | Populus deltoides microbial communities from Bellville, Georgia, United States - Xylem-PdKOR-R2 | ecosystem: Host-associated > Plants > Phyllosphere > Stem > Wood/Secondary xylem | place...
TCAGGATTTTGTGTGCAAGGAAGGCCTTTTGTGAAGCACCACTCATCAGTGCTAAAAGACAAGAATTCAAGCTGTCAGCAATTCATAGTTTCAGAGTTTTCACAAAGCATCTCAGTAAAAGAGGAACTTACTTGTTATTTGATAAATGACTAGAAACTAAGTTCCTGTTGAATTTTGAAGTAGAACAATGAGCAACACGAGACAAATCGGGAAGAGAAAACAAATAATGAGCAAAATAATGCTTACAGGTTTTGCTTCAGTTGTTGGCAACCACCTAAAGCTGACCCTTCTAAAGCTGACCACGTAAAATTGTTGTAGGACAAATCCCTGAAATAGATTTTCCATGGTATGGGTAATACAGTTCCTGATTGCTGAAAAATGAAGATTGACATTTTTCTTGTATGACGGGAGACAAGAAATTTCTGAAAAATCTATCAGAGGATGAATAACATGGTAACCAAACAGGAATACAAGGATTGATAGCATCATTATCGACTCACACTTGCTTCCTGTTGTTCAATGCCCAATTAGGCACTTCTCCAGTTAGTAAGTTGTTGTTCAAAAACCTACACATATGTTAAACAAGAATTCAATAAACAAGCTGCCAATACGAGAAAAAAAAATTAAGGACCTGTGTGTTTCAGCATGTGCACGTATTGACTTACACCGTTCGGCTTTCCAAATTCGTGAAGTTAGAGATTCCGCCTGTCAACTTGTTGAAGCTCAAATCTCTGTAACGAAATACATACAAATTAATGAAATCTCAACATTGCTAGATTGTGGCTCAGGTTTCAAGGAAATGGAGAGAGAGAGCCCCAAGTCCTAACTGTGCGATCATATGCAAAAGTAGTTCAAATTAGCCAACCCTGTTTCATAAATATGAACCAACTATGGCAACTCTCTCTTATTTCTACAAAAATAAATAAAGGGATCAACTCATCGCTAGACCTTTCTGATTCACCTTACTTTATCTATCTTCAATGAAAAGCCAAATGATGGAATAAGCTTGTGTCAATAATTTGCCTCTTTTGAATTCAAAATAACATCTATAGGGAAGAAATAAGATCCTTGATATCAAGCATTTCCATAAGGATAACTGTTAGAAAAACTTACAAAATATTCAAAGACGACATATTTACAATGTAGTCTGGGATTGAATCAGTAATTAAACAATTTCTCAGAATGCTGTTGCAAGAATGTAAACAATGATCAGTTTATTATAGTTAAGGCAATCCAAAAGTAATTAGAAAGGCTTTTCAATACATAGGAATCGTGATCAGGGTTATTCAACTCACAGATTTTCCAAGTTTTTCATGGCCTGTAGATTAGGGAAAGTTGAACTTGATCCATTCAAATCGGATATTCTCCTGGAAGAGAAAAATCGGCTGCTCATGCGTATGAACTTTCTTAACAGCAAAATCGCAAGATGATTGAAAAACTACAGGAATAAATGAACTTGTTTGTGCTCACAGAGATTTTAAACTTGTTAACAATGAAATGCTAGATGGAATAGGACCCTCCATGGATGTTCCTTGCAAATCCCTGAGAAACGGAAACGAAAGTGAGATTTAAATTAGCTTGTCCTAGAGGATAGCATGAGCAGATAAATGGACAAAAACTAATTACTCACAATTTTTCAATATTGATCCAGTTCCCGATAAATTCAGGTATCTTCCCTGACAGTTCGCTCCCATCTATCATACTGCAGCAACATATATATAAATCATGAATATTGTAGCTGAAAATATTGAATGTGAAAATGATTGCAGGCGACTTCATCACTTACAATTCGATTAAATTCTTTAAATTGCCAAGTGTCTCTGGTATACTTCCTGTAAAATTGTTTGAGGAAAGGACACTGCAGGAATAAGAAAAACCAAGTTACAACTTCCTCCAAAATCAGTAAAAAGTATCAGTACCATAGATAACAAAACTGAGATTGAATATTACGTGACAGACAGACACATCTACAAGACATGGTATAAACTATAACTATGAAGGCACTTTCTTACAGTCTTTTTAAGCTTGTCAAATTTCCAAGTTCTGGAGGAAGAGACCCTCCTAGCAGATTATCATCCAGGACCCTGAAAGATCCAATTCAAGATTTAACGTTCTAGCTTAGCGTTTCATTTAAGAAGTTCGCTTTGTGACTTACAGCTCCTCCATTGTGGTAATGTTGCCTATTTCCAGGGGAATTGGGCCGGTGAGACGGTTAACGATGAGAGACCTAAGACATGGAAGAGAATTGGGAAATAGGTTAACATGTTCATGAATTTCCATATCGGGATATGAAAACCCCTTCACATATACAGAATGCACAAAAAGACTTACAAAATCTTAAGGTTGGGGAGCTGAGCAAGTCTTGGAGGGATTGTTCCACTAATGTAGTTGCGAGTCAGATCACTGTCCAACGAAAAATGCTTCATCTTAGTCATTCCATAATTCCTTTTGTTTACAAGTCACTGTTTCTCTTAGCCACTCAGACAAAGACCTTTTCCCATTTGAATCATCATAAAAACTTTCATTTGTTCTGATAAATAAATTAAAATCCTCTGTGAAGCACATGGTGTGCCAGGAAATGTGAAGAAAAGAAACCCAAATATATTGCAATTGATCTCTGTTCAATAATGATATTAATAAACTTGATTAAGAATCGTAGAAAATGCACTCATCACTTACATTTCAAGCAGATGAGGAAGGTCTCCTAGTTCCTCTGGGAGAACTCCATTCAAATTAAAACCTTTCACGCTTCTGTCAAAAACAAAATATAAGAATTAGTTAGTAAATAAAACGAAAAGAAAATGAAACCATACAAGACTCTGCTCTCCATTAATTTTTTTTTTTTTTTTTGACGAACATCAATATATCAATTGTTTCCTTGGAAACATGCTACCATGAACACATTTGTGCTTGTGTTTTTATTATTAAAAGAGTAGCATAAATTGATATTTAAAATAGGACACCTTATCGCCATCACTATGACCTCATTAAAAAAATTAGAAAAAGTTATCGGATATTCTAAGAGCGGTATTCTACTCTTTCACAAAACATAAAATTTATTATGAAAATAATATATAAATATCATGGCTTTTGCAAGGGGAAGAATTACGATTCTTGAATATTTCCTATACAGAAAACATACATACATGCTAGTGACATGACAGACGGAGCCATTCTCAAATGTACAGTTGCATTTAACAATGCTTTGAGTTTTGCTGTCGATGGTCTGGTTCCACTGTGCACTATCGCAAGAAGTTCGATTGATGATGGCCCAGTTGCTGATGTTCAACTTGTTGGATATGTTTTGAAGAGTTTGCACTGTTACATACAATTCAGGAACTTCAATCATCCATAAAAGCAATAATAATATTAATATTATTTATCCATAAAATAATGTATGTATGAAGGCCTTGCTAAAACACAGTTAGAAAAATAATATATGATGATGATGATCAAAGATTTGATTTTGGGAGATTCAGCATTTGATAATGATCAATGTCTACAAAAGATAAAAAGCTAAAATTTATCATGAAATAAATTAAAAAAAAAAGAAGAAAATTTACTCTTTGGCAACAAAGGGTGAAAGACATTATTCTTATTCAATAAGTCCTGGCTAAAGCGTTGCAAGAGAAGGATGTGAAGCTAGAGGATATGGAGGAGGATCGATTTTGTATTGCTGATAACACTATCAATAATGATATATATGAAGATTTGGTAGCTTTAATGTGGGAAAAGTTAGAAAATGTTTATTGTAATGGATCAGGGGGAGAGGGATCAAGAAAGAGTGGAGTCGCTTCCAAGGATGAGAGGAATAACCTCAAAGCTTTGTAAGCTTGGTTACTAAGTTTATTTCTTCATTGTTCATCAACGTTTTGACCATTATAAATAGGTGAAAAGGTGAGTCATTTTAGGGTGAGAGAAACACAAGGAATGAGAAGGGTTTTTTTTTAAAAAAAAAGCATGAGAGTAGGTGTTGATTTGATTTTTTTTAAGACAGTAGAAATGAAATCTTAAGTGCAACAAATTTTAAAGGTTAATTTGATTTTTTTTAAGGCTAGAATAAAAATCAAATAGGAAAAAAAAAAAAAAGATCACTTTTGCCACCCCGACTATCATTGGGATACACACGCCACTTATTTGTATAGATAACAACGAGACATTTCAATCACCGCTCTGGAATCACGGTTTTGGCCGCCGAATGGTATCACACACGCCGTCCAAAAGCAGCGAACACTTTTCACACATTTCTGATTTTTAAAAAAAAAATTCATTTATCAAATTACCCTACTATCCCCAATAACATTCAATAATTATCAAATCACCACATCTAAATAACAAAAGAATTCCTATGTCAAAGACAATTATTTTTAATTTCCAAAGGCAATGAAGTAACTTACTTGTTTAAAAATTAAATCAAAGATTAAAAAGCCCATTGATCCAAGTTATTAATTTTTTTTTGTCTTTCATGGGCAATTAAGTAAAAATATAAAAATACAATTTAACCCCTTCTTTTCTAGTAATGACTAATATGCCCGTGAAAAAACCTCTCCTATCTCTAAATTCAAGCCAAGTTAGTTTGCCCATCAAAAGGTAAAATCAATATTTCATTATGCAAATCCATAGTGAAATATTAATCTATAATAACTCATTTAAAATTAGTCTCAACAAGGTATAAATTTCTAAAATTAAGCGAATAAGGTTTTCTTTAATAATTATTGAGTTTAATACTTATTAATTTATCAATAAAATATGTAATTCCAATATTATTTTAAAGACTTAAAATACATACAAGAAAATTTTGATTAGAGAAAATATATACTTTTTGCATTTCAAAAGCACGGTGAAAAGACCAAAATTTCAATAATGATGTCAAGAGGTAATTTGGTAATTTTAAAATGGTTTTTTCATTATTATCATATAAGATGATGGATAATATATATATGTATACACACACACACACACACACAACCAAAATGTCATTAAAAGTCAAAAAATTAAAACTTGTCTGAAAGGGTTTTTTTGTCTTTTTACAAAGGTTTTTTTTGTTATTATCAAGTCAGCTTAGATTCAATTTAGTCTTTTTATACATAAAGAAAATAATAAGAAAAAAAGGTTATGACGCGTGCAACACACTCGAAGGTGCGTGGGTGGCACCAACATACTTTAGACAATGTGTGTGAACCCTCACAATGTCCAAAAATACTCTTTCAGATAAGGTGCTTTGAGTCTAATTATCCAGGTCATGAATTTGAAAAGTTAACGTAAGTTTTTTTTTTTTTAAATAGGCCTTTTATTTTTTTCTATCAGGATCTAAGTTGTGAGTTCGACATGATTTTCCAGGTTGACTCAGCCCTGAATACCAGGGCTATAAGTTTATCGTGCTAACCCGGGTTGACTATAACTTATTTGTTTAGGTTTTTTATACCATTTTATTCTGCAATGTTTAATTAGCTTTGAATTGAAATATATTATTTGTGTCATTTTTAAAAAAAATTTCTAGAATATCATTATGATTTTTTAAATTTTAATATTATGTTCATCTATTATAATTAATTATTTTGTTTTTTCTAATTAAAATAAAACCAATTTATTTTTTCCAGTTGAGTATATAATCCAAGTAGCAAAATTTTCTTTCTATTTTACGAGTACAATTAATATACCAGAAAGGTAGGGACCTTCCACCAAAATTATCTGTCACTTGGCATTATTGTAAAGATGCAATATCAAGCAATAATTAATTGCTTTGATGACATCAACATACCAATTATTATTATTATCTCTCCTCAAAGAAAACATTTTGAAATAAAGCATCATCAACTTTACACTATGGATATTTTAGTCATTTTCAACCTTCAAATGATGTATAGTTTCAAGCCAACTACTCTTCATTCTCTCTCTTCGATGAACGCTATTCTTAATTTTGATTTGTTTAACTGTAATTGGGAATCGTTAATAACGCTAAGCTTACTTAATCTTTGATTTTATAGTAATAGACAGAAACTGATAGAGGACTACAAGAAGTTAGAAGGTCCTGATAAAATAAAGCCTTTTAAAATATTTAAAAAATATTTTATCAAGGTGCCGGCAAGAGAATATTGTTTATTATTTTAAAATTTTATAAAAGAAGCTCCATGATTCGAATGGAAAGGTAGTCAACAACATCATAGAACAAGTTTTCTTAATTACGAAAGAGAGAGGATAATCCAAAATAAAAAATATAATTCACAATTTAATGAAGTGCATCACAAATTGAAATGATTCTGATTTTATTTCTCAGTAGATATACTAATTTCTCTCACTAATCATCATAAATTGAAATGATTCTGATTTTATTTAAGAAAAGTAAATAAAAATAAGAAGCGCTAATCTCTGCAAATAAATTATTTTCCAGGAAAAAGGGGACCTTCAATCATGGTAAAGAGAGAGTGAGATTATTGAATTGCTAGGAGCACGTACGTACCTTCATCTGGTGGCAAGAGTGGAGTGACTACTTGAGCATGGGATCCAAACTTGTCCACAGCAAAGCAATGCAACACCACAAATCCAAAAACCAAAACAGAGAAAGTCTTCGACAGTAGTGATGGCCACAACGCCATGCGCAAAGCACAACTCGTTCTCTTGGTAATTGCTATATTATCTGGGAGGAACTAATTAGAACGATGATCAAAGAGGAAAAAACCACAAGCAGAAACGGCGGCGTGTTTTTCTCAGTAATGAGAGGTGGGTTGCTGGAGGGAAAGAAAAACACCAGGAAGGAGATTTTAAAGATGATCAGCAGCAACTCAGCAGCAACTTGGTTTTATAGAGCGAGAGAGAGAGAGAGGGGGGGGGGCTGCACGAGGAAAATGACTTGGGAAAGTCCATTGTTGCCGCTGGAGAAAAATCAAAGATGACTCAAAAGCGGAAATTAAAGAGATTAGTTTCTTAGGTAAACATTATTTTAACTTCAACGGGTAGGATCAGCAGTGATGTTTATTGGTCAGTACTAGTTGAATAATGGATTAGAAAACATGATCATATACATTATACACTGGAATACAACTTCATAATTGAATTATTTTCAATGCCTAATATTTTTTTATTCATTTTCATATAATAGATTCATGCTAATGTTAATTCATAGATGTATAAAATAAAGTGTATCCCTATAAAAAAACATTTTATCAACAATGTTGAAAGAATGGATATTGAACTTAAGCTACTCTTTTGCTAAAATAATTTTATAAATTGAGAATTTTTATTATTTTTTATTTATTTTTATTTCATTTTTAAAAAAAAAACATGATTTTGTTTTATGCAGCCTAATGGGCCATTTGACTTTAGCCAAGTTTTAATTGGCGTAATAAACTTGGCCATGAATGTTTTTATCATTTTTATAATAATGTTAAATAAATAATTTTTTCAATGTGATTTTTTAATCTTTTTTAATTATAAGAATAAAAAAAACAAACAAACTAAGAATACAAATGATTAAAAAAAAAAAAAACTTGGCGTGCACAATATAAACTCAAAATAATTCTTTTTATTTTTATTTTTAAAGAACAAATTCATTCCAATTCAAAATAAAGATGTTACGGTTTGGATTTGCAATTCCTATAAATTTCTGTTGCTATATTTTTCATGAAATCCCCAAAGCTAGAACTAACATCCTCAGTATTGTTAACTGCTCCACCTCCATCACTACAAAAAAAAAAAAAAAAAAAAAAAAAAAAAAAAAAACCAACAACCTTGATTTGAAACTTTGCAATTCCATAAACCATATAGCCACCACTCTGTCATCTCTTGGCTTCAGAATTAACCATAATCAACGTCAATATTTCATTCATGATCCAGGAACATAAACACACTGAACTACAGAACCACCCACGATGTAAGAAAAGGACAAATGTCTATTCCAATCTCCGAAATATAGAGAGATTTTACTTCCTCAATCTACGCCCTTTGATGAACCAGAGAGAGAGAGAGAAGAGAGAGAACTTCGCCTGGGGAAGGAAGGAGAAACGAAGGGAGCTGATTTTTTGTTAAATTTGAACCCAATTTTCTCTGTTCTTACACCATCAACTCCATCCCTATTTATAGAGGTAGAAAAGGGGTCATATTGTCTTTTACGGTATCAAATATTGGCACTTAATTCGACTATGAATGATCTCAACTATTAATTCAAATCAGTCATCATAAATTATTAAATTTGCTAATTGAAAGTTGCCTCAGTTGTTTTCTTTGAGCTGTCACTATGGTCTCTATGATGTTTATCGGCTAAAAAATACCATACCAGAATATAGAGAAATGTTAGGTGATTATTTTCATATAAGTTTTGTCAAATCTAATAAAAACTAGAGACATTAAATGTATCTATAAAGTAACTCATTGGACAGTCTTTAAGAGAAAAATTAGAGAAAAAGATGAGTAGTAACTAAAACAACACTGTTTTGGTAAGGTTAATTTTAGTTCTTTGTTTTGTAATTGCTCTTAATTACACCTCTAATTGGCATTAAACATTTAATTTTATGTAATTTTATCCTTAAAAAAATTCAATATAAACCCTAGATTTACGCGTTATTTTCATTATAGTTCTTGGTGTCAAATATACATAATTTAACTCTCAATTAACCATTAAATTTTTAATTTTTTTTAATTTTATTTCTGATTTCAATCCATTAGATCCTGATCTCACTGGGCGTTAAATTCTATTGCTACACTACTGTTTTTTTGTAATCTTGGTTCTTTATTTTCATCTCATCCGTGAAAGTTGATCCAGCTATTGAAATACAAACACTACGTTTTCAGTTTCTCTTTGACACAATCAAAAGCAAAGGAGGAGACAAATTACGGTGAATCCTAAATTAGTTTAATTTTCAGTTTCGATCGATCATGAGTCAAAGCAACATGATCCTTACACCAATAGTAAAAATAACATGCCTTGTATTTTACACTACCTTTGAAGTTTTGGTAGCTAATTTGTTTGATGGTATAAAGACGAGAATTATTTGTTAATTTCAGTGTAATTGTCTAGAAAGTAGACCAGGAAATCTTTTGTTTCATTTCTTCTTCTTCTTCTTTTTTTTGTCTCACACGCCACCACCTGACTTGGTGCTGAGCCTGCTTTGTTGTGTTTTTCATCCTTTGAATTTTTCTATCTCTAGCTGGATATAAATGTTTAATGAATTTGTATGGCTTTTGAAAGGGAATTAATGGCTTATTCAACCTAAACTCTTTGAAAAGCTTTTCTATTACAGGGTGGGGGGGGCTGAATTTATCTCTTTTTATTTTTTCTAAGATTAACTTTTTAGTTCTATGGTTAATTTGTTTAGATTTTCCATGGTATGCCATTTTTTTCTTTTTGAACACTTTAACTCTTGCCCTTTACCTTGACAGTTGCTTCTGCATTTTTATGGCATCTACATATGATTTTTCATGCACTTCATGTGATTTGGATTGCATTATCACACTTATTAATGCACTATTGTTTGATTTTGTGAATTATGTAATTGACTAGTTATCGATAACCACGGTAATTTGTTGGAAAGTTGTATTTTTTAAAAAAATATTTTTTAATTGGAAATATATTAAAATAATAACTTTTTATAAAAATTTTAAAAAACAAAAAACTAATAAACAAATACTTGAGCCCCACCAACAAAAGCTTTGAAGGACCATATTGCAAACAATAGCCCAAATAAAAAAAATGAAAAAAAAAGGAATAATGTTCACACACAAAGTCAAATTAAAGGTATTGTCTTTAATGAAATTCCATTAAACATTCAAAACATTCAATTCAATGGGCTGAATCATATATAGCAGATTACTTCATCTCTTACAGAGTTTTTATTCAATGTTCGAAGTCTCAAAACCACCACAAATTTTAATTTTGTAATAAAAAGTTTTCTTAACAAGGGCACCTTAATTGAATTTCTTCAGAGCCACCGACAAGAGGAAGTGTGTAATATACAAGGATAAAAACATGTTAATTACTAAACCGCCAATTTAATCCAAAGTTTTAGATGATAGTAGTGAAGTATACACGGGTCATTATCCAGAAATTTAATACTTTAATTATGTAATTAAAGTCGTTAATATATTCATAATTCAATTATTTTGTGCATATTTTTTTTCTTTTTAACTTATATGGCAACTCGTCGAGTTTGGGTTACACAATGAAAGTAATTCTCCTATTATATATAATAATGATATAAATTTTAATTATTAGAACTCAAATTTACTTTATAAAATAAAAAAATAAATAGCATGAACCATGGATAGTTGACTTGGTTTCTGTCACTTCTCGCTTAAAGCAAGCCTCTCTCTTTCTTTGTTTCCGTACTCCTTCCTTTCTTTCTTTCACACAAGATTCCAACTCCCAATATCATTTCCTACTGCAAATTATACCCATATCTGCATCAAAATCAGTTATATATCACAATTCTGTCCACTGTATATTCTCTCTCGAATGTGAAGACGTTAATACGTCCAGCTCCTTAACAATTATCATGTCCTTCTCGAGGCTTCTTTTTGCTTCACTCGTTGCCTTTTGTCTCGCAACATTTGCTTCTGGGGCTACTCGTTTACCCGACGATGAAGGTATGTTCAAGGCAAGATTGGATCAATGATTTTGGAGTTTTCTTGTTTTATATTATCTCGGTTGTTCCCCAACAATCATAGCTATGGAGATGAAGCTCTTCAATTTAATTATATATCATTATTCTGGAAAATAATAAACCTTGTAACATATATATTTAAATTCTTACAGTTGAAGCTCTGCGTGACATGGCAAAGACAATAGGCAAGACAAATTGGAATTTCAGTGCTGATCCTTGTGGTGGTCAATGGGGTTGGGTTGATCCAAATCCGGTGAAAGGGAATGAAAACGCCGTATCCTGCGACTGCACCTTCTCAAATGGCACCATCTGCCATGTCATTAGCATGTAAGAAATCTCTCTCTCTCTCTCTCTCTCTCTCAAAGTCTTTTGTTAGAAGCTGCGGATGGCCCTTGATTAATTATCCCAAGCCAAACTCTACCTCTGTAGATTATCTTCATCCTCTTAACTACATGGTAATAGTGCATCAGTACTACGATATACCAATAATTTTATATTTACTATATATTGATATAAACTTTAGAGAATTCTTTGAGACCGTGCATATTTGATTCCAAAATCTGCCTTAAAAAGATAAATTACTCATGAAAATTGTGAATCTGCAAGTTATGTGGGAGGTAATTTGAAAATATTGAACTTGTTACAAACCTCGATATATATATATATATATGAGCTCCATTATAGTAGTTCAGATAATAATGGAAAAACATTGAAAATTTAATTTTTTTTAACATTATTTTTTTTAAGATACAGGTAAGGAAAAAGAGAGGGTATTTTTAAAATTCAATATATATGAGCTTGCTCAACTATTTAATTATATTCTAGCCAGTAAAAGCTGCTCTTCTGCATTTCCTGGAACAAGACTAACCAGAATAAGATATTAAGATCCCACGAATCAAGATGATAAATGTCAAGATTGAATATTGACTATGACACAAAAATTCCTTCCAATAACGACAAAACTTAAATTTCTTTTTAGAATAAGAAAACTAAATGCTGAATCAACTTTATAAATCAAACATCGTGGACGTACAAGTGTACTTAGTAGCCGTTTGTTTAGTGGCCTTCTTCTTCATTCATACTTTTATGCTGTTGAAACCATGTGAATTTTTTATATTTTTAAATTTTTTTAATATATTGATATTAAAAATAATTTAAAAAAATAAAAAAGTTATATTATTTTTATATATTTTTAATTAAAAAATAACAAGTAACATGTTGCTATGCTACCTCACAAGTCAAACATGCTGCTATACGTAGGATCTCCCTTGACAATACAACGTGGGCATGTGAAACGAAGGCCTTATATTCACCTAAATCAGATTGTTAATTAAGAAAATTGAGACATAAGACAAGGAAGACGGCTGTATATGTCGGCCCAGTGGCCAAGTTGTGTACTAATTAATTTTAGTTTCCTTGTCTTTATTTTCTGTCACAGTTATACAAACGGATTAGATTGAAGTCGTACGGTACCTATGCGCTGGTGTTGACTTCGACTTTTAAATGACGATGATAATATTATATGTTATAACCATGGTTAAATAGTAAGAGTTTAAAATTAGAAGTTTGTTTTTATTTTAGGTTTGAGTTATGTAATTATTAATATTAATAGTTATTAGAAGTTTATTTAGTTATTAATTTTAGAACTTGTAGGGATTTATCGATATAAATATAAGCTGGTTTGAAGATTTTATATATATATATATATATATATATATTAGTTTCCTTGTTTTTATTTTCTGTCACAATCATAGAAACGGATTAGATTGCAGTCGTACGGTACATATGTGCTGGTGTTGACTTTGACTTTTAAATGACAACCAATATTGATGGCAATATTATATGTTATAACCATAGAATTTAAGTTTAAAAGGTTTAATCTTCACTGTATCAGGTTTGAGGTATATAATTATTAATATTAATAATTACTGAATATTTATCTAGTTATTAATTTTAAAATTCATGAAAATTAATCAATAAATATACAAGATGGTCAGAAACCCTACATGAATAAAATATATATATATATATATATATATATATATATATATATATTATATGTTATATGATATCAAAGTTTAGAGGAATTTGAAGCTAAATAATTGGGTTAATTGTTTCTCAGTACATAGAAATTATTGTCATTAAAACTTGGGTTTTTTTCCTTGAATAGTAAATAATTATCAGACTAAGTTTGTTTGTTTGTTTGTGTTTATTTTATGTTATACGCAAATCTAAACCTTA
>Ga0325401_1004788_pt1 | contig 12824 bp, 10 predicted proteins | sample PopdelMetagenome_FD_205666 | JGI IMG/M metagenome (GOLD analysis project Ga0325401, IMG submission 205666) | Populus deltoides microbial communities from Bellville, Georgia, United States - Xylem-PdKOR-R2 | ecosystem: Host-associated > Plants > Phyllosphere > Stem > Wood/Secondary xylem | place...
AAATATAAATACAGAAAAGGATTTCCTTATGTTACATATTAAATTAAAGAGAAAAGTAATTGATAATAGTTTAACTTTAAATAGTTGATTATATTTGGGTGTGTTTGATCTAAAAAAATATTAAATTAATGTGTTAGTTAAAAATAAAAATAAAAATTATTTTAATAAATTTTTAAAAATAATCTTAATAAATATTATATTATTTATTTTAATTTTTTTTTTAAATACAGTTTACCGTAGCACCACCTTATTAACGAACTTTCCTTTAAAGTTATCTATACGATGTTATTTTCAGTCATAGCTTTCCACACATGTCGACATACAAGGCCGAAACCACAACAGGAATCCTGCTGTGTGGACTTGGGTTAGAATTATTTGGGTGGACTGCCTACATGTATATATATAACTGGATCATGCCTTGCATATGTGGGGCTAAATTGTTAGGTCGTTGTCTGCCATTTCATCTATAAAACAAGCTAAATTCATCTATGAAAAGTAAATAAATTTCATGGGAGCTGAGAGTGAGCACCTAACCGATCATGGAAATGCTGCACCTAACCTCAGGCAGACGGATACCTACCCCTTTCCAAGATCTGTTCCTGCTATCAAATATGTTCTCTTTTTTCTGTATATGTTCTTCATTACATTATAGAATAAGAAAAGAAAATAAATAAAGATGAAAAAGAGGAAGAGTTATTGGTTTGAGTCGTAGGTGGACTTCACGTGCTCACCTTCTACCTAGTAGCTCCAAGCCGGATTGTTCGCTCGGTTGTCTAGAAAACGAAACGTCAGTATAAATTAAGTCACATCTCTGTGAGAGAACTAAATACCATAACAATAATACTCCATCACATTTTAAGAAAGAATTCTCCGCTAATTCAAATATTTTCATCAAGCATGGCATCCCAGTTGACCAAAAAGACAGCTTGTGTGATCGGCGGCACAGGGTTTGTGGCATCTTTGCTTGTGAAATTGCTGCTTGAGAAGGGCTATGCAGTGAACACCACAGTCAGGGACCCAGGTTGGTGCTCGTTTTTCTCTTCTTGCACCCTTTCTTGGCCTGCCCTTTGTTTCCTGGTCCTTTTTGTTTCCGTTCTTGTGAAGACCTGGGAGATATATGAGAATTTTGATCTGACGTTTCTTTAGTTTTTTATTTTTTCCCTTTTGCTAAATTGCCTGGCCCTGATGGCCAAATGGGCAAGTCAATCGAGCCCATGAAAAAGGTTAGTCTTCACCTAAAATTTCATCTAATTTGAGCCCTTTATAGTTTATAGTGGTCACCGATCTAGAAGTCCTTTCGTCTTCTGTCCCATGGTCTGTAGGGGCTACCAACATGCTCCATGGTTCTTAAGTTATGGCTATGTTTATTCAGGCACTTGTCAAAACTTGTATTACACAATCACAATGTAGTGCTTTGTGTATGCAGGCAATCAAAAGAAGGTTGCTCACCTAATAGCACTACAAAATCTGGGGGACCTAAACATATTCGGAGCAGATTTGACTGATGAAGAAAGCTTCAATGCTCCCATAGCAGGCTGTGAGCTTGTCTTCCATGTTGCAACCCCAGTTAATTTTGCTTCTGAGGATCCTGAGGTACAAAAGATCTCAGAACAACGCTAGTAATACAGTCACTTGAAATTCTTATCATTTTGCATTTTTTGGTATTGAGGTTGCTTCTACTTTTTGTGCTGTGAATATAGAATGACATGATCAAGCCAGCAATTCAAGGAGTACATAATGTTCTGAAAGCCTGCTCAAAAGCAAAAACAGTTAAAAGGGTCATTTTGACATCCTCAGCTGCAGCTTTATCAATCAATAAGCTTAATGGCACAGGCTTGATCATGGATGAGAAGAACTGGACAGATGTTGAGTTCTTGACTTCTGAGAAACCACCCACCTGGGTAATTAACAATTTACTTGCATAATTCCATGATAGTAGTAGACCTATTTGAACAAAATTAGCAGTCTAAATCAAGCTTATCCTTAACGTGTATAGCAGGCCTATATACCTGAACAGATTTTAGAAGTTTAATCACTGACAAAATTATGTGAATCTATATGCAGGGCTACCCTGCCTCCAAGACACTAGCTGAGAAGGCAGCCTGGAAATTTGCTGAAGAAAATAACATCGATCTCATTACTGTCATCCCTAGCCTCATGACGGGTCCTTCTCTCACGCTAGATATTCCCAGCAGCGTACACCTGTCAATGTCATTGATTACAGGTGCTAAACCAGCTAGAAGTCTAGAAAGTAAAATATGTGTCATTTTGTTTGTGTTTTTCTATCTTTTCAAATTAACAGATAATTGGCCCTTTTATGGGTTTTTCAACAAATTGCAGGGAATGAATTCCTGAAAAATGCTTTGAAGGGTATGCAAATGCTGTCAGGCTCGATCTCAATCACGCACGTAGAGGATGTTTGTAGAGCCCATATATTTTTAGCTGAGAAGGAATCTGCTTGTGGTAGATATATATGCTGTGCTGTTAATACCAGTGTTGTCGAGCTTGCAGAGTTCCTGAATAAAAGATACCCTCAGTATCAAGTCCCAACTGAGTAAGCTACTAGCCTCAGGATTTTAGACCTTAACTTTTCCATTTTATAGAAACTATACTGCCTCTGAATCTCTCTCAACTTTTCCTGTTAAAAAATACAGTTTTGGGGATTTCCCGTCCAAGGCCAAGTTGGCCATCACTTCAGAGAAGCTCATCAGTGAGGGTTTCAGTTTCAAGTATGGGATTGAAGAGGTCTATGACCAAACTGTGGAATACTTCAAGGCCAAAGGATTGCTGAATTGAGGAGTTCTAGTTATTTGTCACCTTCATTAGAAGGATTGGCATTTGACTGTGGAGAAATTCTAGCTTGGCTGTATTTGGTGTAAGAGAATAATTCCTCTAATATTAAGGAAGTGTAGTACTGCTATCATGCTGAAGCAATCTAGCGTCTTTATTTCCAGACAGCACGTTCACAATCAGAATGTACCAGACGTTGCCCGGAATTTACCGAAACCGAAATCCAGAACGTCTTGCCCTTCCCCTTTTTGTTCGTCATCAAAGAACAATGTCTGATCAATAAAACACTTGATCCTTTTCTTGCATCACAGCTAGAATTTGTTGATGCGTTTTCTAGTATCGTTTTTTTTTTTTTTTAATTAAGAACTAAAAGGATAATTATGCATTTAATAAGATAAATTGGAAAAAAAACTGAAAATCATAAAAGAAATTGTTAATGCTAATTTAAAACTAAAATGAAAAGTTGATTTTTATTATAAAAGGTAATTAATAAATGCACACGTAAATACTTGATCTCATACCGAAGAGCACTTATTTATTTCTTTTTAAATGTAATTATATACCAATTAAAATGGATATTTGAATTGCGGCAATGGTTTAAATTCTGGAGAAAAATATACTTTTTTAATCAATTAAAATTTCTGGGCCACTTTGATTGAGTTCTACTCTTAATAGATAAATTTATAAACACCAAAAAATCATAGTTATTTGTGCCCATCAAAGAGCTTTTTCTCATTTCTTTCTTTTTAGGCATTTTTTTCGCTCCTTTTACTGCAACTAAGTTAAAACAAATAAAGTTTTATAACTGAAATATAAAATTTAAAAGAAAATAGGGATTAAATCTATAAAAAATAAACTTGAATGATCAGATTAAACTTTCCATATCTTTTGAACAATGTAAGAGGAACGAGGTATGTTTTTTATGTTGATTTTAATCCTTGAATTGTTTTTTATTTTTCTTTAACAATAACATTTTTTTTTTCTTCCAAAAGTCAATCTTTAATTTAATGTCAAAACATACGAGAGCTTGTTTTTAATTTAACAATATAATTTTTTTTTTAATTTTATCATCCCATGTTATACTGTAATGGTTCTATGTTTTAGGATGTGTTTTGATTGGTATACTATGGCATATCTAGGTGTCATAAAATATTATGACAGTAAATTAAAGTTTCATATTACAAAATAGAACTTTAGGTTATAGTAAAAAAAAAAAAAAATCAAAGACCAAAATTAGTACAAAAAAATAAAGCCATTTTCGTTTTTAGTGTTCGAAAAAAGTGAAAAACTTTAGTTCAGTCCTTAAAACTTTAGGTTTTTTTAAAAAACAATTTGGTCCCTTTTTTCAGGATTTTACAATTTGAACATAAGCTACATTTTTATTTCATTTTAGTCTGTCTTCCTTTATGATACTTTATTGGGCCAAGTTTTAAATGGGCAAATGGGTAATCAAATTCAATCATTCTATCAATCAACACCCACAAACTACAGATTCCTGATGTTTGTACTTTGTACGAAACAAATTTCTGAAAGGCAAATGAAAGGCAGAATAAACAAAATTAGCTGATCGATGTTCTGTCCAGAGGAGCCTCCCTGGAAACATGAGGATGCCTTTTTCCCGACCGATGGCTATTTATTACTTTGATTCTCAGCACAGGTGCTTATCTGCATAGAGTTTCATCTAGAAACTGTAAAGTTCTAACTGGGGGGATTCAAATTTAAGATTCCCATGTGTTCCTCTGTTCTTCCAGGGATTTTTAGTCCTGGTCTTTTGTCATGGATCAGATTGTTATGCCAAAAAAAAAAAAAAGCTAACAGGAAAAAGAAATTCTTGTTTGTCTTCCTGGCTTTTCCTATGTTCTAAGCTTCTAACAGCAGTTTTTATGGGTTAACTCTTGCATGGATAGAAACATAAGTTATAAAATCATATCAGACACTCTACATAGACTATGAATATGGGCTCGGTGAGCTGATGGAGGACTGGATTGGATATGATAGGATGGTGTACTGGATAGGACAACATTGTCCCATATAGTTGTCTGCTCTAGTCTAGGGTTTGGCTTGCTTTAATATGATGATTATAGATTTGTAAAATTGACCCAAATATATTTTAAAAAAACTCTGTTTTAAATAGAAAAAGTTGAAAAAATTATTGAGATAACTTTGTTTTGAATGATATAATAAGATTTATTTAAATTTAATTGAATCAACTGAAATTACCTACTAAATCATCTAAATTTAATAAAATAAACTATCAAAACAAGTAAAAATAAACCCGGTTTAGGCTGGATTTCGGATTCATCAGATCAATGAGCTGTGCTATACTAGATTTTATAACAATGCATAAAAGTGAATCTGTTTTTGTCAATTTCTATCAGTCTCATGTATCAAAGCTACCTAATGGAAAATTGGATAAACCAAGTCAACAACGAAGGTATATGAAAATTTGGATAAACTGGGTTTTATATGAAGGTTTGCCGAGGAAGGAGCTCACAGCTTCACCTCAGCCCAGTTCAGTCTTCGCTTTCCATGCAATGGATCATTTTCTGGATTTTATGTACAGAACTAGAGAAAACGTATGTGCTGAGCTTCCAGTTGATTTTATTTATGGATCCCGGTCAGCTGCTTCTTCCATTGTTTTATTCATGTGGGACGCCACTATCCACTAGAAATGCAGCTCTTGGAGTCAAGCCACTACAAGGATAGGCGGCGCAAGTGACGGAAAAAGGCGAAGGTGATTAGGTCGAGTAGAATTTATCACATGAGAATTCAAAATAAAAATAACACCATGAACCATGAGGAAAGTCAGACTCAGGAAAAAAAAAAAAAACTACCTTGGGTTTCGAGCTTCTCCAAGAGCGTGGTCATCCCCACCAATCCACCATGCCACTAGCAAAACTTTGACACTGTCAAGTGCCGATCACTGGTCCTCTATATTTGTTGCTTGATGCAATGCAAGTACCATCCTATGAGTATGGATTTAATGTGTATAAGTCTAGCTCGAGTCCAGTTAAATTCTTATGAAAAATAAATTTGGAGAGTAGTTTCTTGAGCGTAAGCCTTAGGTCATTCTTGGGTACGCCACTGTTTAAACAATCCCTCATGTTTTTTTTATAAAAAAAATAGGTAAATAAATAAAAATAACATAATGCCATGAAAAATATTAAATTTATCTTACACACTTGTATTATCAATCCCCAAATATAGTTGTCAGATTAAGTAGACGTCTGACTTCAAAATAATTTAGATTATTAAATTATTAAATCAACTTGAATTAATTATTTTTTATTAAAATAATATTATTTTAATTTTTAGGAGTTAACCCATCTGAATTTTATCAATAAATCGTAATAGATAAATTGATTTTAATTTGGTCAATATTTTTTTTAATTTAAATTAAAATAGTTTAAGGTTAAATTTTAAATCATAAAATTTTCGATTCAATGTATACTACCGAGCATAAATCACAAAGCTCGAAGCTACAAAATGAAGATATTTCATGTCATGTCTTAAAATGAAGTTGACACAAAACAGGATGACAATGGTCACTACAGTAATGAAAGCTTGTCGCCATGGCGTATGCAAAGTTGTGAGAGCTTTTATAGCGAACTAGATAGTTCATTGTTCCCATTTTCTTGCAAATTGTCTGTTGTCTCCGCCAAGTCTTGGTTGATTTTCTTCTTTTTTTGAAAGTGCCTCGTTGTGTCTTATAAAAACATTGTCTCTGTGCACATTGACCAAGCAACAGCAGATTCAAAGGCACCATTTTTTACTTTTCCTCTTTCCCTTCTCAGAGAATGAGCTCTTCATAATCATAATCATAATCATAATCATATCTCAATTATCATTTTTGGATTAAGCTGAAAAGTCCCTCTTTTTCAGGCAAAAGACCTTTTCAATTGCATGGCTGTCTGATTTGAGAGGGTTCCTGTTATTGTTTTTTTTTTGGCCAACAATGGAAGTTTGCTACATTCTTGAAGTTGATGTCAATGGAGAAGAAATTTTCATGGTGGACAAGGTAAGAACACTCTGCTTTGCTTTACCTTGCCTTGCCTACCTTTCGCGTCTTTAAAGGTCTCTCTATCCATATTCGTGGTGGTTTCTGCACTGAATTTTCTTACTAATTCTTATGCTTAATAAATATCTCTGCTGCCTGCCTGCCTACCTCTCGTCTATCTAATCTAAAACCACTGTCCGATGGTGTGGGGCTTTTCATCATATTTCATGTTTCCATTAATTGTTATTTTCACCCAAGCTTTTGTTCTTTTCCACAAATTGTAATGGGGTCTTCACCATTTAATGCTGACAGCAACATAGTGCCGTAGTTTCCATTAAATGCAAGATTCAACAATGTCCTCGAGTAGTGTTTCACTGTTCTGTTTGATGCATTTAATGCCTTTCTCTTGTCGGTAGTTGTTTGGGATTAGAAGGATCCAATGAACAAGGTGTTTTTTTGTCAAGTTTTCTAGTTTTTTTGCCTACTTTGGTCATGGAAAGTTTCATTGACTTGTTGCTTTGTTTTCAACTTTCAGTTTCTCATTGAATTTGTTGCAGGAATTTGGTAAATATTCTGTTTTAACCATGTGGTCATATTGTGTGTAAATTTTTGCAGAAAACTCTTTCATCCTTCTCAGATAGGCTCAGCAAATTATTTGGTGATTTGACTGATGGTTCAAGAAAATTGAAAGTAATATTTGACAACTTTCCAGGAGGTGCGTATGGTTTTGAGCTCATGGCAAGGTTTTGCTACAACAATGGCACCATTGAGATAACTCCTTCTAACATTGTGCTGCTAAACCATGCTGCTCATTACATGGAGATTGGCAGTAATAGCTCAGCAAAGCTTAATCTAGTAGATCAGACTGAGAAATTTCTTGAAGGGATCAACTACTGGACTTGGTCTGAGCTCGTACAAGCCCTTAAACTGTGCCAAGATTTACTTCCTACTATAAATTCTTCATTTTTGCTTGATAAAGTCTTGGATTGCCTTGTAGGAAGGCTTACTTTGCCAACTATGGCAAGCCCATTTACATGTTCTTCAAACAATTCCAGTTTTCAGTTCTCATGTGATACAAGCAGCATCTTTAGTATGAGAAACAACTGGTCTCAAACAACTTGGTGGTTTGAAGATCTTTTGGTTTTGAATGTTAATTCATTTGACAAAGTAATCAGGATGATGATGTCCCAGAAACTAGATCATGCTACCATTTTTAAGTTCATCGTTTTTCGCCTAAAATCGAGATATTTCAGTGTCACAGCATCTGAGAAGTGCAAAATCACAGAGCTTGCAATCAATCTGCTTTCACTGCTTGATAGGAGCTCTCTTTCTTGCAGAGGCTTATTTGATATTCTACTAGCAGTCTCAAGGTTGAAAAATATAAGCAAGTTTTATGCACTCAAGTTAGAGCATCTGGTTGGTTCAGTGCTAGATCAAGCAACTTTGGATCATCTACTTGTTCCATCTCCACACAGGAACCATCATGTGTATGATGTGAATTTAGTTTTGAGGCTTTTAAAAGCATTTTTCCTTGAAGGTTCAACGATGTCTCAAAATCAATTGAGGAAGGTTGCTAGCTTGATGGATTCGTACCTTATAGAAGTAGCTCCAGATATCCTTCTGAAACCTTTCAAGTTTGCAGCATTGATAATGGTTCTGCCAGATTCTGCTAGAGAATTTAGTGACAGACTCTATCAAGCCATTTACATGTATCTCCAGGTATGCTAGTTAACTTATGGCATTTAAAAAGCAAAAAAGCATAAAGATATCTAAATTTTGTCTGAGCCAATCTATGTGTGTTCTTTTCAAATTTGGAATGCTTGGAATGACTTTGGCTCAACACAGGTCCATGTTCAATTATGTGAAGAGGTAAAGATGAGACTATATTCTTTTGTCAACTATGATAAGCTCTCGGCTGAAGCCTCCAAACACCTTGCTCAAAACTCAAACTTTCCACCAAGATCAACACTCAAAAGTTTCATTACTCAGAAATCCAAGCTCAATTGCTTAATCCATAATCACTTATCTCATTTCAAAGTCTCAAGCCAATCGAAGTTTCATAGCAATGCCATGGAAAAACAAGAGGGCTTTGATCATATCCTTATTTATGCAAGAAAGCATGGACATTCAAAGGAGATTGACAATCTTGAAACCAGATTGCAAGGAATGCAGAAAAAGGTGACAGAATTAGAGAAATTTTGTACAATGATGCATTCGGAGATGTCAAGTGTGACAAAATCAAGATTGCATGGCCCTGGAAAGGCTAGATCATTGTCGAAACTTTGTTCATGATAGGAATTAGGCCTCAAGATTCTTGTGATTTTCACATTATGCCTTGGCTAATTGTGTATATAGTATGAAAATTGGATTGATGTAAATATGGCATTTCTTTCTTTCTTTCTTTCACTCTAGCAAAGCTCGGTGCAGAGCACATATTTAGCAGAGTGGGAGTGAATTGAACTGCATTAGGACAGCACAATCCTCCTACAAGACTTTGGCATCACCACCACTAAGAAAATGTTGCAGGGAATTTATCAAAACGTGTAAGCACTATCATTTTCCACTGGCCTACCTGGAATTTGATCTTTTGGCATCCTCGAAGTGAAAGTGAGGAAAATGTTCAATTCTAATTGCACCTTAATCTATACTTTTGATTTGTTTTCTAAAGCACTTTTTTGAAATCAAGCAAACTTGAGGTCTTGAACCCATCCAACTTTAAGCAAATACCAGTGCTATTTCATAGTAATGCCAGGCATGAGCCATCATGCTAGAAAGTAACTTGAGATTTGCTTGTCCTTTGAATAATATAATGCTACTTGAATCATTGACATGCCACAAAGTTTATTAGAATGGCAACAAACCACAATATTAAGTTCCTCACACGAGAGGTAAATAGGGTGGTGTCTAACTGTTTAAGGCGCAAAAAACAGGGAATGAGAAGAAGAAGAAGAAGAAGAAAGTCGCCGAAGCATAGATATTAAACTCGGGACTCCGAGTCTCGTATTAGCAAACTAAAACTTGATTTGTACTGGTTTTTATTTTGAACTATTTTGAACATTGATCATGTTAAATTTGGGTGATCTTTTGGATTAATCCGTGACCAGTTTACCTAATTAAACTTGATTGTTAAAACAATATATTCTTGAACAAAATCTAGCATAAACACATTTGTTCAGGCCGTGAAGAATCCAACATTCTATCAATCAACACCAGCCACCCTCATCTCTATCAACGCCAGCCACTCACCACCCATGCCTCCACTGAGCACCAGCAGCAGTAGCAGCCAAGCTCACAGTGGAAAGAGAAGCCGGGAGAGAAGGAGAAGGCCAAAACCAAACAAAATATAAGAGATGATCATGACTCTTGAATAGTTTAAAAATTGTGATTTTTGTGAGCCTATCCTATCAAACAGAGATCTGGCGGCACCAGCTTCAAACCAAACAAAATGTGGAATAATGGTCATGATGGTTTAATACATCGTACATTAAAGATTCAATGTTCATATCATAGTTATGAGAAACAAGGTTAATACCCTTTTTGTAGGTTATTGAACAAACCAAGATGATGGAAGCATCCATGTCCTTTCCTAAACAAAGAATCAATGGCTGTTTCTAAAGAATATTGAGAGTGGACTGCAACAGCGACCTATGCGGCTTATAGCATGCGAGTTGCGGGGCTCACTACACAGACAAAAATCTTGAGAGCCCCGGCAATTTCTACCGCTTTAATTTTTTAAATTATTGATTTTTTTCATTGAATTCAAATCACATTGATATTACTTGTTTTTAAAAACTTCAAATCAAAATTTAAAAAAAAATAAAAATCAATGTATTTAGAAATAAAACCAACATATTTATAAATATATATCTCCAACACACACAAAAAAAATGAAAATTTTTAAAAATAATTAAAGAAAAATCATATAAAAAATAAAAATAAAAACCATAAAAAACTCTAAAAATAATCTAAATTTATTTTCTATACCTAGAAAGTTACTCCCCTACTTTTACTTTTAAATTTTCAGCACGGGTCGTGGGTTCATGCTCAGCCACAAGCGAAACCCACAACAAGAGAAAAAACGCACATACAGCAGATGATATTAATTTTTCTTCACTTTTTTTTGAGATCTGTTTTCTTCTTTTTGGTTTGTTGTTCTTTCCTTTCTCAGCTGGAAGATCTGAGGAAAGAGGCGTTGGCGGGCTGGCGGCTGGCGGCTGGCCTGGGAAGAAGGTGGAGATCGGAGAGGGAGAGGAGATCGGAGGTGGCTCTGGTTTTAGCTAGGAGTGATGCCTTGGCGAGTTGGCGGCTGGTTCAGGAGGAAGGAGCTGAGGGCTGAGAGAGGGGAGAGAGGAAGAACGGCCAGGAAATGATGGAGATGGAGAGGTGGCCCGTGGCTGAGGCTATGGGGCTGTGAGGGAGAGGATGGTTGCAGAAGATGGAAAATGACAGAGAGAGGGGAGGTGGCTGCGGTTCTGGTCGAAGGAGATGAAGGGAACTGGCGATGGGGAAGAGAAAAGTCTTGGCTGGTACTCGAGGGAAAAGGAGAGTGCGGGGAATGGTTGAGAGAGGAAAAGGGACGGTGTGCGGCCGAGGGAAGAGTGGCTGGTTTTGGCAGGCGAGAGAGGAAGACAGATCGGGGGAAGAGAGATCGGGTGGTGGTCTGTTGGTGTTGGCCAGGAGAGGGAGGCCGATGGGTCAGCTGAGAGGAAAGTGAAGGGGCTGCCTGTGGGGTTGGTTTCCTGTGTTAGTGAGCGGCGGCCCTGGTTTGGCAAAGAAACACATGCGGCTGGGGAAGAAGAAAGGGAATTGGGGGCTAAACAGAGAACGGAGGTGGAGGAGAGATCAGGGAAGAGGAAGGGCGACCAGAGGTTGGGGAAGGTTGTGGGGAGGCTGCAGTTGAAGAGAGAGTGAGGAAAATGGAGTTTGAAGATTGGTGTGGCCGGGGAAAATGGAGGAATAAGGCAGAGGGAAAATGAGAGTGAAGGTGGCGGCTCGAAGAGAACAGTGAGGGGCTCTCTGGTTTGTGGGGACGAAGAAAGGTGAGTAGCGGCTGGGAGAGGGAGCCGACAATTCCAAAGCAAAAGCAGGGGGCGGCTGTGTGGAGAGTGAGGTCTTTTGGAGGTTTTTCGTGGTTACCTTTACTTACTACTCTCTTGTGTGTGTTGTAAGGAATTATATAATGTTTCTAGATATTCAAACTGGTCCCTCAATTTGTTTATTTTACAAACTTTGATTTTGTTTTTTATTTTTATTTTAAAAAAATAAACAATATTAACATCAATTTAATGAGAAAATCAATTATTTTTTTAAAAAAATATTAAACATTGAACGTGTTTAAAAAACTTTTAAAATTTAAATTCGATGATGCTGAAAATATTAAAAATAATGTAAATATATTAAAAATATATTTTTTAGGTTTTTGTTGTTTTTTTTCTATTTTTGATTTTTCAAAAACTTATTAAAAGAACTGGTTCAAAAATTAAATAGTAATAGATTTAATAGAGAAGCTGTTTCAGTTGCTCTGTTCTAACTTGCTTGTAAGGAGCTGTTTCTTTCTTTTGTTGCTTTTAATGGCTATATCAACTATTAATAAACTTCTCATCATCCATTAAAAAAAAAAAACTAAGGTTTCCCATTTATTGTTATGATGTTGAAGTGCAAGAGTAATATTATAAACGTATTAAGGAGTTGTTTAAAAATATTTTTTTAGTTTTTCAAATTTATATCAAGTTTAAAAGGCAGGTTGTTCATAGTTTTTCATTTTTTTGTAAATAAAGAAAAAAAATAAATGATACAATTTTTGTTTTACATGTAAGCAATTTTTTAGCAATGTAAAAATATGAAAATTATTTTTTATATTTTTGTATTTAATTAGTATTATAAATTTAACTTTTATTATAAATCTAATATAAAGTTTTTTTTATTGAGTTAACAATATAACATTTTCATATTAATTTTTAATTTGAATGAAATAAAATTAATATTCTATAATGAGATTATAACAAATACAAATTATTAAGATTACTATTATAAATTA